>Ga0182030_10009156_pt1 | contig 20321 bp, 18 predicted proteins | sample 812S3MmetaG_FD_121299 | JGI IMG/M metagenome (GOLD analysis project Ga0182030, IMG submission 121299) | Permafrost microbial communities from Stordalen Mire, Sweden - 812S3M metaG (Illumina Assembly) | ecosystem: Environmental > Terrestrial > Soil > Wetlands > Permafrost | place: Sweden... | reverse complement strand
TGGAGTAAACGGGCGGTATGACTTCACGACCGGCGATCAGCGAGGTCTCGGACAGGACGGATCGGCCGTCGATCTTTGGGACCCGGCGAAAGGCACTTGGGTGCAGGTTAGCCGGCCCGGCGGCGCCCCCAGCGCGACGAGATAGCGCGGGATAACAGCAGACAGAGATACATCTAGCAGGCGTCTGTGACATTTTCGATCGCCGCCACAACGTCCGCGACGCTACTCCTCGAAGATCAGATCCCAACTCTAACCGCCTTCGCACGGACGCATGATTTGAACGCACCGTCACGTATCCGGGACCGGGCCGCCATGTTCGCCGGAAGTCAGCATGGCGGCCGCGCCCTCATTTCATTCCCGAGACCGCCGCCAAGATCGCTTCAACGGTCGCTCCGGGATGCTCGACCATGCTCGGATGCGAGCCATGGACGTGCGTGATATGCGACCTCGCACGCTCTGCCATTTTGAGCTGCGCAGCCGGTGGAATCATGTTGTCTAGATCGCCGATTACGTACCAGGACGGGATCGTCTTCCAGCCTTCTGCCGCGGGCGCTTTCTCGTTGAGCGAGCTTGCCGTGATCGGGCGCTGCGTGACGGCCATCAACGACGAAAGCGACGTCGGAACATCGGATGCGAAAACGGGCCCATAATATTTCCGCGTGAGGTAGAGATCGGCGTCGCCGCCGGTAGCGGTTGCAAACGGTACGGGCGTGAAGAGGTCTTTCGGCGGCGGCGGGCCACCCGCTAGCAGGCTTAAGCAGCTCTCGCCGCCGTCCGGCACGAACGCGTCGACAAACACGAGCGCCTTGACGTTGGCCTCACTCGCCGACGCGACGCTCGCCACGGCTCCGCCGTACGAGTGTCCGACTAGGATCACCGGGCCAGGAATAGTTTTAAGGAACGCTTCGAGCGAGGCCGCATCGGACGCGAGGCCACGAAGCGGATTCGGCGGCGCATAGACGGTGAAACCGGCTTTGATGAGCGGCGCAATCACGCCGTTCCAGCTCGAGCCATCTGCCCACGCACCGTGCACGAGCACGATCGTGGGTTTTGCGGTCTGAGCGGACGCCCGTAGGGGTGCAGTAACAGCAACGGCGGAAACCATGAGCGCCATCGCGACGGCGAATAATCGTGCGCGTATCATCGCGCCACCGCCGCGGTATTCGAGTGGCGGCGCAGCAAGCGTGCGGGCCGCGAGAAGCATTTCGACATGAGACCTCCGAAACAATGAGTGGAATGAGCTCACGCTAACCGAATCGGGTGCATGTCTCCACACACGACTCGGACAGTTTGCCGGACAGTTGAAGAAACAGAACATCAACGATGGCATAGCGGATATCCGAAAAATCGTCGTTGGCTCGGACCTGCTCGCCAGCTATAGAGTTGAGCCATGAGCTTCGAACCTTCCATGAATTCCGGCCCGACGACCGAGAGCGTTCGTCCGCCTGTCCCTCCATTTACACCTGATAGCGCCGCACGAAAGGTCCGCCTCGCGGAGGACGCCTGGAATATGCGGAACCCAGAGCGCGTCTCGCTCGCGTACACCATCGATAGCCGGTGGCGCAACCGGCATGAGTTCATCCATGGCCGCGCCGAGATCGTCGAATTTCTGACGCGTAAGTGGCAGCGCGAATTGGACTATCGGTTGATCAAGGAACTGTGGGCATTCACGGGCGACCGCATCGCCGTTCGCTTTGCCTATGAATGGCACGACGCCGAGGGCAACTGGTTCCGGTCTTACGGAAACGAGAACTGGGAATTTGATAAAGCGGGGCTGATGCTCGCCCGTCATGCCAGCATCAACGATTTAGCGATCCGCGAAAATGAACGGCTGTTCCATTGGGATATCAGCAACCGCCGGCCCGATGGCCACGCGAGCCTCAGCGAGCTCGGGCTCTGACCGTCGCGATGCCCTGCCAGTCGATGCCCCAGCGGGCTGTCTTGTCGCTGCGCGAAAACGGCCCGGCGTCACGCCGACATGCCGAACGAATTGACGCGAGAAGTAAGAAAGATCCATAAAGCCGACCGCTTCGCACGCTGATGCGACGTTGATATTGCCGTGCTCCAAGAGCTCTTGCGCGGCAGTGATGCGGCGCTTGATGATCCAAGCGGTTACCGGCGTTCCAGTTACCTGACGGAACGTCGTCGTGAGGTGACAGGCGGAGTATCCGACGGCCTCGGCGACATCACGCAAGCTGATGCGGTGAACATAGTTTTGCTCGACGAACGCGTAGACGCGTTCGGGTAGCGTCGCATCGATATGGTCCGGGACGGTTTCGTCAGCGCCTGCGGCGGCTGCAAGCATGGTCGGGTGCCTCCCTCATCAAGTGTCGCGTTGTGGCGATCCTATGCGAGGATACGGTCAACGGACAGTGACACGTCGTACAGAGACCCGGACAGTTAGCCGAAAACGGAAAATGCCGGCCATCGGCCCCGAGATACAAAAAGGGCTACGTTCGCTATCGCAGTGACTCGACGTCGTGATTTAAAACGCGTGATACGACCGTACGTCGACAATCAGCTTTTCTGCTCGCCGCCCGCGATAAGAGCCGCCACGACCCAGAGCTACAGAATTCGCTTCTGTAAAACGCTCTCTAGCGAGTGCTTACTGGATTCCCGGTCGCTCTCAGAAGCGACCGACTCGAGCTGCAACGCAGCGTGCGCCTCGGAGATTGCCGCATCGGAAGTCCAGCGCGAACCGGCTATCAATTCAGCGGCCAACGTCTTCTCGTCGAGTTGTCGCTCCAACAGCGCGCGGAGCGCCTCGTACGTCGCCTGTCGCATGTTCATGCGGCGGAAGTGGATGCGTTCTTCGACCGCGCCGACGAATCCAAGAAGGCGCGCCGCTATATGCGCATGCCCACGCATTGCCGCGACCGAGGCGGCGTACTCGCAGGCGGGGTACGAAGAACTCATGGTGGGGCGCATCCGGCCGAGGAGGTCATTCGTCGACGCGGCGGCGGCGGCGACATCGCCGAGAAGGAGTTGCAGGTTGACGGCACCGCTGACGGCCTGCAGCGCGACCTCGTGAACCCAGCCGAACTCGCTGCTCAGCATCCGTTGCGTAATCTCGAGCGCCCGGCAGAGGTTTCCACGCTCGAATTCGATCTGCACGACGCGTGGGTCACATCGACACACCACGAAGTACCTATCATCGAAGTAGGTCAACGCAACACGTTCTGCCTCCGCAACGTCGGCAAGCGCCTCGTCAAAACGCCCTTGCAGAATGCGCGAGAGACAGCGGTTCACCATGAGGGAGGCACGGAGCATCGAGGAGTCGAGACGCTCGGCGCTCATCAGCGTCAAAGCCTCTTCGACCGATCGTTCCGCTTCCGTAAACTTGCCGTGCTCAGCAAACACGCACGACAAGACGATATGAAGCCGAAGTACAGCGCGCGGATCTCCATTGCGCTCAAAAAGTGGGATCGCGCGATCAATGGCATCGAGCACGACGCCCTCAAGGTGCGCGCGCATGATGAACGCGAGCAGCAGGTTCGCCACCACGGTCGGATGGTCCGACTCATCGATGCGTTCTAATGCCGTTTCGACCAATTGCCGGTGCTCGCGCCGCCCGCCGGTGACGTCCGACAAGGTGTAGAGGCCGGGTAGGATGCGGCCCGCAAAGGCGCGGTCAGTCGAGAGAGGCGCCTTCAGCGACCAAACGACCGCCGCGCGCACATTATCGAGTTCCGGCACCAAAGCAGTCGACACCTCGATGGGCATCTCAGCTTGATACTTCTCGTACATGTCGTCGGCAAGAGTTGCGAGCCATGCCGCGTGCCTCCTCAACGCGGGTTCCTCGCGACCGGCCGCTTGGAGACGTTCGCGCGCGAAGGAGCGAACGGAATCCAGCAATTGATAGCGTACGCCATCGCGGACGTACTCGACATCGACGAGCGATTTGTTGACGAGCGACGACACCAAGGCGGCTATCGACGAACGATTCACCCCTTCGCCGGAGCATACGATCTCGGTCGCTTCGAGCGTAAAGCCACCGGAAAACACGGAGGTAGTGCAGAGCACCTCGCGTTCCTCGGCGCTAAGAAGATCGAAGCTCCACGCGATCGTCGCGTGCACCGTTTGCTGACGAGCCGGCAGGTCGCGTCGTCCGGGCGAGATATTGAGATGCCGATCGAGACGCTCCTCGAGCGCGCGTAATCCGATGGTCGGGAGCTGCGCGGCCGCGAGCTCGATCGCGAGGGGAATCCCGTCGAGGCGCCGCGCGATACGCACGATCGTATCGAGGTTCTCCGCTGAAAACGAGATGCGCGTGTCGGCCAGCTCCGCTCGTTGGACGAACAGATCGACCGCAGAGTACGCCTGAGCCTCTTCAAGGCCAACGGGCAACGCGTCCGGGAGCGAAAGCGGCGGCAAACGGTAGACGAATTCGCCGCTGATATTCAGCGTCTCTCGACTGGTGGCCAGAATGGCGAGTTTAGGGCAGCCGTCCAACAGGATGCTGACCGCGTCGGCCGCAGCCGCAACGATATGCTCGCAGTTGTCGAGGATCAGCAACATCCGGCGCTTCGCTAGCGCAGCCGCGAGCCCCGAGATGGTATCAGCCTGATCCGCCAAGTTAGGCTGAATCGTCATCGCGATTTTGGAGGCGATGGGTGCGCCTTCGGAGAGAGGCGCTAGGTCCACGAACCAAATCTCATCCCACGAACCGTTTCCGATCCGGCGCGCCGACTCCAGAGCGGCACGCGTTTTGCCGACGCCACCGGAGCCGGTAAGCGTGAGCAAGCGCGATCTGCCGAGAATCTGGACGATGTTCGCGATATCGCCCTCGCGGCCGACGAACGACGTCCGTTCCACCGGCAGGTGCGATGCGGCATCGTCGCGTGCGGGTTGTCGCCGGACGCCTCGCCGAGCTACTTCGAGGGCGTCGCTGTCGTGCGCATCGAGGCCGAGCGCCTTCGAGAGGAGAGCGACCGTGCTGCGATACGGGGCTCGTCGAGCCCCTCGCTCGAGGGCACTCACGGCATCAGCGCTGATCTGCGCACGCTCCGCCAAGAGCTCCTGCGACAGCCGCGCGCGGAGACGGTAGGCGCGAAGCAACTCGCCAAAGCTCGCCATCGCCTTGGGCGCGTCTTCGGAAGCCGGCGCAGGGTGGCCTGAGTCAAAACGCATTGATCGCTCCCTGCCTCGTAGTATTGCGCAGGGCTCCTTCGGCGCCTACCACCTATGTTGTAGGAGACGCAGCGCCGCGTTTGTTAGCGTGACGAATCTGCATAATCTTCTATGCAACAACTGAATAGTTCCGTTCGACGATCGGCGAATCGCGGAAGAGATTCTTATATTGACGAGTGCGCCACGCAACTTTTATGTTCGCCGGGTGGTGCCGCGCTGATAACGGGAGCGTTATTTCCGTGGCCAAGCAACAACAATCGCTTCAGCGGCCGCTCACGCTTTAGATCACGGTAACTGCGCACTCGGACCGACGCCGCTTCGAAGCCTCACCCAAAAGGCATCGTCTGCGAATGATTGCGGAGATACGAAACACGCGCGTCGATGTCCTTACCATCCGTGCGATTGATCATTGAGAGATGAACGCGAGGAGATCGGCGTTTACGTGCTCCTTCGCGGTCGAGCACATTCCGTGCGGCGCTCCGGCATACACCTTGAGTTCGGCACCTTTAACGAGCGTGACCGACACGCGCGCCGAGGCGTCGATCGGGACGATCTGGTCGTCGTCTCCGTGCAGAATGAGCGTCGGGATGTCGAACTTCCTGAGGTCTTCCGTGAAGTCGGTTTCGGAAAATGCCTTGACGGAATCGTAGAGCGATTTGAAGCCGCCGGACATGCCTTGCAGCCAGAACGCTCGTTTGAGTCCGTCCGAGACGGTTGACCCTGGGCGGTTCGCGCCATAGAACGGGATGCTCAAATCGCTAAAGAACTGCGAACGATCGGCACGCATGCCGGCGCGGATCGAATCGAACGCTTGGAGCGGCAATCCGCCGTGATTGGCATCGGTCTTCAGCATGAGAGGAGCTACCGCACCGATCAGTACCGCCTTCGACACGCGCGCCGTCCCATGACGGCCGATGTATCGCGCGACTTCGCCGCCTCCGGTCGAGTGTCCGATGTGGACGGCGTCTTTCAGATCGAGTTGCTCGACGAGCGCCGCCAAGTCGTCAGCGTACGTATCCATGTCGTTGCCAGTCCACGGCTGGCCCGAACGGCCGTGTCCGCGACGGTCGTGCGCGATGCACCGATAGCCGTGCGAAGCGAGAAAGAACATTTGATCTTCGAAAGCGTCGGCCGTCAGGGGCCACCCATGACTGAAGACGACGGGCTTGCCGGTGGCGATGCCCCAATCCTTATAATAGATCTGGGTTCCGTCGTTGGCTGAAATGTAATTCACGTCTGGCTCCCTTGATTTTGCTCGCGCGAGTGATGCCGTAACCATAGCGGCTGGCGTTACCGGGAACCACCGACGACTCGTACAGTAAGTCGTACACATAAAGAGTAGCCGCCGCATAATTGCAATGCTTTGGGCCGCCGAGATCGAGGCGACCGGCCGTTCGTGCGCGCCACGGCTCTGCTTACGCCGAATCGGCGTAAGCTGTTATGCCACAACGGAATATTTCATCGAGCAAAGCGTTCGAAAAGCATCGCGACTTCATCGCGCAGCCACCCCAATGCAGGATCCGCATCGCTTCTCTCGTGCCAGACAAGGGCGACGGTTATCTCGGGAAGCACAAAGGGCGGGTTCACATATCCGATGTCGTTGCGGGGAAACATCGCGCGTCCGGCGGTGCTTGGAACGAGCGCGATGAGATCAGTCCGCGTGAGAATCGTCGGCAGAACCGAATAGGACGGGACGCGCATCATGATCTGAACCGGTGAAAAGTTGGTCGAAAGAAACGTCGAAGCGTGGTCCGCCGTACCGATGAGAGACGTGACCACCACGTACTGCGAACGTCGAAAGAGCGCGGCCGAGGGTCGTGTCTGCAAAGCTGGGTGCCCGACTCGCATCGCAAACGCGTAGCGATCGACGAATACCGTTTGGCTACGGACGTTCGCCGGCGTTCCCGTGATAATACCTATACCGACATCGATGCGGCCGGCATCGAGATCGCCGAATATTCCCGCGCCCATTGGCGAAATGGTTAGCCGCACGTCGGGCGCCGTCGCCGCAAGATGCGGCAGCAACAGCGTAAGCAGCGTGACCGCTCCAAAATCCGTCGCGGCGATACGGAATTCTCGATGCGACTCTTGCGGAACGAAGACGGGCGTTGTAAGGATTTGCTCGCGCGCTATTTCCACGATGGCGGCGATCGGTTCTCGGAGAGATGCCGCAAGCGGCGTCGGCTCCATGCGCCGTGCTACGCGAAGAAAGAGTTGGTCGTTGAACAAAAGCCGCAATCTGCGCAGGCTTTGACTCACGGCGGGCTGCGGGATATCGAGGGCGCGTGCCGTGGCCGATACGCTTCCCAGCCGGGCGAGCGAGTCGAAGAGGACGAGGAGGCGGAGATCGAGAGTGGCGAGGTCCCGCACGTCGTCTTAGCCCCCCAAAATTATATACATTTACTGCATAGTATCATATGCCACAAAATGGCTTGTACGCATCTTTGGAATTTATCTATAATCGTCGGCATCCGGTCGGAAACAAATCACCAGATAGCCCGACGAGGTCTGATCATGGACACGCAGACACCGGCACCGCCGCCCCTGCGGGGACGCGGCCAATATCAAATGCTAACGCGGACGAACGCGGGCACGCCCGCCGGTGAATTGCTGCGGCGCTACTGGCAACCGGTCGCGCTCAGCAGCCGAATCACGGCCGGCGGCCCGCCGCTCGCCGAACGCGTGATGGGCGATGACATCCTCATCTTCCGCGACGAGAACGGTCGGCCGGGCGTCCTCGCGAAGAAATGCGCCCACCGCTGCGCGGACCTCAGCTACGGCCGCGTGGAAGCCGGCGGCCTGCGGTGCGTCTACCACGGTTGGGTTTTCGACGTCGACGGCCGCTGCCTGGAGACACCGGCTGAGCCGCCGAGCAGCACGATGAAGAATCGCGTGAGACAGCGCGCCTATCCGTGCCGCGAAGCGGCAGGTGCGGTCTGGGCATACTTCGGACCTGGCGATCCGCCGCTCTTTCCAAAGTTTCCAGCGCTGCAGGATCCGGAATACTCCTTCACTACGCGCTGGCAAGGCGATTCGAACTGGCTCCAGGCGAGCGAAGGGAACATCGATCCGGTGCACACGTCCTTCCTTCACCAGATCGAGCCGAAGGATCCGGAAATGCGCAAGCGTTGGGGCGTATTCTCCGTCAATGCCCGGCCCGAGGTCAGTGCCGTCGAGACGCGATTCGGCGTCCGTCTTTTCACCAAACGCCGCCTTCCCGACAGCGACGACATGCTGTTGCGCGTGACGAATTTCGTGATGCCCAACGCGTGCGCAGTCGGCGGGTACGAAGGCAATCTTGGTAACGGCGGACTCACGATGCTCTGGGACGTGCCGATCGACGACGAGCATCACTGGCGCTATGAGTTCATCTTCCACCGCAGCGGCAAACTCGATACGGCGACGCTCGAAGCTCAATATGAGTCCGAAAAAGTGCCGGGCGATCGCATGCGACGCACCGAGGAAAACCGCTACCTGCAAGATCGCGACGCCATGCACGCGGGTGCATCCTATATCGGCCTCGGCGAGTGCTTTTCCGTCCACGACGTGTTCATCACGCAGTCGCAAGGCGTCGTCCACGATCAATCGTCCGAGTTTCTCGGCTCCTCAGATGTCGCGATCATCAAGGCGCGGCGCCAGCTAGCAGAGGCCGCTCGAGCAGTCGAGGAAGGTCGCGATCCGGTCGGCATTGTCAAAGCGGAAGCCGACAACGATTTTCGTGACATGATCGTCGTCACCGAAGTCGTTCCGCAAGGCACCGACCTCGACGCCTATTGCGCGGCTATCGAACGCGACGGCACGCTCTATCGCATCGAACCGCTCGAGGCCCGCGCGTGACGACCGCGACGCTGGTTCGCGTGATGGAGGCATCGGCTCCATCGAGCGCGTTCTACGTTCACGGAATCACGTACGAGGCGCGCGACGTGCTGGTCTTCGATCTTCGTCCCGCCGGCGGGTCCGTGGCCGCGTTCGAGCCCGGCTCACACATCGACATCGAACTTCCGAACGGCGACGCGCGCCAATATTCGCTCGTCAACGAGCGAGGTGTCCGGGACCGCTACGTGATCTCCGTGAAGCTCGATCCGAAGAGCCGCGGCGGATCGCGCTTCATGCACGAGCAACTACGCGTCGGAGCAACGGTTGACGTACGCGCCGTGCGTAACAACTTTCCACTCGCCTCCGAACCTGCACCGACATTGCTCATCGCGGGCGGCATCGGAGTGACACCGATCGTCGCAATGGCCGAACATCTTGCGGCCGAAGGGCGACCGGCAGAGGTGGCGTACGCGGCAAAGTCCCGCCGCGATCTCGCGTTTCTCGGGCGGCTCAACGAGGCAGCGTCCCGTCTGACGGTGCACGTCGACGATGAGGCGGGCACCGTGCTCGATGTTGCCGCCGTCGTCTCGGCAGCGGCGGCCAACACGCATCTCTACTGTTGCGGCCCTGCGCCGATGCTCGACGCGTTTCTGGCGTCCACCGCGCGGCGCCCACCGCACTGCGTGCATTTCGAGCGCTTCGCGGCCGACGCGGCGCCGGTACTCACGGGGGGAGCATTTACCGTCGAGCTTGCTCGGTCCGGACGCGTCCTAACGATTTCGGAAAACGAGTCGATTCTCAAGGCGCTGCGCACGGCCGGCATCACGGTGGCATCCTCGTGCGAGGAAGGCATTTGCGGAACGTGCGAGATCCGCGTACTTGCGGGGACACCCGACCATCGCGACAGCATCCTCAGCGCCGCCGAACGCCAGGCGAACCGCTCGATGATGATCTGCTGCTCGCGCAGCATCGGAGACCGCCTTGTCCTCGACATCTAGCCGCTACGCGGCTTCCGCCCCCGGTACGTACGTGTACGACGGCGAGCTTGCTCGACGCGGGTTCGGCCTGAACAAATTCGCATACTCTCTGGCCGAACGCGGCGCGCGCGAGGCGTTTTTAGCCGACGAGCCGGCGTACCTCGATCGCTTCGACTTGACACTCGAACAGCGAAGCGCCGTCCTCCGTCGCGATTGGCTCGCGCTGGTGCAGCTGGGCGGCAACGTTTACTACATTTTCAAGTTAACCGCGCTAGGTTCGCCGATGAAAATGTCGGAACTCGGCGCCGCGCAGGCCGGCCTCCAGCACGACGAGTTCGTCCGGCGCAACACGGCGCGCGGGGAGGATCCATGGCCCGCATAATCGGTGGAATCGGCACCTCGCACATCCCCTCGCTCGGGCCGATTATCGATCGCGGTCTGACGGAGACGCCGGAGTGGAAGCCGTTCTTCGACGGCTACGCGCCCGTGCGGCGCTGGCTTGCCGAGCGGCGTCCCGATCTGGCGATCGTGATCTACAACGATCACGGACTAGACTTCTTCCTCGACAAGATGCCGACGTTTGCCGTCGGCGCCGCCGCAGAATACCCGCCGGGCGACGAGGGTTGGGGAATCCGTCCGGTTCCGACGGCCCTCGGCGATCCCAACTTTTCTTGGCACGCGATCGAGTCGCTCGTCGATGAGGAATTCGACGTCACGATTTGCCAAGAACTGCGCGTCGATCACGGCTTCCTCGTGCCCATGAACCTCCTTTGGCAGTCGGACTGGCCGGTTCGCGTGATGCCCGTGAGCGTCAACGTCATTCAGCATCCGGTGCCGACGCCGTTGCGCTGTTACAAACTCGGCCAGGCCTTGCGCCGGGCCGTCGAATCGTACGATAAGGATATCGATGTCGTGATCGTCGGAACCGGCGGAATGTCGCACCAACTGCACGGCGAGCGCGCCGGCTACCTCAGCCGCGCGTTCGACATGCAGTTCCTGGATTTGCTCGAAAGCGATCCGAAACGGCTCACCGAACTCAGCCGCGCCGCGTACATCGACGGGGCCGGCGCCGAAGCCGTCGAGCTCATCATGTGGCTGACCATGCGCGGCGCACTCAACCCCACGGTTCACCGCGTCCATCGATTCTACCAAATGCCGGTGTCGCTGACCGCCGCCGGCCTCGTCGCATTCGAGAACTAGCCGGCGCGTCCGATTGATCTTCGATGCTAATATGGCGCGAACGGGGAATCCGATGCAAGAAATGCGGCAGCTTGACGCGTGAACGACTCGGGAAATTGAAATAGCGAGCCGTGACCGGAGTTCGGATAGGTCAACAGTACGGCGTTGGGAAGGTGCTTGCCGAGCCAGAACGAGTTTGCAACGGGAATCATCTCGTCGCTCACGCCGTTTACCACGAGCGTCGGATGCTGGATTCTGCGGAGATCCGCGAAGCGCTCTCCGTCGAACTGTTCCCACTCACGGAATGATGCCATCTGCGCATCGGCGACCGAAGCCCCTGAACCGGGTTCACGGTCTTCCTTTCGCTGCACGAGCCGCCCGATAAACGCCGCGCCCGCGGCCTGACTCGATTCCGTCGATGCGAAGAAGATCTTTTGAAGAATGGCATATCCCTGGAGCAGCGGGTCCTGGAAATGCTTTGCCAAGCTTGGTTTCTCTAGGTGCATGATGTCCTCGCCGCCTCGGGGCGCCGTTCCGACGAGAATCAACCGTCTGAGGGCCGCGGGGCGCTCGAGAGCCATCTGCTGCGCGACCATTCCGCCGAGCGAGTAGCCGAGGACGTCGCACCGCTCGATACCGAGGGCATCGAGAAATGCAAACGCGTGCGCGGCCATCCCGGCGATCGTTATCGGCACGGAGCCGCCGGAGCGGCCAAGTCCAGCGCTTTCAAAGAGGATCACGTCATGCTCGATGGCCAGAGGGTCGGCAACAGCGGGATCCCAGTTGTCGAGCGTCCCGGTAAAGTGCTGCAGGAACAAGAGTGGGAGGCCGCCGGTCTTTCCGAAGCGTCGGTAGGCGTACCGTTCGAGCTTTGTTTCGACGAACTGCGTCGCTGCATCGATTGCGCTTTGCCGAACGTCGGACGAGCGATCTTTCGAGTCGAGTTCGATACTCATTTTCCTTCATTCTCAACGGTGCTGGAAATCTACACCGCATTTTATTGCATATAGTACTTTGGGAAAGGACCGCAGCCGTCGCACTAGCCACGCGCGACGGAGCCACAACGTAACGATAGAGGACGGAGCTACCGGGCACCACGGACGACTCGTACAGTCAGCCGTACAATTTGGGCGTCCCATGCGTGCTGCACACGAAACGCCCACTGCGATCATTTAGGCGGCGCCTTTCCGATCATTAGCGTACGGTATCGTCACGTATCCCAGGCGTGGAGCGGACGCAGCCGAGACGTCTTCTTCGTCTGATGCCCCTCCATCCGACCCAAAACGTCAGCGAGGGCCACGATCGCATCGGCGAGATACGGCCCCTTGTTGAGCATGACGCACTCGGCTCGCTCGGCCATCGCGGCGTCGGTGAACTCGCCCCGCGATGCTTGGCCCTCCCGGACGAGGCGTTCCAGAACTTGTGTCGCCCAAATCACCGGAACGTGTGCCGATTCGCAGAGCCAGAGGATCTCTTCCTGAATCTCCGCGAGCCGGCGATACCCGATATTCACCGCGAGATCGCCGCGCGCGATCATCACGCCGACTGGATCGCGGCTTGCGGTGGCGACAATGAGCGCGGGCAAGTTTTGTACTGCCGACTGGGTCTCGACTTTGAGGACGATTGCTAGCGGCTTGCGGTCGCCACGCTGGTGCCGCCCGATCTCGGATTGCAACTGCATGACGTCATCGGGCGTATTGACAAATGAATAGCCGACCATATCGCCTTCCGCGACGATGAAATTGAGATCGTCCCGGTCCTTGTCGGTGATCGCCGGCAATCCGAGTTCGCTGTCGGGAAAATTGAGACCGCGCATCGGTCGCATTCGCAGTCCTTTGACCGGTGCTTCGACGAATTCAATGACGAGCGCACCGCGGTGAACGTCGACGACGCGCGCCTCGGCCTTGCCGTCATCGATGCAGACGCGTGCACCGATCTGGACGCGCGAAGCAATCTGCGGGATCGACGAGCACAACGCGATCTCGAAGTCTTTGCCGAGTTCGACATCGGCATCGCCGAGGAGGATGCGGTCGCCGACCCGTACGCGCGGTCCGTGCTCGGCGTGGTGCCGGGAAGCATGTACGGCGTCCACCCGCAGTTTCGGCCCGGCGATATCCACATAAACCGGACAAGTAAGGCCCAGCTCCTTCGCGGCCGCTCGGGTGTTGGCCGCCATCGCGCGCCACGTGCGTTCGTCGTCGTGCGCGCAATTGATCCGCACGACGTTGGCGCCGGCAACGAGCAACCCGCGAATGTACGCGGGATCGTCGCCGGCTTCGGTTGGCAGGGTCGCCATGATGCGTACCGTCCGGCTGGCCGCCGAAGCGCCGAGGAGTTCGTCGGCGTTCGCGCCCAGAGCCGTCTGGCCGGCGAAGAACTCCTCTGGTGTCGGGTACGGTCGCGGATACGCTTCCCCGGTCGCGCGGGCTAGCGCGGCGATCACTGCGTCGAGATTAGGAATGACGTGGCTCTCGCAACGCCCGAGCGACGACAGACCGAGCGGCATCAACGCCAACTGAACGTCGCGCAGATCGCGCCGGCGCAGCGCGAGATAATTCGCGAGATTCAGCGCGCTCGGTAAGAACGAAGCGCGCCGGATGTTCGGCCGCCACGCCGCGAACTGCGCTTCAGCCTCAGCGCTCAACTCAGTGCGGATCGCGTGCAGTTGCTGGAGCAGTGCTCGCGGGTCGTCAGGCGTGACGCTGTATTGCATCGCAGTTTTCACGAACTCCCCGTGATCCGTTGCGCCGCCGGTTAGCTCCGTCGTCGTTGTACGGTCATCCGCACGGCCATTCGCGTAGCATACACGACGCGTACTAAGAACTGGTGAACTTTCGCGGCCGGCGACCCGACTGGAAGGTTATACTTTCTTAAGAAAACGTCGTATTGATGGTCGCGATCGGCAGGTTTTGCCGAGCCCCGAAGCACGACTACCGGGTCATGGAACTTTTGCCTCGCGGCGCCAACTTTCGGCGCGCCAAGATCCTCTGGGAGCTCGGCCTGCACATCGCCGGCAACCCGCTGACGCCGTACGGCGGGAACCGCGACATGTGCATCACCGTCGGGAGCGGATCGGGCGAACGCTTCCGGCCATCACTGCGCTTGGCCACCGGCTCGGCGATCCTTGCACACGACGTCGTCGCCGGCAACGTCGAGATGGCGTTCGTCAACCCGTCGGCCATGCTGACGCAAGCCTATCGCGGCGTCGGCCTCTTCAGCGAGAAGCTGCCAGTGCGGATCATCGCATCGTACCCGAGCGACGACCAGTTCGTCATCGCGGTACGGAAAGATCTTGGCTACGGCTCGTTTGCCGACGTCAAAGCGGCCAAAGCACCGTTGCGAATCTCGATCCGCGAAGACCCCACGCACTCGACGCTCGTCTTGATCGAACAATTGCTCAGCTTCTACGGAATGGAGCTGGCGGATTTCGAAGCATGGGGCGGCTCGATCCAACTCGTCAGCGGCCCGGGCGACAAGCGACGGCTCGACGCCGTGGCGGGCGGCACGATCGACCTCGTTTTCGATGAAGGGATCAGCGCGTGGCTGGACGCGGCGCTCGACGCGGACTTCGTTCCGCTCGACCTGGATTCCGAAGCCTTCGCACACCTTGCGTCGTTCGGCTGGCGCAAGCGAATCGTCACGACGGAGCGCTTTCCGCAGCTCAAGCGCGGCTACGACTGCATCGATTTCAGCGGTTGGCCGATCTATGCCAGCGCAGCGCTACCGGACGACATCGCCTACGACGTGTGCGGCGCGTTTTTCGCTCGCCAGGGCGAGATGCCGTGGGAAGAGCGCACGTTTACCGGGCTCGAGATGGTCTTCGAGGAGACCTACGCGACGCCGCGAGACGTACCGCTGCATCCCGGCGCCGAACGTTGGTACGAGGAGCACGCCGCCGAACTCCATCACTAGCGTTCGGGCGCCACGCGTCATGAGAAATGCGTCGTCGGACGCGCCTGCAACTCACCATCAACGAAGATATCGACGTTCTCGTTGAGAAAGGCCAGGAGCCCCGCGATCGGTGTCATCGCAGGCGTCGTAAACAGATACGTCCACGCGACGTCTTTGACGGTCTTGCCGTTCGTTTCCGCCGACCAATAGCCACCGGTCATCCCCTTATACGGGCACTGTGAGCGAGTCGACGACGGCCGGAGAAATCTAAAGTGAACGTTCGTCGCATCGACGTAATAGCGAGTCGGTAAGCCGGTCTCGAACACCATGACGCACGCCTGTGCCTCGGCCAGAACGACGCCGTCGAGTTCGACACGGACGGCTCGATTGGAGCGAAGCGCGTCGACCCGTTTGTACGGGCTTCGTGGATGGACGAAGACTTCTTCGTCCTCCTCGAACCAACGGTCGAGCGCGCTCCACTCGATGCGCACCGTCTCCGTGAGATCGGGGAGTTTGGATGTCGTGATGATCCGCGCGGCCGGCCGACGCTCGACGCCGAACTTCAGTTCGAGATGTCGAGCGTCACCCTGCGGCGTGGTGATGGCAGCGCCCTCGACGAATGCGTCCATCCGTACGTCCGCTTTCGGGATGTAGTACTGCGGATAGTGGGGCCACTCCCAAACGTACAAGGCACGCACCGTGTCGACGAGCGTCGCACCGTCCTTCATGCCGCGGATGCGCCGCGGTACGGGCGCGACATGGTTGAGAGCCGTAAGCGCTGGGGGGAAGTTCGACATCGCCGCCCTCCGATCGAGGTACTGCTTCAGGGCCCACGACCGCTTCCGTGGTGTGAGTCAATTCCCTACTGCGATCATTCAGCGCCGGCAACTCTAGATACACTCGAAACGAACGCGGCTTCAATCTACCGGTCCACGTGTAAGAGCACGAGTGGTTTCAAAAAACGACATGCTCGCAAATCACAGCATAACGACCGAAGCACACATCGGCCCGCTTCACGAAATAGAGTCCACCGGAAACTTTGCGATACAGAGCATACGCCCTTGTTGCCTCGCGCCGGATGATGATAGACTTGATGCCATGTCTCGCGTCTTACCGCATTTCGTACCCGGCCTCGTTGCAAATCCGATCGGCGACATCGGTGCCGCAGAAATTCGGGGCTTAGACTGTTCGCGCCCGCTTAGCGCGAAAACGCTTGCCGCATTAGAAGCGACATTTCTTGAATACCCAATTCTCGCAATACGCGATCAAGTTCTCACCGCAAAGCAACAAGCCGCATTCTCCCAACAATTCGGCGTCCTAGAGCCACAGGAGCGATCGCAGTACGTACACACTGACGATCCTGGCGTACTTATTCTTTCTAATGAAATTGGCCCTGACGGTACACCTGTCGGAGTAGTGGACGCCGGTGACTTTTTGCATTCCGATTCTTCACATATGCTCGAACCGGTCAAGACCACGATCCTGTATTCGGTCAAGAATCCACGTACCGGCGGTGACACCGAATATTGCAACATGTATATGGTATACGACGCGCTGCCGGACGATCTGCGTACGACGCTCGCGGGCCGTACTGCTGTCCATCACGTAAGCAAAGCTCGAAATCCACGCGTCTCGATCTCGAAGGATCGACCGGATGCAAAGGACTTCTACGCAGAGGCTGAGCGCATTCACGCCGACGTTCACCAGCCGATCGTTCGTACCCATCCGCAAACTGGCCGCCAGGCTGCGTACGTGTCGCCACGTTTCACGCTCGCGATCGACGACATGGATTCCGAAATTTCGGAGCAGATTCTTACGACCATCTTCAACATTATGAATCAGCCGCGCTTCCGCTATCGTCACGTGTGGCGTGAAAACGACCTCGTGATGTGGGACAATCGGTGTCTAACGCACCGAGCGACTGGTGGCTATGTGTTACCCGACGTACGACGCATGCATCGAACGACGGTCTGCGGAGACAAGCCGTTTTATAGCTCGGCAGCCAGAGACTAAGGCTCAGTTGAAGCGACGAATCATCCGCACGTTCGTTTTGCTAGCGTCGTCGTTGGCGCTCTCTCTTGGCGGCGCCGATGCGCAAGACCGTCCCAATATCAGCGTCATCTTGCCACCAAGTACCGATGTTGCTCCATTGCTGTACGCCGATCACGCCGGCCTTTTTAGCAAGGAAGGACTGAACGTCCGAATCACGCAGATGCCGAACGGTGCCGCGATTGCTGCAGCGATTGCCGGAGGTTCGGGGCAGATTGGCTTTTCGAGTCTCTCTGCGCTCATCGCGGGACACGCCCGCGGACTTCCCTTCCTGCTCGTCGCGCCCGGAGGGATCTACATCGCCGAAGATCCCTACGCATATATGCTGGTCCGTAGCGATTCGCCAATCCGTACCGGCCGCGATCTGAACGGAAAGACGCTCGGGTCCGCATCGCTAGGAGACCTTGATACGGTATCGGCCTACGCATGGATGGATCAAAACGGCGGCGATGTGAAAAGCACCCACGTGATCGAACTTCCCAATCCGGTGCTTTCACGGGCTCTGATCGACGGACGCATCGACGCGTTATCGATTGGCCAGCCGTGGGTAACCCTCGCGCTCGACAGTGGTAAGATACGCACGATCGGCAAATCGTTCTCGGCGATCGCTCCCCGATTTCTGATGAGCGCGTATTTTACGACCACAGCGTTCGCCGCCAGCAACCCGGACGCACTTGAACGATTTGAGCGCGTTGTGAGCGATGCCAGCGCCTACGTGAACACGCATCACGACGCGATCATTCCGCTTCTTGCTTCGTTCACGAAGGTCGATCCGGGGCTCATCGCGCGTACAATGAAAGGCTCCGACGCGCAGTATCTCGATGCCAAAGATATTCAGCCGATGATCGACGCGAGCGCGAAGTTTGGAATGATCGCCAAGCCGTTTAGGGCGGAGGACCTGATGAGTTCAGTCCTCGTGACGCCGCCAAGCTCGCATTAATTCACGGTCCGCGGCTCCGCACGCTTACGATGCGGCCGCTGCGGTCCACGATTCTGTAACCACGCGCGCCGAACTCGACACGAGCCGAGTGATCTTACACGTACATGACGTTTGCCATCATGCCTTGGTCTTCGTGCGGAAGCTTGTGGCAATGGAATACGGTTTTTCCGCGCCACTGTTTGTAGAGTATTTGGAAGACGATCGTACCGCCCGGCGGAATCCAGACCGTATCGGCGACGTACGGTAGGGGGATCAACGGGTTCGCGCCGGTCACGCTGGTGACTTGCATCGAATTCGTGTGGATGTGGAACGGATGCCCTTCGGTGGTCATCTCATTGGTCACGGTCCAGGTATCGGCGGTGCCGACCGGGAGATTGAATAGAACGTTGGCTTCGTTGTAGAGCAAGTTGTTAACCGTCAAATCCGTGCCGCTAAGAATCGTCGACCCGGAACCGAGGTCGTTGAGGGTTACGTTGCGCTGGCCGCCTGGGTTACTCGCGAGGAGGGGATATTCTCGCGTCGGGGTCGGCAACGACGCCGGAATGCTCATCGATACGGGTTGCCCGGAGACGACAAACTGCATCAGGCTGAATGCGGGCCATGAGTGCGTGCTCTTGTCGGTACCCGGAAGATTGCCGGTCGCTAACGCCGTGAGGGTGTTCGATAGCGGTGTGAGGGGAGCTTGGACGAGTAACTCAACGCGGTTACCGGGTGCGAGCGGAATGTTGCCCGATGCGGGGACCAGATACGGTGCGAGGAGGTTCACGCCGTCCACCGCGATGACGTATACCGCGAAGCCCGGCAGTTGCAGCGGCAACAATAAGGAGTTGGCCCCGTTGAGGATGCGCAGCCGGACCACTTCGCCGGGTGCCATCTGGATCTGCGGCGGCGTGGACGCCGTCCACAAGCCACTGGTGGGTTGCTCGAACGCGAAGCCCGACCCATGGCTCACAAGCTGCCCGTTGACGAGCAAGAAGAGGTCCGCCGACCGAGGCGTGTAGCCGCCGGTCGGCCCCGGAGGCGTAGACGGCTGTTGGTATGCCAGATACTCGTCGGTGTACATGCCCGTACTCGGGTCTCGGTTGAGGTTCAACGTTTGAACCGCGATCGGGATATCGCGCGCCGCGGCAATCTCCGGAACCTGATCGATCGGACCCTTCACGATGATGAGGCCGGCCATTCCACCGCTCACCTGTGTATCGGTCGACCCGTGCGCGTGCGGATGGTACCAAAAGAGGCCGCTGGGATGATCGCTCGGCAGAACGAACGGATACTGGAGTGATGTTCCGGGCGCAATCGCGATGATCGATGCACTCGGATTCGTTGTGCCGATCGGATCGAAGATATGCGGGACAACCTGCAGGCCGTGCACGTGCAGGTTGGTCGAGTTGAACGCGTGGGGGTTGTCGAGGGGGTCGATACCCGGAGCCGGTGTCGCGGACGGGTTGGGAGGCAACTGGTTATTGACGGTGATCGTCAGCGGCTGGCCCGGCGCAGCAACGAGCGTTGGGCCGGGGATCGTGCCGCCGTAGGTTCGAGTGCGAACCGTCACCCCGCCGATCGGGAGCGTTGCGAACTGCACGGGCAGGTTGTAGGTGTTCGGGCCCTGCACGAGCGTGGTCATGATCGGCCCGCCGCAGCCCGTCGCCGAAAGCGCCGCGAGTGAGGCGGCGCCGGCGGTCCCACCGATCAAAAGTTCCCGTCTCGACAACACCAGTTTGAGCCTCCGCTATGCGAATGAATGCACGCCGGTGAGACACCCATATAAAATGCGCGTCGACGACCGCCGTTTGTGCGGGTTTGCCGTTCTTGCAGACGCCCCTCCGGCTCCCGCAATGTAGCGGAGCGCTACCGCTCTCGCTTCAACCGTGATCGCTGCCCGGTGGAAGGGGTGGCGGAAGCCCGGTCAAGACGGCGGAGAGTGCGAGGATGGCGACCACGAGCGCGGCTTCGCACGCCACGGTCATCGGAAATGCCCGGGCCGTCGCCCCGCGGGCCGCACGAAAGTGATAATACCCCAGCCCGAGCAACGGTATCAGCAGCAATACCTTCGCGAGTACGATGCGGCCATAGGGGTTCTCGGTAAGCGACTTCCAGGTGACAAAGTGGGCGACGCTCCCATAGACTCCGCTCGCCACGAGCGCGGCCACTGCCGGCAGCGCGACGACGGAGAAGCGCGAAATCACCGTCGTCGTAAACCGGGTACGAGCGGTTTCCTCGATGGTCGTCAGCGCGCGCTTGAACCCCACCCCGAAGGTCACGAGGCCACCGAACCACAGCGAAGCGCAGGTCATATGTATCCAATCCGCCGCGAGCGTTGCATAGCCCGCGACCGCATG
>Ga0182030_10009153_pt1 | contig 20325 bp, 16 predicted proteins | sample 812S3MmetaG_FD_121299 | JGI IMG/M metagenome (GOLD analysis project Ga0182030, IMG submission 121299) | Permafrost microbial communities from Stordalen Mire, Sweden - 812S3M metaG (Illumina Assembly) | ecosystem: Environmental > Terrestrial > Soil > Wetlands > Permafrost | place: Sweden... | reverse complement strand
GATGCGATTCTGTGCGTCAAGGCAGTACACGGTCTGTTGATCCCCGTTAAGAACCAGCGCTTCAATCGGAATGGTGGTTACATTTTCCGCGTGCGCCAGCTGCATCTGCGTATTCGCATACATGCCCGGCGCAATGGATAGATCTTGATTCTCAACGTCGAGTTCTGTCTCCATCGTGCGCGTCTCGAAGTTCACATCGCGCGTGAAGCGCACAATCTTGCCGGTAAAGGATCGCCCGATTGCATCGACGCGCACTAGCATCGGGTCGCCAATATGCACAAATCGCACGTCGTCTTCAGGAATGGGCATGCGCAGGCGCAGCAGGCCGCTTTGCGCGATGCGCACAATCGGAATGTCCTGCTCGTTCGAGTTGGTGCCGCTCTGAATCAGCGCTCCGGTATCCGCGTAACGCCAGATCACCACGCCATCCAGCGGCGCAGTCACGCTGGTGTAATTCTTCAGCGCCTGCACGCGGTCATTGTCCGCGCCGGCCACCTGCCCGCTTTCCTGCGCGCCGGCTGCTGCTGCTTTGGCCGCATCCACCTGCGACTCTGAAGACAGGTCCTTGCTCTGCGCGTCATCCAATTCCTGTTGCGCCACCAGGCCCGGCTGCGCCTTTGACGCTTCCAGAAGCCGCTGGTAGTCGGCATGAATAGCAGCGTGCGTTGCCTCCGCGCGCTTCACCTCGTGCTGGGCGCGCAGCAGTTCGTCTTTCGTCCGCTCCATCTCGAACCCCGTCCCCTTCAGTTGCGCATTCAACTCGGGCACTTCAAGCACTGCGAGCACTTCGCCCTTGTATACCCGGTCTCCGATGTCGACATTGATCTTGTCCATGAACCCAGTCACCTTGGGATGGACGTCGACCACCTGGTACGACTGGAACTGGCCGGCCAGGCTCAAGGTATGGGCCAGGTTTCCGCGTTGCGCCGTAGCTACGCGTGCCGATGGGATCTCGTCGGCTTTCGCTTCCGCGTCCTTGCCGTTTCCATGGCAAGCAACAAGCAACGCGCCCATTGGCAACGTGAGTCCAGCAATGACAAAGAGGGACGTTCGCTTTCGCATAGGTTCAATGCACCTCAAAAGGCATGTTCAATCTGAAAATTCAGCAAGGATCGCCATGTTTCTCGCAGGAGAATCCCCTGAAGAGAGCGATGACGTGAGAGCGCTGTCCCCTTCTCAGGAGCAACTGCCCAATTCAGCTATCTGAAAACTATGCAGTGTGGATGGGAGGGGGTCGAACGAAGAAGGCTTCTCGAAGAGCTTGCCGCAACTCAAGCGGCGGATGATCCACGGCTACCCGGAACTTCGATGCCCACATGCTTGCCGCGCTGACGACAAACAGGATAGACAGGAGCACATTGGAAGGTGTTAGAAGAGCTTTAATCGCAGGATTGGTCTGCGTATATTTTGAAATCTCTTGAATGTTCGATTGCTCGTTTTTTGAGAGAAGCTTGGCCATTGGAACTTGATGGGAAGAGGCGTGAAGGGGATAGTACAGCGAAAGCTTGTATTGCATGCCCCAGAGAAAAACACAACATGCCAATGTAGTGAACACGAGTCCCCAAATGCGACCGGGGTGTCGATTTGTTCTCCACATTCTCAAAACAATTCACCGCGATTCGGGCATTCCGGGATAGCACAAGGCTCGTACGCAGGCCAATTGATGCTCAGATTCCCTACTATCATTAGTAGCATATTTGCACCCAACGGTTGGCCGCACCCTCCATCCAGCACGAGCATGCCGTCCTTGGTGGCGCCCATGTGCCGCAGTGAGATCAGTGACGTTTCACAGCCGAAGTACCGTGAGCCCTGGCGTCCGCCAGCGTGTCCTGCATGCGCTTCATATAGGCCAAATTGAGCGGCGTAGGCGGCGTCGCCATCGGATAGCTGTCAATCGCGGCCTGCAACACGGGTACGGCTTCGGGATAGCGGCCTTCATGCGCCAGCGCGTCGCCCAGATCGTAGTTCGCCACAGAGATCGGCGAGCTTTTCGCGGCCACTTTGCCCGCCAGCACGCGCAGTTGCTCGCGGCCGGCCAGTTCGGCATCATGATAGCGGCCCACCGCGGTGTAGCTGCGCGAAAGCGCGTCGAGAGGCAGGCGCAGGCTGGGGCTGTCGTGGCCCGCCGCGGCGTAATACAGAGGCAACGCCGGTTCCAGCAGCGCAATCGTCTCCGCATAGCGATGCGTCTGCATCAACATGTTTCCCATCCATGAGCGCGCCGACAGCGTCCGCAGCGCTCCCTCGCCCGCACAACTGCGCTCAAGATCGTAACTACGCTGGAAGTCGGCAAGCGCGCCGGTGTCATCCAGCCGCTGCTTCTTCAGGTGAGCCAGGTACTTGATCGTGTCCCCCTGGTCGCAATTGGAGTAAGGCACGCTCTTGTAGATCGCCAGGGCATGCTCGTACGCCGTCTGCGCCTCATCCAGCTTGCCTTTCGCCTGCAGCCCGATGCCGAGAATGTTGAGCGCGGTGGCTGTTTCGCCATCGGCGTCGCGATCGCTCTGGGAGGCGCGGATGGCAGCCTTCAGCATTTCGAAGTCGGCCTGCGTGCCCAGGTCCATCTCGTCGCGCCCGTACACATACCACGCAACCGCCCGCGTATACAGTCCGACAGACACGGGATGAGCTTTCGTCAGCGCCAACGCATCGGCCAGCAGAGGACTGCCTTGGGGAATCTGGTTCATCTCCACCAGTTCCTTGCCCGCTGTCACCTCCGCCTCAATCAGCGTGGGCCAGTCGCGCGCATCCCTTGCGTCATGGATCACGCCCGTGAGCAGCGGTAGCGAGTCACCGTGGTCGTCATCTGAGGCCATGCTCTCGCCGATGCTGAGCCGCGCCGCGCGCAGGTCTGCCGGATCGGTGATGAAACTGGGCAACGTCTGCGCGCCGATCTGCAGCATGTCGGCAACCGTGGCCGCGGGCTTGCCAGTGGCGCCGCTGTGCGCCAGTTCGAACAGGCGCGTCATGAATTGCTGCATCTCGATGGCGCGATGCGCCGCGACCATCTCCTTGCGCTGATGCTGGATTGCGTATCCCACGCTGGCGATTACGCAAGCCGTAGCGATGCCCGCCACCCATGCCAGCTTTTGATTCCTGCGCACGAACTTGCCCAGCCGGTACAGCGTCGACTGCGGACGCGCATGAATCGTCCGCCCCTCAAGATACCGGCGCAGGTCGTCGCTCAGCGCATCCACGGTAGCGTACCGGTCCTTCGCCGCCGGCTGCATGCACTTGCTCACAATGGTCGAAAGATCGCCCTCCAGCTTCCGCCGCAACTGCGACTCGGTGATGCCGCGCGCCGCCGCCGCAGGCTCCGTCACAGCCTCTTCCAGCCGGTCCGGAGGTAGCTCCAGAAAGCTGCGCTCGATCATGATGGCAGACGAGCGGTTGAGATTGGCCTTGCGCCCGGAGAGAAGCTCAAACAGAATCGCGCCCAACGCATATACATCGGCGCCGGTCGTCAGCGTCTCCCCGCGCAGCTGTTCGGGGCTGGCATAGGCCGGCGTGGCCATATGGGCAATCGTCATAGTCCGGGCCGAATCCAGCAGACGCGACGTGCCAAAGTCCAGCAGCTTCACCCGCGGTTCCTCAGGCGAAGCAAGAATGTTGGACGGCTTCAGGTCAAGGTGCAGCACAAGATTGCGGTGCGCGTAGGAGACCGCCTCGCATGCGCGAATCATCAGCCGCAGCCGTTCTTCGATTCCCAGCCGGCGCTTGTCGCAAAATGTGTCGAACTGCTCGCCCTGCGCGTACTCCATCACCAGGAACGGCTCACCCGCGTCGGAGATGCCCGCGTCCAGGAGCCACGGAATGCTGGGGTGATCCAACGACGCCAGCACAAACTCCTCGCGCGCAAAGCTGCGGGTGAAGACCAGGTCTGTAGGAAGGCCGGTGAAGACTTTCAGCGCTGCCTGCTGCGTGGAGGCGCCCGCCAGGCGCTCAACCAGGTACACCGACGACGACCCGCCGGAGCCGAGCAGCCGCAACACCTTGTAGCCGCGGAAGCGGCGTTCCGCGGGGGCAGAGTCGGATTCCGGTGGACGATCGTGCCCTGTCGACGCGGAGCGCTCTGCGAGAACAATCGAGCGCACCTGCTCGCGCAGCTTCTCGCTGGGGCTGGCCTGCGCCAGCACCGTTTCCATCTCGTCCGCTGGGGCATCCGCGACCAGGTGGAACAACGACTGAAGCTGCTCCCACTCTTCGTTCCCGACCGTTTGCATTGTTCGGTTCCCTTACTGGTAAGGCGACATTTCATGCGGAATCGCCTCACATCCCGCCATCAGCCCCAGCCGCTGCAGGCGCCGGGTGCCCCATCCTTTTACAGCATCATCGTGACGAAGGGCGGGAAAGCACGAACCCAAAGAATTTCAGGCGATGAATTTCAAACATTCTCAGGCCGTCCGCAGAAGAGGCCAACTCCCTGTTGCTTTGTATCAGGGCGCGCCTTCAGTTGTGCCGAAAAAGGCGCTGAGGAACGTGGGCTTTACATGCTGCGGAAAAAGACGAGATTTTGGATGAAACGTCCAAAAAGCATACTGCAGGGGCTGAAGCCCACGCTGATTCGATTGGCGGTAGGCCGGGGATAAATCCCCGGCCTACCGCCCGAATTAGTTTTTCCGCAAGCTGTTAAGCCCTTGCGGGCCTCTTGTGGGACTTGCAATTTCCCTGAACCTGGATGAACGCCCGACACTGGAGAAAATTTGAGATTCACTTTTGAATAGTTTAATCCGACGATGGCGCACACAGCCGACCCTACCAGGCGGGGGCCGACAAAACCCGGCTTTCCTCTCTGCGTTCGCAGGATGAAAGCTAAACCACGCTTCAGATGCCGAGCTTCTTCACTTCGTCGTTGTAGTACTTGCGGTAAAGAATCTCCCACTCCTGCGAGCCTTCCTGAATGATCTTGCGCTGGCTGGCGATCTTCAACCGGGCGGCCTGGTCGATGCGGGCTTCCTCGGTCAGCAGGGTTGTAAGCGCCTTGCGCGCTTCCTGGCGGATCGTGTTGCGATCTTCCATGAAGCCGACCTGGTCGATGTCGGCCAGCGTGTCGGCCACGGTGTGGGCCAGTTTGTTGAGCTTGTCGGGATTAATTCTCATAGAACCGCCTTGTACTTCTTGGCCAGTTCGGTCTTGACCTTCTTGAACATCTCGGCGTATTGCGCGCCGGATTTGCGCATCTCGTCGGAGTAGGCGTCAAGAATCACGCGAACCTCATCGTTGATGCGGTCTTCAAGGGAGAGTTCTTCGATCAGCCCGGCGGCAACGCGCGCTTCCACCGCCTTCAAGTCCGTGGCGGTGATCAGCTTTGCATCGATGAGGTGCTTGACCGTGCGGCGGGCCAGATACCCAATGTAGTCGCGTGAAAAGATCATGAGTCAAGCCACAGGATAACGCATGGGGGTGGGCGGTGTACACCGGCAGTCAGGTGGAGTGACTGTGCCGTCGCGTTTTCCACTGGTGGCAGAAAAGGGCCAGCGTCCGATGACGACTCCGTCCCGCATTTGGAGTCAGGAGAGGATTCTGCATCTGTTTCGGCGACCTGGAGGGCGTGGAACAGTGTAGGCTGACGGCTCCTGCAAGAGACGCGGCAAAAGGGCGCGGGCGCCGCAGAGTGCTTCATTTCCGAAATACTTCAGACTTCTCAAGTTTATGTTGCGACTTTTGACTCCAAGTTAAGTGGAGTCAGCACGAAAATCTGACGGTACGTAGGCTCATGGTCCACTCTTCGGAGAATTGGTTCGAGCAGCCAAGGCATATAGCGCGCCAGCCTTCCGCCGATTCGAGCGAACCACCAGTTCCGCTCACGTCTCACCAGCCATGAATGGAACTCAAGATTTTCGTTACTGAATTGAACGACGTTCCATCCCGGAATGTTCTGAAAAAGGGAAGGTTCCGGGAACGCGGCTTGCATGTGCTCCTCGAGCCATTGCGGTACAGCAATGTTCCGCATCAGACAGAATCGCTTGAATTCCTTGTCGGCGTCGTGGGCCGAAGTTCCGCATGGAAATCCGAAGATGACGAGACTGCGTGCAACGCGAAGCGCTTCTTGAATCACCTTTTCCCGGAAGTCAGGTGGAACATGCTCTAGAACATCGGACGCAATCACAACATCAAAAGATTTATCTTCCACAGGCAACTCCGCCCCCGAAGCGATCAAGGGAGTCATAGGCCACCTGGCTTTGAAGGGGAAATCAACATCGCAACCTGTGAAGGGCACTTTGCGATACGATCCGATCCCACGATGTCCTGAACCAATCTCTAGGAGAGTGCCGCGCTTCATAAAGCCATGCTGTTTCAAAACTCTCAGCATGGGGAAATAGCGAGCAGCCCAGTTAATCATCTGTCCTCCAAAATCCCCGAAGATTTGCTGTAGAAATTGTACTTCAGGGTTTGGAGAATGATTCGGCTCCCGACGGGAAATTGTGGGCGGTGTCATTTACGCGGAATTCCGAAAGGCGCCGAGGCGGGTGGTTGCAGCGGCCGCCCGACCAAATGCTCATGGCTCAGGCTGCCGTGACGATGAAGCTCTCGCGGAAATGAAGCCCTTCCAGCTCATCTCATCTACAGGTCGATGGCATTTCCTGGGAGCCGTGGTCTTCAGAGCGCGACGTTCAGGTGCAGCGGAGTGGCGCTGCCGGTCTTGGGCAGGGCAACGCCGATGCCGCGCTGCGTGCGTGCAAACACTGGCCCGGAAGCCGTGAGCGCGTCAATATGGTAGTTCAGTTCCGCTGCGCTGCCGGACTTTGAGGCAGCATACGGCACCATCACCGTGCAGTTGGCCGACGAGTTGGCCACGACGCCAGTCCCCGGAGCCGACTCGGGCACAACCTGGCGCGACGTGAGCTTCTCGAAAACCGAACGCTTCGGCGCGATGCTGGCTCGGCAGCTGACCGTTGCGCCGTCGGGCACCGTGGATGGTGCGGCCACATGAAAGGTAACCGCATAGGCGCCGCTGGTCGCTTCAGGGCCGGCTGTGCTCTGGGTGTCAGCAGCGCTGGCAGCCCAGACCGCAGCACACACCAGTAAAATGAGGGGCAAAAACCGCGTGGTACGTGGTTGATTCATGATTCCTCCGCACTGAGTTCATCGGGATGACCGGAGTATATGTGAGCCGGAACCAAGAATTAAATCCCACCAATTGGTTACTGGCGTGATTAGAGCCCATCACACCCGCGCCGACGTATTCCCCGCCGCCCGCCCCGACTTGCCCTGCTTCACCCGCAGGTTGTTGATGGCGTATTCGATGAAGCGCGGCTCAAAGTGCGGCGGCTGGCCCATGAACCGGCACGTCGCCGTCACCTGGTCCACGATAAAGCGGGGATGATACGCCGCCAGTTCCAGCCCCTTCTCCTCCACAATCTGGTGGACGATCGAGTTGAAAGCCTCGTCGTCCAGCGTGATACTGCGTTTGCGGCATTCGCTCTCAAAGATGCTTCGGTAGTTCTCCAGGCTGGGCGCGCCCACCTCGATCTTGTACGGCAGCCGACGCAGGAAGGCCGTGTCCATCAGGTCTTCCGGATCAAGGTTGGTGGAGAAGATGATGAGCTCTTCAAACGGGATGCTGAACGTCTTGCCGGTGTGCAGCTTGAGATAATCGACACGGCTCTCCAGCGGCACAATCCAGCGATTGAGCAGCGTTGTGGGCGACACCAGTTGGCGTCCGAAGTCGTCGATGATGAAGCAGCCGCCCAGCGCCTTCATGTGCAGCGGCGCCTCGTAAAAGCGCCCGGCTTCGTCAAAGCGCAGGTCCAGCATCTCCAGCGTAAGCTCGCCGCCGGTCAGGATAAACGGTCGCCGGCAGGGCACCCAGCGCGCGTCGTACTCCTCATGGCGCAGGAATGAAGTTGAGGCCTCGTCGTTCACGCCTTCTGCGCCCAGCGAGACGTGAACGCTAGGATCGTGAACGCGAATCACCTGGCCATCCACCGAGATTGCGTAAGGCACGTAGATAACGTCGCTGAACACATTGCCCAGGCAGTGCGCGACTGACGACTTGCCGTTCCCCGGCGGCCCGTACAGGAGCATGGCACGGCCCGAGTTGAGCGCCGGCCCGCACTGCTCCACAATGCTGTCGTCAAACGTAAGCCCGCGAAACGACGCGCGGATGCGGTCAAACGAAACCACCTCGTTGGTCAGCTTCTGCATGCTCACCTGATCGGTGAACTGCTCCAGCGTCACCGGCGCCGGCCCCACGTAGCGCAGCCGCTCCAGCGCGTCCACCGTCCAGCGGCGCCCCTCCTCGGTCATCGAGTAGCGCATGTCCACCACGCTCTCATCGGCGCGTGTCCCTAGCGCATGCAGCAGCTTGCGGTCGATGGCCATCTGCACCAGGTCCATCACCAGCATGTAAGGCAACTTGATCGCGTTCACAAACTGGCGGTTCGACTCCAGCCGCTGCGCGTAGATCAGCTTCATCAGCAGGCCCAGCAGGTCAGACTCGTCCAGGCCTGTGGCAGCCAGGTTTGCCGGTTCCGGCGGAATGCGATGGATAAATTCCTCCAGCGCCTGCTGCGTGATGGCGCCAATCACGACCAGGTTGTCCCCCAGCCGCCCGCCAAACTCCGCCTGCCGCCCCAGCGCCGCCGCCACCTGGTCCTCGGTGATCTTTCTGGCGCGAACCAGCAGATCGCCCAAACGCATCCGCACTCCCACGTGTCCCTCCGGCGCAATTTCAGCTTCGCAATTCTTTTACTCTATCGGCAGCAGGGGGCGAACGTTCCATGCAAGGGCCCCGCGCAAGCAGCCAAATCCGGCGTTTTACCGAAATGGAAATAGGGGATGGCTCCCCCGGCGATTGCGGATGCCGTGCGCGTCCCCCGTGCCTGCCCCCTGCCCCGAATCGCGGCGAGTCGCTATGCTTGTCCTATGCCCGCATCTAATCTTTTTGGATGCTGAACTGTAGCGAGTCAGCGGGCCATGCGTAGATGAAACAAATCCGGAGGAGCAGGCGTGAGCGACGATACCATCAACCAGCGAGCGGTCGAAGACAACAACACAGAAGATTCATCTCAAATTGACTGGGTAACAGAGCGCTACCTGTGCTCGCTGCCCATGGTCTTCAACACTCTGCGTGAGCAGGTTGAGAACGACGTGAAAACCCGCAACGACCGCCGCCCGGAGTCTGCGCCCTATGAATTTTCCGTGGAAGAAGATGTGGGTGAATTCACCGTGGTGCGCAAGTTGGCAGGCGCGCGCAAGTCCGTCACCTTCAAGCTTGAGGAGCATGCAGTCGTCATTCTCGATCACGAGCGCGTGCAACTGTTTGAAGTAGCCGTGCGCTTCACCGAAGACGGCAAGTGCCAACTGAAAGCCAAGGACGAAAAATGCGAGTTCTGGCAGATCCGCCGCATGGCGCTGGAGCCGCTGATGTTCCACGCCAACTAGCGTCCTGTCTCTGATGTTTGCAAGAAATCTGCAACTGTCATCCTGAGCGAACGGGGCCCCAAACGCTTTCCAGTTTGGGGGTGGTGAGCCGAAGGATCTGCTTTTGCACTTAGCAATTCATGCCACGGACTTCAGAGACGAGACACTAGCGCCGCTCCCACCAGGGTGCCCCATCTGGGCGCCCTCTGGGCAGGCACCGCAGTTTCATCGCGGCTAGGGTGAGAAAGCAGGATCTCAGACAATTTTCCCAGTTCTCGCTCTGGGGACCTGGGAAACCACGAACCTCGCTCATCCCCGATGCGGGCAGCTCTTGGTGTTGATGCACTGCTGCGCCAGGCGCAGCCGCTCTACCGGCTTGCCGCCAACCAGGTGCTGCTCCACAATCTCCGCCGCATCTTCCGGCTTCACATGCCCATACCACACGCCCTCGGGATACACCACCACCGTGGGCCCATGCTCGCACTGGTCAAGGCACCCGGCTTTGTTGATGCGAATCGTTCCGCCCAAGCCCGCGGCCTTTGACAACTGTTGCAACTGCGTGAAGAGTTCGCTCTTGCCATCGGTGGTGCAGGATGGGCGTGGAGCATCGGCGGGGCGGGTGTTATGGCAGACAAAGACGTGATGTTCGTACGCGGGCAAGCGGTGTTCCTCCTGGATAAGTCTTCAGCAAGTGGAATAGCGAATGGAAACGTTTATCACAAGCGCAGACTCCAGATTAACCGCTCCGGGCGGCCTGGTTTTGGCCGCACCGCGGAGGGCCGCTTTCCACACTCGCTTCGCATTCGCCCCGGAATCGGTGCGCCCAACCCGCCCGAGTCTGCGAAAATAAAGCCAGACTATGAGCACGGAAAATCTGCTTTCGCTAAAAGACGACATGGTGGCCTTCATTGAAGGGCATGGCCTCAAGCGCCTGCCCGGATACGTCACCGAAGACATTCCCTCGATTGTGTGGGAGGGACAGAGTAATCCCGACGCGTGGAAAGACTTTGTGGAGATGGCCAAGCACGTGGGCGCTCCCTTTGTGACCTTCAGCGAGATGACGCTGGAGCGCGACGAACTCGACGCTCTCATTGAAGAAGCCGGGGAGATGAACTTCCCTGACGAAGAAGCCACCGAACTGGTGGAAGCGCAATGGCTGCGCAAGTACGCCGGCAACCTGGGCTATATCCAGTTGGGCTTTGTCTACCAAGGCCTCGTGTTTCTGCACGAGACCACCACTGAATGGTATGAGCGCTTCCAGGCGCTGCTTGAAGACATCGAAAGCTTCCAGGACATCGTCATCGACGATCACGATCACGACGAGGACGAGTAACCGCGGTGGCTGCGTCCTTACCGAGTGCAGCCGCGCCGGCCGCAGCGGGCGCTGAAACCAACCGGCGTCCTCATCAGCGCTGGGTAATGGAAGAGCCTCATCCCGAAGCATCGGCCGAGTTGGCCAAAGCCGCACATCTGCCGCAGGTGCTGGCGGAACTGCTCATCGCTCGCGGCATCCTCAGCGCAGACGCGGCCTTCCAGTTTCTCAATCCTGAAATCGCGCAACTGCACGAGCCTCAGCTCATGCTCGGCATGAGCGCGGCAACAGCCCGTCTCGAGCAAGCCATCGCCGCGCGCGAGCCAGTCCTGCTCTACGGCGACTATGACGTCGACGGCACCACCGCCGTCGTGCTGCTCAAGACCGCTATCGAGATGCTCGGCGGCGTAGTCAGCTTTCATGTGCCACACCGTTTGCGTGAGGGCTACGGCCTGCAGTCGAGCGTGCTGGAAGCTGCATACTCCGAAGGTGTTCGCCTGGTTATCACCGTAGACACCGGCATGCGCGCCTTTGCCGAGGCCGAAACGGCGCAGCGGCTTGGCCTGGACCTCATCATCACCGATCATCATCTGCTTGAAGCCGGCGACGCCGTCCCCCACGCACTGGCCATCCTCAATCCCAATCAGCCCGGGTGCAGCTATCCTGAAAAATCTCTCTGCGGCGCAGCCATAGCGCTCAAGCTGGCACAGGCCGTGCTGCATCGCCGTGATGCGGCGCGCACGCACGAGAAGACCCTGCCGAGCTTTTTGAAGATGGCCGCCATCGCCACCATTGCCGATGCGGTGCCACTGCGCGGCGAAAATCGCGTCATTGCCACACTGGGTCTGCGCGGCCTTCGCACGCCTTCTGGCACAGGCCTGCGCGCCCTCTTCGCAGCCGCAGCCCTCGACCCCGCAGCCAAGCCCATCACCGGCTTCGACGTTGCCTTTCGCTTGGCCCCGCGCATCAACGCCGCCGGCCGCATGGACGTTGCCTCTGAAGTGATCGAGCTCTTCTGCACGCGCGATGCGGCGCGCGCAACAGAGCTGGCCGCCAAGCTTGAGCGCCTGAACCGCGAGCGCCGCGACACCGAAGCCGCCGCACTCGCCGCCATCACTGCGCGCCTGGCTTCAGATGCGGAACTCAATGCCGACCGCCTCCTGGTGATCGACGGCGACGGCTGGCACCGCGGCGTCATCGGCATTCTCGCCTCGCGCGTCGTCGAGCGCACCGCCAAGCCCGCCATCGTGGTCAGTGTGGAAGAAGGCGTGGCGCACGGATCGGGCCGCAGCGTCGATGGCTTTCAACTACTCGATGCCCTTGAGAGCTGCGCCAACCTGTTCACCCGCTTTGGCGGCCACGCCTTCGCCGTCGGCTTCGCCATGCCTGCCGATAACCTGCCGGAGTTGAAGCGCCGCCTGCGTCTGCATTGCGACAAGCACCTCGCCGGCCGCGAGCCTGAGCACGTGCTCCGCATCCACGCCGAGCTGCCGCTCGACCGCATCACGCCGGTATTGGTCGGCTGGCTGCGCAAGCTCGAGCCCCTCGGCCACGGCAACGCCGAGCCCATCTTCGTCGCCCGCGCGGTCCGCCTGGTCACCGCGCCGCGCCTCATGAAAGAGCGCCACATCCGCCTCGAGCTGGCTCAAACCGCAGCGGACTCTGAGTCCAAGCCACTCACCGGCGTCCCCGCCATGCGCGCCGTTGGCTGGGACATGGCCGCCCGCACCGCAGCGCTCGGCCTCAATCGCGGCAGCCTCATCGACGTCGCCTACCGCATCCGCGAGAACGACCACCCCAGCTTCGGCGGCCTCGAAATCGAGATCGCCGGCATGCGCCCCAGCGAACTGTAGTCTCGCCGATCTTCGCCCGGCCCAAAGAGCCCCGTGCCCCGTCCATTCGCAGATTTATCGCGAATGGGCGGGCAACCTCAGATCCCGATCGGCCGGCTGCTCACCACCAAGGGTGCAAAGGCCCAAGGCATCGGCACGGATTCAGATGTGCGCACACGCAGCGAGGCCCACGGAAAACCGTGGGCCTCGCTTTTGAAGCAAACACGCTGACCTACTTCTCATGCGCGTCCGGTTTGGGCTTCGGCGCCGGCTTGGGAGCCGGGTGAGCCGCAGGCGCGGGCCGCGGCGGCGCGGTTGTGTGTGTCGGCGGCGCATTCATGTGCGGCGGAGGAGCCGACTTCATCTCCGTGCTGTGCGATGCGGGCTCGCCTCCCGCCCTGACGTTGCCTGCGGGCGCAGCCGTGTGGGGCGTGGTCATCGGCGTGACCTTGTTGTTGGCCGGTGCTCCGCCCGCCTTGCTCATGCTTGCCGGCGCAGCCGTGTGCGGAGGCGCTGGATGCGATTCAACCGGCAGCGGCTTGGCTTCGGCCAGCGTCGTCGGGTGGCCGCCGTTGGCTTTGGCATAGGACTGTTTGTTCGCCTGGGCTGCCTGCACATGCTGCGTCTGAAATGAGGTCGGAGCCGTATGGGTCTCATGCGCCGCAACCTGTTCCTCCGCAGTGGCCGTGTGCTGCACGCCACCGGGGCCGCCGCTGTACGCTACGTGATTGGTATTCACCACCGTGTTGGTCTGGATGATGGTCCGGTTAATGTAGGTGGTGTGAATGATGGTGGTGTTCACGTTGACCACCGCGGTGTTGTAAGCGAAGCTGCCGCCGCGCCACTCCCCGCCGGCAAAGCCGATGCCGAGGTAGCCGCCACCATAGTTCACGCCGCCGTAGTAGCCCACGTGGTAGCCCCAGTAGCCGGGGTTATAGCTGTACTGGCCACCGCGCCAGCCCCAGTAGCCGGGCGTCCACAGTCCGCCGGCAAACGGCGCGGGAACCCAGGCGCCGGGAACCCAGAAGTAGCCCTCGTCACCGTAGGCCCAGTAGCCAGGCGTCCAGATCAGGTTAGGCTGCGGGCACGGCGGCTGGATATAGACCGGCAGCACCGGCGGGCCGAAGCTCACGCTGATAAAGATGCCGGCATGGGACGCAGCGGGAATTGCGCAGATAATCAGCGCAAGCAAAAGCAGGCGGGCAGAGCGTAAGAGACGCATAGAAATCCTCCAGATCATTTTGAAAAGGATAGTCCTGAAACACGGTTGCGCAGTCAGTCTATGTGATCTGGAACCCATATCGCCAAGGGAAGTTGCAGAGATTTACGCAAAGGAACCGGGGACGGCAGGAAAGCAGGGGCGATTGGCGCGAAGCCGAAAGCCGGCCAGACGTAGCAAAGGCCCGCCGAAGCGGGCCTTTGCTTTTCAATCCGATCGGGAATGCCTTTACTCGGTCTTCGGTTTATCATCCGCTTTCGGCTCCGGTTTGGGCTTCTCTTCCGGTTTGGGTGCTGGTTTGGGGGCGGCCTTCGGCTCTTCTCTGGGCGCCGGCGCCTTAGCCTCAGGCTTCGGCTCCTGCCGCGGCTCAGAGGGCGCCTTGGGCTCAGCGCGCGGTGCGGGCGCAGGTCTGGATTCAACGTGCGGCGCAGGAGGAGCTTTGGGCTCTACGCGCGGCGCGGGAGTTGGCTTGGGCTCCATCCTGGGCGCTGCAGGAGCCTTGGGCTCGGTCCTCACCTCTGGCCTGGGGGCGGTCTTCGGTTCGGCCCTGGGCGCGGCGTGCTCCTCAGTCCTCGGCTCCGTTTTGGGCTCGGTCCTGGATTCAGTCTTAGGTTCGGTCCTGGATTCAGTCTTAGGTTCGGTCCTGGGTTCAGTCCTGGGTTCAGTTCTGGCCGCAGCCTTCGGCGCTGCAGGCGCCGTGTGGGTCTCCGTCCGCGGCGCGGCATGGGTCTCCGTGTGCGGCGTTGTTCCCGTCTTCGGTTCTGTTCTGGGCTCGGCTCTGGGCGCCTCAGTGCGATGCGACTCGGTCTTCGGCGTTGCTGTTCGGGGCTCTCCCTTGGGGGCAACTGGATGGGTTTCGGTCCTTGGGCTCGCGCCGGTAGCCGCATGGCCCTCAGTCCTGGGCGCAGTCTTCGACTCCGGCCTTGCCTCTGTGCGGCCTGAAGATTTGCTCTCTGCCCCTGCCGGCGTTCTGGACGCGGTCTTCATGCCCGCCGGTTCGGCAGTGTGCGCCGCTGGCAGGGGCCTGCCGGCAACAAGCGTGTGCGGATGACCACCGTTGGCCTTGGCGAACGAGGCCTTGTTGGCCCGAGCCTGGGTCACCTGCGCCGTCTGGTAGCGCGTAGGCGGCGTGTGCTGCTGGTGCATCGCCGTCTGTTCCTGCGGCGTAGGCTCGTGATGCACGCCGTCGGGGCCGCCGCTATAGGCTGCGTGACTGTTGTTCACCACCGTGTACCGCTCAATTACCGTGTTGTCTACATACGTATTGCGGATGATGGTGGTATTCACGTGAACCACGGCCGTGTTGTAGGCGAAGTAGCCGCCGCGCCACTCGCCGCCGGCAAAGCCGATACCCAGGTAGCCGCCGCCGTAGTTCACGCCCCCGTAGTAGCCCACCTCGGAGCCCCAGTAGCCCTGGTTGTAACCATAGTTGCCGTTGTTCCAGGCCCAGTAGCTGGGCGTCCACAGCGCGCCCTGGTAGGGAGCGGGAACCCATGCGCCGGGAACCCAGTAGTAGTCGCCATAACTGTTGTCGTAAGCCCAGTAGCCGGGAGTCCAAAGAAGGTTGGGCTGCGGGCATTCGGGCTGCTCGTAGACGGGCAGTTCGGGCGGCGCAAAGTTCACGCTGATGGAGAACTGCGCATGCAGGTTTGCAGGAATGACCAGCGCGAGCAGTGCCATAGAGAGCAGCGATGCAAGTCGAAACAGTCGCATGGAAGAACCTCCGGGCTCCTTCATGCCTGCTGTGCCCGGACCAAGAGAGACTGACTTGTTCCGGAGTGCGCTGGCATGGGGCCACACGATGACCGTAACGCTGCGCGCGCGACAATCGCTGGTCAAATCTGACCACGCCGGAACTGCGGAATCCAGCCATCGCTGGCTCCCAGTGTCCCGATCCCTGACCTCCGCAACACAAATACTGCTGTCATCCTGAACAAATACTGCTGTCATCCTGAGCGAACGGGGCCCCAAACGTTCTTCAGTTTGGGGGTGGTGAGTCGAAGGATCTGCTTTTTGGGATACCGAATGATGCTACGAACTTCTGGGACACCACACTGGCCCGCCACTGGCCCGCATCAGGGCCGGATGCTGATCCCCATCCCCACCACATGCCGCGCCTGCAGATTCACCGGCAGCGCAATATAAGGCGGATACGGAGCAGGCAGCCCGGTGGGCAGCACCGCCGTGCCGATATTGCCCGCCACCTGGCCAATGCCAATGTCGAACGCGAAATGTGGGTGCTCTCTCTGCGTGACCCGCACAGCATAGTCCAATGTCGTCGGCAGGTGGCCGCCGCCCGGCAGCAGCAGGTTCAGGTTTTGCGCCGTGTGCGGCTCCTGCGTGAACCCCGCAGAAGGCACAAACACCGTCTTGAAAGGCCCCGGCAGCGGAATCCCCAGGCCGCCGAAAAGCCGCCCCGCAAAGCGCGTACTCTGCCCGCCAATGCCGAAGATCGTGCCGTTGGTCGCCTTCCACCCAAGGTTCACCAGGAACGGCACCGGCGGATGCGCCCAGGTCTTGGTCACCGCCACGTACACGTCGCCGTTGGTGTAAGACTTCGCCGGTTGGTTCACGCCCTGGAGCGCCGCCACCTCCTGCAGCACCGCGCCGGAGACAAACTTGTCCCCCGTCCGTACCAGCCCGCCAACCGCCAGACCCGGCGTCCACGGCCCGAACTGCCCATCGCGAATCCCCACCACCTTGCCGTGAAAGATGTTCAGCCCGCTATAGTTCCACAGGTTGCTGAAGGCGCCGGCGCTGGGCGTTACGCTGTCGCCCAGCGTGTGGTAGCTGCGCGTATACCCCAGTTCGGCACGGTTGCTGAAACCTTCCGTAATGCTGAACGTCTGAAAGTCGCCGATCACCGTTTTGGCGTCGATGAAGTGGTACCCAACAGCCGGATGTGAAAACGTGTGGCCCTTGGCGGTTTCAACCACGTACGCGGTCGGCGTGAGAAACCCGCCGGTCTGCCCTTCGAGCGTGAGGTTCTGTGCGGAGAGACGACCGGCCATCGCCAGAGCCGCCAGCGCCATCATCATTGCAAAGACGAAAAGCCTGCGAGAGAGGGAGAGATTCAAGATGCAACTCCAGCGGAGCCCGGCGTTCTGCCCCGTATGACGTTCAAAAGCCATCCAGTTGTACCACAAACTTCGCAGGGTCGTCTTCCAACCTGCCGACACCTTCCCGATGGCCGACAGCCCAGATAGATAGCGGGCCGCCCTTAAAAACTGCACAAATTTTCGGTTTTTGTCCCATTTGGGACATAAAAACATCTTGAGAATCGGTAATGTTGCGGGAAATCGAGAATTTTAAGTGAGAGGGCATATGCAAAATGGACAAGACAAAACGCGCATCTTTGTGGTCGACGACGAGCCCATGATTGGGTCCACACTGGCGATGATTCTGTGCATGGACGGCTTCGACGCGCGGCCCTTTACCGCGCCGCTGGCAGCGTTGTTGGCAGCCCGCTGCGAAGCCCCGGATGCTTTGATCTCCGACGTAGTGATGCCGAACATTTCCGGCGTCCAACTGGCAATCCAAATTCACGAGGCTTGTCCAAACTGCAAGGTGCTGCTGTTCTCCGGTCAATCGCTGACCAGCGAGTTAGCCGAGACGGCCCGCGATGCCGGCCTCCGCTTCGAGATGCTTTTGAAGCCCGCCCACCCAGAGACTCTATTGCGGCAGGTCCGCAAGCTGGTAAGCGCCGCGCCGGTGGCGCCCGCAAACGCGGCTTGAGCGCATCCGCGGGATGCAAGCCATGCTCCTGTCGAAATGGTAGACTCACCCCATGCCGCGCGGTCTGTTTATCACTTTTGAAGGCCTGGATGGGTCTGGCAAGACGACCCAGATCCGCCGGCTTGCTACGTGGCTTCGCAGGCGCTTTCCTTCGGAAGAACCAGCCCTGACGCGCCAGCCCGGCGGCACCGAGACCGGCGACCGCATCCGCGCGCTGGTTCTCGATTCGCGCCAAATCGGTCTCGCGCCCATGACAGAGATGGCGCTCATGTTCGCCGACCGCGCCCAGGCCATCGCCGAGGTGATTGAGCCCGCGCTAGAGGCCGGCCGCATCGTCGTCTGCGACCGCTTCACCGACTCGACGGAAGCCTATCAGGGCGGCGGCCGCCAACTTGGCTCTGAGCCCGTGCTGGCCCTGCACAGGCTGCTGTGCGGCAACCTGCAGCCTGACCTTACCCTGCTCCTGCTCCCCGATCTCGAAGGCTCGCTCGACCGCGCCCGCCGCCGCAACCAGAGGGCTCTCGATCAGAATGAGCCGGACGAGTCGCGCTTTGAAGCCGAACAGGACGCTTTCTTCGCCCGCGTCTGGGAGAAGTATCGCGAGATCGCGCTGCGCGAGCCGAACCGCGTCGTCATGATCGAGGGCGAACTCTCCATCGACGAGGTGCATGAACGCATTGCCTCCGCCGTAGCCGCGCGCCTGCTGCGCTTCGCGGCCAGCCAGCCCGCCTGAACCGGGCAATCGCATGAACTGGAGCCAAGCATTCAGCCGGGCCAAATTGCCCCAGTCGGGCGTTGAATCGTGCATTGGTCCGGGAGGGACCGCTCGAAAATAGCCCAGGGTGGAGCGCAGCGCAACCCTGGGTACCGGCCAAAGCAGGGATTCGAGCCCCGGAGGGGCGGCCGAAATCAAACCCGGAATCAAACCAAGCCGCTGCAAATTGATTCATACAATCGCTCAGCCTGCCTGAAGCTTTTCGCACCCGCGCCAACGCAACTTGGGTATAATTCCGCCGACACTCCCACTCCGATTGGAATGATCCCAATTCCGCGAAAGCCGTGAACTGCGATGTTTATTTCCCGCTCGAGACGTTCTTGCGCGCTCTTCATTGCGCCGTTCCTTATTGCTGCGCCACTGCTGCACGCCAAGGGCCCGGAAGACGCCATCGGCAAGCAGATCTCCACGCTGCGCGACCTGCCACCGGCGCAGAAGCCGCCTACCATCATCAAGCTCGCCACCGATATTCGCGCTCTGCCGGCAGGCAAACCCAAGCTCCAGCTAGCCGATAATCTCTGCCACCTCTCCACCGAGGGCGATACCGGCGGCGCAGCCCTGCAGGCCGTGGCCGACACCCTCTCCCAGGCGCTGAGCGAAACGCCGGTGCCGGCCAAGAACGACTGGCCGCCGCCACCGTACTTCGACCTCGCCCGTCTCGTCCGCTATGAAGGCGTCAACGCCACGCTCGCTGATCCGCTCTTCGCCAAAGCCGGCGCGGCGCTGGTACAGAACGACGCCGACATTGAGAAGGCCGACTTCACCCTTAGGGACCTGAAGGGGAAAAAGGTCACCCTGTCGGAATTCCGCGGCAAGGTGGTAGTAGTGAATTTCTGGGCCACATGGTGCCAGCCCTGCCGCGCCGAGATGGGCGACCTGGACGCGATCTATACCCACCTGGCAGAGAAAGGCCTCGTCGTTCTGTCCATCAATATCGAAGACGTGCCCATGTCAGACCTGATGCGCGTAGGCACCTACGTGGGAGAGATGAACTATCATCCGCCCGTGCTGTTCGACCCCGGCGCCAAGGTGGCCGCGAAGTTCCACGTCGATGGCGGAATTCCCAAGACGTTTGTAATTGGCCGAGACGGCAAGCTGGTAGCTGAAGCCATTGACATGCGGTCGCAGCGCCAGTTCCTCAACATGATCGCGATGGCCGGAATACAGCCCTGAGGCGGGGATGGCTTTGCTTGATGCCAGCGGCGCGGTTCACGACAAGCAGTCTCACATCGAAGCCATCGCGGGGATGTTTGTGTGGAATCGGCAGTTGCAAACCGGAGGCTGAAGTCATTCACCCGCCCGCCGTGCGGCTGTTCCCGGTCAGGCTATGAAAAGCGAACTGCATCCGTGGGAATGCAGGCTGCTCCAGTTACTTGAACTCTCCGAAGTGAACATCTTCTGCCGGGGGAAGGTCAAGAAACTGCAGTGTGGTTGCAGGCCCCAGCTTTGCGGGCTCGGTCCATGCGTCAAGCGCCCACACAATCTGCTTAGAGGGCGTCACCTCAATAGCCTGCAGCGTTCCTGCAACCTCTGCGGCCGGCGCGTTCCACTCGTTCACCCAGTTGTTGATCACGGTGTTGCCATTGGGCAGCCGCCACGCCTGTTGCAGGCTGGCAAAGGTGTAGCCAGGCGCATCGGCCGGCGTCCAGTTCCCTACCGCATCCCCGCGCCGGTTAATCTCGCGCACGCCCTTGCTGTCCGTGATCAGCACGTTTCCGTTGGCCAGGGGCGTAACGCCCCACGGTCGATCGGCAGGAAACGACCATAGCTCGTTGCCATTGGAGTCGTACTCCACCACCTTGTTCAGGTCCATGTGCGCCACCAGCAGCGTGCCCTGCTCGGTCAGCCGCGCGTGGCGAAACTGGCCATGCGTGCTGGGCGGCTGCTTGGTTTTGAGCGGGAACTCCTTTTCCACGACGCCGGTTGCAATGTTCACCACGCGCAGCAGCGCCGGGTCGCCGTTCTGAATATAGAGAACCCGGTCCAACCCGATCGGCACGGCCGTATGCACCTCGTGCCCCGCCGGTGCGTCGTAGCTCCACAGCACCTTCTTGTCCGGCGAAATCAGCGTCACGCCCACCTGGTG
>Ga0182030_10009152_pt1 | contig 20329 bp, 18 predicted proteins | sample 812S3MmetaG_FD_121299 | JGI IMG/M metagenome (GOLD analysis project Ga0182030, IMG submission 121299) | Permafrost microbial communities from Stordalen Mire, Sweden - 812S3M metaG (Illumina Assembly) | ecosystem: Environmental > Terrestrial > Soil > Wetlands > Permafrost | place: Sweden... | reverse complement strand
GGCCGTTCAGACGAGCGCCGCACCCCCGGCCCTCGGCGTGCTGTGGAAGACACCGACCGGTGCCGGAGGGCCGCCCATCGTGGCCGGCGGGCTGATCTGGACGATCAGCCAGAACGGCATCCTTTTCGGGCTCAATCCAGCGAACGGGCAGGCGCTGGAGGAATTCACCCTGGGCGCCGAGGCCAACCACTTCCCGACACCCGCCGCGGGTGACGGTCTCCTGCTCGCCGCATCGAGCAATGCGGTGCACGCCTTCTTCACTGCATCGGCGCCGGTGGTCGGCATGGCAGCGACCGCTGACGGGGGCGGCTACTGGTTGGCGGCCACCGACGGGGGAGTGTTCAGCTTCGGCGATGCGCCGTTCCACGGTTCGATGGGCGGCCAGCACCTCAACGCCCCCATCATCGCTATCGCCGCCACGCCCGATGGCGGCGGGTACTGGGAAGTCGCCAGCGATGGTGGAGTCTTCGCCTTCGGTGACGCCGGGTACTTCGGCTCAATGGGCGGACGGCCCCTCAACAAGCCCGTCGTAGGCTTCGCCGCCACGCCCGATGGCGGCGGGTACTGGGAAGTCGCCAGCGATGGCGGGGTCTTTAGCTTCGGCGATGCGCAGTTCCACGGTTCGATGGGTGGCCAGCACCTGAACGAGCCGATCGTCGGTATCGCTGCTGATCGGGCCAGTGGGGGGTACTGGGAAGTCGCTAGCGACGGCGGCGTGTTCAGTTTCGGGGCCCCCTTCTTCGGGTCGGCCGGCAACCTTCATCTCAACCGGCCCGTCGTGGCCATCAACGCCAGCCCCGACGGCAACGGCTATCGATTCGTCGCTTCCGATGGAGGGATTTTCGACTACGGGGACGCGGGGTACTTTGGCTCAATGGGCGGACGGCCCCTCAATGCCCCGGTGACCGGCATGGCCGCGACGCCCGACGATCACGGGTACTGGGAGGTCGCTGCCGACGGGGGAATCTTTGGCTTCGGTGATGCGGGCTTCCACGGGAGCCGGGGCTAGGTCAGTTTCGGCTCCAAAATCCAGGATGGTCGATCGCACTGGCCATGTGATTCATGCCCCGTCGAGACTGAACCGGTGATAGATCAATTCGGCGATGTCTCACGACTTTCCCATGCACCAAGTTCTGTCAGCAGATCGTACAATCCTTTGTTGGGTATGCCGGAAAGCTCCGCCCGCCTCTGTTGCTTGGTGACGATCGAGACCTCGCCAATCTTGCTGGCAGTAGTTGGCGTCAGCATCACCATTCGGGCTGTCGAACCTGGCCGAAGCTCTATCGAAGCGATCTCTTCGTACCGAAGCCACAAGGACTTCCCCTTCCCCCGGGCGGGGATGATGCCGATTCCTGTCTCGGCTGCTGTCAGATATATGTGAAGTGGCTTTCCTGCGGAGCTGGATCGACCAAGAAACATCTGGGACAGATCTAAGCAATCGTGATCGTCGAAGGGACCACGAAAATAGGCGAGGGGTGAGATCCATTGATGTCCGGGTATTGCATGCTGCCGTCGCCGATGACTCCACACGCCGAAAGGGTCATATGGGGGCTCTGGAGCCATCCCGGACCCGGCATTTCGAATGATGACCAATCCAGACGCTGGACCCGAGCGCAGCATTACATCAGCCTGTCAACGGGCTCATAACCGGAATGACCCGAGTGAGCCTGACCCATCGCCAGATTGCGTACGAAGGCCACCATCACGAGCATGAGAGCTCCCCCCATCCATTCGTCCTACTCAGGTGAGACGTTGCCGTCAGCACCAACTACCAACGATACAGCTATATCAAGAAAGTTGCATGGGTCGGCTCGGAGCCGCCTGGTGGGTCCCCGCCAACTCGTCGGCGTGCCCTCACATGCCACATTTCGGAACGGAAGACTGCCGCTCGGAGGCCGCGACTGATCGCTGGGTCCGCTCGTTGACGTCGGCTGACAGGGAAACTAGCATCACGCTGCGCTGACCTCGGGGGGTACGGTGGCTATTCGGTATTCGAGACCGCCAGTGTTGATGCACGACGTGATCGCCGACGTCAGAGACGTCGTAGGTCTCCTGGAGTCGCAAGCGCCCTACAACCCGCTCGGCGGGTGGTACAACCCGGGCGCGGACCCGCACGCTCGCACCAGACCGATGTGGTTTCAGAAGGACTGGGTGCACGACGACTACGCCGCCGAGGGTTCCGACCTGTTTCTGCAGCATCCCGCCTACGTCGAAGCGGCGAAGCAGTTCTACGACGCTGAGGTGGTGGAGCCGAAGAGCGTCTACGTGAACCTGATGACCTCCATCGCTGGTGGCGGGCCCGCGCACACGGACAATCCGCGGTTTCACGGTCGCGACCGTACCAACACTCCGATGTGGCTTCTCCGGGCCATGTTGTGGTCCGCGTTGTTCGAGCCCTTCGAGATCATGCAGGCCACCGCCATCTGGTGGATGAACGACGTCGAGGGTGGCGGGCTCTACTACTGGCCCAACGGCCCCGACAGCCCTCCGCAGCAACATGCGACCGCGATGGCGAATACGGCGCTGATCGGGGATAACCACGGGATGTTTCACCAGGTCGGTCCGATTGGCCCGTTCGACAAGGGAACCGTTCGGGTGACGCCCAGCGCCGAGCTCGCCCCGGTCGGTGCCGGCACGGACGATTGGGCGGTCATCGACGACGGTGAGCTGGTCTGTCGAGCGCCGCTCGAGGCGTTCCGGGTGAGCGTGCTGTGGAAAGCCGACGTCTACAAGACCGCAGCCGAGCGCGCCGAGCGCATCGCAAACAGGCTGTCGATGCAACAGGTCGCCGACACCTTCAACGATGACCTCGCCCAAAGGGGATCTCCTGTCAGATTGGATCTCGCCCGGGTCGACGACGTGAGCCTCAAGGCGGAATTCGCCAGTGTCTATCCTGAGGCGACACCTGTCGGTGCCTTGGACTCCGTCCTCGCGTACGCCTGAGGTCAGTTCGTCACCCTGCAAATCTCTCGCTTGGACATCGATTGCAATGTCAGCTTGGAGACTCGTTACACCTCACCGCCGATTCGGCAGCGATGACCATCTTTTCCGAGAAGGCGATGGCCTCTCGAAGTCGAGAGATACGTATCGAACCCCCTTCGGAAATGGCGCGATCCAAATAGGCTCTGTTGGATGCAAGTTGCATTCGCGCCGCTTCTAGGGCCATTTGATGGGCTGCAAGACTGTCTTGGCCGGGTTGAGCGACTTGCGCAAGGTGCGCTGACTCTTCGGCCACCGGCTCCGCAGATGCCTCAAGACCTTCGACACTCGCGTCGCCGACTCCATGCGAAGGAGAGCCGCTGGATTGGGATGTGGGACTCTGGCTCGGCTGTTCACGCAATCGAATCTGACGTTTTACCAATTCCCAGGCTTCATTTAGCTCTCGTGTCTCTCGCGCTGCTTGGTCAAGCACGGCTTCACTTGAACCCTGATGTCGATCTGGATGCCGCAACAGGAGGCGAACCCTATACGCGCTACTTGCCTCTTCATAGGTCGATGCGGGATCGATTCCGAGCAGCTGCCAGGGGTCCATCGCTACCACCTATTGGTCACCAGAGAGGGTGGCATACCTCATCGACAACTCGGTGGCTGGGTGACAGCGGCAGATGCTTCGCTCGATGACTCCACTTGGCAAGATTAGCTCTTGTGAGCGAGGAAACCGTGCGTCCCAGTGCCTTCTCGATTGAGGCCGGCGACGGTCCGGTCTGGTCCAGGAAATCTGCGGATGGAAGCTGTCGCTGTCAGTCGAATACCCATTGGCGGCGACCCTCTGCGGCGAGGAGTCGCCCGAACTGGAGCCCGGGAAAGTGGGCAGCTGCGGCCGGAATATCGGATCCTTCGAGCTCCCTCGCCAGCGCTTCCCGTGACCGCAGTGCCAATTGTCTGTCGACGTCACTGATCGATTCCCAGTCGTCGCTGAGTAGCTCGGCCGGGCAATGGACGACGTCGCCGAGGAGCATGGCTCGTTCGCTTCCGGACGACAGCACGATCACCGAGCTGCCTGGCGTGTGCCCGGGAGCGGTCCGGACGTCCATGCCCGGAAGGATCGTTTCGTCTCCACTCCACATCTCGAGGCGGTCGGCCATTGGGGGGAGCAACTGCGACGAGGGTCGGCCGCCCAGGTAGGAGACGGCCTGGCTGTCGTCGAACGGCACGGATCCCATGAAGAACTCCCAGTCCGCCTCGTGGCAACGGTAGGTGGCATTTTCGAACAGGCGACGCTCACCGTCGGTAGCCCATCCGAGATGATCGAAGTGGAGGTGAGTCAGGACGATGTCGGTGACCTCCGAAGGGTGGACGCCCATGGCGATCAGGTTGATCATCAGTGTTCCGGTCCGTGTGGCATCGGCGTGCGGACCTATGCCCGTATCGACGAGCGCGATCCGGTCCCCGTTGCGCACGAGGAACCCACCCATTTCGAAGGTGAGCATGCCGTCTTTGTCGAGGAACTGGGAGTGCTGCAGCCAGTCCTGGTCGGTCTTGTTGAACATGGCGGTCGCGGGTGCCAGGAGGCTCCCGTCCGACACTCCCTCAATCGTCATGTCCCCGATTTGCATGCCGACCGCAAAGATAGTGCGCAGGCACAGGATCAGGCAATGAGTTCTGCGACGTGCTCCGTCGGCCTGCAGCGCCGGGCTCTAAAACCCTGTCGCGGCAACGATCGCTCCGTTGAGCTGCGTGCCGGCCATGCTCCCGTCGTTCGGAGCATCCCCGTAGTTGTAGACGGCACCCGAAGCGGTGGAGATCCAGTAGCCCCCGCCATCTGACGTGGCGAATATTGCGGACGCCGGGTTGAACCCCCCCGTCAGACCTACAGGTGCGCCCATGTCTGTCGCATCGCCGTAGGCGTCAACCGTGCCGTTGGCAAAGAGGATCAAGTAGCCCTTTCCATCCGCAGTCCGTACCGCCGAGGTCACGGGGGCGCTGTGTGGTCCGGGTGCCCCGTAGTAGCTGGCGTCGCCAAAGGTGTAGACGTGTCCGGTGGCGGTGACCAGCCAGTAGCCGTTGCCGCTGGCATCGGGCACCACCGCAACGGCTGGGCCCGAACAACCTCCGATGCCCGGGCAAGATCCCTCGAACTTGGCGTCACCGAAGGCAAACACGCCGCCATCGGACGCCACCATGAAATAGCCCCCGTCATCGGCGGACGGCACCATGCCTACGACCGGCGCATTCAACTTTGTCGAGGTGCCTGACGTCCCGGCTGGAGCGATCCCGAGGCCAGGAATCGAACCGAAATAATCGGCATTCCCGAACGAGAATACGCCACCGTCGGAGGCGACCAGCCAGTAACCGTTCCGGTTGCCGGTTGGCGTCATACCGACTACGGGACGTTGAAGGTCGAGGGCTGCCGTCGAGCCGTAGAACTGCGCCGAACCGAAGGTGAAGATCCCACCGTCTGACCCGACCAGCCAGTAGCCGTGCCCCGAGCTTGTCTGCGCTGACGTGGTGGCGGATGAACCCACCTGCAATGTGGTCGTGGCGGTCGATCCGACGAAGTTCGAGTCTCCTGAGTAACTGGCGGTGATCGCATCTGTTCCTGCGGGGGCGCTGGCGGACGTACACGACCCCGTGCCGTTGACGAGCTGTCCGGTGCACAACACGTTCGCGCCGTTTGTGAAGGTGACGGTGCCCGTCGGCGTTCCACTCGCCGAACTGACCGTGGCTGAGTAGGTCACGGAACCGCCCAACGAGACCGAGGTTGGGCTGACCGAGGTAGCGGTTGTTGTCGGAGCGAGCGTGGGGGCTTCACCGGCATAGGCGATCGAGAAGGAATCGTTCGAGAGTGGGCCTGGGGAAGAGATGATGTTCCCGTTCGCGTTGACCATATCCACGGGAAAGATTGCCGGACCGAGATTGGGGGTTGCCGCGATGTTGGTGAACTGCGCCGTACCGAAATCTGCCAGGGTCAACTGTTGGCCGGTGCCAGAAGAGGGGGCTTCTTCGATCCATTCCGCAGACGTTTGGGGGGTACTGTACGCCACCCATCCCGACACGGTTTGGCCCGATGTGAGGTCGGCGATGGTAATCGTCCACCTTCCGGGTGAGTCCTCGACAATGGAGACCTTCATTTCATCGCCGGGCGAAACGGCTTCGACGGGAATCGACGAGGCCGGGAGAAGCTCGTACCAGGCATAGTAGGTTGTCGTGCCATTTGACGTATCCTGCTCCGTTCCCGCCTGGATCAACGAGGTGTTCGTCGCACCGTCGATACCGACCCACGTTGCCGAGTACTCGGTCGTTCTTGCAGGGCGCACCGTGGGAACTACCCATTGAGCGCTCACACCACTGAACTGCGATCCGGTGGCGATGTACCCCGACCAGTTGGTCGACTCGGCTGTTTCGGTAATTCCTGAAACGTGCGGACCGACGGTCGGCACCACGTGCGCGGGCTGGGAATCTGACAGTCCACTCGGCAGGGCCGGCGCATTGCCCCAATCTGCCTGGAGCGAGTGAGAAGGTACGGCCGCCCCCTGGGCCGACTGCGAAAACCGAACCGAAATGCCGGCGAGGACGACCAAGGCGGCGAGAATCATGACGACTCGAGTTCGCGTCTGCACGGCAATATGGATCGTTCCGCGGTTCATACCGCAATGATGACTTCGTAGTTTCGACTCCGATATGGGCCGTTCGACCCTAAAAGTCGAGCACATTGGGGGTTTCGCGAGCCCTTTAGAGGCAAAAGTCCCGTCGGTTGGTTGCCGATCGGTTGCGCGTGTGAGTCCCCTGTCCCACCCTCGGTCCGTTCGTAGTCAGTTCCTGGTGATGCTCTGTGCCCTTTGCGACGTGAACTGTGCACATTGCTGGGCTGCCCGGTTATGGAGGGATTCGAACCCCGTTGCGCCGCCCTCGCGCTACCTGAGCCGTTTCAGGGCTTGCTTCTGGATTGGCCCCCAGAATGGACTGGAACTCGCTCTACGTACTTTCCTACCAACTTCACGCGCAATCGTTACGTCATGCCTCCGGGAGCTCGGTGGTCCAGTTGACCTGCTGCACCCGCGCATCGAGCTCGCGAGCTCGCCGTGCGACATCGGAGGCCTGCTGGCGCAGGTCCCTCACGTCGAGCGCGCGCAGGTACTTGAGCTCGGACCGGGTGGCCCGGATGAATCCCGCTTGCTGCAGCGCACCCGACGCCGCATCAGCCGAAACCTTGAGCATCGAGTACCGGAGCCGGAGTACGTCTCGCTCGGCGAGCGCATCGGTGACGGTCCGACCGTCGGCCATGACGGTGCCCGAGTTGGTCCGGTTGATGTTGCGGATCAGGACCTCGAGCTCGTCGAGCACGGCCGAGGCCGCGGCAACCAGGTCACGGGCGTCCTCGGGGGGATTCTCGCCCTCCTGGTAGCGGGCACTGACCTGAATGCGCTGCTTGAGCTGCTCCAGGGTTCTGTTTCGATCGGCACGCAGCAGCAGTGCCTCTGCCAACTTCATTTCCTTTTCTCCTTCGTTCGTGCTTCTTGTTTCGATCGGGGATCTCACGTCCCCTTGAGGTTCACCACCTGATGCAGCTCGTGGACGACTTCGACCAGGTCGGCCTGGTCGGCCATGACCTGGGCGATCGGCTTGTACGCATCGGGATGCTCGTCGACGAGCCGCTCGGCCAGGGTGTCGTCCCATGCCCGACCCGCCATCGCGCTACGGAGCGACTCGGTCGTCAGCTGGCGGATTGCCGCCTTGCGACCGAGCCGCCGGCCGGCGCCGTGCGAGCTCGACTGGTACGAAGCCTCGTTGCCCTTGCCGCACACGATGAACGACGACGCGCCCATCGAGCCCGGGATGACCCCCATGTCCGAGCGCCCAGCCCGGATGGCACCCTTGCGGGTGATCCACACCTCGTCGCCTCCGTGGGTCTCCTTGACCGCGTAGTTGTGGTGGCAGTTGATTCGTTCGGTCTCCACAGCGTGCGGCGCTACGGCTCGCAGAGCCGTCAGTGCGGCGTCCATCATCTGTTCGCGGTTGCCCCAGGCGTAGCGCTGGGCCCACAGCATGTCCGCCACGTAGGCGTCGAACTCCGGGCGGCCCTCCGCCAGCCAGGCGAGATCGCGGTCCTCGAGGACCTGTCCCTCGTCCTGGGCGACCAGGCGGGCTGCCTTGATGTGGGCCGTGGCCAACTGGTTTCCGATGCCTCGGCTGCCCGAGTGCAGCACGATCCAGACGCGGTCGCGCTCGTCCAGGCAGACCTCGACGAAGTGATTGCCGCTCCCGAGGCTGCCGAACTGCGCGGCGATCGTCGTGAGCTGGCGCTGGGAGAGCTGTGACGCCGAACCCGGCGGCAGCCCCAGGGCCTCGAGCGCGGGCGGGATGCTGCTCTCGCTGCGGTCGTGACCCTTTCCGACGCCAGCCGGGATCCGGTCGCGAAGCAAGCCGTGGAGCGCCTTGAGGTCGTCGGGCAGCTCGGTCGCCGTGAGGTTGGTCTCCGCCGCCACCATGCCACAACCGATGTCGACACCCACCGCCGAGGGCAGGAGCGCATTCTTGGTGGCGACGACGCTGCCGACCGTTGCACCCAGGCCGAAGTGCGCGTCCGCCATCAGGCAAACGGGTCCGGCGAGGATCGGCAGACGCGAGGTCCGCAGCGCCTGCTCGAGGGCGTTGTCGTCGAGCTCGCTGGCCCAGGAGGTCAGGTTCGGGTTTATCTGGTTCCGCATCGTCTTCTTCCCGTCTCTGTGGACACAGTGGCAACTAAATAGTGCGCCAGATGAGGCCGCGTGACCGACCTGTGTGTTCGAGCCGGGAGTCGGACCCGGACTCTCCAGTGAGCACCAGCTCCTCACGCTGGCGTGTCTACCGTTCCACCACTCGAACGTGTGAATCCAGCCCGTGGGCCAGGGGAGAGCCGGTGGAGAGTGTCGAACTCTCGCCCTCCCGCGTACGAAGCGGGCGCTCAGCCACCCGAGCATCACCGGCGAGATGGTTGGGGCCCCGGGTGCTGACCCCGACGCGGATGGTTGATAAGACCGTCCTGGGCTACCGGCCCCGGCCCCAGTCGCAGCGCTCCGTACTGACCGGAGATCTTCGGGCGTATGAGACCCGTGAGGTCACCATCCCTCCCCGCTGCGTTGCGTTGCGGGTCGTCAGACCCAGGGTGAATGAGGAGAATCGAACTCCCTGCGAGGTGGGCCACGACCACCTGCCTCTCCATCCGGCTCCATCCACCAGGCGGGCGGCGTGCGCCCCGTGCATCCGGGAGGTGCTGACCCTCCGACTTCCACGGTGTGAACGTGGCGCTCTGCCGCTGAGCTACGGATGCCTGGAGTGTGCCGGCGGGCTCGAAGACTTCGGTGACATCACCGGCGCTCGGTCGGCCCGCCTCGTGTCGAACGAGGCCTTCCGCTGTATCGGAGCGGCGTCGTCACCGGCTGACTCCGGGCCGTAATCTTCTGGTGGACACAGGGCGTTTCGGAAGCCCGACCTCCGGCGTGTCGTGCCGGCGCTCTACCTCTGAGCTATGCGTCCGTGGTGGTCATGGGTGGTTTCGATCCACCGCCTCGCGCGTTTCAGGCGCGCGCTCTCCCGACTGAGCTACACGACCATGGAGCCGGCCCCGGGACTCGAACCCGGATCAACTGGATTACAAAGCCAGCGCCCATCCGTGTCGGGCCCGGCCGGCATTGAGTGACCGGCATTGCTCACGCCGCGTCATCGGGAGGTGCTCCCTCGTCGGCCTCCACGAGGCGGAGCCGCCGTATGCCCGAATCGGGTTTCCGGGTTACCGCGGACAACTCCGTCGGGCCGTCGGAGTTCGTCGCCGCCCCGTTGTCAGGAACGACGAGTTTCAGCCGGTTGTGCCGCATGGCGTGCGCCTCCTTTCAGGTTGTTCGGGAGGAAGGTCTCGAACCCTCATCTCAAGGATCAAAACCTTGTGTCCTGCCGTTGGACGACTCCCGATCGGATGTTGGTTGGAAGGGCCAATGGGTACCGCCCCCATTACTCGTGGGTGGAAGCCACGCGTGTATCTGTCAACACCTTGACCCCGTGGAGCAGTAGGCGGGTCCTGACCCCGCGGCCTTCTCGCTGGCAACGAGACGCTCTTCCACTGAGCTACTACTGCGATGGAGGCACCGGCTGGATTCTCACCAGCGTGGCCCGGGTTGCAATCGGGCACCTCAATCCTCGGTCACGGTGCCAGGGCTGCGGAGGAGGGCATCGAACCCTCGACGACAGTGGGTAACGGCCACCCGCTCTTCCGCTGAGCTACTCCGCACTGCAAGGGGCAGACCAATCGGTTTGCCCCCGTACCGCCACGGGGTACCGACCCCCGGCTTCCGGGCTGAGAACCCGGTGGACTACCTTTATCCGATGGCGGCGTGGTGACGCAGGTCGGTTTCGATCCGACATCCTCCGAGTTGAAGGCCCGGCGTGCTCCCGTTGCACCACTGCGCCGGAGCGGAAGGTAGAGGTGTCGAACCCCCACGGCAGAGCCGTGTCACTGTCTTCGAAACAGGGTGCCCCCAGCCAACGAGGCATACCTTCCCAGGCGGAGGGGAAGCGGATCGAACCGCTGCGCGTCCCCTCGCGACACGGGGGCAAGAGGACCCGACTCGGTCCAGAGCCACCACCCGGAACCGACCCGGGGACCTCAGCCGTACCGGGGCTGCGCTCTTCCCACTGAGCTATGGCGGCATGGCCTCGTCGACTGGACTCGAACCAGTGGCCTCTGCCTTCGGAGGGCAGCGCTCTTGTCCGTCTGAGCTACGACGAGATGGCACCCCGGCCAGGACTCGAACCCGGAACTGGAGATTCGTACTCTCCTGTGATCATCCGTTTCACCACCAGGGCCTGGCGCCACAGACGGGTTTCGATCCCGCTGCCTCCGCCGTGACAAGACGGCGCTCTCCCGATTGAGCTACTGCGGCACGACGAGGCATTGACCGGGGGCTCTCCGGTGCTCGGGAAGATGGGCTCGAACCACCGTCTCTCGGTCCAGAGCCGAGCGTCCATTCCGCTGGACCACTCCCGAATGCTGCGGTGTGACCACCGCAAGTCTGGTTGAACGGACTCGAACCGCCGACCCCCCGGTCCCGAACCGGGTGCTCTGTCCAAACTGAGCTACAACCAGGTGCCACGACCGGATTATCCCGGCCGGTGTGCGCCTCGAGGGGCTCGAACCCTCGACGACATGGATTAAGAGTCCATCGCTCTACCAACTGAGCTAGAGGCGCATGGCGCGGGCGGAGAGGGTCGAACTCTCACGGGCGTGAGCCCACCGGATTCTGAGTCCAGCGCGTCTTCCATTCCGCCACGCCCACATGGTGGACCCAGCCGGGCTCGAACCGGCACGCGTCTCGCTGCAAACGAGGTGCACTGCCACTCGTGCTCTGGGCCCAGGGTCCCGGTGGGTCGAATCGAACGACCGCAGGCACAATGCCGCGCGGTTTACAGCCGCGTTCCTCTAACCAACAGAGGTCACCGGGGCGGGATCGGTCGGTGTGACGGCGTCAATGGACGAAGTCCCGATCCCCAATCTGGCGTACTATTTAGTTGTCAATGTGCGTCGATCTATCTGCCGTTTAAGGCAAATAGGGCAAGGCTTCGCCCAGCAGGGGTGGCAGGAGTCGAACCCACGTCCGCCGGGTTGGAGCCGGCTGTCCGTACCGCTGGACTACACCCCTTCGAGTGTGTGATGTATGAGTTGTGCAGTGGGCCCAGGAACACAAAAGAGCCGCCCCCTTTCGGAAGCGGCTCCTCAACGAACTGGACATTTATGTCCTAGTTATGCCGTTGAGGGCACCTCCTGGGGGTAGGTCGTGGCCCAACCGAACGTGTGCGCGTTCAATTGCTGGGCCATGACGCGCCCGCACGACGTCAGAAGGCCTTTGAGGCCTTCAGAGTGCCGGCGAATCCGGCAACTTTCCGCGTAGACGTACTTCATGGTGGAAATCATACATCCATCCGGGATTGCATGGAAGCACTTTCACAAATCCATCTATTTATGTCGTACTGCATTTACATATCTGCGCGCGTTGGCATTGTTATATCCCTTCGCGCGACAAACCTGCGGCTGCGACGGCGTCAGGCGCCACCTTCAACGTCATTCACGCAATCCGCGCTTTAGAGGCTGGAGCGGGACCCGGCTAATTTCCGGGCGGCCCGGGGCGGCCCGGGGGTCAGCGGTATTCTTGCCGATGCGGGGTGGCGTCGCCAAGACCCGGGCTGGACAGAGCGAAGGCACCAGAAAGTTGGAAGGTGTATGGACGGTAGGCATGAGACGGAGAACCAAGATGCGGTTTTCGAGGACTGCGATCCGGAAGAAGACGCCGATCCAGAGGTCCAGCTGCCACTGTCCTTCGAAATAAATTGGACGGCTTCCCGTCTTCCCTCCCTCTTGATCGAACCAGCGGTCAGTCGGCACAAGTTCACGTTCACGACGTCGTTCTCCATCGGTCCAACGTTTCCCGCCCCCGACGGAGACGAGATTGCTGATCTGTTCGATGATGAATTCACCATCGTGGGAGGAGGTCAGATCAACGAGGAGACTGTGCTGGTGGCGACAAGTTCAACGAGCGATGTTCGAATTGCGATCGACGGCCGTGCCGTGGACATTCTCGTCGCGGCTGCCTCCTTCAAAATAGCTCGGGAAATTGGACTCGGCCTCAAGGACCGATTTCCGAAGGCCGATAAGAGACCGGATGTTCTCATGGTCAGGACTTGGTATGCCGGCTATCAAGGTGTGACAAGTTCGTATTCTGACCTGATCCTTCCTTCGTGGGACGAAATCGCTCCCAACTATCCCGAACCAACCCGAACACAGCTCAACGAGCTCATGGCGCTCGGACCGCCCTCGAATGACTCGTTGCAAGGAAGGCTCATTCTTTTCCACGGCCCACCGGGGTGCGGAAAGACCTTCGCCATTCGCGCCTTGTTTCGGTCCTGGTGCGAGTGGTGCGCCCCCGAGCTCCTGATAGATCCTGAGTCCGCTTTCGGCGAGACTCGCTACCTGATTCAACTGCTGAGATCCACGGCGCATCAAGAACCGGAGTCGGCTGAGAGACTCTGGCGAGTCCTCGTCGCTGAAGACGCTGACAAATATTTGGGGGCTGACGCGAGGGCAAGCGACAATCCCGCATTGGATCGCCTCCTCAACGTCTCAGACGGTCTCATTGGCCAGGGGTCTCGCCTTCTCTACCTGCTGACCACCAACAGTGAGCTGGCCGTGCTTCACTCTGCGCTCGTTCGTCCTGGGCGAAACCTGGGGGTCGTGGAGTTTCGCAAATTCTCTCGCGACGAGAGTCGTCGGTGGCTCGGAGCCGATGGCCCTGTGCCGAAGGGTGAGATGAGCCTGGCGGAACTGTTTGCCATTCGTAACGGGAGACGATCAAATGAAACGGCGGACAAGAAGTTGCTGGGCCAGTACCTCTAAGTGGGTGCTGTCCGCTCCAGGCGATCGGTCGTAGGGTGGCACCCGTTTCGGGCGGCCGGGACATACGACGACGTCACCCGACTACAACTGGAGGACCTCAGTGGTGAGCCATCCTGATCCTGGTCGGCCGGCAGGACCGCTCGCGGGTCTTTCGATACTCGAGCTGGCCGGCCAAGGGCCGGGACCCTTTGCGGGCATGTTGCTCGCCGACATGGGGGCTACGGTGGTCAAGGTCGACCGCGTGGAGCAGGCGACGGCGTGGAATCGTGATCAAGTCGCCACCGCTCCTATGGATCGGGGCAAGCGATCGGTTGCCGTGAACCTCCGCCACCCAGACGGTGCGGCAGTGGTGCTCGGACTCGTGGAGCAGAGCGACGTTCTGATCGACCCGTTCCGCCCCGGCGTAGTCGAGCGGCTGGGCATTGGCCCGGATCCGTGCCTCGCCGCTAATCCCGCGCTGATCTTCGCCCGCATGACCGGCTGGGGTCAAAGTGGGCCCTGGGCGCAGCGTGCCGGACATGACATCAACTACATCTCGTTGCCCGGAGCCCTCGACCTGCTCGGTGAGGAGGGGCGGGCTCCCCAAGCCCCGATCAACGTCCTCGGGGATTTCGCCGGGGGAGGTTTTCTCCTCGCGTTCGGGGTCGTATGCGCTGCCTACGAAGCTCGCACCAGTGGGCAGGGCCAGGTGATCGATGCCGCCATGGTGGACGGCTCCGCGTTGGTCATGGCGCCCTTCATTTCGGGAAGCCTGCGCGGACAGTGGGGACCGAGAGGGACCAACCTTCTCGACGGCGCCGCCCACTTCTATGGCGTCTACCGCACCGCCGACGCCCGCTACCTCAGCGTCGGTGCCATCGAGCCTGAGTTCTATGCCGCACTGCTGGACGGCCTCGGACTCGACCCCGTGGTGATGGGACCGCAGTGGGACAGGGACCGTTGGCCGTCCAACAAGAAGGCGGTGGCCGCCGCAGTCGCCACACGAACGCTGGGCGAATGGACGGCAATCTTCGAAGGCACCGACGCGTGCGTGTGCCCGGTCCTTACGCCGGCAGAGGCGGCCTCTCATCCTCACATAGCGGAGCGGGGCACGTTCGTGGATATCGACGGCGTAATCCAGCCAGGGCCCGCCCCCCGATTCAGCAGGACGACGACCCCGACTCCGGAGGGCCCCTGCTTCCCCGGACAGCACACCGAGCATGTCCTGGCCGACGCGGGACTGACCGCCTCGCGCATCGAAGAGCTTCGACGGGCGGGAGTCGTCGCATGAAGTAGGGGCGAGGCGAGTCCATGACCTGATCGTCGTGGTCTCACGTTCCGTACTGTTGTGGGACCGTTGGGCCATTACTCGGCTGCCATTGTGCGGACCTGCGTACTGTTCCAGGGAGAATGGGTCACGGCGGCGAAACGGGGAGAGTAAGAAGAGGCGCCCCGCAACCCCTGCGCGTCTTGGCAGCGAAGTCGATCATCGTCGGTCTCCTTGCCGTCCTGGCAATGTTCCCCTTTGAAGGGACGGCCAGCGGCGCCAAACCGAATGGCGCCCCCCAGCTTGCCAAGGCAAAGAAGTCCCTGCTGGTGTTGGCCGACATGCCGAAGGGCTGGACCTCTTCCAAGGCTTCGAACAGCAACTCACCATTTCCCGGAGCGGCGCAGCTCGCTTCTTGCATCGGGGTTCCGACCAGTGTCATTACCTATAACGCACCGTCAGTCAGCAGCCCGGACTTTGACAGCAAGGATCAACTTCTTTCAGTCGGCGATAGCGTGCAGGTCTACCGGTCGTCCAAAGCGGCCCAGGCGGACTTCTTGTCGCTTGCGAACGCGAAGACGCCGAGTTGTATGACGGAAGATCTGAACGGCCCTGGGAGGGCCGAGTTCGACGCCCAGATGGGCGGCGGTATCGGAACCGTCACGGTGACGCGGACGCCTGCGTCCGACTATGCGCCCCACTCAACAAACTTTACGATGTTCCTTCCAGTCACGACGGAGGGTGTGACGATCAACGTCGAGCTCATTTTGGTCGACTATGTCAAGGGGAGAGAGGAACAGACCGTCGTACTCAGTGCGTTCCAGTCGACCTTTCCGACGTCACTGGCGCGGCATCTGACGATGGTGGCCGACGGGCGCATCTAGGCCGGAGGCGATAAGTGGCGGCTGTCCGCTCTCCTCCCGCGGAGAGACAGTCCAGCGGCTTTCGTGACCGGCAACACGACCTCGTCGAACACGACATCGCAACAACTGCGAGCGCTGTGAATCAGTTGATGTTGAATGGTGGATATGGATCAGCCAGCAGGAAGTACCACGCACTGAATCGGATTCCCCAAAACTCCACGCCGACCACAAACTTGCGGAGCCCTTCAGGCCACCGGCCGGTGAAGAGAACGGCGAAGAACGCGATGATCCAGGCCACATAGAGCCCGATCGCCAGCACGATGCCGAAGAACAACTGGGGAATCGCATAGATGATCCGGAGAAGTACCGCGATCCGTGAATAGCTCTGCGGAGGCGCGATGTTCAACCAAGCCGGATCGCCACCTGGGTCGGCGTATCCGGACGGGAGGGTGAACGATGGATACGATTCGCGCAGGAACAAGACGTAGGTGATGACCCTCCACTGGTAGCGATGCACCCCGGCAATGAACGCGCCGATTCCGGGTGGCAGTGCGCCCGTGAACAGGATGGCGAACCATCCCACAATGGCGACGATTTCAGCCAAGATCCCCAACACGTACAACAAGATGAGATGGGGAATGGCCAAGATGTAGTTGCCGATGACACGCCAGCGGGCCACCTCCATTGGCGCGTCGAATCCTGCTGTTACGGGATAGCTCGGGTCGGAGGCGAGCGCAGTCGCACTGGAGCTCGTCGGAGTCATACCCCCACCGGAAGCGGCAGCATGAGCCGGTGGTGCCGTTTGGTAGGGAACGTCCCCACCCGGAGGAAACGGAGGTGGTGACGGAACGCCACCTTCTGTTGGACCATCGGGCCCGCCATTTCCCCAACCCTGATCACTCATAATGACTCCCCACCCTTGCCGGTCACGACGATGAACCGTAACGGCAAGAGTGTCCCACACGTGGACGTTTCTTGCTCGGCGTGGCCCGGCTACGTTCGCCCCCTGAAGTTCGGGAAGCAATGCAGGCAAGGTGCCAGTCCATTGCTGATGGCCACCCCCACGTGAACGCCCACTATTTCCGAAGGTGAACCTTCCCGACGCTCGACCGACCCTTGAGCGCTGAGGAGCGCCTTGCACCCTGGCACCCTGTGGAACGCCGTGGACCACGCCGAACGGAAGACATGTGGAGGGATGTCGCGTGGTTTGCAGCGATGGCAGTAGACGATGTTGTCAGCATCGCAGGGGAAGCCGGTCGTCCACTCTGCCAGTCGCATGTCGATCTCCTCTTGGAACAAGGATCGCTGACGGTGCCAGTCGCCTTGGCAAGGATCTCACGGCCGTCGGGCCCGCGAGGCTTCTGCGGGCGAGAAGCAACCAGACTGCAACCGCTGGTTACGTCTTATCCAGATTCAGCGGCTGAGAGCCGGCTTACGAGGTCATTCCCTCGGATCTCTGCTTGGTTCATCTGGGTGTGGCCCTGCTGGATCAGAGCCGTTCCAGCGGTCGTGTTGCCGTTGGCACCGTCGGTGAATCCCTGGAAATAGTCAGCCGCAGCAACTGCCAAATCGGAGAGCTCTGCGGTCCAATAGGATTGGGCCTGCGAGTCGGGGATCGCCGGGAGGTTCTGATTTGATGCAACGTCAGAAGAAAGTTGCTGGGCGGCCGACAGCGCAGCGGAGTAGTTCTGCCGAGCAACACCTCCACTGCTCGTTTTCACCTCGTCATCGGCGACATCGATACCTTCTTCGTCAGTACCAAGGTCTTTCAAATTGTTTTCGTACTGCGAGCTCCAGGCCGCCACTTCCTTCGCCGACGTGGGAACTGTCGCTGGATTCGTGCTGGTGGTGGTAGTAGACGTCCTTGTTTGATTTCCTTGCGCGGCCGAGTCCGGATCCGACGGAAGTCGCGGGTTCCCGGTTACGACCAGCGCGAAAACGAGCGCGACAGCTATCAGCAGCAATCCGACGTTGACAAGTGCCGACGACCTTCTCGTGTTCATCCGGGACCGGAAAGCCGGAGGACTGTGCGCTGGCTCCGTTGGCGGTGTCGCCGGAAATGAGTCCTCAGTCCATCCCGTGCCGTCCCAGTAGCGGAGGTCAGAGTGATCGGTCGGGTCGGGATACCAACCAGCCGCCGGTTGAACGACCACGTCGGGAGCCGGCTGTGCGAGGAGCGTCGGCATGGCACGGATGGCCATTGGCTCGACCGGCGCGAATCCCAGTGACCCCGTCGCGGCCCACCCGGAATGCTCCAAAGGGTCGAAGCCGGTGCCGACGTCGCCCCTCGCCGTCGGCGATGTACCGCCTCCGTCAGAGACCAGGCGCGGCCCAAGAAGTGGCGCGTGAGGGGAAGAGGGTAGGACTGGAACATCCAGCGCGGCGTCGGGCGGTGGGTCGTACGAGGTCTTGCCACCATCACTGACGAGTCGCGTTGGCTTGCCATCTAGGGAGAAGTAGCGCTGCTCATGAACCCCATAGGGATCTGGCCGCCAGCCCCTTCGTTCTGCCGCCATGCTGTGTCGCCGCTCTCCAGTTAGATGATGATGTGGCAGTCTCGCACTGTACGAGTGAGCGGTTCATGAGCTACTGATGAACTGTATGTGACCAATCGGTTAAGTATGCGGGGAGGTATGCCAGCGCCGTCGAGCGATCGCTGGGCCTGGTCCTGAGACGGCAATGCCGGTTCTGAACTGGGGTTATTCAAATCGGTCCGGTTCCGGAACGCCCTCCTGAGTGCCCGCACGGTGAGACGACGGATCGCCGCCCCTGCTCCTTTGCCGGTGGTGGAACAGGTTTAAGATGCTGCCTTCACCATGTTCCTCACCGACGGCTGCCGGCGTCCGAGTTGGCGCGCCACGGGAGTAACCATGCCCCCCGTCCCATTTCGGAAAGTCGTGTATCCGTGAGAAAGCTGACCGTGAAGGTTGTCACCACCACAGGCCTTGCCATCGTCGTGACGGCGCTTGCAGGGCTTGTTGTCACCGTACCGTCAGCCAGCGGCTCGACGACAGCGCACACGCCGTCGACCAGCGTGCTCCTTCCCGTGTCCGCAGCAAAGGGGGCGGGATTCACGAAGGTCGTCAACGCTCCCTCTGCCTCCACGGATACCACCGTGACGGGGTGCCCCGACGGGGCGCAGGAGGAGTTCTCCAATGCGTCCGGAAACCTCGGGTTGGCCTCCGAAGTGCTCTACTGCAAATCGGCGGCGGATGCGACCCAGCTCTTGCAGCAATTCGCGACGACGGGTACAGCGCAGGCGGGTCTGAAGCCTCCGAAGAGTCTCGGATCGACGGCGATCGAGCGAGCGGGGTCGGGTTCGAGCTATCTGATCGTCTGGCGGCGCGGTACCGCAATCGAACTGACCGGCCTGTCCACAGACTTAGCGTCGAGTTCCACGACGAGCACCACTACGGCGACGACGGTTCCGCTCTCCGCCCATGAGCAGCAAGTGCTGGAAAATGCCGCGACGCAGCAGTACGCGCGCTTCGAGAACGTCGTGGTTTCCTCGGGGACGCAGGGAACGGCGGCCGATGCGAAGGCACAGGCGACCGCGAACGCGACGTCAGTGGCCGCGGGTTGTCCGAAGAGCCCTGCCACCGCCCTGAAGAAGACGAAGTGGAGCAGTGCGCCCGCCATGACCATCGACCCCACCAAGACCTACACCGCCACCGTGAAGACAGATGTCGGCTCGTTCGTCATCGCCCTTGATGCGAAGGACGCCCCCAAGACGGTCAACAACTTCGTGTTCCTTGCGCAACATCATTTCTTCGACTGTGTGATCTTCCTTCGGGTCATCCCGGGATTCGTGGACCAGACCGGAGACCCAACGGGAACGGGGAGCGGCGGCCCGGGATACACCATCCCCGATGAGTATCCCGCCACGGCATCGAACGCCGCCGACCAGTACCCGCTCGGATCCGTGGCGATGGCCAACACCGGCCAACCGAATACCGGAGGAAGCCAGTGGTTCGTAGTGGCCGGTACCCAGGGCGAATCGCTCTCGGCCGAGTACTCACTGTTCGGCCATGTCACCTCGGGCCTGAGCGTTGTCGAGAAGATCAATGCTCAAGGGAGCACGTCTGGCGTCCCTCCCAACGTGACTCATCGGATGCTGAAGGTCACCATCACCTCGTCCTGACCGCAGGGACCTAGCCTGGAGCCCGATGACGGTCCAGATTTCCGTAATCGGCGGTTCGGAGGCGAACGAGCCCACATTGGCTCGCGCCGAGCAGATCGGTTACGTCTTGGCATGCGCAGGAGCCGTCACCGTCACCGGTGGTCTCGGAGGAGTAATGGCGGCCGCTTGCCGGGGAGCCAAATCGGCGGGAGGACTGACGGTAGGAATATTGCCGGGGTGTGATCCAGCAGCTGCGAACGAATGGGTCGACGTGATCATCCCGTCGGGGCTCGGTGAAGCACGCAACGCCCTCGTGGTGAGCTCGGCCGCCGCCGTGATCGCCGTGGGTGGTGAGTACGGAACGCTGTCGGAGATCGCGTTGGCTCTCCGTGCGGGGATACCCGTGATCGGCGTCGACACGTGGCGCCTGAGCCGGTCGGATGGGGAAGGTGATACGAAGGTGATCCGAGTGAGTGATCCGTTTGCCGCTGCGGCAGAGGCACTCCGTCTGGCATCACCCTGATCCCGGGTCACAGAAACGGGAGAGAACGCCGGGTCATTCTCCGAGCATAGGCAAGCCGGTTCAATTCACGCCGGGGTCGCGCTCTGTTCGCGATGCACGGGATGGCTGTCCAAGACTGCAAGATGGCTCAGTGTGGTGGAAGTTTCGAGTGGGATCCGTTTACGACGACGAACGGCGCGCAATCGTTCTGTCGCCGCTGTGGCGTCATTCACTCGTG
>Ga0182030_10009149_pt1 | contig 20332 bp, 20 predicted proteins | sample 812S3MmetaG_FD_121299 | JGI IMG/M metagenome (GOLD analysis project Ga0182030, IMG submission 121299) | Permafrost microbial communities from Stordalen Mire, Sweden - 812S3M metaG (Illumina Assembly) | ecosystem: Environmental > Terrestrial > Soil > Wetlands > Permafrost | place: Sweden... | reverse complement strand
CCGCCGTCAGTTCGGTCTTGTTCAAGTACGTCAGCGCCTGAGCCCAGTCAATGGTTTCGGCGACGCCGGGAAGCTTGAACAAATCCTCGCCGCGCAGTTTTTGTAGGAACGCAACGACCTGAGACGCCAGCTTCTCCGGCACCTCGGGCGCTTTCGCGGCCAGGATGGCGCGCTCGCGGGTGGCGTCGGGGTAAGCGACCCAGTGATACAGGCAGCGCCGGCGGATCGCGTCGTGCACCTCGCGGGTTCGATTCGAGGTCAGCACGACCACAGGCTTTGTTTTCGCGCGCATGGTGCCCAGTTCGGGGACGGTGATCTGGAAGTCGGCGAGGAGCTCCAGGAGAAAGGCCTCGAACGGTTCGTCGGCGCGGTCCAGTTCGTCGATCAGCAGCACGGCCGGGGGCTGGTCCGGATCGATCGCGGACAGCAACGGGCGGGCGCGCAGGTATTTGCGGGTGTAGATGTCGGACGACAACTCGTCGCGATCGGTCTGGCCGGCGGCCTCCGCCATGCGGATCGCCATCAACTGACGGGCGTGGTCCCACTCGTACGCGGCGGCGGACAAATCCATGCCGTCGTAGCATTGCAGCCGCACGAGACGCCGGTTCAGGCCGGCCGCCAGCACCTTGGCGATTTCCGTCTTGCCGGTGCCGGGCTCGCCCTCCAGCAGCAACGGCCGTTGCATCGCCAGCGCCAGATGGACGGTCGTCGCCAGCTCACGGTCCGCGATGTAGCCTTGTGCCACCAGAAGTTGCGCGGTCTCCGAGACCGATCCGGGAAGAGCGGCCACTAGAGCAAGCTCGCGAGCGTGGCCAGCAGTATCCCGGCGAACAACAGGATCCCGATCCAGCCCATGACCGGCAGACCGAAAGGCTCCCGCGGGATCAAAGCGAGCGGGCTGATCGCGGAGGGCGGCGCGATTGGCGAGGGGACGATCTCGACTGGCGTGGCGGGGGCGGCTTCGGCGGGAACCAGCTTCTGGACCTCGTCGGAGAATTTGGTGAAGAACTGCTCGGCCATCTGTTTGGCGCTGGCGTCGATCAATCTCGCCCCCAGTTGCGCCAGCTTGCCCCCCACCTGGGCGTTCACCTCGTATTTCAGCAAGGTGGCGCCCGCGTCGTCGGTCAGGAACACCTTGGCGCCGCCTTTGGCGAAGCCGGCGACACCGCCCTGGCCCTCGCCGGTGATGGTATAGCTGTTGGGAGCATTGATGTCGGAGAGTGTCACGGCGCCGTTGAACCGGGCCGAAATGGGACCCAGTTTGACCGCCGCGGTGGCTTTCATGTGGGTGTCGTCGGTTTTCTCCAGGGTCTCGCACCCTGGTATGCTGGCTTTCAGAGTCGTGGTGTCGTTCAGCGCGTCCCAGACCACCTGGCGTGGCGCGGCGATGCGCCTCTCACCCGTCATGTCCATCGAAATCGGCCCCCATTCTGCATCCGTTAAGGTAAGGTCGGGGGCAGGTTGATGCAATCGACCGGCTTTTTGGCGAGCGGCCATGCGGCCTGGGTCGTCGTGCCATTCGTGGGGCTTCTGCTGTCGATCGCGCTGATTCCGGGCCTCGCGCCGCGGTTCTGGCTACGGCAGATGGGATCGGTGGCGGCGCTGTGGAGCCTCGCGCTGCTTCCGCTGTTGGGATTTCCCGTCTGGGCGCACGAGACGGCGCACGCGGTGACGGCTGGTTATTTGCCGTTCGTCGCCGTGTTGGGCGGGCTTTACGTCGCCGCGGGAGGGATCCTGTTGCGCGGCGGCCCAGGGGGGCGGCCCTGGGGAAACACGGCGATGCTGGCTCTGGGCGCGCTGCTGGCGTTGGTCATGGGCACGGCCGGGGCGGCGATGGTGATCATTCAACCGCTGCTGCGTGCCAACGCCCACCGGCGGCGACGATTTCATCTGGTTCTGTTCCTGATCCTGCTGGTGGGGAACACCGCCGGCGTGCTGACGCCGATCGGCAACCCGCCCTTGCTCGCCGGCTTGCTGCGGGGCGTGCCGTTGCTTTGGCCGGCGAGGAACCTGATTGGGATCTGGCTGTTGGCGGTGGGTTTGCTGCTCGCGGTGTTTTTCTTGACCGATTGGTGGCTCGCGCGAAGGGAGCCTCCGGCGCCACCGGCCGAACGGTTCTCAGTACGAGGGTGGGGGAACGTGCTGCTGGTGCTGCTGCTGGCCGCGAGTGTCACGATCCCGGTGTCGCCGGTGCCGTTCGGCGTGGTCGCGGGCGGCCTTTCGCTGTGGTTCACGCCGCGCGCGGTGCGGCAGGCGAACGATTTTTCCTGGCATCCGATGACCGAGGTCGCGGTGTTGTTCGTTGGCATCTTCATCACGCTGGAACCGGTGTCGGAGTTGCTGCGCCTGGGCATGGATGGGCCGTTCGCCGAGGTGTTGGGGCTGGTGCGGGACCCGGCGGGTGAGGCGCGGCCGGTGTTGTGTTTCTGGCTGGCGGGCGTGCTGTCCGCGTTCCTCGACAACGCGCCATCGTATCTGGTGTTCTTCGATCTGGCGGGGATCAGGCCTGACGCGATGACCGAGGGACAGGTCCAGGCGTTGCGGGCGATCTCCGCGGGAGCGGTGATGTTCGGCGGGCTGACCTATATCGGCAACGCGCCCAATCTGATGCTGCGGACGGTGGCGTCGCATCGCGGGGTGCGGATGCCGGGGTTCGTGCCGTTCATGCTGGCGGCAACGGCGGTGATGCTGCCGGTGCTGGTCGTGGTTTCGGTGGTGTTTTTTCAGCGGGGATTCTTCCGGGGTTGACCCGTGTCCGGCGCGCCGGTTGTATCGCCGGAAGAGCGCGCGGCCGCAACGGATGGACGTCTTTGACATGGAACCTGTGGCGCTTCAGTCGGGCAGTTACATCCGGGTCGTGCTGCGCGATATCGTGACGGAGGCGCATGTCGGATTGCATGCCTGGGAACAGCATCCGGAACGCCCGACGCGGCTGATCGTCAACGTGGAGATGTTCGCTCCGTTGACGCGGTCGCTGTCCGCCGAGTCGGCGGATACGATCGTCGATTACGACCCGGTTCGCGTGGCGTTGAAATCGTGGCCAACGCGACCGCATACGCCGCTGCTGGAGACGTTGCTGCATGAACTCGTCGAGTTGTGTTTTCGCAATCCTCGGGTCAGCGCCTGCCGGGTTTCGATCATGAAGCCGGACATTTTCAATGAGGCGGCGGCGGCGGGCGTGGAGGTTTACCAAATACGGGAACAAGGCGCGTGACGGAACGGCGGCGTAGCGTTCTGATCACCGGCGCGGCCCGGCGGGTGGGCGCGGCGATCGCTCGGACCCTCGCCGCGGATGGGTGGAACGTGATCGTGCATTACCATCGCTCGGAACGGGATGCCGAGGCTCTCGCCGGTGAAATCCGCGACGCGGGAGGCGTATGCGATCTGGTACAGGCCGATCTGGGACAAAGGGCCGACGTGGAAGGTCTGATGGACCGGTGCGTGGCATTACTGGGATCGGTCGATTGCCTGATCAACAACGCATCGACGTTTTATCACGATGACATATCTTCGGTGACCTGGGACTCGTTGCATGATCATTTGTCTTCAAATCTGATCGCTCCCATTTTCCTTTGCCGGGATTTTGTTCGCTTGTTCGATGGGCGGTCGGATGGATGCATCATCAATATCCTGGATCAAAAGATCTCGAACCTGAATCCGGATTTTCTGTCGTATACGATCGGCAAGGTCGGCCTCGCGGGCCTGACCAGCATGCTGGCGATGGCTCTGGCGGGACGCGTTCGGGTTTGCGGCATCGCTCCCGGCCTCGCGCTGATCAGCGGCAAGCAGACGCACGACTCGTTCGAACGCGCGTGGCGGGCGCCGCCTTTGGGCCGAAGCACCACGCCCGAGGAAATCGCGCGGTGCGTGCGGTATATCCTCAGTTCGCCGGCGATGACGGGAAACACGATATTCCTCGACGGCGGGGAGAGCGTGGCGGGCCGTGCCCGGGATATCGCCTTCGATCCATCGGTATGACGGCGAAGGCCTCGCTTTTTTGGCTCGACGTCGGTCTGTGACCGGCGACCGTCCGGTCACCTGGCGTTGCTCCCGACCTGACATTCGCTATGCTCACGGCCCAGGGTGGTGCATGGAAATTGAAGCGGAGCGAGGAGATGCGGGCGATTGGCGGTGCGATATGGTTCGCTCTGGGTTTGATCCTTTCGACATTGACGGCCAAGGCCGACGACCAGATCACCTTCGGCATCGATTGGCGCGCGGAAGCCGAATATGGCGGCTATTATCAGGCGGTGGCCAACGGGATCTACGCGAAGCACGGGCTGTCGGTGACGATCCGCGAGGGCGGTCCGCAGGTCAATCACATGCAACTTCTCATGGCCGGGCGGCTGGATTTCAATCTCGGTGGCGGTCGGGCGATCGAGTTCGTGCAAAATCATCTGCCCTTCGTCGCCATCGCGGCGATTTTTCAAAAGGATCCCGCGGTGCTGATCGCCCATCCCGGTCTGGGCCTCGACAGTTTCGAGGCGCTCAAGGGGAAGCCGATTGAAATCGCACCGGACGCGCGGCAAAGCTGGTGGCGGTTTCTCGCGGCGAAGTATGGCTACAGCGATGCACAAACGAAACTTTATACTTTTAACATGGCGCCATTCCTGGCGGACAAGAACCTGATCCAGCAAGGCTATCTTGGATCGGAACCGTTTGTCATCCGGGAGAAGGGCGGCTTCGATCCGGTCGTGCTGCTCGTCGCGGATGGAGGATACAAGGGATACGGCAACATCATCACCGCGGGCCACAAGATCGTCGATGAAAAACCCGATGTCGTCAGACGCTTCGTGGATGCCTCGATCGAGGGCTGGTATTCGTATCTCCATGACGATCCGGCGCCGGCCAATCGAATGATCAAGGCGGCCAATCCCGAAATGTCCGACGCGTTGCTGGCGTATGGCAGAAAGATGATGAACGATCACGGGATCGTCGATTCCGGCGATGCGTTGACACTTGGAATCGGCGCCATGACCGCCGCGCGCTGGCGGGAGTTTTACCAGGGCATGGTCGCGGTGGGCGTTTATCCGGCTGGGATCGACGTCGATCGTGCCTACACCACGCAATTCGTCGATCATCGCGTCGGGATCGAGATGAAAAAATGACCGAGGGCGACCGGCCGGCGTGGAAGGGGCTCGACACCAGCCAAATGCCCGTGTTCATCGGCTACGATCAGGTCGAGCGAATGGTCGCGGCGTTGCTGGAACGCGCGGCTTCCTGGGGACCGGACGCGGTGGTGGGGCTCGCCCGAGGCGGCGTGGTGCCGGCGGCGATGGCGGCGGGGATCCTGGCTCTGCCGCTGTCTTTCGTCAGGCATGATAAAACCACCGGAGCGATCGATTGGATCGGCCCGCCAGCCATCGGACGGCGGATCCTGCTGATCGACGATTGTTGCTCCAGCGGGATAACCTTGCAGCGCGCCCGGACGGCCCTTCGCGATGCAGGCCGGGACTGCATGACGTTGGTGGTCGTGCACGATCCGGACACGGTTCAGCACATGCCGGACCTGTCATACCCGATGCGCGCGCTGTTTCGGCTGCCATGGGAACGGGGTGAGGCGACACCGACCGGACGCGCGGCGAAGGCCTCTGGCCCGAATACCGATCCCGGTGTGGAAGCGCCGTTCGTTGGTCTGGGACTGGAGCCGGCGCTGCTGACCTCGACGGCGGTGGGACCGCGGTTCCCCATTGGGCGGACCGTGCTGATCAGCGGAGTTCCGATGGCGGAGAGTCCGTGGATCGCTTCGCTCGCGGAGACGCCGTACCGGGATTTGCCGCTGGAATGCCGGCCGGATCAAACACGAGGCGATCAAGCCGGCATCGCGCGCTTCAAGGCCGAGGCGGCGACGCGATGGGGCTGCACCCATTTCATCGAGACCGATGCCGAACAGGCGATCGCCATTTCCGGTCATGCGCCACATTTGATCGTCAGTTGGTGGTCGGCGGAAACCGGTCAGGCCTGGACGATCGGTGCCGCCGAGCAACGTTCGCCGGAACGCTGAAAACACTTAGGCGGCGAGTTGACTTCCGCCTTGCCACGGCCGCCTCGCCGGGGCTAACCCAGGCCCGCCATCCTGGCGATGAGGCGCGACAACTTGGAACAGCCGTCCAGCTCAGTGCGTCCCGCCGTCGAACTCGCGGTGCTCGATGCGCCGGTTCTGGCGCGAGGGATCCTGACCCTGTTCCTGCTGCACCTCGCTGAGGCGGGCGCGTTCGACCCGGTTTGGTCCGACCAGATCCACACCGATTGGGCCCGGCAACTGCAACGGTTTCGCCCCGACATGCCGATGGAGCGGCTGCGCCACCGGCGTGTCGAGATGGACCGCGCGTTTCCCATCGCCAATGTCATCGCCAGCCGCGATGCGCAGGAGGAAGTGCTGGCGCATTGCACCACGGCGGCCGAACGCAAGAGCGCTCATGTCCTCGCGACCGCGTTGTCGGCGCGCGCGGCGGTGATCGTCACCGACGCGACATTTTGCCTGACGGGTGTGATGTCCAAACTCTGGCACGACACCGCGGTACTCTCTCCAGACGCGTGGTGTCTGGAACTGCTGGACGCGCATGAGACCGCGGTGATGACGGGCAGCCGGGCCCATCGCGCCAGCCTGACCCGAGGCGACACGTCGGTGGACGGCTGGCTCGCGCTGCTGCGAGAGCCGCATGTCGGGCTGCCCAGAATGGCGGATCGTTTGGCCGGTCGACGGGATCAGCTCTGAGCGGCGGCGGACGATCTTCGCCTTATCGTCATCCTCGGGCTCGGCCCGAGGATGACTCGCACCACGGATCACGGCCGATTTTCGACCAAGGGGCGCGTCCACGAATGCTCGGGTCGAGCCTGGTCGAGCCCGAGCATGACGACGGGGGTTATTTCGGCCCTGGACCTGGCTGGCGCTTAACGTGAGGCGGATGGGGGACAGCCACCAGGGACGAGCCTCCGGGGAGTTGATTTTTCGCTGGCCAAATGGGATTCGTTCCGTAAGGCGACGCCCAACAACCAACGAGTCGCCTGACGCGCCGGAACTTCTCGTCATCCCCGGGCTCGACCCGGGGATCCATCCAGGTACCGTGCGGTGATTGGTCCCCGGGTCGAGCCGGGGGATGACGAGGGTGGAACGACGACCCGACGCGATAATTGCTGGGCGTCGCCTAAGATGAACACGCCGTCCGGTCGGAGGGCGACGCGGTTCAGGGTTGGGGCAACGGAAGGGGTCAGCATGACCAAAACGGTCGCCGTGGGCGGCTTAGGCGCCATCGGATTGCCGCTGGCTCGCGCGTTGGACGGTGGGATCGATGGGCTGCGGCTGATCGCGGTGGCGACACGCGATCTGGTCACGGGCCGGGCGAGGCTCGCGGGATTTCGCGACCGGCCGGCCATCGTGGGACTCGCGGAACTCGCCGAGGCCGATATCGTCGTGGAAGCCGCCCCCGCGGCGCTGTTTGAACGCATCGCCGTTCCGGCCATCGAAGCCGGGCGGATCTTCATCCCGGCCTCGGTCGGCGCGCTGTTGCCCAGAATGCATCTGGTGAAACGAGCGCAAGTGACCGGGGCGCGGATCATCGTTCCGACCGGGGCGTTGCTTGGCCTGGACGCGGTGCGCGCGGTGGCCGAGGGCCGGATCGATAGCATCACGATCGAAACCCGCAAGCCGCCCTCGGGGCTGATGGGCGCGCCGTATCTGGAAAAGCACGGCATCGACATGATGGACGTCACGATGCCGCTGCGGGTGTTCGTGGGCAACGCGCGCGATGCCGCCGTCGGTTTTCCCGCCAACGTGAATGTCGCGGCGGCACTGGCTCTGGCGGGCATCGGCCCGGTCCGCACCAAGGTCGAGATCTGGGCCGATCCTGGGCTGACCCGCAACGTCCACATCATCACGGTGGAGGCTGAAGCCGCCCGCTTCACCATGCGGATCGAGAATGTGCCGAGCGAGGACAACCCGAAAACCGGCAAGATCACGCCGTTGTCGATGCTGGCGTGTTTGCGCGGACTGGTCTCTCCCTTGAAGGTGGGGAGTTAGCGGCTGCCCCTTTTCCTGGAAGCGCCGGTTTATTTCGTCGCGGTGACATTGTTCTGGACGGTGGTGCTGGCGACCGTCCGGATGAAGCACGACCTGATGCTGGTTTTTTGCATTCCGGCGGTGTTCGTCTCCATCGTGATGGGTTTCGCGATGGGGATTTACGCCTTCGAAACATTTGGCTGGCCGCACGCTCTGGCCTGTCCCTTGGTGGCATGGTTCGGCGCGCGAGAGCTCGCCCGCCGCTATGGCGCGCGGGATTTGTTGATCGCCATTCATCTGGTCTGGGCTGTGGGTCTGGTGTTCGCGTCGATCGCGGTGGGGTTTCCGGACAGCGAATGACAGCGTTTCAGATCGGTTCGAGCGTACGGCCTCGGGTCAGTAGATGGTTGTCCAGACTGAAGCTTCCGTCCAATGGAAGCGTGGCCCAACCTCGGCGGACCCAGCAGAATCCGGGACCGGCGTAGACTTCGGCGAAGGCGCTCACGTCGGTCATGCAGGCAATGACCAACTCCAGGATGAGGTTGGTCAACGCCGGTTGCTTCGCCCACGGATGCTCCGGATCCTGAGCTGGGCGAGAATGGGCCCAGGCGGCGTCTTCGATGATGTAGAGACCGCCTGGACGGAGGAATGGGAAGATGGCTTCGAAGGACGCGCGCGACGGTTGGTAGAAGTGCGAGGCGTCGTCGATGACCCAGTCGATCTCGGTGCGCGACTGCTCCATGATGCGATGAATGGCGGGCCGGTCGGCCTGATCGATACCGTAATGGATGTCGATGCCGTCGTGGGCGGCGCGGTAAGCCTCAATTTTGGGGATTGGCGCGTTGTTCCGCTCGATGCAGATCATCTTTGGACGATCGAGGAACTGGTGAAAGAACGCGGCCGATCCGCCGCGAAACACACCGATTTCGACAACGCCGCGGACCGGGCCATAGCGGGAGGCGAGATCGGCGTAAGCCTGGAGGTGCGCGTCGCCCTTCGCCATGTAGAACACGTCGTCCCGGCAGCCATAAGTTTCGTAATTTCCAGGCAGGTCGGTGATGATATCGACGCCGTTGATGGTCAGAACGCCTCCGGAGATCGTGTAGGGCCGCGTCATGGTGACTCTCCATCAGGTGCATCGCTTCGGCGCCGGGCCGGGCGGCCGTTGCCTAAAGTTGGGCGGCACGTTGCTTATCGCCATCGCGATGATCCGCGTGTCAAGCAAGATCGGTTGTTCTGTGATTGAATCCAGTTATCAGGACAAAGGTTAAAACTTCACGAATAATACCAACCGGTCAAAGTAATGACGTGCCGGTCATTCACCCGTCGTGCCAGGGCCTGATCCGGGCATCTCGTGATGCAGGTCCCGTGCTCTCAGGGAAGGCACGATTTCCGTGCGGGCCGATCCTCGGGTCGAGCCCGAGGATGACGACGGAGGGATCGAGGATGACGACGGAGGGATCGAGGATGACGACGGAGGGATCGAGGATGACGACGGAGGGGTCGAGGATGACGACGGAGGGGTCGAGGATGACGACGGAGGGGCTGAGGAAGACGGTACGAGGCCGTCACGACCGACGGGCAATGTCAACGCGGGTTGGTATATCAGGACGCTGGTTTATCAGATTGAATTGGCAACAATCCGGCGCACGCGAGAAACAATGGCGCCGGAGCCACAAGCGATGCGCCGGCCCAGGAGATGAAGGCGGGAAGCTCGGGGACGGGAACGATGCGCAGCGGGTTGTACTCGGCGTTGCCTCGGGCGCGGTGCGCCCTGAGGATCGCGTTGGCGCTGAGCGTCGTGGTCACCGCCATGCCGAGGTCGGTGACGTGGCTGCCGGGATGTTCCACGAGGCACAGCGGCGTGACGGTGCCGACCGATCCGGGATCCAACCCGAGTTCTTCCTGGAGTTCGGTTAATAACTGCGCCTGGTAATCCATGCTCCCGTCGGCACGCAGCGCCCCCGCGTCCACGCTTCCCGCTGGGCATAATTGCCACATGCCGGGCTGATAGATGGCTCCGGCGGCGCGTCGGCCGAGAACGATGCCGTCCGCGCGGCGCAGCACCCCGCAGGCGGCGAGGGAGCGGATGCCGAGGTCGCCGAACAGTGCGTTTTCCTCGGTCTGCGCGATGTGCCGCCGATACTCGGTCATGTGGCCGGTGATGCGGCCGGGCGCGAACGTGTCGATGGAGAAGATCTGGCCGTTGAATAATTTGCCGGCACCGGCTGCCTCCACGCGGGCGGCCGCGGCGGTCCAGATCGGGTCGATCCGTGCCTCCAGCGCCGGGGAGAGCGGCGGCATGGCGCGGGTGACCCGGACCTCGAGGTCCGGGTTTACGGGGTGGACGAGGAAATCATGCATGACGCGGATAATAACATCCGAGGTGCGTGGTTTTGTGCCGGAAAATGGCGTTCTTACGATGGATTTTTGCTACTGATCATAGGGCGTGGGGGAAATTTCCCTCATTCTCGCGGTGAGGCTTTTCCCGGTGGGGAGAACGCGCGACAAGGCGAGTCTGTCGTTTCGTGGAGCCGCCGTCATGAGTCACAGTCACGATCATTCCCACGAAGATGGGCATTCTCACGATCACGTCCACGACGGACCTCCCGCTCCGGGTTCGGTGGACTGGCGTTTGAACGGCGTGCGGGTGATCAAGGGCGATCAACTCGACACCAACACGGCGCAGACGCCGGGCATGAACCGCGCGGCGGCGATCAACAAGGCGCGGGTCGGGGCGCAGAAGATCTGGGCTGGCACGGTCAACATTCACGCCAACGCGAAGACCGGCGCGCATCATCACGGCGCGTTGGAAAGCGTCATCTATGTCGTGCGCGGCAAGGCACGGATGCGGTGGGGCGAGAAGCTGGAATTCGTCGCGGAAGCCGAGGCCGGCGACTTTATTTTCGTGCCGCCTTACGTGCCGCATCAGGAAATCAACGCCAGCACCGATGAGACGCTGGAATGCGTGTTGGTGCGCAGCGGCAACGAGGCGGTGGTGGTCAATCTGGATATCGAACCGGTGGAGAAACCGGAAGCAGTGTTCTGGGTGGATCCGATTCACAAACATCCCTGACCGGGATTCACGGACTGAGTTCCAGGATGGCCGGCTCGACGGGGTCGAGGGTCAGGACCAAACGGCCGGGGTGGCCATAGTCCTGGCCGGTGGCGATGTCGCGTGCCGCCGAGCCGCGCGGATCGACAGTCACTGTCTCGGGTTTTTGTCCGGCGGCGCGCAGTTGCAGCGCCAGCAGCCGATGGCCGTTCGATCGATACACGAAGCTATCGACGTCATGGTTCGGGGCCTCGACGGGGTATTGGGGCGCGCGTGCCAGGACGCGCGCGAGATCGTCTGGCGAAACGATCGTCGCCGAAATTGAAGGTGCCGCCTCTCGCCGGCGGCCGTGGCCGTCGAAGGTGGCGGGCGGGACGTCGGCGATGACACGGCCGCCGAGCGACGCGAATCGGGTGATGGTTTTCACGGCGTCCGCGGACAAAGCGATGGTGTCCGGCAGGATCAGGGTCCGTTCCGGCGGCGGTCCCTTCGCGAGTTCCTGTTCGGTCACGAATCTGGGATGCAATCCCATGCGGGCCAGCGATTCGGTGAAACCGCGCAAGGCGATGCGCCACGCGTTGTCTTCCAATTCGATCCCGGAGGAGCGATGCATCCAGGCATCGCCGGCCGAATGGTGATCGAGCATCCATTGGACCCGGAAGCTGATCGGGGAATACAGCACCGCGACGGGATCATATTCCGGGTGCGCATCGATCATGCGGCGGCCGATCTCGCCTCGCAACGCGGCGAATAATGGGGCGTAAGCCTGGCCACGAGGGCGAAGCTCGGCGTCCTGGCCGACAATGCTGTTGTCCTCGTCCCACAGCAGCAGGCCGCGCGTCCCACCGAGCACGGCGCGCCAGATGCGATGCAGTTCGTCCGGCGTCGCGGCGAAACTCGTTGTCAGCGGAATGATATTGGGATTGATCGAGCGGAGGATCGCCTGGGTCGTTTCATCGGCGCCCTCGATTACGTCGAGCGCATGGGCCAGTTTTGTGTAGTCGTAGCCCCCCCATCCCGGCAGTTGCGCACCTTCGATGGCGCTGAGCGCGGCCGGATCGGCTCGATGGATCGCGTCGGTACCGAAGCGCAAGGCGTCGGCGAAGGATGTGTCCATCCAGGCTTTGAAGTCGTTCCAGGCGGCGAAGTTGTCACCGGTGCGGCGCATGGCCGCGTTGGTGGTTTCCGGCTGGATTAAATCCCAGGTTGGATAAGCGGTGCCCCATTCCGCGTTAAGCTCGTGCAGAGACTTGTATTGGGTGCGCAACCATTGGCGAAACCCGGCGACCGATGCGGGCGAAAGGTCGAAGTCCCAGTAGGCGGAAAGATCGGCGATGCCGGTTTCATCACCCAGAGAATAATACAGCGGACGATAGCGGTTTTGTTGATGGACCGTTTCGGTGAGCCGCGCGGCGATGTGGTCTCGCCAGGATGGATCCAGCAGCGATGGGACACGGAACAGCGCAGTGTTGTCGTTGTTGTTGGCGCGGTACTGCTCCTGCGCTTCGAGGAAGCGCCAGTTCACCGGCTTGCCCGGTGTGTAGCGGTGGTAGGATGAGTAAAAATCGGTGGCGATGTTTTCGATATACCAGCGCAGACCCGCCTGCTGAGGTGCTGGCATTTGCCGCTCTAACGGGATGCCGGTGCGATCTCGGTCGGCCATGAGTTTGGCGGCGGTGACGCCAATCCGGCGTAACGTCGCGAATTGCGCCGGGTCGCGATCCTGCCAGTGAATGATCTCGAACTTATCCCAGGCGGCATGGGCCGGGGACATCAAAACAAAAATGAGCAGCAGGGATTGGAAGAAGCGTCGGCATATCACGGGGGTTGCTCCTGATCAGGCCGCGTCCAGCTTCAATACTTCGCCGGCCAGATAGAGGCTGCCGCAGATCAATACCCGTGCTGGTCTGGCGTCACGTGGCATTCGCCGTAATGCATCCATCACCAGCGGACCTGGTCGTGCCACGCCGCCGGAAGCCTCGACGATCGCTTCGACCGGCAGTGCGCTGTGTTGGTTCGGTTCGGAGACAGCCCAGAGCGAGGTGGCCAACGGGATCAGTGGGCGGAGAAATTCGGCCGAATCCTTGGCTTGCTTCATGCCGACAATGAGATGGATCAGCCGATCGTTCCACGATGTCAGATGCTCGGCCAGCGCGACACCAGCACCGGGATTATGCCCGCCGTCGAGCCAGAGTTCCCAGTCCTTGGGCAGCAGCGACGCCAGATGTCCGTTCAGGCGTTGCAGTCGTGCCGGCCATTCGGCGGTGGCGATGCCTCGTGCGATGGCGGCGTCCGGGATACCAAGGCCGGCGGCACGCAAGGCGGCGATGGCGATGCCGGCGTTGTCGACCTGGTGTGGGCCGGGCAGCGAGGGCAACGGCAGATCGATTTCTCCCGCCTTGTCGGCGAAACGCAGGCCGGAGCCGGTTCGGCCGATCGACCAGTCGCGTCCGCGTTTGCGAAGTGGCGTGCCAATGCGTTCCGCTTCCGCGTCCAGCACGGCGATCACCTCGTCCGGTTGCTCGCCCATCGCGAGGGGAACGCCGGGCTTCATGATCCCGGCTTTTTCGCGCGCGATGACGTCCAGGGTCGGGCCGAGCAACTCGCGGTGATCCAACGAGATCGAGGTGATCGCGCAGGCGGCCGGAGGCGGAATGACATTGGTCGCGTCGCCGCGGCCGCCCAGGCCGACTTCGAGCACGCAAAGTTCGGCCGGCGTGGCGGCGAACAAATGGAACGCGGCGGCGGTGATGACCTCGAAGACTGTGATCGGGGCGTGGTCGTTCACGCGTTCGATTTCCTCCATCGCGGCGATCAGGGCGGCGTCGGACACCAGTTCGCCGGCGATACGGATACGCTCGTTGAAGTGAACCAGATGCGGCGAGGTGAAGACGTGCACGCGCATCCCCGCCGATTCGGCCATCGCGCGCAGAAAAGCGCAGGTGCTGCCTTTGCCGTTGGTGCCGGCGACGTGGATGATCGGCGGCAGGCGCCGTTCCGGATGGCCGAGTTTTGCCAGCAAGGCGATGAGGCGGTCGAGGCTGAGATCGATCAGCCTGGGGTGCAGACCGTGCAGCCGCGCGACGATGCCATCGATCCGGCCGGAGACGTTGGCGCTCACGCCGCCGCCGGGAGTTCCTTAACGCGCAACAGGGAGATGATGCGCGCCAAGGTGTCCTTCATGTCGGCGCGTTTCACGACCATGTCGATGATGCCGTGCTTCAACAAATATTCCGCGCGCTGGAAGCCTTCAGGCAATGTTTCGCGAACGGTTTGTTCGATCACGCGCGCTCCGGCGAAGCCGATCAGGGCGCCAGGCTCGGCGATCTGGATGTCGCCCAACATGGCGAACGACGCGGAGACACCGCCGGTCGTGGGATCGGTCAGCACAACGATGAAGGGCAGGCCCGCGTCTTTCACGAGGCGAGTGGCAATCACGGTGCGGGGCATTTGCATCAGGCTGATCGCGCCTTCCTGCATGCGCGCGCCGCCCGACGCGGTGAACACGATCAACGGCGCCTGTTGCAGCACCGCCAATCGCGCCGCGGCGACGATCGCCTCGCCCACTCCGGCGCCCATGGAACCGCCGATGAAGGCGAACTCCATCGCGGCGACAACGGCGGCCTGACCGCCGATGGTGCCGTGACCGACGACGACGGCGTCATCGAGATGGGTCTTCTCGCGCGCCTCTTTCAGGCGGTCGGCGTAACGTTTGGTGTCGCGGAACTTCAGGGGATCGACGACCGCTTTCGGAAGTTCGATGCGGGTGAAGGCGTCTTTGTCGAAGGTCCATTCCAGGCGCTCGATCGCGGTGCCGCGCATGTGATGTCCGCAATCGGCGCAAACCCGCATGTTGGCGAGGAAGTCCTTGGTGAAGATCATGCGCTGGCAGCCGGTGCACTGGACCCACAGGTTTTCGGGCACGTCGCGGCGGGCGAACAGGTTGCGAATTTTCGGGCGGATGACTTCGGTCAGCCAACTCATGCGATGGACCTTCGTTTTAACGCGGCGGAGCGAGTTGTTGGGGCGAGGGGCGGCGTTGTGGCGATCAGCGAGCCATCGAGGCTTCCTTCCTCGCGTAAGCGGTGTGCCAGCCTTCCTGAGTTAGAATGTCGCTGTCCGGAAATGTCGCGATGGCTTCCTCGAACACTCTCGCATCCGGGAAGTCGGCAGCGACCTCCGCGCCCACGCAGCCAATCGAGTCCCGTTCGTCACCGTCCGCGGCGCCCTCCAGGGTGAACCTCAGGTTGATTTGCTTTCCGACCGTCCTGAACTGGACGCATCGCAATTTGGGCGAGACCTCGCCCCAAAGGGCTCGGCCGACCGACGCGGCGACGTCCGCTGGTGCAAACTCAGTCATCGCCCGAATCCTTGCATCGTCTGACTGGGATTCGCCGTAACGTCATGCCCTGGCTTGACCTGGGTATCTGATTCAACTCGGTGTGTATCGCGCGAGATGACCGGGTCAGGTCCCACAGGCATCAAGACAGGGATTGGGAGGGGTCGAAGTTGCCTCTCACCGTCATGCTCGGGCTTGACCCGAGCATCAGTCGATGTTGGGTAGTTGCTGAAAATCAGCGCTGTGCGTGCGTGCAGCGATCCTCGGGTCAAGCCCGAGGATGACGAAAAAGATGCTATCGTGCCTGTCGCAACGCCTAACTTTGTGCCTATGGGGCAAGGCCCTGTCACGACGAACGCAGAGTTCGCGGTCATGGCGGGCCGCGTGGAACAGGCTCGCCTCACCCCGGCAACTCCAGCACATTCTTCGCCAGGATATTGCGTTGAATTTCGTTCGAGCCCGCATAGATCGTCGCTGGGCGGGACTGCAGGAACAGCCCAGTGGGATTGAGCTCCTGGTTGCCTTCCAGCGGCCCCATGCCGGCGCCGTATTCTCCGGCGATGTCGAGCATCGTTTCGGTGATGCGCTGGAACAGTTCGGTCTGGTTCACCTTCAACATGGAGACGTCCGGCCCCAATGGCTCCCGCCGCCGAACCTTTTCGACGAAGGTTTCGTACAGGTCCTTGTGATCCTCCAGATCGAGTCGCAGGCGGGTGAAGCGAAGCTGAAACTCGTCGTCGTCCCAGACGCCCATTCGTTCCGCGAGCAGCTTCAATCGCTTCAGCGCGTAAGACGCCTGACGCGGGGAGCCGGAGCCGATGCGTTCGAAGCTCAGCAGGGCCTTGGCCATCGTCCAGCCCTTGTTGAGGTCGCCGACAATGTTTTCTTTCGGCACGCGGACATTGTCGAAGAACGTCTCACAGAACTCGTCGGCCATGTCGATGTTGGTGATCGGGCGGACGGTGATGCCGGGCGTATCCATCGGGACCAGCAGGAAGCTGATGCCGTCCTGCTTCTTCGCCTGCTTGTCGGTGCGCACCAGGAGAAAGATCCAGTTGGCGTCCATCGCCAGCGAGGTCCAGATCTTCTGACCGTTCACCACGAAGTGATCGCCATCCAGGACCGCCTCGGTGCGCAGCGACGCCAGATCGGACCCGGCGTTGGGTTCGCTGTAGCCCTGGCACCAGATGTGCTCGCCGGAGCGGATCTTCGGCAGGAAATACTGCTGCTGATCAGGGCGGCCGAACCGGATCAGCAAGGGGCCGATCATGGTCATGCCCATGTCGTTGAGCCTGGTGCAGCCGTGCCGCTCTTTCTCTTCGAGGAAAATGAGCTGTTTGCTGGCGGAGACGCCCATGCCGCCAAACTCTTTCGGCCAGTTCGGGCAGAGCCAGCCTTTTTCGGCGAGCTTCATGTACCAGGGCTTGTTCTCGTGGAAATGCAGCCGCTGGGGCGGGTTGCGCAATTCGGGTGGGTAGTTGTCCTGGATCCAGGCGCGGACATGGGCGCGGAACGCGTCGTCGGAGAGTTGGTCGAGATCGTCGGGTTCGGCGTTGCTGACAGCGGTCATAAGAGTCTCCTCACGGCGGAGCTTAGCGCATTTGGGGGGAAGGCTGAAATCGCCGAACCGCCGTTACCGCGTGGCCATGCCTTGCAGCCGGATCAGTCCGTCAGGCACCTGGCGAAAACCGGTGATGGACGCTTTCAGGCCGACGATGTTGGCCGGCGCCCACAGATAGATCAACGGCAGATCGTCGCGCTCGTGCCGCCAGACCGTGGCGTAGAAGGCGCGCCGCTGATCGACCGCCGCCACGGTGCGGGCGTCGTCCAGGGCCTTGTCCACTTCGGCGTTCTTGTAGTGCCCGTAATTGAAGGTTCCGTCGCCGTGCAGCATTTGCCACATGTTGCCGTCAGGATCGGCGCGACCGGACCAGCCGATGAGATAGGCTTCGAAGTCGCCGGAATAGCCCGCCTGCAATGACGAGGCGAACTCCATCGAGCGGATCTTGACGTCGAATCCGGCTTCGCTCGCCATCGACTGGATCACCTCGCCGGCCTGCTGGATATCGGTCTCATTGGTGATCGTCAGGACCACCGGAACCGGCGTTTTCACCCCCGCCTGAGCCAGCAACGCCTTTGCTTTCGCGATGTCGCGTGGCGGCGGTTTCAGGCTCTCATCGTAATAGGGTGAGCTGCGCGGATTGGCCTGCGCGGTGGGGCTATTCATGTTGTTGAACACGACCTGGACCAGAGCATCGCGGTCGATCGATAGCTCGAACGCCTGGCGCACGAGTTTGTTCTGGCCAACGATCGAGTTCGCCGCCGGGCCGTTGCCGAGATTGAACGTGATGCCGGTATAAGCCAGCGAGCCGTTGGTCGCGATCCGCAGTTTGGGATCGTGCTTCACGGCATCGACGTCGGTCGGCAGGATATACTCGACCAGATCCAACGCGCCGGCGCGCAGATTCTCCAGCCGCGCGGTGGCGTTCACGTTCGGCTGATACACGACCTCATCGAAATGAATCGCGTCCTTGTCCCAATAGCCCGGGAAACGCTTCAGGACGATCTTGTCCTGCGCGACCCGGGAGTCGAAGGCGAACGGTCCGGCGCACACCGGATGCAGGCCGAACTTGTCGCCGGCCGCCTCGGCGGCCTTGGGGGAGATCATGATGCCCGCGCGATCGGTCAGTTGCGCCAGTAGCGGCGACGAGGGCGCGCGCAAGTTCAGCAGGACCGTGAGCGGATCGACGACATCGATGGAGTCGATGGAATTGACCTCACCGCGCCGCATGCTGCCTTTGGCTGTCAGATCGCGGTTGAGTTTGTACTTGACTGCTTCGGCATCGAGTTTCTCGCCGTCCTGGAACAGCACGCCGGAACGCAGGTGGATCAGCAGATGGGTGGGATCTTTCCACTCATAGCCGGTGGCCAATTGGGGAACGATATTCAGCTTTTCATCGATGTCGAACAGCTTGTCGCACATGCCGGCGAACACGATGCGGCCGACGTACGACGAGCCGAGAGTCGGGTCCAGGATATCGGGGTCCTGCCGCAAACCGATATGCAGTGTTTGCGCGGAGGCCTGGGCTATCGAGAAGGCCGTCAACATCGCCAAAACCCGCGACACCTGGAGCGCGGCACCCGAAACTCGGCCTTGCCGGGATCGACCGGGCCACCCCGTCGAACATGGTGCGGCAATAGATGACCGGATCGAACCCTCCCATGACGATTGGGAGCGTGTGTCTCGCGTTCCAGTCACATCGGGTGCTGGCAGGCTGGTGGTTTTCATTGGGGTGACACTCGGTCGCTGGCGATGGTGGCGTCGATGGTGGGACGGTCCAGTGTGCCCCACTCGCTGACGGCCCCGGGCAAGAAGCGGCGGAAGACGGCGAACCTTTCCAGGCTGACCCGGTAGAGGCGGCGGAGTTCGGCCAGTGGGTCGGGATGGTCGTCGGCTCGGATATCCAGGTCGGGGTAGGGATCGAGCGACGCGACTTTCAGGCCGGCGGATTGCTTGCCGCGTTTGTCTCCACCCGCTTTTTCGCCGGCTTCCAGCGCGGTCAGCAGGCGCTCGGCCATTGATCCGGTCGCGGAAAGATACGCTTCCAGAGTCGCGCGGACCGTTGCCTCGCCGGATAGCATGTTGCCGGCGACGGAGACGTTTTCCGCTGAGACATGGCCAGCCCAATCGACGCAGTGGATGCCGGTGTGTTGAGCGATGCGTCCGGTCGCGTCGAGGATGTGGAACTGCCGCTGATCCGCGCCCAGATCCGGAGAGACGAGGGAGGTCAGGACGGCGTCCGGTGCCTCACCGGCGCGCAACCGAGGCATCGCGTGGACAGCGTACATCGGATTGACCAGCGCCTGGGTCGCGAGCGCGGCGACGTTGCCCTCCACATGCGGGCAGATGGCGCCGACGGCGAAGAAACGGGAGGCAACCGCGACGCCAAGCGTGCCGGTGGCGGGGTCGCGCGCGAGGATTGACCAGGTCATGCGGGGAAGATAGCGGAAGCGGTCGCTGTTGCCAGAGGGGACGCGCAAGGGGAGGTCAGAGTGGCGCGCGCCTTACTCCGCTACTACCGCGTTTGGAACCGGTTTCGCCAGGCGCGTTCGCAACATGTCGGTGTCCAGCGCGCCTTCCCACTTCGCGACCACCACGCAGGCGACGCCATTGCCGATCAGGTTGGTCAGCGCCCGCGCCTCCGACATGAAGCGATCGACGCCCAGAATGAGGGCGATCGACGCGACGGGGATGGTGCCGACTGATGATAATGTCGCCGCCAGAACGATGAAGCCAGAACCGGTGACTCCGGCCGCGCCTTTCGACGTCAGCAGCAGGATCGCCAGAATTCCAAGCTGTTGCCACAAGGTCAGGTCGGTGTTGGTGGCCTGCGCCAGGAACAGCGCCGCCATCGTCAGATAGATGCAGGTGCCGTCGAGATTGAACGAATAGCCGGTGGGAATGACCAGGCCGACGACCGAAGCCTCGCAGCCCAGATCCTCCATCTTGGCGATCATGCCAGGCAGCACGCTCTCCGAGGACGAGGTGCCGAGAACGATCAGCAACTCTTCCTTGATGTAGCGGATGAAGCCGATGATGCTGAACCCGGTCAGCGCCGCGATCACGCCGAGCACGCCGAAGATGAAAATCAGGCAGGTGATATAGACCGCCGCCATCAACTGGCCGAGCGACAGCAGCGTCACGATCCCATAGCGGCCGATGGTGAACGCCATGGCTCCGAACGCGCCGATGGGGGCGACCTTCATGACGACGGCCACGACGCCGAACAAGGCCTGAGAGGCTTGCTCGATCACGCCGAGCAGGGGCTTGCCGCGCTCGCCCAGGGCCTGCAATCCTACCGCGAACAGGACCGCGAAGGACAATACCTGAAGAATATCGCCCTGGGCGAAGGCGCTGACGACCGTGTCGGGGATGATG
>Ga0182030_10009148_pt1 | contig 20333 bp, 14 predicted proteins | sample 812S3MmetaG_FD_121299 | JGI IMG/M metagenome (GOLD analysis project Ga0182030, IMG submission 121299) | Permafrost microbial communities from Stordalen Mire, Sweden - 812S3M metaG (Illumina Assembly) | ecosystem: Environmental > Terrestrial > Soil > Wetlands > Permafrost | place: Sweden... | reverse complement strand
TGTATGAAAGAGGGGCATTTCTCGATCCATACTACTATAAATCGTTACTGGAAAGTATCGACCATCCCTCATACCCATATCCCCAAACAATACCCAAAATGCATTTCCAGAAACTTCTGATATTTGTGCCATTTATGGCTATGGGAGTTGCTTCCCTCCCAGCAAAGAGTCCGTCATACCCCATTTCTCCTTTAAGTGTATAAGTCTAATCGAAATGAAAGACGCCCGAGCTGCTCTCACCGGTGATTCTGACATACGCTATGACGGTGTCCTTGCATACCTCGAGAAACGTGTACCTCTCGACGATGAGACCGACATTGTCTACCCCAGCGTATACAAAGATCTCGAGCGTGTATAAGTGGAGACTTCCGCTTGATAGCAGTGGTTGAGAGAGATGAGTAGTGGCTGGGTTAAAAGGTCTAGAAAGGATACAGCATGATGTAGGAAATGAAATATGTTGAAGAAGAAAAACACTGTGCTTGCTGCCTTTGGCGAGATCTGTGATGAGAGGGGGCTGAATGGATAGCGATTCTATAATTGCACATCCTATGAACATTAACCAACATTTCCTAACTGTCAAAATCCCACCAATGCCCATTCCAAAACACCATGCCTTAACTCGTACGCTTGCTCATTTCCCATTTCTCATATTATATCATCCTCTTTCTTATCTGATATCACATCATGATACAGTCCTTAGATCTCTCTTCCTGCTGCTGTTGTGACAATCCCAGCCCACCACTAGTATTCCTCCTTCTCCCTCCAACACCAGCCGCCCCTTGATCATATTGACCAATCAAAGTTGTCGTTCCACGTCTATTCACGCCTTGTAAAGCGGGCGATGATCCCAAAGCTGACGAATTCGCGATATATGCTGACATTCGCCGATTATTTGGTGAGGCATTGGGGTGCGCAGGATGATCGACAGGAGGAACGTAGGCAGCTTGATTCGCAGCTTGTTCATAGCTTGGAGGCGGCGCATCAACTCCAGCCTCTGGGTCAATCGGCCGACCTCCTATTGGCTGACCCTGTGGACCGTTTCGGCGGGGTGGGATTACGGGACGTGGTTCTGGGCGTGGTTCCGGAGCCCCTCGAGTTGAACCACTTGAGCCACGAATTCGTCCTCGTCCACCACCGCCCCGTGTGCTGACTGGAACGTTATTTTGACCTTGTTGTTCGATGTATTGTTGACTCAACTCAGTCTCTCGTCTTCGTCTTGCCTGCTCGGTACGATGGCGTTCTTCCTCTTCTTCTTGAAGTTGTAAGGCGAGTGCTAGATCATGATCTTCTTGTTCGATGTTTGGAGAATGAGGCGGTTCTGGAGTCGAGGCTACGTTGAAATTTTGTTGATTCTGCGAACTGTGAGTGCGCACTGGGACCGGAGTCCAATTTTCATTAGACCGAGATCTAGAATGGGTTGGTGATGATGGAGCTCCGCCAACGAGACGGAAATCCCCAGAGAAGAACTCGGCATGCTCGCCATTGACGTCGATTAGAGACTCCCAGACAACCTCTTCATGGCCTGCATAGCCCATATCCGTCACTAACTGTAATAGTTGCAGGGTATCAGGGTGGCGGTAGAGAGTAGAGAAGTGGTCGTTTCGGAATAGGATGGCCACTGCTCCCGGCTGTAGAGATGTAGTGATAGTTTCCAATCCAAACGGAGTGAGTTGGGTTGCAGCGGTAGCAAAGAATGCTTTAATGGTGGCAATATCTTCCAAAGTCCCTTGCTCTTGGAAGCTCAACCCCTCTCGCTGCAACTTATCCTCGAGCTCTTCCTCGTGAAAGAAGAGATTTTGAGCATCTTCATAAGACTGTGCACTTCGTCTGAGAGCAGCATAAGCTGGCGAATCCCGGTCTGGTAACCAACCATGTATGAGAGGGATAGAGAAAGTACTATACAATCTCATCTCCCTTGTCTCTTCGAATGTTCCAGGAGTACTTGAATCCCTCTCAGCGGGATGAACGTGAGTCATTGAATTCCTCACGTCGGCTGCAGATTTTGAAGGTGCGGGTGGAAAGAATCGAGGGTTGACATTCATGCCTGTATGAAGCGCAAGGAGAAATGAGTAAAGTTCGGCAACATCTGGAACACCTTCTCCTCTCCGACCAGACATTAGCTCATCGAATACTGCATCCAACAACAGTCCCAAGCTGACTTGTTCACGTGACCGAAGAGTCTCAACTAGAGCTGTCTCGACACTTGCTGGTGTAGACAGAGTCAAGGCGTTGACAAGGGCAAGAAGAGGACATGGACCATTAGCGTTTTGTACCAATATCGGGGATACTCGGGGATTTTCGTCAGCGGTAACATCATGCCAAGTAATCTTCTTTATTTCATATGTCTCTTTCCTTTGTTGTTTAACAGCAGCTGCTCCAGGACTTGCAATAGAAGAGGCACCTGTGTTGTTTGTAGCGATAGTGGGGCGGGGTGGTTGTTGCGGAGGCATTTCTTGTGAGGGTCGAGGAGGAAGTACCGGTGCTTGTGAGTTTGTATATTCTTCGAGGATGGTGCCATCTGCTCCCACAACCCCGCTTTGTTGACTCATATCAAGTGTAGACTCGTGATCGATTAAATTCCAGCCTTCACTTTGTTGTGTAGGTTCTTGGTGCGCTGGTGGTTGATTCTGCTGAGCACCACGACCTTCATCCTCATCCCAAGCATGTTGATCTGCCAATATCTGTTGGCGTTCCGGCGCGTCGTCTGCTGGCATTTCTTGAATAGTAGGAGATGGAATTGAGTCCTCATCCCACGCCGGTGACCCATTGCCTTCATCTTCCAAATCAATCAGGGCGGGCTCTGGAGCTGCAGGAGCTTGCCTTGCGGGTGGAGGTACAGCCCAGGCTTGATTTCCTGAATCTTGACGATTGATCGGAGGCGGTGTTGGGCGACTTGTGGAAGATGTATCGTCGAGAGCAGGTTGCCAGGGATTTGTACTCGGTTCAGCAACAGAAAGATTTGCTAATTGTTCGGATGGGGGAGGGGTATCTGAATATGTCAATGAGTACTCATAAACCGAGTCTTTTCGCATACCTTTAGGGAGAGGAGGTGGTGGAGGTGCTTCAGCAGGTTGAGGAGGTCTTTCTCCAAACCCTCCCCATGCAGCAGCACTGCTTTCCTTCACATCGCTCGCTCCTGTTCCTTGTCTCTGCAAGTATGGATTCGTTGTATTGGCGTTGGGTCGTGACATTTCTTGCGATCCATCTTGTGTGTATCCTGGTGGACCAACCCTCAATGATTGTGGAAGATCTTGTTTGGTGTGGTGATCCGTTTTCTCGTCGCTCCAACCATTGCGGTCGTAGTCTTGGTTTCGTGGATTATCTTCGGAATCCTGCATTGGAATTGATGGAGGAGGATTCGCAGAGACTGGCGTGACAGGGTATGGTGGTGGTGCTGACGCTGGGGCAAGACCACTATCTTGGGGGACTGGCTTTCGAGTAACCATCTTGAATTTGGATATAACCGCTGGCTGATTCCTAGACTCTGTCTCCTTCGCTTCGTATCGGCGAATCCGTCCTCTCGCGTAGTTGTCGGTCTCGAGACGGCGGGGGAATTGGTAGTCAACGGTGACAAGTTGAAAATGAGGTCATTCCGGGTATACAATGTAGCAACTCGAGCCAAGCAATCTTTCAAGAGAACCTGTGGATTTGGTTCCCTTTCAATGGACTAAGACAAGCTTTTCGGTAGTGGTAGAAGGAAGACGACGACGTCTAGGCAGGAATGATGAAGCTACTTTGGATTTATCGATAGCACCAGCCACACTCTAAACATAGAAGAGAAATGTGGCGCATGAACCAAGATTTACCGGTGATACTGTTATTTTAATAGTTTAAATATAACCCTAAAATGGCAATTATAGCATTATTTTCCCCCTAATGGACAATTTTGCCCCTCGGTCCTCATAATACAATTCTGGTCTACGTTTTTGCTTGCGCGTCCCTTCAGCAAGGTTTTGCCGCAATCCTCCGCCAAGACTCTCCATGAGGTGACCTTGCATATTGTACGGTGACCAGAATGCACTTTTGGCAAAAGGCTGAGAATAATTTTTGGGACAAGAATTTTATTTCTTCCGAGACCGATCACAGCCTTGTCGAATACAACATCAAAAAGAATGCATCGATAGCCTCGCCATCTTTTTTGATATCAAGATGCATACTCTGGTGGAACCCAATGCTTGGGTAGTTTTAAGACTCCCTTCTGATTCTCTGAAAGTTCTTCAGGTCGTCCCTAATACGTGAGTGTGATGGCTATCGTGAGCAGCTTCAATTTCTTCCTCTCGCATAGTCCGTACATAGCTGACAATAGTAGTATAATTTCTCTTGGGAAATATGGAACCTTTTCCTCAAATCTAATCCTCTCTCGACCCTATAATTTCACCTATGAACTCCTAGATAGAGCACCAGGAGCGAAGGACTCGGAGCTTCGAATTGTCCCTGCGTCCGAATTGCATGCCGACACAATCGCAGAGGAAAATGCCTCCAATTCATCGTCGGAGAATGTCGTAGTAGGCGAAGATGGAGTAGAATTCCAGTTGGTAGGAGAGAATGGAGAAGTTATCATGCGCTCCAACCGCGAAACAATCGATGATTCCGCCAGACAAACCCTCACAATGGAAGAGATCGAAATATTAAAACGAGAAGGAACTGGGGCTGGCAAAGACCTCATTGCCAAATTGATGCTCTCTCACACTGGATTGGACCAGAAAACATCATTTTCCCTTGCTAAATACAAACTTCTGAAAACGAAGAAGTATTTACGGAGATTTACGGTCCTTCCTTTAGATGTCGCAATGTTAACTTATTGGATGATCAATGAGAAAGATGCACAGAAGATTCTCGAGTTGAGGGAGGAAATGCTATCACTCGTATGTTCGTGGTCCAATATCCACTACTCGGCCGAACCCTCCTCAACCCCAGGATCAAATGGAGGTCGATGGCTTGTGGTCGACGAAACCGGAGGACTCCTCGTTGCTGCTATGGCGGAAAGAATGGGGATACTCTATCCTGACTCAACACTTTCACTGGACTCGCAGCTCCAAACGCTCGACGAAGAGACCTCTCACCATAAGGAACCCCCTTTCGCAACCTCCAATACCCTCACCCTAATCCACACCAACGCCCAACCCAATCTCTCACTCCTGACTTACTTCTCCTACCACCCAAACTCGCCCAGCTCTGTCTCATCACAAAGCCATCCCCTCGCCACCCATCTCCTCCCAATCACCTACCTCCAACTCGTCTCCCCACAACAGGACACTACCTACAACACTCCGGTCGCCGCTCCTACGCCCGAGCTCCTTTCCACCATGAAATCCGGCAAAAAGGGCACCTACTACCGAAAACTAAAACGCTACCAACGGACAAAGTATATCGTCGATTCTACCCTCGCTGGGGATTTCACCGGTCTCGCGATCGCATCAACTATGGATCCCGTCTCCATCCTCCGACACACCATCCCGCTTCTCCGGGGCGGTGCTCCAGTGGTAATCTACTCGCCAACCATCGAGCCTTTGGTCATTCTCGCCGATTTCTACAGTACCTCGAGACGGACAGCATTCATCCAATCCCCACCACCCGAACTCAACGGATTAACACAGGAAGAAATTGCAAAATGGCAAGGAAACGACGATTTCCCACTAAATCCGACATTGTTACTGGGCGCGAGTGTTCAGAGTGCGAGAGTGAGGGAATGGCAGGTTTTACCAGGACGGACACATCCGCTTATGACGACTAGAGGGGGAGCAGAGGGGTATCTGTTTACGGGGATTAGGGTTATACCTGCAGAAGGGAGAGTGGAGGCTAGGGGGAAGTTTTCGAGGAAGAAGGATGTAGGAGCGAAGGTTGATACTGGGTTTGGGACTGGGGATAAGGTTGACAATGGAGCATCCCCTGATGCTGTTTTGAAAGCGGAAGACGCTGCTGCGGGGGAAACCGTACAGCAAACCCAGGATACACCAATAGAGGAATCATAGAAGTGGTTTTATATAGAAGTCATAAGACGTAGTTCTGCAATAGAAGCACCCAAATCCATGCTCTGTGCTTTTAATTTCTATTTCCCCACGCCAGCAATACTCCCAAGCTTTCTGTATCACATCCTTCCTTAACTTGCCCACATCTTCTCCTTTCAATTCATTGCCCAAGCTCATCCTCCATTCCAGATTCCACCCTTCCAACGCATCCCTACCCCCTTCACAAACTCTTCCCCATAAACTTCCTCTTCCCAAAACTCAACCACCACTTACTCGGCTTCTCACCCTCCCCCTCATAAATCCTCGCCAGCAACCGCCCCCCCAACTCCTGCCGCACCTGCATCAAATACTGTCGTAACGTCTCCGCTTCCTGTCTGTTCCCCGGCGGGTTAAACATTTGATTTAGCGGAAAGCCGGGATCGCCTGGGATCGCGAAGTTGGAGTCTAGGGAGATGGTTTGGACCTCTTTAGTTGCATCTCTGTTTCCCATCATACCCAAATTAGCATGCTATGTTAATTCAGCGCCTCCCAAATTCCTACTGGTATGACCATATTCCAATGGGAGAGAACAGTGTGCATGCGCCAGAGCAATATGCGATCCACTCATGATGTCGCGAGCCCCTCATCCCAACTCCAAGCAAATCAAACCAGAATAAGAAGCAACATACCTCGCGCTCATCGTAGGCCGTATCTTACCCAAACACTCGCTCACCCACAGTATCCCATAAATCAGCAATCGATCAGCCGGGCCCTGGATCTCGAAATTCCTAAAGAACGTATTGGCGCGAAACAGTGATAGCACCTCGTCTAAGCAATCATAGCTTTCGGAGTCGGGTTCCGGACTGAGGTTGGGTGGTAGGGAGGGGTCGAGAGGGAGTGTGTAGGCGGGCCCCCGGATTTTGGTGCGGAGGGGGAGCAGGGGGAAGTTCCCGATTAGGTGGGAGTTGGGGGAGAGGGTGTCGGAGTTGAATATGCTGTTGTATGCCTGTAGAGAGGGATTAGTTTGGTGGGTCAGGGGGCTGTTTGGGGTTTAGAGAAAGAGACGTACCGGCATGGTTGTGGTTTTGTGTTAAGTTGTGAAGGTGTTGAAGTGTGTGGGATGGTGGGGTTGATTGTCGTCAGTCGAGGCTGCCAAAGTGATGTGGATGCCTGAGGCTTAAAGTGATTGACCTTCCTACTTTCAAGATCAGCACCTTCCTATGTGACCTGCAAAATTCAATCTGTCACATATTCACATTCTTAAAGCTTCACTTAGTATAGATATCTAGCTTTGAATTTACTCAATGCACAATGAACTCTACCCTTCACCTCATTACTTGTAACATGGTTTCAATGCCCGTTTTCGATGCCTTTTCTGTTCTGTGCTTTCTTCTTCTGTTCGTCTTTTGCATGCCATAATATCGCCAAGCTGTAGGAGAGGTCGAGAGTTCCAATTCTGAGCTCAGGGAGCTTCCTCGATATAGTGATATGCGGAATGAATGTCTTGAGATCATATCCTAGCTAAATTTATTATAAGACTGGGCGATTGTCATATATTATTTCATCAACCATTTCCATATCTCTTGCCTGTTCACCCTGCCCAACCCGCACAATTCAATTGACCTGTCATTAACATCCCGCTCTGATGGAGCTGAGGTCGGTGTAATCTCCCGCTTCGGAGTCTGTTGCTCCCTTCGTGAAGGTCCTCCTCTACAATTCAGACCTTGATTCCCAAAATCAAGTGAGACGGGCTTTATTCCCTGAGTCCTGTATCTCAAAAATCGCAGCTCGGCACACGGCCGTATCGATACGTTTCGCATCTCTTCCTTTTCTAAAGGCATTTTCAAATATATATCATCGCAGTCTTATCATGTCAAAGTCCTCTTTTCCTCTGCTTTTCACTGCTTCACCATCCATTATTCCACCTACAAAACACTCTCCAATTAGCACATGATGGCCCTGTTCCTGTCGTAATACCATCGGGATCTGTTGGCCAAATATGACGCCGATCCCATCACCCACTTTCATACCCTTTGGACCCAGACCCATATACCCAGATTGAGTAATAAAAAAGGTTCTGCTCTTCAATACTTCGACAAGCGCTTGCCGAACCTATATATAAACTCTGCTGCCCATTTATCATAATTATTCGGGTCTCGATCACCCATTGGAAATAGCTCCTTAGGGTCATCACGTTGAGGATCAAATTTTGCGCTCCACAATTTTTTGTACTCAAGCATATGGTTGTAGGGAAGACGTCTGATAGGCATCGTATTAGACTCAATATCCAAAGTGAGGGTCCGAATCCCAATCTCCTCGGCATCGTAGTTGTTCGGATAAAAATCAAAATGTTCTTGCCAGAGAGCAAATCCCTGTTCGAGCGTATCCCACCTCGAGCCATCTTTCATCAAATGTTCTACACTAACCCGCAGATTCTTGGTTGCCAGTACAGTGTCTACACAGACACCAGCTACTTCTAGGATTATGTTGTCCTCTGCGAACGAGATATTCGGGGTTCTTCCGAAGTCGGCACAATATTTCCCTCCCTGCAGGCCATTTTTCAAATTACACCGCCAATCAACTATCCAGGACGGGATATCCAAATCGTTCTGCTCATGTCGATTCGTAAGACCTGCAGAGCTCAGAACTGCTAAGGGAGCCTCCAAAAAAGGAGCTTCCAATGAAATGAGGAATTGTGTTGCGCCCAAATAAACTTCCTTGAGTGATTTCGTATAATCTGGTCTCACTCGTCCATCATCTATATCGCCCAACAACGCAAAGACACGATCTCGTGGATCAAAGCATTTCCAAGTCGTGGAAATATTCATAAGAAATAAGGGGCGAGCCTTCTCTCCCTTCTTCCAGTCAAACAACATGAGGTGGCTAAACCTCGACAGCACAGCCGTAGTCACATACTGTAGCCTCCTGTAGAATTCTTCTCCGTGAAGCATAGCAAGAGGAGGGGGAATCTCGTCAGCGGTGAAAATAGTGAGTGCAGCGTCTCCAAGGTCTCCAAATGCAAACGTATGATATTGTACGAGAATTGTCCTCTTTGGTGGCGCGACGAGTTCTTGATAGACCCAGAGACGATAAAACCAGGGATGACTGCAAAGTTCTGTGAAAGCATTCCAATCATCCTGATTCTTCCCGGCTTCCATTAACTTCCTGATTATTTCATTGCATAATTTAGGCTGCTCAACACTCATTCGAGACTCCAAAGACCAGTCTTTGCCTTTTAAGCGGGCCACGAGATCGATTGCCCGTTTCTCCGTTACCTTGCCTTCCCATTCCCGCTCTTCTCGACTACGCCCGAGCCAGATGATGACTTCTTGCGTACAGTGATAAATCTCCCGCATGAATCCCACCTGCTGTGATTTCTCATCGTCATCTTTCTGATTGATACAAATAGCGTCGATCCATATTGTCTTCTCGCCAATCTCTCGCAAGCGTTCCAACGCTGCATGGCAGTTCACTGTCACTTGATACGACTTTCCATCGACAAGAATTGGAAGTGTCTTGTTTGGATCGCCCCAAACGTAAGACAGCGCTTTGTAGATTGGTTTGTCGTCAAGGTTGACATGTCTGATGGCACAGCAGATCATAGATCCGGGATATGATGCAGGTTCGAGGTCCAGGACTCGAAATGCGTGGCTGTCTTCGCCGAGCGGCGAATGGACAAATTCATTGCTTCGACTGGGGGATGTATTCATGGTTTGAGTTTCTGGAACACTGCTTTTGGTTATCTGCTGATGTCAGGCTGAGTCGCACGGTACCTAAGTCAAATGTCACTGCAAGGAATCGATGAATGCAGTATTCAGCAATGCTTAGTTTCTCAGATCCACAACGTAACGGACCGATAATGGCACAAAGCCGTCGAGTGGTGATGTACCGAGCCGTTACCTGCCTTTTAGCATCTTTCAAGATATTGTCGTCGATCCCCAGCGATCTATCTACACAGCCTCGTCTCGGATCTCAACCAGTCAGAAGAGGATCACGTGGTCAACCCCCCCCTTCTCCCTACCTACGTTTAAGCTCATTGATACCTAAGAAAACGTGCGCATATCAAGTCATTCAGAATAGAATTATCTGGCATAAAGTTCAAGCTCAAACTACGCTTACCCCATCTCAAGCTAATCGCAAGGAGTCTTTCTGATGCCGGCCCGCTTCATCCCAACAGAAGCAGCGTCTGGTCACCTGCAAAGCAAGTAACGTTTCCTCAAGGTCATTACGCTCTCTCAAACTCCTCAGAACTTTAATATCGTCAAAAGTCATATTCATCCATTCCCCTGAATCAAAATTCCCATTCCCCAATATTCAAACAAACCCCCTACTCATACCCCAACACCGCAAGCACCTCCTTCGTACTCGTAACCCTCGCATCCCCCGCCAAAATCCCCATCGCCAAATTATGCGTCGCCTCCTCCCCAACCTCCTTCCCAGTCCTCCAATCCCTAATTCCATAACTTGCACACGCATCCCCCACAACCACCATCTTATACCCGAGATCAACCCCATGTCTCGTAGTATTATTCACGCATTGCGTCCCATCCATCCCTATTACCACAATCTCCCTCTCACCACCATAATTCTTGATCGCAGCCGGCAGTTCCGTCGCTACAAACGGACTCCCTACATTTTTCACGAAGATTGGTTCATTAGGGAGAGGCGCTGAGCAGGCATGTGGTGCGTAGGTTGTTGGGTGGATAGAGGCGATGGGGTTTGTAGGGTCGGCGATATCGTCGTGGTGGATGTGGATTATTGGCCAGTTGCGAGAACGCCAGGTGCTGAGGAGGTAAGTGACGTTTTTTATGAGATCCGGGGTGGAGCGGGGACCCCATTCGCTGGGACCTTCAACGAGGCCTTGCTGGAGGTCGATTACGAGGAGGATGGGGGGTTGTTTGGTTTTGGGACCGGGAGTTGTCATTTTGAGGTTTGTGTAATGCTATTTGAGAGTTTTGATGAGAATGAATCGTTTATGGGGAGGAGAGAGAAAGGTGGAAGGTAACGCGAGGGTAAACACGGAAGATTCGCGAGGTGGGGTGACGGACAGGCCATGTCCTACCTCAAGTGTTTGGGGATCACGTGTGCGGTGTGTTTTCCGCCGCTGACGCTCATTATAGCCTATTTATCTTGCTCGGATTACTTATCTTGCAGCCTTGCTACTCTTTCGGTTTTAGGTCAATGGGGATGTGCGGGACCGACAAGACGTCCTGTCTTCTACCAATCGAGTTAAAGTAGGAACCAATTATATCCTCAGTACATTTTTAATAATGTATTTTGCCAGCATATTTTGACATAATCTCACAAATATTGTATAAACTTGCATATACAATATGAATCTTTTATTGCTACATTGGGAAAGTATATTATATCTATTATTTGATCAATCTTTATTTTTGCTTTTAGTCTCATTGTCATGATTCCATGTGACAGAATTCTGGAATAGTATCATTTCTGTCTAGCATTAATTAATAGATAAAGAAGAGAATAGAGAAACGAGGGGTTTGTCCCATATTAAACCTCATTTAAAGCTGAAATTTAGACACTTGGAAGCACTAAAAGACAGAAATTAGAGCCCGGAAATAAGCTTTAAAAATCCCGGCACCTTCAACAGATGATTATCACATGCCAATCCTGACATGAAGAAAATCTGTTTCTGTTTGGAGAGGTAAGCAGAGCTGCTTTACCGGCAATTTTGGGTGAGTCAAGGTGAGCAAGGGTGAGTTGAAGGTGAGAGCGATTGTGGACGGATCAGTGTCAAAGGCAACCCGTTTCGGCTCTTCAGCTATAACTGCCACCAGCTAAAATTGGAAAAAGTCGGTTAAGAATTTTTTCGAAGCTAATTCTAGATCCTACACGCGACTTATCCTTGCCTATATCTCTTACGTGCCGTCACACGGAGTACTACAACTGGGAGTAGATCAGGTCAAAATACTACCTCCTAGAGTCATCGCGTTTAAAGTACATTACTTTAACATATTATAACATAGCATACATACCTTATTTATACTTCAAGCCAAATTAGGCCGAGTAGTAGTAGTCAATATGGACTGCTTTGGCTTAAAGTGTAAATTTTCCACATAATAAAACTTAGAGCACATCAAAGATTAACACTAGAACCCGAACTACTTCGGCGTTTAATACAATAATATAACGTATTCCTGTACGAACAGATTACCGATATAATCTATGCCGAAACTAGACCTCTTCAAAGTCCACTTCCGTCTTTGGACCTGAGCAGTCGCTGCTCTAACCTGAGCCGAGCCCGCTAATAAGTCAGCTAGATTATACTAACCTTGTAAGAGAGATCCTCTTTTGGCTCCCTGGAGAATCGATTAAATTTCTATATTATCTAAATATAAATATTGCTAATACCTATTGATCTAGAACATAGTTATCTTTATTAATCTATTACTATATCGTAATACTATCTGTTCTTGCTCCCTTGTCACACTTGTCCAAGGGTCCCTGCTGAGCCAATTTGGATCCCCTATAGTTCAGTTATACGTAATTCTGTAGGGCTACCTAGCGGGAAGTAAGCGAAACTTTGAGAAAGTACTCCTTATTGCCTGTAGGGCCTAGTATGAAATTAGGTGTGCACCGCAATGAGCGATCTAAATTAGCTGCCACGGAGTTACATTCTCAAATAATAACTCGCTATCATTTACTGCTTCCGTACCGATGCGAAAACCTTAATAACACAGTGATATATCTTCCCTATATAAGCAATCTGCTTATTACGCTTATAGCTATCGTTCTAATTAATACAGAGTACCTTAATCCAGCGGACCGAGACTAGCAAGTCGCTCCCTCGGCAGATCCTGGAGCTCGCTATTAACTCTAATAAAGCGCTTCCCTAGGGCTATAGAGCCGAAATTTGCCCATTTCCTAACTTCAGTACCTTATAGCCCAATTAGAATCCCGAGTTTATAAAAATGTATAAAAATATCTATAAATTAGAATAAAGTCTACAAAAACTTTAGAATACTTATAATAATAGTAATAGTAATTATATTATATGATAAATGAAAATAAATTCTGTAAAAACTTAAAAATTCTTAAGATAAAATAAAAGAAAGTATAAGAAATAAATAGACTTAAGAATTTCTTTTTAAGTTATATATATTATAAAAGAGAAAAAATAATAATATAATAAGTTATATTTATATATATACTTAGTACTATATATTTATATTTTTTCTATAATTACTACTACTACTAATAATTATAGTATCTGTTACGAACTCGTAGGTATTCTACTATAGCTAGTCCGCTTATGTAATGTTTTATAGTTTTCAGCATTTCCCGTGTCGTCGGAGAATCTTCTTCTGTACCTATTATTCTAAGAATAGTAGAGTCTACTGCATTTGTTACCGTACTATACCGCGTAGCTCTGTATTATTTCTTAGAAATTAGAGCTTATTTTTTACTTTTTTTCTTAGTTAATTCTTCTTATAATATAAAAAAGCCTTTATACTATATACTTTGTATTTGCCTATAACAGTTTTTAAGAATCGCTCGAAGTTTAATTGTCGGTTTTCCTGTATAATCTTATCGTTTACTTAAGATATTTGTCTTAGTATTTTCCGTTTCTTTTTAATACATAATAATAAAGTTGTAAGTTAATAGCGTTTTCGATTACTTAACTTATTTCCGATTAAAAACCTTAGTCGTAGTTAAAAAAAAAAAAAAACAAGGTTTTTTATAGTTTATTTAGACTTGTACTTAATGTCTTGGTTTTTCTAAATATATTCTCTATTTGAAACCCAGACTAGTCAGCGAGAGCAGCAAAGTCGGACAAGACCACTTCGTCCCGCTTTACGGTCCCCGCCTTTGCCGGACGCTGCTTCTTTGTCTTATTTGCCCTTAAAGGGGTAGGCAAGTGGCGGAAGTTCGGCATGCCGTTGCGCCAAGATATCGTCCGCAGCCTGCAAAGACAATCCTGCCTAGGACAGAAGATGTCCATTGAACATACCCAGTGCTAGCAAATACAAGGGGAGGAGGACAACGCCGAACAATTATCATCTAAGCAAACGAACAAGGCCCGAATTATTGCCTCTGAAGACGTTTCCGCAGCCGAAGATGCTTAACAAGTGATTGTAGCTACGCGTGGAGATCCTATCTCGGCTACGAGGGTCACCGCTAAGGTTCGAGCATCACAGTGACTAGATCAAATGTCTGATGGTACTCTACAGCAGCTCTCACAAGATCGAGGAGTGGTTCGACTAGCTATGCGGGTTTTACGGAGAGTACACAGCCGGGTAGGGAGACGGATACAATATTTGAGAAGCAGCATGGAGAGGGGTATAAGCTCACTTGACATGGAGGTGCATATACTTTATATTTGGTATATTGGATGATGGGCACCCTGATATCGCGGGCTTCAACACCGTGCTCAAGACTTTGAACCTACTTACTTACCCCAACCCCATTGGCTAGTCTCAGATACTATTTATTAGAATTACTCATATATTCTTCACATGGCGATGGATGTTTTTGAGTGATTGCTATGCCTTATTGAGGATTTGAAGATCGCAAAATGAAGCAAGAGGAGAAGGTCATAAAAGGGAGAATTCGATATTAGGGGAGAAGTGACCAAGGTCAGGCAGGGTCAAGAGAAAGGTTTATCTCACGTTAATATAAATCGTTGTGTTTCATGTTCTAAATGGGGGGAAGATATGACGAGAGTGGGGAATCACAACGCCACGGCTAGGAATCACTGCTAGTGTTGGTTTCATCGATTCCACCCACAGCCTACACGGACCATGTGCGAATACTTATGGCACGTTACTGTATGGTACCGCACATGGGTTTACCCTGAAACTTCTTCGTGGTCGGGTTCCTCCGTCCCAAGCAAATTGGTCTTTCCTCAGCATCTTTCTGCACACATTTCCGCTTGGGCAAGGATTGGACAATATAAAAATCAGCGAAACTTATTGTGCCTTAACTTTTGAAATCTTTTTTTAGATATTATATAAAGAAGTAAGAAATTGCAAAACTATTGGTTGATTTTCCTGTTGTAATGAAATATGCACAGACGTAAAGTCAGAAAATTCCCCCTTCTCCCGCCTCCCGCTTTTGTCCCCCGTGCCCGACCCGTTAAATAAAATTAAGGAAAGCACAATTTAGCAGCCGCTCTACCTAATGTCTATTGAGGTTAGCCGGAAAAATGGCTTACCGAGAGACGAGTTTAACCAGCCTATCACGTCATCTACTCCGTCCTATGGATCCGCTCTCCTTTCCCTACATACCAGGCAATGCTTCATCTTCATACTCTGGGGAGCTCGCAATAGTCTCTGAAGAATAGCGATTGAGCGTATTTATACGTATATAACGTATTATGGGATCTTTCGAGTTCCAGGCCTTATTCTCGCTTCACTTGCTCCACTTAATTCCCACGAATTACAAATTGAGTGCCTTCAAGTCTAAACTTGCTTAGATTGAAGGGTTATGCGGGGAGAAAAGTCACCACGGGTCCTGATAGACGCTGATTGGCTAGAGTATCACATAATATATTGCCTTCTACTTTGAATATATTTTGCTATTTACCTAGAGGGTCTTTGACTGAGCGATAGATGGGGGTCAGAAGTCCTCCCTTTCTATTCAGTAGTATTTAAATACCTATTAGAAGTAGTAAGAAACTTGAAGGCTAGGTTGTGTGCTCGCAGCGCACCCTGTATTGTTTCTGGTGCCTTGGCCCTATCACGTGAGTTGGTCACTTTTCTCAAAGACGATTCGAAGTAGCTCCAGTCCAATTTCCAAGACAGCCACTGAACTTCTTTAGCTAGGTTAATCGAGAAAGCGTGGCGGTCTCACTTTACTAAGCTCTAAAGTTTCTGGATGCAATGTGGGTTCCTTCCGCAGCTAATGCCAATCAAACCTGCAGACAAATTGAACTTAGTTGTTTCAAATTTCTACCACTTTCGCGGGATCGTAGGACTGAAGCCCCCCTAAATATCCACTGGCTTGAATATGTTATCGTGGATGGGATGATTGTTGAGGACCAGGACCCATTCTGAGATACAATTATTTATATCTCTTGGTTCCCCTATTGTGTTCATTCTCTTTCTGTTTTATCCGTCTACGCTCTTTCCTGCACTTCTACTCAGATTATACCTTCGTTTGACCCTGGAGGCTCTACGGGTCTTAGACTTTTATCTTCTCATTTCATCTTTTGTCCCGGTATTGCCCACCTTTATCTCATTACGATTCATTTATCAGCTATAAAACATGAAATATTGGCAGATTGTGATTGGAGGCATCCTTTGTCTCAGCACAGCCGCCAAAGCTCACATCAGCCATCCAGATCATCTACATGAGCAAGAGTGTCCTAGTGGATATAGTATGAGCGCATACTATATCACTGTTACCTCTAATCTAACTTCAACAACATGGACGGCTACACCCGAACCTGGAATAACGACCAGTTCAAGTTCAACCATGATCTCTACGGATGCCATCAATAGTTCTTCAGTGAGTTTATCCATGATGACGTGCTCGAAGTAGGTGCTGACAGACTCCATACAGACTAATTACCTGTTTACTTCGCTGCTGGCACCATCAAGTATTGGATCTTCTCCCAGTGCGGCTGTTCCTTCGTTCTCTACAGCCAGTACGGATGCGACCACTGTGACTTGGATGCCAGTGTCGTCTACCATTGACATTCCTTTCACGACAATGTCCACGATGTCTTCTGCAATAGCGGCGGCTGCGTCCTCGTCGTCCCCTACACAAAACCCAACAACTTCATCATCTCCATCAAGCTCTACTACACCACTCGTGGGTGGGGAAATGACCGGACAGGCCACCTTCTATCAGGGTGGTGATACTTCTGGTACATGCTCGTTCACCACTTATAATCTCCCACCTGGTATATATGGAACGGCTTTATCAGTTGATAATTGGAATGGTGCAGCATGGTGTGGCGCGTGTGTCTCTGTTGTTGGCCCCAGCGGTAACTCGATCAAAGCCATGGTGAGTGCTATGACTACCCACCACTTAACCCTATTCCTGGCCAATCAACTTGTCCTAACTCCTGCCTATCAGATTGTGAATCAATGTCCCGGCACCTGCGGTCTGAACAATCTCGACCTGCTCCCCAATGGTTTCGCGAAGCTCGCCGACCCTAAGCTCGGCAGGATTGACGTGAAATGGTCGATAGTTGAATGCGGGATCACCAGCCCGATTTACCTTCAGAATAAACTTGGAACGTCGCAATGGTGGTTTAGCATGCAGGTTGTCAATTCGAACGTCCCTGTCCAGGCCCTTGAAGTGAGTACCGACGGTGCGAAGACCTGGCAGCCTACCGTCCGGAGAGATTACAACTTCTTTGAGAATTCTGCCGGCTTCGGTGTGGATGTTGTCGATGTTCGCATCACCAGCGTGACTGGGGAGACGATCATAATCAACAATGTTGGCACCGCCTCGGAATCATCCACAACCGGCAGCTCGAACTTCTCTTAGTATGGTGGAGTGATATTGGTTGATTTTTTATATATTTTTACATTCTTTCTGCCTAATATGTCAGATTGCGAAAAGCCTCTATTAGAAGCCTGTTCAGTCCTATTAGTTCGTTTGGGAAACGGACTTAAGTATTCTTGACCATGTATTTATATTAAAATTTTTACTTTCGTTTAAGGTTTCTAAAGATAAAAGGGAGGATTTGCTGTGGATTAAAGGTGAGAAGTTCTTTGTATTATTGGCTGGGTAGGTCGGAATTCCAATGATGAAAAGTAGAGCATTAAAGGTAGAGATGAATGATCAAGAAGAACAGTAAGGAGAGTGGGCAAGGGAAGAGGACTTAAGGACAAGAATTGCGGTAGAGAGTAGAATTAGGAGTGTATTGTAAGGTATAATTCCAACTCCACCTTTGCAATAGTATTAATATAAAATATCAGAATAGTAAGTCTGGAAGTCTATCTTGGTATTAGGGCTCTATTACGGCCCTTTTAGAGTCTATTCTGGCTCTCCTAAATCCTTCTTATTAGAAGTTGATATTCTTGATAGTGGCGCAATCGGGGATAAGTATATTCTAGGTAAGACAGATAAGCAGAGGTAAGACGGTGAAGTATATACAAAAAGACTAGTAAGAATAGGTGAGGTTAAGATGAAGCAAGGGTAAGCAGGGCAGTAAGGTGTCACGTGCGTTGTGGGTTGGCACATATACAAAGTGAGGTGAGGATTGGCGCGAAATAACACTAGTTTTCCTTCCTATTCTCTTTTATCTAATTCTAAATCTGCCTCTTCATTTAGATTAGTAAATTTCCCAGCTTTCCTCTATACTTTTTCCATGGTTTTTATTTGGGCTCTTTTTTGGGAGAGGGGAGAGGGGGCGGGGTTTTTCTCAGAAGAGGAGTGAAGGGGAAACTGCATTCGTTGTATACAACAGGCATGGTTATTCGAATAGTAAAAATTATAGATATCAATAATAATAGACTTTTCAAATTAAAAATATCGATTTCAAAGACTAAAGTTCGAATCAATTGCGTTTAAAGTATAATACCTTGACGTACGATAGGTAACATTACTACCAACTCTTAGAAACTCAATACGCACACAGCAATGTCACAATGCACAGTGGCATTCAACCCTTTATACAATTTTCTCCAATCATTCTGATGCTAGCTCTAGAACTGACCATTCACCCATCACGCAATTTCGGGGCCAATTTTGTCAGGTCTTCAATCAGCTCCGGCACTAACTCCCTAGCCCTCCCCAGCGCCCCCTCTAACGCTGCAATCCTTTGATTCTTCTCTTCTACCTCGCCCATAGTTTTGTCTCTGTTCAGCTTCAATTTTTCCCGATCTTGTTGCATCGTGAGTATAGCTTTTTCCTTGACCTGCCGGAGCTCTTCTTGTTGGGCTACGGGCGTCATTTGAATTAACTCGTTGTACCTGTTCTCCAAATCTTCTATTTCGGCTTCCTTCTTGACGAGAAGTTCTTCACCAAATTGTAGCATCTGGATGCCTCCGCGAATGGAACGCTTGTAACCCTCGATATCTTCAAAATAAGCGGGAAGATTTTCTAGCAACTTTTTGACGGAGGTATGAGCGATGTTGAGTTGATCAGGTAGCGAGGTGATCGTCCGTAGCGCAGTATCTTGCGCTTCCAGAGCTTTCTCCATGAGGCGTCTCTGTTCCTTTTGCTGCTCAAGCACCATGAGCTGCATCTGGTAGTGCTGTAATGGGTGGTTTACAACCCCTCCGGCAGGATTATATACACTATTGTGATTCATCCTACCGACTGGACGATCTGGCTCTCCAGCAATGGCTTTTCCTTGATCTTCTTGTCTGGTCGATATCGGGACGGCGAATGTACTGTGATGATTGGTGATGGAGTCTTGGCCAGTGTTTGAATTGGCAGGGGTTTGCGAATTCTGCCTGATAATGGACTCGTGGGGAATGGTGCCAGGCAGCTCTTCTCCTTCTCGATAAGACTGGCTATTCATCACAGACCTTTCCTTCCGTTGCTCAACCAATTTGAAGAGGTCTTGAGGTCCGCAAGATGCAAGATCGTCTCTCGATACTGCAAAGGGTGGAAGTTTGCCGGTGAAATTTGGATTGCCAGCTGGAACAAGCTCTAAGATACAGTTAAGACTGGCCTTCGATCGTTTGTTATTTTCGGGCTCAAAGTTCTCGATCTGTTTATGAAGCTGGTCCTCGGAGCCTCGCTTTCTGGATCGAGAAGGTGAATCCATGTATTTCCGATCGCGGGTGCACGCACGAGGCTCTCTTAATCGCTACGCTAATGGAGGTCTTGCGGAGGAAAGGTTCGATCTGAGGCCGAGAGGAACGTTGGGTTCTGACTAACTCGCCTCGACGCTACGTTAGAGTTCAGACGTTCTGTCGAATATGTTGTTTTGCATAGATTATTTTGAGGCTGTTTGGCACGCTTCCTGCCGTGTAACCCTAAAACTATCACATCACACACCGCCAATGTTTTATTTAGCGAGAGGAACCCGACTCGTATCTCTTTATCCTTCCTCTTGAGGAACCGCAGCCAAAGATCCTGGTCCAGAGACAGGTCAAGGAACTACAGCAGGCGAGTCGAACAGCATTAAAATGCTGCGACGATATTCCTGCTTGTGGTCCGTTGAACCAGGATCAAGGCTGTGTCGCACTACATGCTCCGAATACCATATCCTAAGAATTGATAGCATAGGACTCCCAGTGGAGGCCGATTTGCTCGGAGTGAGAGGGGAGCATAATTTGATCCCCATTACCTGCGCATCTACTGCAATGGCGCGTCACAGAGAGGGGCTAAAAGGGCAGAATTCCGCTCCGCGATGCTGCCGCATCGGTTGCGACAGCGCTTGAAGGGTGTCACGTATTATAGTGCTCTTTCAAATGAAGTAAAGTATGTAATAATATTCTACAAAACTAAGTA
>Ga0182030_10009147_pt1 | contig 20336 bp, 10 predicted proteins | sample 812S3MmetaG_FD_121299 | JGI IMG/M metagenome (GOLD analysis project Ga0182030, IMG submission 121299) | Permafrost microbial communities from Stordalen Mire, Sweden - 812S3M metaG (Illumina Assembly) | ecosystem: Environmental > Terrestrial > Soil > Wetlands > Permafrost | place: Sweden... | reverse complement strand
GTTGGAGAGCTCACCGGCATTTTCACAAACGCAGACGGCAATCTCTTCGTTGAGACCTACAACCAGCTCAATGCCTATTTCGCGACCGTTCCTGGCAACTATGCTCTGAACCTGCGCCGGCTCTACCTGCTTAATTCAAACTATGCCGACCTCTCGTTTCTGTTTACGATCCTGCCCGGCGAGAAAACGAACCCGCATCTCGGTTCGGAGTACCTTGCCGCGCTTGAAACCGACAACAGTACGCCGTACTTCCTCAACCTGCATAACGGCGAGGTTGCCCACACGCTCATTCTCGGTATGACGGGGTCTGGTAAAAGCTATTTCTGCAACTTCATCCTGCAAAATGCGCAGAAGTACTCGCCCCTGACGTTCATCTTCGACATCGGCGGTAGCTTCCAGTCGCTAACCTCGATCTTCGGCGGCTCGTACCTGAATGTTGGCCAGGAGGCGCGCGACTTCACCATCAACCCGTTCTCGCTTGAACCCAGCAAAGAGAACCTGCAATTCCTCTTCAGTTTCTTCCGGGTGCTCATCGAGGGTAATGAGCAACGTTACCCGCCATTTCGGCCGTGGTTATCTTTTACCAGAGAAGAATCACGGAGCGACTGGCCAGATGACGGGCTTTACCATCGCATCGAAACGTTATTATGTGCTAAAATAGCGATTTCGTATAGTATCTGTCAGCCCGCAGGAGAAGTGAGGCGGGTCTTTTGTGTAAGCGCATATTGCGATTGATTCTATGAATGCTATTAGTGGCAGCTGGGTGCGGCCGGCCATGCGACATTTGGGTTTGCTCAGAATTTCGAGAATTGCAACCTGTAGTCTGCCGAAACTCCGATCCGGTTGGGAAATGTATGGCAATGACCAAACGAAATGCCTACACGATGCGCGACGTGGCCCGGCTTGCTGGCGTGTCCATTTCCACTGTGTCGGCAGTAGTGAATAACAAGGGCATCGTCGGCCCTGAGTTAACCGCTGTAGTGCAGAAGGCAATTGCTGCGATGAACTTCTCTCCGCATGCTGGCGCTCGAGGGCTGCGGATTGGGAAGACGAACATTCTCGGCCTGGTGGTGCAGGACATTACGAATCCATTCTTTGTGGAGGCGCTGCGCGGTGTTGAGGATGAAGCCATCAAGCATGGCTACGAAGTACTGGTCTGCAACTCCAATGATCAGCCTGACCTCGAACTGCGGCACCTGAATGCTCTGTACACACAGAGGGTGGACGGTGTTCTGCTGGCCACCTGCGATTCATATGCAGCCAGGCAGGCATTGGTCAGGGATCGCGCACCGATCGTGTTCATCGACTGCGTTCCCATGAAGGCCGAGGTCAATTGCGTTGTGACGGACAATTTTGACTCCTGTTACAACGCGATCCGCTACTTGATTGGTCTTGGGCATGAGAGGATTGCGGTCATTTCCGGCAGGCTGGTGCATTCCACCAGCATCGCCCGCGTCGAGGGGTGCCGCAAGGCGATGCAGGAGGCCAATCTCCCCGTATGGGAGGAGTCACTCCGCGAGGGCGATTCACACATTGAGAGTGGTTATCGCATCGGCCTCACGCTGTGTCAATCGTCCGATCCGCCAACGGCGATTTTTACTCTGAACAATCGCATGGCCCTGGGCATTCTCCGCGCGCTGAGGGAATTGCAGATTCCGTGTCCGGAGAAGGTCAGCGTGATGAGCTTCGATGACGCAGATTGGGCTGAAGTCTTCAATCCCAGCCTGACAACAATCAAGCAGCCGACCTATGAGATCGGCAAGACTGCGGTGGAGTTGCTACTTCAATCGATTCGGTCCGCCGGCGATGAAACTACACTTGAGGTGCGACAAATCCTTCTCAAGTCAACGCTCTGCGCGCGAGGATCGACGGCGCCGGTTGCAAAAGAGCTGACGCCGCCTGGAAAAGGAAATGCGAAACAGCGGTAAAAATCGAATGACTTATCGAAACGATACGAATATCGAGAAAGGCTGGGCCTTACTCCCGAATTGCACTGCACGCCTTGTGCAAATTCGTCCGCTGCGTTCCGGCCATGGAAACGGCGCGGGCGGGCACCGTCGCAGTTCCGGCGGAATTGGCCCGCAAGACGTCAACAAAACTTGGTGTTCTTCCGTGCAGCCGACAGGAAACTCGCCGGCGATGCGAACCCAGATCCAGCTATCGACATTGCTGCTGCTGTTGCTGCTGGCCGTGGCACCCTCGTGGGCACAGGCGCCGCTGCCCGACAGCCCGGCGATCGAACAAAGGGTGAACGATCTGCTCGCGAAATTCACGCTTGAGCAAAAGTTGGATCTCATTGGCGGCGAGGACGGCATGTTCATCCGTTCCGAATCAACAGCCGGCTTGCCGAAACTCAAGATGTCAGACGGTCCACTGGGCGTTGGCACCTGGGGACCGTCGATTGCGTATGCCAGTGGAATCGCACTGGCAGCGGCCTGGGATCCGGAACTTGCGATGCGAGTGGGGAGTTCGATTGGCCTGGATGCGCGGGCGCGCGGGGCGCACATTCTGCTTGGCCCCGGGGTCAACATCTATCGAGCACCGATGAATGGGCGCAATTTCGAGTACTTCGGAGAGGACCCGTTTCTGGCGGCTCGGACTGCGGTTGGCTATATCAACGGAGTGCAGAGCCAGGGTGTGATGGCAACGGTGAAGCACTTTGCCGCAAATAATCAGGAATATGATCGCCATAACGTGAGTTCAGACATGGACGAGCGGACACTTCGGGAGATTTACCTTCCAGCCTTTGAAGCCGCAGTGCGCGAGGCTCATGTGGGCGCGGTGATGAACTCCTATAACCTCGTGAACGGCATCCATGCAACGCAAAATGCCCATTTGAATCTCAACATTCTCAAAAAGGAATGGGGTTTCGATGGCATTCTTATGTCGGATTGGGACGCCACCTACGATGGGGTTGCAGCAACCGTGAATGGCCTAGACCTGGAGATGCCCGAAGGCAAATTCATGAACCGCAGCAACCTGCTGCCTGCGCTTCAGCAGGGCACGGTCTCCGAAGCGACGATTGATGACAAGGTGCGCCGAATCTTGCGGACGGCGATCCGTTTTGGCTTCCTGGATCGCCCGCAGCAGTTGACAGAGATTCCCGCGTACAGGAAAGAGGGACGCGATGCGGCTCTCGAAGAGGCGCGCGAGAGCATTGTCCTGCTCAAGAACGAGAATTCCTTGCTCCCGCTCGGTTCAGGAAACCGGCGGACCATCGCTGTGATCGGCCCAGGCACGTGGCCGGCGGAACCGGGCGGCGGTGGCAGTTCCCAGGTGCAGCCATTTGCCGCGGTCAGCCTGTTGGAAGGGCTTGCAAATCTCACAGGCGCGAAGGTCACCTATGCCCGTGGCCTGCCGACGGTCAGCGACTTCTTCGATAATTCGAATTTCATACCGGCCGGCGCTGACCCCGTCAAGCAGGTGGGGACCGGTCAGCAGCCAATGAAGATCGAGTCGTTCAACAATCCCGATTTCAAAGGTATGCCTGACTCGATTGAATATGCAGACCATTTAGATAGCTGGAAATCGGAGGAGTGGACAACCGCAGCAACCGCGCGGCGCAGCATCCGCTATTCAGTGTCCTATCGGCCCGAAAAAACTGGCCACTACGTATTGCTGGTCGCAGCTGGCGGGGCTGATACCTACAGGCTTTCCATTGACGGGGAGCCGGTTCTGGAACAAACGGTGCATGAGGGCCAGGCGCCCCAGTGGGCAGACCTGTCTCTAACGGTCGGGAAGACGATTGCAATTCAGTTGGACTACCGGCCTGATGCGTCTTATCCGCGTATTGGCCTGGGCATTTGCGCAAAGGACGAATTGATCTCTGCCGAAGCCAGAAAAGTTGCCGCTGAGGCCGATGCGGCGGTTGTTTCGGTGGGCTTTGACCCGACCACTGAAAGCGAGGGTTTTGACCGCACATTTTCGCTCCCGTGGGGACAGGATGAATTGATTGAATCTGTTCGGCGAGTGAATGCAAAGACGGTCGTTGTCTTAACTGCGGGTGGCGATGTCGACACCCATGGATGGCTGGCAGATGTACCCGCGCTGCTCGAGAATTGGTATCCGGGCCAGGAAGGTGGGACGGCTCTAGCGGAGATACTGCTGGGAGTGCGCTCCCCGGAAGGCAAGCTGCCGATCAGCTTTGAGCGATCATGGAAAGAAAACCCGGTGCACGATCATTATTATGCGCAGACCGTTCCCGAAGGGCAGACACCGCATGTGAAGTATGCAGAGGGTGTCTTCGTCGGTTATCGCTATTACGCATCGGCCAAGAGCAAACCGCTCTTTCCTTTTGGCTTCGGTCTTTCTTACACAAGATTCTCATTCAGCAGCCTTGAGCTATCTGGGTCGAGCGTGCCCTCCGGCGGCTCGCTGCAGGTCTCCTTCGATGTAACGAACAGCGGTGATCGAATGGGTGCAGAGGTTGCGGAAGTCTATGTGGGCGATCCGAGCGCGCAGGTGCCGCGACCAGCAAAGGAACTGAAAGGCTTCGCAAAAGTCCGGCTCGGCCCCGGCCAGCATCAGCATGTGAGCCTTGTGCTCGACCCGCGTGCCTTTTCGTATTGGAGCGAAGGTGCCAATGGTTGGCGAATCGATTCGGGCCGCTTTGTTGTGTATGTCGGCGATTCGTCAGAAGACACGCCCCTCAGCGCCGATGTGAACGTCGGCAACTAGTAGATATTCGGGGGAAATTCAGCATGATGACGATGAAGGGCGGCGCATTGTCACGGCGCAGGCTGATCAAGGCCGGCATGGGAGCGGCTGTAGGCGGCCTCATTACGGCGGGTTCGCCGATTCCGTGCAAAGGTTCGGCGAGCGGCGGAGACGGGGAGGGGATCGCAGGTCAAGACGAAGTGGTGAATGTGAGCACAGATCAAGCGGCAGGGGAGATGGAACCGCTGGATTATGTGAATGTGCTTTTTGGGGTTGCGTCGCTGGACGACCCTGAATTGGTGGGAAATGCGCCTCCATACGGGGAGGAACTCTATACCGGAATGGTCTGCCCTGGCGCCGCGCTGCCCCACGGCATCGACGTGAGCCCAGTGAACAAGGACGTCAGCCTGGCTTATCCTCACGGGAATCTCTACTCCTATGTCTATCCTCGCCGAACCATGGCAGGCTTCTCCTGCATGGTGGACGACATGCTTGTGATGCCGCTGGTCGGCGATTGGACGACTCCGCCGGATCGTGTGCGCTACGCGTCTGTCTACGACAAGAAGAGTGAACGGTCGATTCCCGGGCATTATTCGGTCTATTTGCAGGATCACGGAATTCATGTTGACTTGGCGGCGACGGCTCTGACGGGTTTTTTTCAATTCACATTTCCGAAAACGAATCGAGCCACGATCCTTATCGATCTCGGCCCCGACAAGGATTCGACTTTGGAAATCGTGGGGGACCGGACAGTGAGAGGGCGGGCGCAGGGTGGAACTGTTGCCTTCATTGCTGAATTCTCAAAGCCGTTCAAGTCCTTCGGAAGCTTTCACCGCGATCCTCCCGAACCGGGGATGGTGGGGGTGGGGTGGTTTCTACTGGGGTGGGACAAGGTGAGTCCCGGCAGTCGTTCGGAGATCGGCACCTATACGGGCTGTTATCTGATGTATGAGACGGAAGAAGCAGAGCAGATACTGATCAAGGTCGCCGCCGCGGGCAGCTTCGAACAGGCGCGTACGACCCTGGATGCAGAGAATCCCGGATGGTCTTTCAACAAATTAACGACCGATGCCAGACAGATATGGCGCGAACAGCTGAATGCCATCCAAGTCAAGGGCGGAACGAAAAGGCAGCGAGAGATCTTTTACTCCGCGCTCTATCATGCCTTCGCCAGCCCAATAATGGTGGCAAGAAAGGGAGACCGATTCACAGGCTTGGATAGGAAATCTCATATTGCCGAGCATGACCGCTACGACCTTGTACCTTACTGGGACACAGGAAGAAACCAGGTTGTGCTGCTGACGCTCCTGGAACCTGAAGTCAAGCTGGATATACTTTGTTCCCAACTGGAAATGGCTAAAGAGTCGGGTTGGATGGGGACGTCATTCCATGGCGACCATGCGGTGGCTGCGTATCTCGGTGATTGGGAGCGTGGACTTGGTTTCGATTATGAGGGAGTCTATCGGTACCTCTATAAGAACGCGACGGATCCGAACGGCCCGAGAGAGTTCCTGGCGGAGTACCTGCAGCAAGGCTGGATTCAAGATATCGTCGTAGAGCACCCAGGCCCTCCCTATGAGGGAGGAAACGCTGGTGTGTCAAAGACGTTGGAATACTGCTACGACGACTATTGCATGGCCCTGTATGCCAAAAAACTGGGACGTGAAGCCGACGCTCGCATGTTCCTGGAGCGGGCCTTGAATTACCGGCATGTCTGGGACCCATCGACTGGCTTTATGCGCGGCCGAACTGCGGATGGCTCATGGATTGAACCGTTTTATCCTGCTGAGCCTTATTACAACTTCATGTACAAGGAGTCGACCTCCTGGCAGACGACCTGGTTTGTGCCACACGATGTGCAAGGCCTGATCAACTTGATGGGGGGCCGCGAGGCGTTTGCGAAGCGGCTGGATGATTTCTTCAGTCTTCCCTATAAGCCGCAGGGAATCGCGCGAGATATCACTGGGATGATCGGTCAGTACTGCCACGGGAACGAACCGGACCATCATGTGCCCTACCTGTATAACTGGGCCGGCGCACCGTGGAAGACGCAGGAGATTGTGCGCAAAATCATGAAGCAGATGTACGGGAGCGATCGAAAAGGATTGGGCCTCGCCGGGATGGACGACAAGGGAGAGAACTGTTCGTGGTTCGTAATGAGTGCGATGGGCTTTTATACCGTTGATCCAGCCAAGGCTGAATACATCCTTGGGTCTCCTCTCTTCGATGAAGCAGCGATCCGAATGGGCAATGGAAAGACATTTACAATTAAGGCTAACGGCAACTCCGACGAGAATATATACATTCAGAATGCCTTCCTGAACGGTGAGCCCTTAAACAAGCCGTGGTTCTCGCATTCCTCAATCGCCAATGGCGGAACGCTTGTGTTGAACATGGGCCCGGCCCCGAACAGGGACTGGGGGAACGCAGTGGAATGTGCTCCGCCGTCCATGTCGGAGAGGTCTTAATGCTGACTTAAGGCCAAACCTTGAATCCTGAAGGAGCTTTGGCAACTTAGTCGATGCGGAATCGTCAAGACAACGACAGAAAAACAAGGGCCGCTGTTTTCAAACGTTGTTTGTAAGAGGCAGATCTGATGCAGGCAAAGTATCGAGAAGAAATCGGCGATATTGCTGCGACTCGCGTGGCGATGGGCTATTAGTCCAGATACTCCGGCAAGCAACGGCATGCCGGCAAAATGAAGGATTGCAAACTGAGCTTCGTACACCTGCTCAATAAATGCGCAATCGCGCGCGACAAGATCGGATGGCCCGGCGAGTGACATTGCATTGTGGAATCGCGGCGGAGATCAGGAGAAGGAGAGGATGGTTCATCGCGGCAGCCGTGATCGTTTTCACCGCCGCCTTGCACGCTCAGGCCGCGTTGAAGGTGGACCCATTTCTCGGGATTGAGGGTGGCGGCAATACGATCCCGGGGCCGTCCATGCCGTTTGGGATGATCAAGCCCGGGCCCGACGTAGGAGCCAATCAAGCAAATTCCGGCTGGGAAGCGACGGGGCGAATCAACGGATTCAGTCAGACGCATGTCAGCGGTTCCGGGGGCGGTCCCAAGTACGGCAATATTCTTGTCCAGCCGACAGTTGGTGCGCCGAGAGCAACCGGAAGCGGTTCTGACCGCGAGGATGAGAAGGGAACGATTGGGTATTACCGCGTGCGGTTGCGGCGTTACGGCATTGGCGTCGAGATTACTGCAGCGGAACGCTCGGCGATCTATCGGCTCACCTTTCCCGCTACACAACAGGCAAATATTCTGATCGATGCTGGTCACTGCTTAACCTGGATCAGCAAGGCCGGCGAGGGGCAGTTTATTGTCGGCTCCCAAGTGCAGGTCATATCACCGACCGAGGTAAGCGGTTCCAGCAGCGTGATCGGAGGGTGGAACAGGCAAACCAGACCGTACACCGTATTCTTCTACGCGGTCAGCGACACCCCTGCGCAGAATTGGGGAACGTGGCGTGATGGGCGCTTACATCCCGGCGAAAAAGCAGAGGGCCAAGAACCCAGAAGCAGGACTGGTGCATGGTTGTCCTTCGCGACAAAACAGGGGCAACGAGTCGGATTGAAAGTGGGCATCTCCTTCGTGAGCATCGAGCAGGCCAGACGGAATCTAAGTAATGAGATTCCCGGCTTCGATTTTGACCGCGTCCACGCCGATGCGGTCTCCGCGTGGAACAAGGCATTGGACGCGGTCGAACTGAAGGGAGCAACGCCCCAGCAGGAGCAGATGTTCTTGACCGCGCTCTACCACTCCATGCTGATGCCAGTCGATCGGACCGGAGACAATCCGCTATGGCAGTCGAACGAACCGTATTACGACGATTTCTACGCGATCTGGGATACTTTTCGCACCTCCGGCCCGTTGCTGACTCTGATCGCACCGCAGCGCGAGACTGACCTTGTGCGTGCGCTAGTGGACATTTACCGGCACGAAGGATGGCTTCCGGATGCCAGGAGCGGGAATTTCACGGGGCGCATGCAGGGCGGAAGTAACGCTGATATGTTGATCGGTGACGCGTACGTAAAGCATCTGCCGGGCATTGACTGGAATGAAGCGTATGCAGGCGTAATTCATGACGCGGAAGTTTCTCCGCCAGAGCCCCTCAACGAAGGACGTGGCGGGCTGGACGACTGGAAGAATCGCGGGTATGTCAGCATGGAGAGTACCGATCGTTCCGCTTCGCTGCACATGGAGTATGCGGCGGATGATTTCGAAATTGCGTTGATGGCCGGCGGCTTGGGCCATGAAGCGGATTTTCGCAAGTATCTGGCCAGGTCAGGCAACTGGGGGCACCTGTGGGATTCTCAATTTGAAGAAGGGGGCGTGCATGGATTCATCCGGCCACGACACCGGGATGGAACCTGGAAGAAAAGCTTCACCGCGATGCAGAGCTCAACGTGGGGCGGCGACACATTCTACGAGGGGAATTCGTGGACTTATTCGCTCTACGTTCCGCAGGATGTTGCCGGTTTGATACGAAAGTCGGGCGGCTCGCAGCGCTTTGTGGATCGCCTGGATGCATTCTTCGAAGTTCCGGAGCGATACGATGTTGGCAATGAACCTGGCTTCCTGAGCCCTTACCTCTATATCTGGGCCGGAAGGCAGGATAAGACCGCAGAGCGCGTTCGAGAGATTGTTGCGAAGAGTTATCATCTGGGCCGTAAAGGCCTGCCTGGGAACGACGATTCGGGCGCAATGTCGTCTTGGTATGCGTTCAGTGTGATGGGGATTTTTCCAAACGCGGGGCAGGATGTCTATCTGATCGGAAGCCCTGCAATTCCGAAAGTGATCCTGCATCTGGCCGGAGACAAGACATTTGTAATCGAAGCAGAGACCGTATCAGATGTGAATCGATACGTGGTGTCGGCGATTCTGAATGATCAGCCGCTTGATCACGCTTGGCTGCGCCATGAAGATATTGTGCACGGCGGTCGCTTGGTCTTGGAAATGGCTGACAAGCCTGGGAAATGGCCCACCGGGCAGCCGCCGCCATCGAGTTCGGACTTGAAGTCAGTCTTGCCGTGAGCCAGGTCAGTCCCTTGTACTGCGCCAGTGTGGGGTGATGAGCTGAAGGACCAGCTTTTGTACTTCGAAACTTCTGCTACGAACTTTGGGGAAACCACACTAGTCGCAACGCTCCGGCAACTGAGAGAGGCGTTGGCTGGAACGAAGAGGACCTTCGCAAGGTTGACTCTCAGATCCTCTGGTTCCCGCCTTATCACCTTCATAAGGTGCGTGTTCTAGAACGTGAATTTCAACGCTCCCTGCATGAGGCGGGGCGCTGCAGCGGAAGTCACAAATCCAAATTGAGAATCTGTAAACGTGCCATCGGGGCCGCCAAACTGAGTGTGATTGAAGATGTTGAAAGCCTCGACACGGAACTCGAGATTCATCGCGTCATGAATCTTCGTGTCCTTCAGCAGGGCCATGTCAAAGTTGTTGGTGCCAGGCCCGGAAAAGAACTCCGGCGGGACATTGCCGAATTGTCCCAGTGGCTCCGATGTGAAGTAATTCGGATTGAAGTACGGCTTCCCGTCGCGAGGATTCTTGTCCAGGAAGAGGGAGGCTCCGTTGTTAGCAAAGTTCGGCTCATCAATGTTCGTTCCATTTGCGCCTGCAAGAGAGTGGTCATCCTTTTCGAGGACCTGCACCGGCGCCCCGCTTGCAAAGATGGTGATGCCGGTCCACGACCATCCTTCTGTGAATCGACTTGCAAGGTCGCCGTCACCGAGGAACTTCTGAATGGGCAGATGAAGGGTATAGCTGAGCGTTAGATCATGCGGCACATTTGCCAGCGACAGGCCGTAACTCAACCGCGGATTGATGGAGTTTGTGTTGTCGAAGTCGTCGGAGCTTGTGCCGAGCGCTTTTGCCGTGGTGTATGAGATAAGGAAGTCGGAATACTTGTCGTTATGCTGCAGGCTCGCCTGGAAAGAGTTATAGTTTGCGGATGCTGCACTTGCCAGGAACGTAAGGCTCTGGAAATTGGTGGTGCCAAACGGGGCACGCATGTTGTCGATCACCTGTCCCGCGGCCGTGGTGAAGGTTTGGTTCTCGTTGTACGGCCCACAGGTGGGAGTGTTCGCAGCAACATTCGCAGGGTTGCTCAACTGCAGGCAAAGAGCCTGGTCGGCAGGGTTGCCTTCTTCCAATGTGATTTGGTGTCTGCTGACAGTGCCCACGTAGCTCAATGTCAAGACAGTCTTGGCATCGAGAGCACGCTGAATGCTCATTTCATACTCTTCCGTATACGGCACCACGTTGTGAGTGTCATAAGCTCGGCCGCCGATCTGTCCGTAGTTTGACCAGTCAAAAGTGGAATAGGGGCTGGATGGGGATGCGTTCCGCGGAGGAGGCGGTCCGGGGAAGATTCCTGTATGGACAACGCCCGTGGAGCGGTCCGCAAACGGCGAGTTCAACAACGGAGGCGCACCTCCGCCATAGTTAGGCGTGTACGGCGGCCCGCCGCCAGTTGTAAACAGTTCGAGCCCGGCAATCGACTGGTAGGCGATACCATACCCTGCACGGACGCTGAATTTTCCGGGGCCTCCTAGAATTTTTCCAAGCAATCCATCGCTGACCGCAGGCGCCCAGACCAAGCCAAAACGCGGCGCAAGGTGGCCGTATTGCACATTTGAAAGTGTCCTTGGAATGCCCGGATCTCCGGGCGCGACCACGCCAACAGGTGCGTTGGGGAAGACCTGGGACTGTTCTCCGGCCAGGTATGTCAGCACTTTGTTCTGGGTGTCATACCAAGGCTCAAGGAACTCCCATCGCAGACCATAGTTGAGCGTCAAGGTGGGAAACGCGCGCCAACTGTCCTGGGCATAAAACCCCAGGTATTTTGTCCGTTCGTCCAGACGTGAAGAGCCGGAGAAGTAATCAGCATCCGGCGCACCCACCAGGTAATCGGAAAAGTCTACCCCTGTTTCGTTTCCCGAGATTGCAATGAACCCGGTGTTGATGCCGGCGGGGTACAGGTTCTTGGCTTGATCGTAGTGCAGATCTGCTCCGAACTGGAGGTTGTGAAGCCCCACCGTTCGCAGCACATTGTCAATAAGTTGGAAGGTGTTGTTGGATTGGAACTGAGCGCCTGTGCTGGATCCGAAGGCGACGTTGTTATTGAAAGCAAAGATTGGGACGGCCTCCTGATTGGGATCGACGACGACCGTACCGCCGGTGGCCGGGTTGGTGTTGAAGCCAAGGCTGGACATGGTTACATGCTCGCCCCCAATTCCCAGATTCCCAGCCATGTTGACGCCGAGATAGACCAAACGCAGGTCGTTGACCGAGGATCCTCCGAAAGTCGATGTCAATCCGAGATTGGCCATCTGCGTTGTGCCCTCATAGGCCGTGGCGAAGCCGGGCAGTGAGGTTCCGTAAGGATTGATCTGGTTGTACTTGTCATGAAAGTAATAGAGGAACAGGGCGCCAAGGCGCGACTTGCCGTCGCCCCGAAGGCCATATTTGTCATCGGAGAGTGTCAAGGGGAGGGAGTCGACGTAGGTTGAACCCGCAGGGAAGTACTTCAGCGTAGCCGCTGCCACCGGATCCCATGCACTCTGCGGAATGACTGCATTGGGAAAGACGCACGCCGTACTCGAAGGGTTATTCGGGTCATAACTCGAATTTGTACATCCCGGGGCGTAGTACGGTTCGCCTTTGTATACGTTGTAGCCCAACCGATTGCTGAGGACGTCCGCCCACGGGTTTGGCCCCGGATTGGATACAAGGGTCTTGCCCACACCAAACGATCCCCCGTTTTGAGGCGTCTCGTCTGACAGATTGCCGGTGCGGTCGGCGGCCGAAGGCAAAGGCAGAACCTGGGGACTCTGGGGGGCAATGTTTTGACGTGTTCCCTGATAGTCGCCAAAGAAGAAGATTTTATCTCTCTTGACTGGCCCCCCCACCGTACCCCCAAATTGGTTTTGTTGATAGGGCGAGCGGCTGGTCAGGTAATAATTCTTCGCATCCACGTCTGTGTTGCGAATGAATTCGAATGCATCGCCGTGGATTTTGTTTGTTCCCGATTTGGTGACGACATTGATTTGACCGCCGCTGAAGTCTCCGTATTCGGCGTCGAAGTTGTTGGTGATCACTCTAAATTGCTCAATTGAGTCGAGGTTTGGAATAATTGCCGCAACGCTCTGTACCGCCTCTTGTGCATCCGCCCCATTGACCATGAACCCATTGGCGCCCGGACGTCCACCTTCAACAGATTGGGTGCCGGGATTCAAGCTTCCGGAGACAGTTCCACCGCCAGGTGATGCTGTTTCGCCATTCGTGCTGGAATATCCCGTAATCGGTGACACGCCTGGTTGCAGCGTCAGAAGGCTCAGATAGGAGCGTCCATTGAGGGGGAGTGCTTCCATCTGGTCGCTTTCAATCACCAAACCCATCTGGCTGCTCTGGGTCTCCACCTGGAGGGCATCGCTCTTGATAGCGATGGTCGTGTTTGCCGCTCCAAGCTCCATCCTGACATCGATGCGGAGGGCCGAGTTCACGTCAATCTTGACGCCATTCTGCTGGAAGTCCCGAAAACCCTGCTGTTTGAAGGTGACATCGTACTTGCCCACCGAGAGCACGGGAAGTCTATAGAAGCCATCGGCGTCAGACAGAACCGTGCTCTCGACCCCGGTTTCTTCGTTGGTGGCAACCACGGTCGCGCCTACAATGACTGCGCCGTGCGGGTCGGTTATGACCCCGGAAATCGAACCGGTGATAGCTGCCCACGCAACCGTAGCCACAAGCACAACGGCGGTGCAGGTACTCAGCATTAGAACTGGTCTCAGAAATCGATTCACAACATTCTCTCCTCTCATGCCCTTCTGATATCGGCATTGGATGAGGCCCTCATGGTAGGACCCGGTTGCAGGGTTCCTGGTCGTTATAATTCCAGGTAAAAGTCGTCTTGAAACGATCTGATTGTCGCTTTTTACGCCAATATTTGCACAAATGTCAACAAATATCTTTGTTAATAACGATTCGATAAAATACACTACGCTTGGTTCCGCCCAGATCTTGGCACGGAATTCGGTGCCTGGTCCTTGTCGGCAGAGGCGGATCCCGGTGGGTTGTCTACGCGGTGCAAACTTCGATCCTTCTGCGAGATGCACTTTAAATTTGTTTTTCAGGAATGGAACCATGATTTCAAATTGGGGACGGAACTCGTTATCCCGATGCTTGATGTTGCCGTCCCTGTTTTTTCTCACCGTTACTGCTGGATGGGCCCAGGGGGAGGCACCCGCTGCTCCGCGACCGATTACACCAGCGCAGGAGCAGAGTGTAAACGCCATGGTGAAGGCCCTCAGTGTCCAGCAAAAGATCGAACTATTGGGAGGGGCCGATGGTATGGCAATCCGTAGTGTGCCGGAGATTGGACTGCCGTCGCTGCGGATGTCGGATGGTCCGATGGGGGTGCGTTCGTGGGGGGCCTCAACTGCCTATGCCGCCGGGATCAACCTGGCTGCGAGCTGGGATACCGAACTGGCGCAGCGGGTGGGCATGATGCTGGGCCAGGACGCCCGCGCGCGCGGGGTAAGCTTTCTGCTTGGGCCGGGGGTGAACATCTATCGCGTTCCCGTGAACGGCCGCAATTTTGAGTATTTTGGTGAAGATCCATTCCTTGCCGGACAAATTGCCGCTGATTACATTCAAGGCGTGCAGAGCCAGGGAGTGGTGGCTACGGTGAAACATTACGCAGCGAACAATTCAGAATACGATCGCCACCGCATCAACGCGATCATCGATGAGCGCACATTGCGGGAAATCTATCTGGTTGCGTTTGAGGCAGCCGTGAAGCAGGGACATGTGGGCGCCGTGATGGACTCCTACAACCTGATCAATGGCGAACATGCCACGCAGAATGCCTTCCTGAATAAGAATGTCCTTCGTGATGAATGGGGATTTCAAGGGGTACTGATGTCTGACTGGGGTGCGACGTATGATGGCGTTGCGGCGGCAAATGGCGGCCTCGATCTGGAGATGGGCAATGCGGAATTCATGACCGTGAAGACGCTGATGCCGGCGATCCAGGAGGGCAAGGTTTCAATGGCGGTGATCGATGAAAAAGTGCGGCGCATTCTGCGGACGGCCATACAATTCGGGTTCTTTGATCACAGCCAAACGGATTCGACCATCCCTCTTTTCAATCCAGCTGCGGACTCCGTGGCATTGCAATCCGCGGAGGAAGGCGCCGTCCTGCTGAAGAATGACGCCAATATCCTTCCTTTGAATTCAAATAGCATCCATTCGATTGCCGTGGTTGGGCCGGATGCGTATCCGGCTGTTCCTGGCGGCGGCGGCAGCTCGCAGGTTGCATCCTTTGCTCCCGTGAGCTTCATGACCGGCTTGAGCGAGACTCTCCATTCGCAGAGCATCAAGGTCTATTGGAACCCGGGAATCAAAACTCCGTCGGACATTTTTTCCGGTACGCCATGGTGCGCTGACCCCAGTTGCAAACAGACCGGCCTGTTGCGCAGCGAATACATCGACAAAACGAATGCAAGAACAGGTTCCGGCCAAGACGACCTGATCAACAGCTGGCAGAATCCGGGAGGCGACGACTGGAACCCTGGATATCGGCGCGTGGAGTGGACCGGCTATTACCTGCCTGCGGCTTCGGGAGAGTATCGTGTGGTGGCGGCAACTGTCGGAGAAGACAGCTACAGAGTGCTGCTCGACGGCAAGCAGATCCTGGAGGTGCCCGCGCACCAGAACGGACAGGCGCCGCAGTCCGCCTCTGCGACGCTTGAAGCTGGCAAGGCTGCAAAAGTTGAGCTTATCTATTGGCCGATGACCGAGCAGAAGACGGCTGGTCTGGGTGTGATTGCTGATAGCAGCCTTCTTGACCCGGAGGCCGCCCGGCTTGCGAAGATGGCCGATGTAGCGGTGGTTGCGGCGGGCTTCAGTCCGACCACGGAGGGGGAGGGGCTGGACCGCACCTATCAGCTTCCACTCGGCCAGGAAGAACTCATTCAGGCTGTCGCGGCTGCCAATCCCCGCACTATCGTTGTTCTCACTGCGGGTGGCAGCGTTGCCACTCAGGACTGGATCGACAGGGTTCCGGCACTGCTGCACACGTGGTATGGCGGCCAGGAGGCAGGCGCCGCGCTAGCCAGGATCCTGCGGGGCGATGTGAACCCGTCAGGCAAACTGCCGATCAGCTGGGAACGGAAGATTGAAGACAATCCGGCCTATGGCAATTACTATGAATCCCCGAGCAACCGAGACGTGCAATATGGCGAAGGCATTTTTACCGGCTACCGGTACTACGACAAGAGTGAAGTGAAGCCGCTTTTTCCATTTGGCTTCGGCCTGTCTTACACCACATTTGCATTCAGGAACCTGGGGATCTTTCCGTCGATCACCTCTGGAAACGGCATTGTGAAGGTGGACTTCGAAGTGGCGAACACGGGGACGCGTGCCGGTGCTGAGGTTGCCCAAGTTTACGTGGGCGAGCCGGATGCACGCGTGCCGCGGCCTGTCAAAGAACTCAAGGGTTTTTCGCGCGTCATACTGGCACCGGGCGAGTCGCGCCGCATCACCGTGACGCTTGACCGACGAGCGATGGCGTATTGGGATACCGGCACGCACGACTGGAAGGTGGATGCAGGCAAATTCGTTGTGTACGTGGGGGATTCTTCGCAACATCTTCCGCTGCACGGCACCTTTGTGGTCCAGTAGCCCGGGCACCGCACATCCCGTTGGTTGGAGAGATCAGAATTGCGCCAGTGCAATGCATGCTGATAGCTTGAAACCGGTCGCTGATTTGGGGCGTGCAATCAAAGTTGGGTGACTGTCATGGTTGAAGGTCTCCGCGTGCGCACGCGGTCAAAGCCCGCCGCCAATCCTCCATTGTCAGACGATGATGACGCCGCCGGTCATTCCGCAGGCGGATCTACGCAAGGCACCGCACGGTGCCGTGGGAAGGAAAAGAAATTCTCCAGCCTCCTTAACGAGCAGATCTTTCCCGTTCAGGCGAGTGAACCGGAACGGGAGCAGGTGAAATGTTGGCGATGTGGGAGCAACCTGCAACGCAAATGCCGCGAGAGGGCGCTCTAGGAGCTTGTTGAAAAAGGTTCCAGTCTCGGTCTGATTCGGAGTCTGTTTCGTTTAAGGAGTATGCGTGGTGACGAGCGGGTTCAGGATGAGATGTTCAGCAGCGTGACGTTGGAACAGCGGGTACCTCGGGACCACCCCTTGCGCGAGATTCGCAAGCTTTCCGACACGGTGTTGCGTTCGTTGAGTGCGGAGTTTGACGCTCTGTACTCGGCCTCGGGCCGGCCTTCGATCGCGCCGGAGTACATGTTGCGGGCGCTGTTGTTGCAGGCTTTCTATTCGGTGCGCTCGGAGCGGTTGCTGGTCGAGGAGATCGACTACAACCTGCTGTTCCGCTGATTTCCACCCCAGCGACGAAGACCTGTCGCTGGGGGCCCAGAGTTTGTGGGTCTGGGAATGGACGATGCTGTGTGGAACCACGCGGTGTTCTCGAAGAACCGCGACCGGCTGCTCAACAGCACGGTGGCACAGAGCTTTTTTGCGGCGGTCAACGAGCAGGCGAAGAAATTCATGTCGGATGATCACTTCACCGTCGACGGGACGCTTATTCAGGCGTGGGCGTCGCAGAAGAGCTTCCGCGCCAAGGACGGCTCCGACGATGACGACGGCTCGGATTTTCACGGACACAAGCGCAGCAACGATACGCACGAATCAACTACCGATCCGGATGCGCGACTGTACAAGAAGAGCTATGGCAAAGAGTCGAAGCTGGCCTATCTGGGCCATGCTCTGGTCCACCCCACGGACTAAGACCCGTCCGCGGGGACCCCGGGTGGAGAACCGCAACGGCTTGATCGCTGCTGCGGCGGTCAAGGAACATGCCCAACAGAAGTCAACCGCTCACGGTAAGTAATATCCTTGCACGTTGCCGAGGTGATCCAAGAAACAGAGTTGACCTACCGCTTTTCCAAATGAAGATGCGTTGCTTCCAGTCTGATACTTCGCCAACAGACCGGTCCCTACTTGCCCGAAAAGCTGCTTTTCTGAAGCGCTACCCCAAGCACACTTCCGAAATCTGGCTCCTGCACGAAAACAACGAACCTGAGATTCTTGGGATCCATGTTGGGCCGGAGTTTGACCTGAATGTCCTGACTGAAGGCTTTTCCTTTCTCAAGTTTCCCAACCTTGACGAGTTCTTGAACAACGGCAACATGTGTGAGGAGCTTCCCTCCATTTTCGCCATGCGCAACTTGAGATTCCGCATGATCGAGTGCGACTGCCGCGAAGATATCGGCATTCCGCTTCTCCTGTCCTCCGTCCACGTCGATGTGGGCTCGCAGAACAAGGGGCGCGCTCCCTTCGACGCCCAAGGCGCTTATACTCACCGGAACCTGCGAGGCAGTGGCCGCTTTCACGAGCACTTGAATGATCTGTTGCGGTTCACTCAACCGCAATTCGCTCTTTCCATTCACAATCGCCTGTGGAGTGTACGCTGTGCCGATTCCCATAGCTCGAACATAGCCACTCTGCCGGTCAGTGAACAGGGCTAGAGAGTATGGGTCTTTCCAGCCATCATGATCCCAGTAGTCCACATGCTCGCTCAGTACAATCATTTGAGCGCCGGGGATGGGTTGAGTGGCGTCAACTTTTTGCAGCCAGACATCTGCAGGAGGACAACTGGAACAGCCTTCCGAGGTAAATAGTTCGACGAGAATTGGCGTTTTGCTTCTCGTCGTATCTGCGCTTTGAGATAACGCATCGCTAGCGATACACGCTACGATGAATGAAAAGTAGATTACCTTCATCATTTCTCCGCCTTCAATGCCTGGCAAGTATGAATTCCAGACGTAGTGCAAGGCTCAGGGGATGATCAAGAACAAGCATTACTAGACGTCAGAAGGCTCCGTTCGAGTCGATTCGGAAGGGGGCCTCAGAGAGAGCCACTGTCTCCAAGCCGTTCGCGTGTTTGTAATGAAGCAGAAATGGACTGCATCAGGCTCTGTAACCTCATTAATGACTTGCTCCACATTGTGGAGTACAACTCATTCTCATCCCAGCTTCGAAGTCCGGTGTGCCTTAGTCGAAGCGTGCACCTGCGCGGCCCGTCTATTAGCGCGATGTCCACTTCGGATGTGCTCGAACCGTTTCGTTCAACGGTCTCCCATAAAAATGTGACCGTGCCCGGCTTGGTTCGGATCCTGGAGCTGTAGATGCTCCTGGTCGCGCCGGAACATTTCAAGTTGATGCGGATGTTGTTCTGTGAATCGTGGGAAATAGCGACTCTGGCCCCTTCAGGAACCTCCAGCCATGAGTCCATGTATTCAGGGATTGAAAGCGCTGAATAAACCCTCCAGCATTCAGCTTCAATTCTGATCGTTGCCAAAACGTCCAAGTATGTCGATTTGCCCGACTGCAACATCGCTCCGGTTGGGCTAACCGCAAGATGGCGTTCCCGGTCGATTGTGCACTCCTTCAGATGCAAATACGACGTCGATAGGCGCTTGAATGGCCATTTACCCAGTGCGAAACTTGGCTTACCTTTTCAAGGGCCGCGGGCCCGACTCGGATGCGTAGTGTGCTTATTCATCCGACAATCCCCGCGCACCCCGCGCACGCGATGGATGCATTCTCAACGACAGAGCGACCCGCCGGCCGTCGAATGCGGCGAAGCGACCGTTTTGGACTGCAATTCGCCATAAGAAAGCGTTGAATCGAAAGACGGAGTGGTCCTGTCCTATGCTTCAGCGGGCTACAAGATCAGTGAAGGCTTGCTTCAAGAGACAACCGGGGGATCTCGTTGCTCGTCAATAAGGCGCAGCACTCAATCCATTGGGCCACTGGTTATCCAGATTGGCAGTCTGCATCTGATCAATGGCCGCAACTAATTTGCTTCGGTCAGCCGAACTGAATCGTGAATCGTCGGTCGATTGAATTCTGCTGTGTGCAATTGATGAGGATTCCATCGCAGGTTCCCGAAGACAGCCGGTGAGCAACAGATCAGGAACAGCACGATTAAGAATGGAGTCATTCCGGCTTGCACGAAATGGGATTACGAAGACCCACGAACGCAAGGAAACGGCACTAACCGTTCGTCAAGTCCGGCCGGATGACAACCAGCGTTCCAGTCGATCGGCGTAGGTGCGGCTCGAGCGATGCTCCGAGCCGTCCGAGAGCTTCATCGTGAATTCACGGTTCTCGATGGATCGCAGTTCCAGTATCCCTTTGGACCGCACGATTCGAGAGCGGTGTATGCGAAGAAACCTTGCCGGATCGAGCTTCTGTTCGAGAGAAGCCATCGTCTCACGAACCATGAAAGAACGACCGCTGACGTGCAGTTCAACGTAGTCCCCTGCAGCTCCAATCCACTCAACATCCTCCGCCATCACAATCTGGATGCGAGACCCGGTCTGCACCGTAAACCGGGATGCGTATCCATCCGAGACGCGGCCGAGCATCTTCAACACCCGCTTTGCCATGTCGGCTTTTAATTCGGAATTGACCAGATCACGAGCTCGACTGACCGCTGTCGCGAATCGTGCATCGTCCACAGGCTTCAACAGGTAATGCAGTGCATGAACATCGAATGCCTGCAAAACATATTGCTCATACGCCGTCAGAAAAATGACTGCCGGCAGGCTTTCTCTCGGCAATGCGCGGAGAAC
>Ga0182030_10009146_pt1 | contig 20336 bp, 21 predicted proteins | sample 812S3MmetaG_FD_121299 | JGI IMG/M metagenome (GOLD analysis project Ga0182030, IMG submission 121299) | Permafrost microbial communities from Stordalen Mire, Sweden - 812S3M metaG (Illumina Assembly) | ecosystem: Environmental > Terrestrial > Soil > Wetlands > Permafrost | place: Sweden... | reverse complement strand
CAACTATCACTACGCTTCCAATGGAAGTAACCGTTACACTCCATGAACCGCCTTATGCCGAACGGCACGTAGGGTGGTGTGAGAGGACAGGTAGCCAATTAATGGCTATCTTCCTACTCGATTTTTGGCTATATGTTATTGCGTCATGTGTTGTTACGCCCACCCAGCTTGGTTTCAATGATAACTCTTGGTTGCCATGTTGTTTCGTCAAACTGTTCTTTAATTAAAATGTCTGTTTCGTAGCCAGAGGATTTTTGTTTGTCCGGCTTATTGTCTTTGCCATAGACCAGCACCTCATTAGCATAAGAAAGCCTGTGTCCACTCGCGACACGAATATTATCATTCGATTTGCGAAGCTGTTTTTCAATATTGGCTATGGTTGTGCCTACCCATTCTTTTTCTGTCATGGCTATTTTGTCGTTCACGGTCATTTTAACGCCTTATTTAGCCCTCAATTTCATCGATTACTTCATCAAGTATTTTCGCCATGTCTTGAAGCGTAAATTCAATGGCTGGTGGCGCTACATCTCTTTTTCCATGAGCTATATAATTCCTATGGTCTTTAATGTTTTTTAGTTTGGTTAGTAATTCTATGGAGATATAACCCTCTATTAAAAGTATTATTCCAGACAATCTATCAATGTTGTCTTTTACAAAATTTTCCCTTGATTTAAAGTAATCCAAGGGTTTTGTTGCGTTGTCCCTAACGACATTTTTAATGGCTCCGTAAGCAGTTCTGTATTTTGCAAAAACCACCCTTTCAAATGTAGCCACAATAGAAACAACGGAGTTTTCATAGGAAGTTCTAACCAGGTTGTCTGCGAATTCCTTTGCTGTTTTATCTTTTTGTGAATATGTCTTGGCAATTCCCTCAGGAACAATTTTGTCTAAGTAATATTTGTTGCCGTTTATTTGTCTTACCTCTTTGTTTACAATAATCTCAAGGGTTGCGAGGTAATTAAATGTGTTTCTTAAATCCTCGTTGTTTATTGTAGCCATTCATCAATCAATTTTTCTAACTGACTTTTATCTAATTCCAAATGGTCTTTCATATCATAAGACTTAGCAATAATCCAGTGGTAATTATTCTCAGAAATAATTTCTCTTAGAATGCTCACCTTTTTAAATACATTGCCCCGCATATAAAACTCAAGTTTGCCATCGTATTCAGACGTGACCCCTGATACTGGCTCAAGAACTAAATACCTGTTTTGCGCAAGAGTTATTTCTAATATGCTTGTCACATATTCCCCAATATATGGCTCAAATCTTTTAGTCGGAACTATATCAAAACTCATAAGCCCTTTCTCCTGATAATCAGCAAACCATTTATCCATAATTGTATGCTGAATCTCTTGGATGGCCTTTTTCCAGGCTTCTCTATAGGACTCCCAATCTGGTTCTTTATGCTGTTCATCTAAACGTTTTAGCTTTTCCAATTTTTCCTTTAATGCCATAGTATTAACTTTTTAATATTACTCACGAAGTTACAGCTTTATTTTATCTATACTGATGCGAGCGTATAGAATTCAAGATGAAATCCATTATATAACGTTTGCTATTCATAGCCGTCAATCAAAAAATATATTTGACCAGCAAACTAATCTCACAAAGAATGTAAAGAGGTAAACCCGAACGTATTACTTCAAATTCGGCTCCTTAGCCACAAAGAAGAAGATAAGGCCGATGGCCAGCATCAAAAGGCTTCCTATAAACTGGGGCATGTAGCCTGTTTGGTAAAGGCTCATGTGCAATTTGGGGTCGTTGTAGTTCAAATCATACGATGTATTGTGCAATACGAAGATGAGATACAGCACACTAAGACCGCCAACCAGCGTAAAAATCCCTGCAATTACTTTTGACATAAATTTTAACTTTTGCAGTGCGAATGTAAGGCAAAATGGCAAACATCAAAACCCCAAAGGCAAAATATTTCAAATAAGGCTTGTAACAGGGCGTTTAGGGTGTTATCTTCGCGCCGCGTTTTGGAGGGCTTTAATGATGAGGCCTCCCCTAACCTTCAAAAAATGATAGCAGTTTCTAATATTGAGCTCCACTTTAGTGGCCGGGTAATGTTTGGGGGTATTTCCTTTCTTATCAACGATAATGATAAAATAGGCCTTACCGGGCGCAATGGCGCCGGTAAGTCAACCCTTTTAAAGGTTTTAAAGGGCCTTCAGCCTATTGACGGGGGCAATATTATGTATCCCAAAGGCACCATTATTGGCTATTTGCCACAGGAACTGCACTCGCAGTCTGTGTTAACGGTAATGAACGAAACTAAAAAGGCGTTCGAACTGGTTACCCAATACAACGAGGAGAAAGAGAAGATAATGCACGAAATGGAAACGCGCACCGATTACGAGAGCGATGATTACATGGAGTTGATTAACCGCCTGGGCGAAGTTGAGCACCAGATTGAATTGCACGGCGGTTATGGCATAGACGAACAAACTGAGCGCGTATTAAAGGGCCTTGGGTTTGAACCTTCCGATTTTGAAAAAGAAATGCGCACCCTGAGCGGGGGCTGGCAGATGCGTGTTGAACTGGCTAAAATTCTATTAGCCAAGCCCGACCTGGTATTGCTGGATGAGCCTACCAACCACTTAGATATTGAGTCGGTGCTGTGGCTGGAGAAGTTTTTGAAGGAATACCCCGGCGCTATTATCATGGTTAGCCACGATAGAAGCTTTTTGGATAACATTACCAACCGCACCGTTGAAGTAGGGAATGGTGATATTGACGACTATAATGCCCCATATACCAAGTATGTAGAACTGCGTAAAGAGCGCCGCGAGCAGCAGATAAATGCTAAAAAGAACCAGGAGCGCGAAATAGCCCAGATTGAAAGGAACATTGACCGTTTCCGTGCCAAGGCCAGTAAAGCCACCTTTGCCCAGTCGCTCATAAAGAAGCTGGACAAGATGGATATTATTGAAGTGGAGGAAGAAAACATGTCGGCCATGAACCTGCGGTTTCCTCATGCGCAGGCATCGGGTAAAACGGTGGTTGAGGCTAAGCATATAGGCAAAAGTTTTGGCGATAAAGTGGTTATTAAAGACCAGAACTTTCAGATTGAACGCGGCGAGAAGATTGCTTTTGTAGGCAAAAACGGCATGGGGAAAACCACCCTTACCCGTATATTGGTTGATGGCCTTGAACATGAAGGCAAGTTTACTTTGGGTCATAATGTGACTGTTGGATATTATGCCCAGCACGCTGCCGACTCGATGGATGTAAATGATACCGTGCTTGAAGTGGTTGACAGAGTTGCCACCGGTGATATGCGTGCCAAACTGCGCGATATGTTGGGTGCATTCTTATTTAAAGGCGATGATGTATTTAAGAAAGTAAAAGTATTAAGCGGTGGAGAGAAAGGCCGTTTAGCGCTTTGTAAAATGATATTAGAGCCACGGAACTTCCTGGTACTGGATGAGCCTACGAATCACCTGGACATTATGTCGAAAGAGATATTGAAGAGTGCTTTGAACCAGTTTGAAGGCACCATCATCATTGTTTCGCACGACCGGGATTTTTTACATGCCCTTACCAATAAAACCTATGAGTTTACCAAAGAGGGTATTAAAGAGCACCTGGGTGATATCAACGAATTTTTGGAGAAGAAGCAGTTGGAAGATATGCGTATGCTGGCTAAAAAAGATGAAGTAAAGAAACCGGAGCCCACTAAAGCCAGCAAGCAGGAAATAAAGAACAACAACGACAGCAAGGAGAAAGAAAAGGAAATTAAAAAACTGAAGGCCGACCTTGAAAAATGCGAAAAGCGCATTGCCGAACTGGAAGGCCAGATAGCCGACCTTGATCAAAAACTACAGGATCCTAAACAATTTCAGGAACTTACTACCAAGCCGGATTTTTATAAAGGGTACGACAACCTGAAAAAAGAACTGGATGCTGAAATGACGAAGTGGGAGCAGCTTTCATCAGCTCTTTAAGGGTACTTGATTGATATAAATTAACGATGTATGCCAATAGTTGTTTTACTGCGCCATGCCGAATGCTCTTCAGCTCTACTGGATGATCAGGAAACCGTGGTCACCAATGAAAGCGACTCGCTTACCGCAGAGGGTATAGGTAAAACTTACGAAACGGCCTCATTTTTTAAAAATACACTTTTCAAATCCACTCCTCAGGTCTTTGCCAGCCCAATAAAGCGAGCGCAGCAAACCGCTGATATTATTGCCGGCACTTTAAATACTTCTGTAAAATATTTCGATAGTTTAAGAGAACGTGATTTCAATTTCCCATTTGACTTTTCAATGCGGGAATCAAAATTTTACCAGCAGAAGGCGCATAAAAACCCGCTCATAAAAATTAGAGATGGGGAGTCTGTCGCCGAACATAGGTTAAGACTGGCGGAATGGAAATCTGCTAACCTTGATAATATTACGACCGATACAATAGTTGTTGCACATGGCGGAACAATAGAACAGCTATTAGGTATCATAACAGGTAGCGCAGTTGAAAATACCAGCCGTTATTTTTTTAAACTTGATTATTGCCACTATCATTTAATTACGGTGTTAAAAACGGTACCACAGCAAGATATTATTTGGCGTATTGATAAGACTAATGAAGGTGTTTAGCTGATTTCCGCAATTCACCGTAGTGCAAACTGTCCAACTAAATAATGTAAGCTGTAGCTCAGGCAACAGCCTCCTGATCGGTTTCCGGGGCCCTGACGGTTTGCGGGGCCGGCGTCCATTCTGACATAAATTTTTTCAGAAATTCGCGGAGCTTATCCCAATCTGTATATTCTGTATCATGCGAGGCATCACCACCTCTCTTTTTAGCGATGGTGCGCATCATAACCTTTTTGAAATAGTCATATTCCGTAAATAACAGCGCCCCGGCCACGTACTCTACATTGCAGGGCTTCCAGTGGCAGGCGGATAAAAATTTATCAGTTATCTGGCGCAGGTTCTTCCATTCTTCCACATCATCATCAGCCGCTGTAAGGCTGACGGAAATAAATGCCGAATGAAGCTGGTTTAGTACGGCCTGGTGCTTTTGTATGTAATTATAAACAGGTGTTTGATATCTGCCGGTGTGCAAAGAACCGGCGATAAAAACTGCATCAAAACCTTCGGGCCCCAGCGGTTGGTTTGTTGCATCGCAAAGTGTTACTACATGGCCTGCTTTTTCAAGTTCTGGCTTAATAAACTCTGCAATTTTGCGGGTTTGGCCTTCGGTGGTGCCGTAAATGAGGAGGATATTCATAGCTTTTGTTTTTACAAAGTTGGTGCAACAGTAGCCGGTAAAGAATGACCGCCATCAATGCCATAGCTGAGTTTTGGCGGCAATGCATTTGTCTGTATTTAATCCTGTAAATCCTGATTCAGACAAAGAGAAATTAATTTCAGACAGGTTCCTCCCGGTATTTGCTATACGCAAACGCAGCAATTAAACACAAAATTCCACCGGCTGCCCCGCTGAGGCGGAGGCCTAAATCGTTATGAGGGTCTTTGCCATAAAGGGTAAGCATGGCAAAAACGGTCACCCCGGCAGTTTGTCCTATTTTTTGAAAGAACGCGCGCATGCCAAAGAACATACCTTCTTTATGCTCGCCTGTTTCTTTAAGGTCTTGCTGGGCTATATCGGCAATTACGGTGGTGGGTAGTATCCCTAAAAAAGCGTTGGGTATACCAAAAGATATCATTAGCAATGTAACCTGTATGTATGGCGAAAAAGGAAATTTTCCCAAAAAAGAGATTTCAGAAAAAACTACGGCCACTGCAAGAAACGACCATACCATCATTTTCTTTTTACTGAAGCGGCTGCCCAGCCGGTTTACTACCACGTAAAAAATGAGGGTTATACTCACCATTATAAAAACAAACAGGGTGCCTATCCATTCATCTAAAAAAAGCATGGCTTTGATATAATACATCAGGCCGGCAGATATAATGGCGATAGACATAAAATAACTGGCATCTGCCACCGCGAACACCATAAAGTTGCGGTTGGTAAGGGCCGTTTTAAGCGACTTAAAAAACGAGTCGCTTGCTTTAGGTGTGCTGCAATATTTTTTTTCATCTAAAAAGAAAGCCGGATAGGCCATACAGGCCGCCGCCAGAATATTAAGCCCGATAATGGTGTATTGATAAGCTACAAGCCTATCGTTAGTAATTGAAAAATGCATGATGGCACTTACTATGGCAGGGCTTGATGACGATAAGATAATGCCAAACATAAACCCAATAGATTGAGCTGTTGACAGGTCAATTTTTGCCTGGGTATCGTGGCCCATTTCGGCCAGCAGGGCGTTGTATGGAATTACATATAGCCCAAAGAAAAAGTAATAGAGTAGTTGAATAACAGCCAGCCAGATAATATTGAAGTTGCTTTCGTGCGGACGGATGGGCAGAAAGATTAGCGCACAAAAAAATGATGCCGGTAAAAAGGCTAAACGCATAAAGGGGATCCGGCGCCCAATTTTGCCCTTCCAGCTATCGCTTAAATGAGCAATAAGCGGGTCGACAACGGCATCGAAACCGCGGCCGGTAAAGAGAATGATGGATATGATATTGAACAGACCGAATAAGGCTATTTGCGGTATCAGGTTTTTCATACCTGCGTTGCTGGGGGGCAGGTAAATGTAATTGAGCAGTACGGATATGATATTAATGCTGATACTCCAGCCCAGCGCACCCAAACCATAAGATATAAGTCCCCTGCGGGGAAGTGTTTGGGGCTCCATCAAATTGGTATAAAGATTTGTTTTACGGTGCAGATTACACTAAAATTAAAACACGGTTGCTGAGCCATCAAAAAGGCGGAAGTTAAAAGTTAAAATAAAGAAGACAGGCAGTTCTGAATTGGAAATAGGTTATCGCAAAATTTTCTCCGCCTTTAGCTACCGCCCGTCTTCTGCTATGCAATTTATAATAAGAAAGAATTACATCCAATTAATTGTGTTAAAACAGCTCCGGCTGCATTTCTTTAATCACAAAACTTCTGCGGTGCAGGGGGCATTGTCCGTGTTGCATAATGGCCTTGCGGTGTTCGGCAGTGCCGTAGCCTTTGTTGGTTAGCCAGTGGTATAAGGGGTATTGTTGGTGCGCCTGCAGCATAAATTCATCGCGGTAGGTTTTGGCCAGTACTGAGGCGGCGGCAATGTTCATGTATTTGGCATCGCCCTCAACAATGGTTTTGTGCGGTAGCTTTTTGTAGGGCTTAAAGCGGTTGCCATCAACAATAACAAGTTCAAATTTGGTTTTCAGCTTATCTAAACATAAGTGCATGGCCAGGATAGAGGCGTTCAGAATGTTTATCTCATCTATCTTTTTATTGTCAACGCTCATTACCGCAAAATCGAGCGCCTCGTTTTCAATCACTACCCTTAATTCATCGCGTTGTTTTTTTGAAAGCTTTTTTGAGTCGTTCAGTGTTTTGTTGCTGAAATTTTTTGGCAGAATAACCGCGGCGGCAAACACAGGTCCGGCCAGGCATCCTCGCCCGGCCTCATCGCAACCGGCTTCAATCAATTTATCCTGGTAATAAGGTAGTAACATGCCCGATGTAGTTCGTTTGTTCCGGGCTAAGATAAAATGAAATCCAATACATTTTTATCGCAAAGACGCAAAGGGAGCAAAGGACTACTGAAGAAGAATAAAAGCAAGAAAGGAAGAATATGGTGTTACCCTTTGTTCTTCCTTTTTTATTTCTTGTATTTAAATCTTTGCGCCTTTGCGATAAAAATGTATTGCGGTATTTACTGCTTTACCCCATTGTCATAATCCTCAGCTACGGCTTCGCCGTTTTTAGAGATGAATTTGCCTTTGCCATCGCGGATGTTATTATCCCATGCACCAATAAATTTATCGCCGTTGGCCCAGGTAAATACACCCTGGCCGTTCATTAAACCGTTGGCAAAATCGCCTTCGTAAACGTTGCCGTTGGCCCAGGTAAAAGTGCCTTTGCCGGTGCGGTGGTTATTCTGGAAATTACCCGCATAGATGTCGCCGTTAGAGAAAATCAATTTGCCGAAACCCTCTTTGCGGTTGGCCACAAAATTGCCTTCGTAAACATTTCCGTTAGCAAAAAAGTATTTACCGGTTCCGTTTTTCATACCGTTTTGAACAGGGCCTTCGTATTTATCGCCACCGGTGTAATAGAATGTGCCTTTACCTGTTATACTGCCAAGGCTTATTTCGCCCACGTACTTATTTCCATTGGCATATTTATAGGTTCCGTAACCATGAATCTGGTTATTAGCAAACTGGCCTGTATATTTATCGCCATTAGGGAATTCGTAAGTTCCGGCGCCTTCTCTTTTATCATCTTTCCAGTCGCCATAATAACTGGAGCGGTCTTTAAATACTGCACGGCCCACTCCGTTACGGCGGTCGTTTTTCCACTCGCCAACGTACGAAGAGCCATCTTTGTAAAGGGCTTTTCCCAGGCCCTCTTTTTTTCCATCCACATATGGGCCATCGTAGGTGCCATTGGTGTAAAGAATCTCCCCGGCACTTTGAGCCGCCAGGTGGTTCGAAAAGCTTACTGCAAATAAAATCAGCGTAAAAAAAAGACCTTTCATAAGTAATGATTTAAAATGCCACTGAATTTTGACGAGGTGATACATCTTGCCCAGCGTATTTTACAAAACGGAAGGGATGGGTAAAGGTTACGAAAACGGAGGTTTTATAACCCTATACATTCATGTCATACAAATAGAACAGCGGCCGAATCAATGTGCGCTTTGTATAGCTAAGCGTGTGCCTTGTTTTTCTTTTTCCAGCAATCGTCCAGGTGATCGTTAACTATGCCAACGGCCTGCATAAATGCATAGCAGATGGTTGAGCCCCGGAATTTAAAACCGCGCTTGCCCATATCCTTGCTCATGGCATCGCTGATGACAGTTTTTGGTGGCACTTCGCGTAAGGAATTGCGGCTGTTTATAATGGGCTTATGCTCCCCCGATTTTGTTTTTTCGGCAAAGCTCCAAACGTAGTTGCTGAATGAGCCGAACTCTTTCTGGATTTCGAGAAAGCGGGCTGCGTTATTAATGGCTGCGCGTATTTTAAGCTGGTTACGGATGATGCCTGCGTCCTGCATCAGGGCTTCGTATTTATGCTCGTCGTATTTAGATACCTTCTTTACATCAAAGTTGGCAAAGGCTTTGCGGAAGTTTTCACGCTTTTTTAAAATAGTCAGCCAGCTAAGCCCTGCCTGGAAACTTTCGAGCACCAGAAATTCGAATAGCACGGTATCATCGTGCACAGGCTGGCCCCATTCTTCGTCATGATATTTTACATAGATGGGGTCGCTGAGGCACCAGTTGCAGCGGACTTTGCCATCAGTTGGTCCGGCGTATTTTTCAATAACCGGTTTTTGTTTTTTTGCGGGGGCTTTTTTACTGCCCGTTTGGGTCCTGGTTTTGCTGTTGGCCATTGGTGTACACGTTTTCTTTAATGTACCGTAAAGCTGTAAAATACATCACGTATTTCCCAAACCTTTTTAGTATTAGAAACAGAAAAGTTTCGCGCACTACAAACGCAACGACAAAGGTAATGAGCACCGCTATGAACAAAAGCTTTATTGTAGCCACGCTAAAAAACATGGCAGATACCATTACAAAAGCAAGGGCAACGCTGATACCGATAACATAAGCAACAGCCTGCACAAAAGTTCGCGCAGCGCCTAAAACAGATGAGGTCTGATACGCCCGGTATAAGGCGTAAATAGTGGCGCTGATGAATGAAGTTAATGCCAATAAAAGAATAAGAAAACTTCCGGCAGCAAGTTTAGCAACTTCGCCTAAGGCGTGAAAGAGGGGTGCTGAATTGCTGAATAAACCCGAACCTGCAACATCTAAGAGTGTCATAATAACTTTTGATTTAAAGACGTAAAATGAGGGCGAATATTGTGCCAATGGCAGGGCTATGCCCAGTCTGACAGGCTTTATTAGATAATTCAGTTAAAATGGCGTTAAATGGCGGCTACGCAAACCCTCTAACTCCCGGGGCGGGAGAACCGCTTCCCAAAAATGCAAAATACACAAGAGTGGGGCAGTAGTTCTTTTTGCGGCGAGGCGGCTCCTCCGTTTAGGAGGTTGGGAGGTTGCGAAGTGCAAAAAGAACATGATTACAATTTTTTTACTTTCTCCCAGATATCGGGCAGCATCTTTATAAGGGCCACTTGTTTCGCGAAGGTGCGTGCCTCTACTGCCGGATAGCCGATGTAAGTTTTACCCCCTTCCAATGATTTGGGCACTGCGGTGGTGGCCATTACCACGGTTTTATCACCAATTTCGATGTTTTTGTTTACGGCCACTTTGCCATAAAGGGTAACCCAGTTGCCGATTTTGGTGTTTCCTGCAATGCCTACCTGTCCTGCTATAATACAATGCTCGCCAATCTTTACATCGTGGCCAATGTGCACCTGGTCATCGAGCTTGGTGCCTTTGCCAATGTAAGTATCGCTGCTTACACCGGCGTCAATGGTGCAACCGGCACCTATTTCTACGTCATCGGCAATAACTACGCGGCCGGCAGAGTGCATTTTGTCGTAATGGGTGGCCTGGCGTTTATAATAAAAAGCATCGGAGCCGATGGTGGTGTTAGCATGTATAATTACGTTGTCGCCCAGTTCGCAATAATTGTAAATAGTGGCATTGGGATATACAATGCAGTTTTTGCCCAGCTTAACATGGGCGCCAATGAATGCATTGGGGTAAATAAAACTACCCTCACCGATAACCGCAGTTTCATCTACATTTTTTGTGGACTTAACTGTGGGTTTAAATTTTTCTGCCAGGAAGTTGTAGGCCAGAAAGGGGTTGGTATTATACAGCAAAGTTTTACCCTCAGGAGCTTCCAGCTTTTTATTGATGAGGATAAATGAAGCTTTGCTTTTAAGGGTGAAATCGTAATACTTTTCGTGGTCTACAAAGGTAATGTCGCCGGGTTCAACGTTATGTATTTCGTTAAGTCCGGTAACCGGGAGGGTGTTGTTGCCTATAATTTCTGAGTTGGTTAGCTCAGCCAACTCTTTAACTGAAATGGGTTGTGGAAATTTCATGGGGTGAATATAGGGGAGAATGGGAAATTGAAGGGCGGAGGGCAAAAACTGAATTTTTGTATTTTTATTAATACAAGTTATGACAAGAGAAGAGTTGAAATATGAGGTACTCAAGGCGCTGGATGAAATACCAGACGATGTCTTGAAGAATATTTTGGATTACTTAAAGCTTATGATGGCTTTGCCTGAGGATAAAAAGGAACTTTCGGAAAAATTAAAGCGGATTTTATTGGAGGACATGGATTTGCTTGAAAAACTGGCGAAATAATCCGATGATTGATATTCACGTGTTTACCATAATTCCCAATTCTCAATTACATTCGCCCCACGGTTTAAAACCAAAGCCGGATACAACACCATGAAAGAAACCGCACTCACCCCAGTTCACATTGCGTTAGGAGCTAAAATGGCAGAATTTGCCGGGTATAATATGCCCATTGTTTATACCGGTATTACCCAGGAGCACAATGCTGTGCGCAATAGTGTTGGCGTATTTGATGTAAGCCATATGGGCGAGTTCAGGTTAAAAGGGCCTAAGGCTTTAGACCTGATACAATCAGTTACCAGCAACGATGCTTCGAAGCTGACGGATGGTAAGGTGCAGTATTCATGCCTGCCGAATGACACCGGTGGAATAGTAGATGACCTGCTGGTTTACCGCTGGAAAGAGGATGAGTATTACCTGGTAGTTAATGCCTCGAATATTGAAAAGGACTGGAACTGGATAAAGAGCCATAACACTTTTGGTGTTGAAATGGTGAATATGAGCGATGATATGAGCCTGCTGGCGGTTCAGGGCCCCAACGCCATTAAAGCGATTCAAAAATTGACTTCTGTAGATTTATCGGCTATTCCTTATTATGCTTTTACTATGGGTAATGTAGCTGGTATTGAGGGTGTAATTATTTCGAATACCGGTTATACCGGTGCCGGTGGGTTTGAGTTGTATGTAATGAACGCAGATGCCAAAAAATTGTGGGACGCTGTTTTTGAGGCCGGTAAGGAGTTTGATATTGTTCCTGTAGGTTTAGCCGCCCGCGATACCCTGCGCCTTGAAAAGGCTTTCTGCCTATACGGACATGATATTGACGATACAACCTCGCCTATCGAAGCAGGTTTGGGCTGGATAACCAAGTTTACTAAAAACTTTACACAAAGTGCTTACCACAAGGCTATTAAAGACAATGGCCCTAAAAAGAAACTGGTAGGTTTCGAGATTACTGAGAAAGGCAAAATACCGCGCCAGCACTTTAAAATAAAAGATGCTGCCGGTAACAAAATTGGCGAAGTAACTTCGGGCACGCAATCGCCTACCTTGGGTAAGGCAATAGGGATGGCTTATGTAAAAACCGAACATGCAGGTATTGGGTCGGAGATATTTGTTGATATCAGAAATACGCCTATTAAAGCTACGGTTGTTAAGACGCCGTTTTTGTAAGAAAGCAGAGTTACTTAGCCTTTCCAGGTTTTTCTATTTCTATTATTTGTGTAATAGCCGGATGTAGCTGGGGGAGTATATTTTCCACGATATTCCAAACAATATCATAATCGACGCCAAAGTATTCATGGATAAGAATATCGCGTGTCCCTGCCATTTCCCGCCATTCAATATAAGCGTATCGAATCTTAAAATCAGGATGAAGACGTTTTGCTGCCTCACCAATTATTTCTAATCCTCTTATAATAGCCCTGGTTAAAACTTCGTCATTCAAAACCGCATCTTTGCTTTTGCCTTTTGTGTTGCGTAGAATGAAATCTATTTCCAACCTGATATGTTGTAATAAATCAAGCTGCGAGGGATACATATTCTAACTCTTGAAGAATTTTAGGTCCGATAAACGGACTTAGTGATTGATGGGTTAGCAGTTCTACCTTTCTGCCGAAAAGGTCTTGCAGAAAAAAGGCCAATCTTATAAAGTTACTATAAGTCTTTTGTTCCGGATTAAACTCAACAAATAGATCCACATCACTATTTTCTCCGGCTTCGTTTCGTTTAAAAGACCCAAACAGCGCCAACCGCTTCACCTCAAAACGCGCTATTTCCTGGCGATGTTCGTGGATAAGCTTTAATAATGCTTCCTTATTTTCAACTTTTAAGTTCACATTGCAAAAATAGTAAAAATAAAGGCGAGTAATGCTACGATACTATTCAAATCAACTCTCCTCCACATAATCCAACTCCTTACCAAAAGTCTCGTGCATAGTAGTAACTGCCCATAAAGAAAGCCCCAGGCAAATAACGCCAACTATAAATGCGCTAAGTATTGAGCCAATGGCCAGCGACACCAAAAATTGAAACAACCCGGTAATAAGCGGAACCGAGCCACGCACAAAGTTGGGGGTAGTATTGGTTACGGTTGAACGGATATTGGTGCCAAACTGTTCGGCGGCCACGGTAACAAATAGTGCCCAGAAACCGGTGGCAGCGCCCAGCAGGAAAATAAGCCAGTAAAAGCCCTGAAGCGAAATACCATTGGAGAGAAAGAAGAAATAAGCAATAACTACCGCACATACAGCCAGGTAAAGCATTACCACCTTTCTTCTACTCTGCCAAAGCTGGCTAAGCAAGCCACTTAAAAGGTCGCCTACGCAAAGGCCGAGGTAGGAATATATGAAGGCAGTGCCGTTAACCACTTTGCCCTGTACGCCTAATTCTTTACCCCAGATAGGTTCGGAGTTAGCCACTATTAAACCAACAATATACCAAATGGGCAGGCCTACCAAAATGCACTTCAGGTATTTCAGAAACCTTGCCTTGTTGTTAAACAGCATGATAATATTGCCCTTGCTTACTTCAGCGTTTTGAATGTTTTTAAACATGCCTGACTCCATAGTGCCTACGCGCAGCATCAATAGCAATAAGCCGAGCAATCCGCCCACCAGGTAAGCTACCTGCCAGTTAGCCAAAGTGATATTAAATACAGCGCCCAGCCAATTGCCTATAACCTGGCCTTGTGCACTAACTATGGCTGCTGCAACGGCCCCCAGCGCACCAAACGAAACAATAATCATGGTTCCGTAGCCGCGGTTTTCTTTGCTCATGCTTTCTGAAACCAGGGTAATGCCTGCGCCTAATTCACCGGCCAAACCCATGCCCGCAATAAATCGAACTATCATGTATAACGGCAGGGAGGTTACAAAGGCATTAGTGATGTTAGCGGCTGAATACAGAAGGATTGAGCCGAACAGAACCGAAATCCTTCCCCGCTTATCCCCCAAGATGCCCCAGAGTATGCCGCCGATTAGCATACCGGTCATTTGCACATTGAAAAGGAAAATACCGGTGCTTTTGATAACGTCAGCGGCTGCGCCTTTCATGATGGCCTCCAGGCTTTCCTTTTTAACCACATTAAAGAGGATGAGGTCGTATATATCAACAAAATAGCCGCAGGCTGCCACGGCTATTATAAAGTAGGTAAGGAATTGACTTTTCTTTTCGCTCATGTACTGGCAGTTTCAGTATTACTTGTAAGGTGGAAAATAACAAAAACTGTTTCAGCAATCAAAAACATAGCCCCGGCCTGATGAACCACCCCCCAGCTGACCGGAACTTTGCCTATACAGTTTAATACCGTTAAAATGCCAATTGTGGCCTGTAATAAAACAAAGAAGGGAAACAGGTTTAATCCTTTTTTAAAGATATTATCTGTTGCAACATTTTTTGAGCAGAACCAAAAGATGGCGATAAGTATGATGAGGGTATAGGCCGTTATTCTATGGGAAAACTGAATAAAAGCTTTGCCCCAAAGGTCCTGCGGAATATATTTCAGGAAGCCTGCGGTGGATGATGGCTCACTAAATAACGCTGAGGGAATAAACTCCCTGTTCATATCCGGCCACGTAGGATAAGAAAGGCCAGCCTTCATACCCGAAAGGATACCCCCAAGAAATATTTGAAGGAACAGCACTCCGAGTATTGCAAAGGCAAAAAATTTAACCCCGGTGGTTATTTTTCCATAGTTGCCCTTACCTCTGTATACATAAAGTGTAAGCCATACCAGGTAGGCATATAATATAAGTGCCAGCGTAAGGTGGGTTGAAAGGCTTAGCGGAGGCACAAACAGGCCGCTTAGCCCCGCTCTTACCATTATCCAGCCAACAACGCCCTGCAACGCAGCCATAACAAAAAGCGCAGCCAGGTGCGTGCCCAGCGCCAGAGGGATGTAGCGTTTAAACAAAAAGTAAACGAGGGGAATAATAAAGGCAAAAAACATAAGCCGCGCCCAAAGCCGGTGGGCATATTCCCAAAAGAAAATCCACTTAAACTCATCTACCGTCATGCCTTCGTTAATGATTTTGTATTGTATCTTCTCTTTGTAGTGCGCAAACTCCTGGTCCCATTCCAGGGCGTTTAGGGGCGGTATGGTACCTTTAATGGGTTTCCACTCGGTAATAGATAAACCCGATTCGGTAAGGCGGGTAATACCTCCTAGTATTACCTGGAAAAATACCATCAGGCAACCTATCAGCAACCAGGTACCTACTATTTTTCTGACAAAGGGCGACATACACTGTTATTAATACTTTGAACAAAGAACCAAGCGGGCGCAAACATACAAAATAGGTTTGTATGCCATTTATAACATGCCTTAGTTACCGGTAAAATCAGCGGCATTGTATGGTTTTTGCATAGCATAACTTGTATTAATCAAACTGCCGGACGAGTCAGACCCCATAATACCGGTAGTCCAATACAAACAAACCACACTCCGCGTGTGGAGTATTAACATATTAGTAAAAGAGCAATTTGTATGAAACAGAGCGTAACACAAAGTTTGACTTGTAGGTTCATGAATACTGAATGTATTACACACTTGTGCCGGTGTAAAATATGGACGGCGTATTGAACCTGTAAAAGCAACAGGGGCGTATACACAAGCAAACATTTTGATGTTATGAGGTTCTTGTATACCCTTATCTTAACCGTTCTTTCGCTAGCAGCTTTTAGCGCTACGAACATTACGTCGGATAAGCCGGCAGGCTGCCCCCCGCTGCTGGTCAATTTTGCTGATCAATCCACTATTACCCCAACCACCTGGAAGTGGAATTTCGGAAACGGCAATACCTCTATCGATTCAACCCCGTCAGCCGAGTTTATCAATTCAGGAATTTACCAGGTAACCCTTGTCGTATCTAATGGTATCGAAACCGACACCGTAGTAAAAACCATTACCGTCTACAAATTGCCGGTAGTTAATTTTAATGCAAGCACATCAAGAACCTGTTTAAATGACACAATTGAATTTCTAAGCAATATCACCATTGGCAGTGCGCCAATAACACAGTATGCATGGGGCTTTGGTAACGGCGTTGCCAGCAGCGAACCGGTGGCAACTTATTTTTACAACCACATTGGGGCTTATACTATTACTTTAGTAGTTCAGGATTCAAATGGTTGCACCGCCAACCTTAGCAAGCCTTCATTTATACATGTTTATAATCCTCCTGTTGCAGCCTTTATTGCATCGCCAACTTCAAGCTGCCAGATTAAGCAACTGGTTAACTTTACAAACCAAAGCACAGGTGGAGGGTTAAGTTATTTCTGGCAACTGGATAACAATACCACTTCAACCAGCGCGGACCCCAGCAATATTTATCCAACAGAAGTAGCAACTGCAATTTTAACGGTAACGGATTCGAACGGATGTACCAGTTCAGCCAGCCAGAAAATTAACGTAGGGCCTTTAACTGCAGATTTTATTGCATCGAAAACAAAAGCCTGCACTGGCCAGCCAATAAGCTTCATCAATTCTTCAAGCGTACAGGGTACATCATGGTTCTGGAATTTTGGTGATGGCACAACCGCTACTTCATCAAGCGCTTCAAAGGCCTATTCGGCCCCGGGGATTTATACCGTAACATTTGTGGTTTCGATGCCGGGCTGCGCTGATAGTCTTACCAGGCAAAACTATATAACCATTAAGCAAGGCCTTTCTCCATCAACAGTCAGCTTTACTGCCGATAGCACCTTTACCTGCGGCACACCGCTTAATGCCCTTTTTACTAACACAACACCTACCGACCCGAGCGATACTTATCATTGGAGTTTTGGCAACGGCGATACTTCGGACGCCGAAAACCCGAGCTCGATGTTTACCACACCTGGCAATTATACTGTGGTATTAACCATTACTGATACCAACGGATGTGTAATAACCGGTACGAAGAGTGATATGATACAAACCGCAAGGCCGGTAGCAGACTTTTCGGTTGATAGCACTGCCTGTTTGGGTTCAACTATAACTTTTGCTAACAAGTCGACCAATGCAGGCATATTTATGTGGCTGTTTGGTGATGGTGACACTTCTTTTGTAACAAGCCCTTCGCATCAATATGCTGCAGCCGGAACTTATACGGTAACCCTGTTTGCTTATAGCAGGGCCGGATGTGATACCAGTGTTGTAAAAACAAATTGTGTTACCGTATCCTATGTGCATGTAGACTTTAAGGTTAATTCTACCTTCTCACCTTGCCCGCCTTTTGTTTGTTTGTTTACCAACCAGTCAGATGCCAAGGTCAATAAATTTCAATGGAATTTTGGTGATGGGTATACTGATACCGCAGCAAATCCAACGCATATTTATTTCTATCCCGGAGTATATACAGTTACCCTGACAGGCCATACGCCACAAGGATGTTACGATACCATAGTTTACCCGAACCTGATAATCGTGCAGGGCCCTACCGGTACGTTTACACTTACCCCTATAACCGGCTGTATTCCCTTATCAGTAAATATCAGCGCATTGCCATCGGCCAATACTCAAAACATCTGGTGCGATATGGGTGATGGAACCGTAGTGAACGATACCCTTACTATAAGTCATGTTTACACCCAGGCCAGGATATATCACCCGCAATTTGTGCTTACCGACCATGTTGGTTGCACGGTGTCGTATCCTTTAGATTCAGTAATAGCATATCCGGTTCCGGTATTAACGGTTTCTGATACTACTGTTTGCCCGGGAACCCGGGTTACGCTTACGGTGGCATCTAACGTAAGTGAAATTAACTGGAGCCCCGATACCTTACTTAGTTGTGCAAACTGTGCTACGGTATCGTTAACGCCAACCGATTCGATAGTTTACCAGGTGGTTGCTACTAACCAATATGGTTGCCAGGCCGCAGCACCGGTGCATGTTAATGTCGTTCCTTTTCCAATTTTGAACGATTCGGTAAGCGCCCGGTTGTGTGCCGGTGATACAAAAGCTTTATATGTAGGTAATGCCAATAATATTACCTGGAGCCCGGGTTTATATCTGAGCGATTCAACCATTGCCAACCCGGTTTGTACGCCTATGGATTCAGTAACTTATACCGTTACTGCTTCAAACAGTATAGGTTGTAAAGTGAGTGCGCAGGTGCCTGTAGCTGTTGGAAAGAAAGTGTCTGTTGCGTTGCCGGCGGAGGTTAAGGTTTGCACCGACGGAAGCGTAAACTTACCGGTAAGCGCGATTTTTATATCAGACCTGGGGGCAACTTATTTATGGAATAACCCGCAATATCTTAATGACATATACTCATCGGACCCCTTAGCGAGCGTTAAAAGAAACACCATGGACTTTATGGTAGTGGTGAGAAGCGGACATTGTATACCCGATACACAAACCGTTGTAGTTGATGTGGTTGCTACCCCTGACATTGAAGTTTCAACAACAGTTTCAACAACGCCTGATGCAGGAGTGCCATTGTATGCGGCATCGCACCAGGAACTTAATTACCAGTGGTTTGCAAAAGATTCGTTTAGCTGTGCAGATTGCAGAAGGACCATTTTATACCCTAAAGAAACACAAACAGTTTATGTTGAAGGCACCAACAGCACCGGTTGCTCGGTAAGAGATTCGGTGCAGATAGATGTTTTAGGCTGCGACCCCGGCACCATTTTTATACCCAACACATTTACGCCGAACGGCGACGGATTGAATGATGTGCTTTATGTGCGCACAATGACCCTTAGCAGCCTGAAGTTTTTCAGGGTGTTTGATGAGTGGGGACAAATGGTTTTTGAAACCAATAACCTGCAGCAAGGCTGGGATGGCAATGTAAACAGCAAACAAGCCGCAACCTCGGTATATGTATATGAACTTGAAGGAACATGCCAGAATGGCTATGATGTGAGGAAGACAGGAAACGTAACAGCAATCAGGTAGGCAGGGCAATTTGCCGGCAAACCTGATGCGAACAGGCCGCAAAAGATGAAGTGGTATTTACAACTTATGTGTTGGAGCTACTACTATGTAACAAAACGAAACACGCGGGGCGCCCTAACGGAAAGCCCGGCAGTAAATATTTTTTCATCACCTAAAAACAATCATTATTCATTAAACCTAAACAATTATGACAATTTCAGAGAGGATTAGAAAGATACGCGAATACCGCGGTCTTAAACAGGTAACAGTAGCAAACGACATGCACATTACCCAACAGGCTTACAGCTGGCTTGAACGTAAAAGCGGCAACATTAAAGTAGAAACCTTAAAACGTTTTTGCGATGTAATGAAGGTGGACCTGCCTTTTTTGGTAGCCAACGAAATACCGGTAACAGATGAAAACATGCAGATGTTTGACAAGCTGAACTACTCGGTAGTATTTGAAGATTACAAAAAACTGAAGAACAAGATCAACACGTATGAAGATCTGATACTCAGAAAACAACACAGTGCTTCGGTTTAAAATCCCGAACTACCCACAGGCAATCCGGAGTGGACGGAGCGCCGGAGAAATTTAAAATGAAAGACCGCATTTCTGATGAGCAGAATGCGGTCTTTCATTTGGGGGAAGTCTGGAACAGCCGAAGTTTCGCACGGAGGCACGGAGTTAACAGCCGAGAAATACATTTTTGAATTTTAAAAGGCATTTTGCATTCCTCTGCATTTTTCTCCGTGCCTCCGTGCGAAACATTTTGGATTTAAGAAGCCTGTAATTATCAGTAACAAAAGCTTATTTTTACCAGGTCAGAAATGGAAATAATGATACAAAAAGCTTTCAGGGTTATAATGTTTGCCGCAGTGGTTTTAATTGCGGCTTCGTCATGCAATCATAATAAAATTGCATGCCCTACGTATGCAGATAGTTTCCCCGATGCAAAAAAGTCTAAAAAGCCTGATGGGCCCCCTCCATTACCGCCGGCCAGCAAAACGAAGATTAGCCATAGCATGAACCCCGGTGGCAATTAAAGCTCAACTTATTTTCCCCCAATTAATTAATAGGCCGTGGTAAGTGCAGCTTCCCGGCCTCATCCCTCTGCCTGTCGGCATCTCCCTTCTCCATCCGGAAACAAATGGTTCGGCTACGCT
>Ga0182030_10009145_pt1 | contig 20336 bp, 16 predicted proteins | sample 812S3MmetaG_FD_121299 | JGI IMG/M metagenome (GOLD analysis project Ga0182030, IMG submission 121299) | Permafrost microbial communities from Stordalen Mire, Sweden - 812S3M metaG (Illumina Assembly) | ecosystem: Environmental > Terrestrial > Soil > Wetlands > Permafrost | place: Sweden... | reverse complement strand
TGCGAACTTGAACAATGTCCAAAATAGAATCTAATCAAATTCAGCGAAGTATTCTGCCGTCGTCGCGGCGGAGGAGGGACGTTGAGTGGCATGCCGCTCCCGGTCCTGAGGGGTTTTTTCTCAGCCTTGTTGCTGATCACATTTTCCAGGGGTATTATTGATGATTACCCATCATCAGGCACCAAAACAAGATTGATTGTAAATGATAACGAATACTTTGTGAATCACAAAGTTTCTATGAGGATTAACTTTCAAATCAGAATTTGATCTGGGCAGCTTTTTGAAGGATGATATTGATTTGGGCCTTGCTCAGATCCAATATCATAGTCAGCAACAGGAGCGATGTGCTTACTGCCCCTTGCCAGCTATATTTTAATATCCTCTAATAAAATGGATTGCTTCGCTCGTGGCGTCCAATCAAATTACTTCCTGCGCAATCATTCTTGATAAAACCATTCAAGGTAGTGCTTAGTCCTCCTCGCTTTCTACTGCTTTCATGCAAGATTATCGAATCCCAATCACCAGTGAATTTCTCCGCTCTAAGGTTTTTACAATGCCTTTTTTTTTTTACCACAAGCTCCCCCAATGTCCCAACAGAGAAGTTTGTCGAAGCTACTGAAAGAAGTTGCGTTCACAAACTCTGTACAGCACGTTCAAACTATTTAATATGACTAGCAGTTAGTTAGTGAGCCCCATAAGTCCTTTGCCACCTACATCACGAGGCTGGATCTAAAGTGCTTTCACGGTTGAACTTGCCTATGTTTCTATGCCTTTATCAATATGAACCTCACTCTTTAAGTTCCAAATCTTGATTTTGCGACACAACAAACCTATCTAGATTTGAAGCTTTACCAAAATAAACCGAATCCTAAGACTTAGTTCTCCACTACCGTGAAGCCAGGCTCTTCTGTCGAAATTCTATTACTATTGGTTCCAATGTAATATAAACTTTACATCAACGAACGTTAAAATTGATGTCTGATGCGGTTTAGCTCCTCTTAGATTTTGCTAGCCACACTTTTTGCGCGGCTTCTAAATCTAATCCTTGACCCATGCATATCCGGCGCAATCTCCATCATTGTGAAATTTATGCTGCATCCACCGTCTAACCTTGGAACTAATAATTCGTTCGGTCACCGTCTCGTCGGTGTAAGCAACAATTACCATCCGAGACTAGGTATCAGACGTTTGGGTTTCTATAGCCTACTCGAATACAAAGACCACGTCAACTCCACTTCGTGATTCCTCATGATGCATTTAAATATTCCGTCACTTTATTGCCCTCTTTCACCAACACTGGTAACGGTTGCAACGGCATACCTCGAATTCTCGTCCTCTAATATCACTTCTTCGCACGAGCCTACCTGAGTGTTTAAGCAACATCATCAACCCGCATCTAATTTTATATCCGTTCTCGGACTTGATTCCAATATCATAATCTAGGGTCCTGTGTTGTCATCAACAATTATTCATTGCGGCACTTATTCCTGCGGACTTAACTAAGACCCCGAACACCACCCCTGGAGGCCTGAATCAGCCAGCTCACATATTCGCATTGATCCCACTTATCTCTAAGCTTTTAAGCCTTGTGGTATTTGTTTATATATCTCAGCCTTCCTCATAGTCCGATCTTGATCTAGTACTTTCTCCAACCTTGCATGTCCACCACTATGTCTAGTTTACCCACTCCTCCATTGGAGGACAGCCATAAAAGTCATCACGCCAGAAAACCTTCCAAACAGACGAAACCTATAAATCGAGCTTCCAAGAGGTCCAGTTCATCACATGAGCAAAATTCTGTTGTTATAGATGGAAGGCATAAGAGAGTTTGGAAAGCCTGCGAACGTTGTCGAATGAAGAAAACAAAGGTAAGTCGCCCGAGTTTCTAATTATCCAGGAAATGTTCTGACAAATACAAGTGCGACGGCGAATCTCCTTGCAAGCGTTGTAAAGACGACGGCCTTGTATGCACAGCTGGGAGCAGGAAGAAGACCGAATTCAAGCAATTGCCTAGAGGGTGAGTTTTGACTCTTTTCTGCTTACTGTTACACCGATGTACTAACATCACTTCACCAGATATGCCGAGGTCCTTGAAAACACCCAGTACGCTCTCATCGCTACTGTTCAGAAGCTTTACACTATGGTCCGGAATAACGAGTCATGGGAATTGGGGGAGCCAGAGTTAAACGATAGGGGACAGCCAGTAATCCACGACATAGCATCGAAGCTTGGCTGTATTCGACCATCACCCGACTTGCCTTATGCTTTCCCTGAAGGTGCGGAAGACTTTGCCGAATTACAAGCTCAGCTCCAAGCTGCTCGCTCTGAGATGGGGTCGGAGGACACGAGTAGTAGGAAGCATTCGGAGGATTCATCGCACTCGTCTCCAGCTCTCGCTCGGACCGAGCGAGCGAGCAGTAGTGAGAGTGATCACTCAACGCTCTCGAAGGACTACACTCAAATTCTATGGGCCCAGCAACAACGACAGGGTCCTGCGAAAGGCATACCTCCAGCTATCAATACATCTGTTTCCAGACCGGCGCTATTGAATCCGGCTCAAAGGACCTCGCTAGTGGATGATGAATCCGTATATTCAGCTCGTACTTCGTTCGATGCCTCTGGGTCTTTGCCCTCTCCTGTTTATACCGACTTTACGACTGAATCGCCCATGTTTCGCAATGCTTCGCCATTTTCGCCTTGGTCTGCTGGAGATGACTTCCTCGGCCCTGCCCATGCCCTCGATTTGACAGCGCATTATATGAGACAACAACAATTTCAAAACGCCCCCCGATCATCTCCTCTCGCGCGCTCAGGTGGGTTAGAACCGAATGTTCTCAAAGCCATGCAGCTGAATGACGGGTTAAATTTCGCGGATGGAACTATCAGGCCAAATATGCTGGATTGCAACACCGGTTTTGACCTTGAGCAGATGGACACTATAATGTTCAATGGAGAATACGAAAGTCAGATGGGAATGGCATGATTTATGTTCTGGGGTTTAAGGGGGGGTTCACGCTATTAAAAGGAGTCATTACATTGGGATGGTGAAATGGCGTTTGTGATACATTCTAGGGAGTTTGGGTTGTGACGAATCTCTTCATTCTGTGATTCCCAGTTGTGTTGTATATATAGAGAAACTCCTTAATGGTTGTGAGATCAAGAGATGAGGGGCTAATTAGGTGGGGGTCACTGCGAGCATTGGAAAATGTCAATCACATCATTCCACGCTATCACAATATTCCAACATTCAACTAACTCTAGCTTCGAATTGCTGTTCCTCTGAGAAAGACATTTGGATTATCTAGAAATTTTCAAGAGAATGGAATTGATTGTCTCGAGTTTTCCTCTACAATGAGTTTCGTTGAATCTCACGATCAGATAAAGCTAATCACTAAACCTCTCGTTTCAACGGAGATAATGCACGCCCAGCATAATCAAGTTCTAGCGGCCAAAGCTCCACGTTAAACGCATGCACAATACTAGTAATCGTCACGCAGCCTTTGGTACATTAATAAATGATGACATATGTCAAATTTGTCCAACTACCTCACTCTTCAGGTGATTACACGCACATGCTCGACATGCAGACAAAGACGCTCGCCTTGCCCAAGCCAAGACGCAGACGCACCATAAAGGTATGACTGAGTAGCTCGGCATCCCAAACCGAGCGAGAACCCTGTCGAGATCTGCAGCTCTCGTGAAAGTTCAAAGCCCAAACCACGTTCGACCATACTGATCGCTGCAACTGCCGATTATCCTCCTTGTCACAAGCCCACTCCGCTCCGCCAGCCGCCCTGTCCAAAAGTGTCAGGTCAGGTCCACGAACATCCTGAAGAAGTGTCGCCGTTAGTTGCGTCCGTTCCGTCCGTTTCGGGACCGAGGGCAGGGAAGGGGATTAATCATGACATGATTAGTATTATTTTCACAATTCAACCTTTCGTGCCCTCACCATCCCGACCCGCCATAGCCGTATGATTAGACTTTTCGACAGAGAAATCTTGACGGTGCCAAGTCTTCATGCTCTATGATCATCTGATGGTGATCAGATCTCTCCTCAAAATCTGAACTTCGTTCCTCGAACGGAGCTTTCTACGGACGAATATTCGGACGGATGATTGAACGATCCGAGTCCGACCCGATGGCTGGGGGGGATTACATGTATGCAGTGCCAAGAGAATACCATATTCTCCTTTAGGCAGTTGTTTTCGAGACGGCTCCCATGGGACTCAATGACCAATACGATCCTTTGTCGACGGAGCTTACAACTTCGTGAATCAGCCAAGGTGCTGATGTTTGAACAAATGGTATAGCCAAGGGTTGGACTCCTTGGCCAGAAGCTATGTGGGATTGCAAGATCGGTGGCTGGATATGATAGGTGCTGTATATATGAATTATGTGGGGTAGGTTAACCAAGCGCCCTAAACGTCAGCCATTTGCACCCCGTTGTGATCTCACCGTAATAAAAACCACCCCCCAACAATAGGCATAGTTCCTTATTGAGGATCGAAAAGCGTCTAGACCTGTGCTATCTGCTCTCGTGGCACGCACGTCGTCGAGATAGGATTTTTGGCGTCACCTCCAATTCTAGTATTATCCTTGCTGTAGCCTTATTCAGCTCAATGCGAAATTCCATGAAACGCCAAAACCTTTCCTCAAATACCCAGACTTCGAGCAAGTAATGCTGGTTCTTAGAAAATGCTGCCTTATTAATGGTCAATGAGGCTGACGATAGGGGATTCCTTGTCTCGCCAAAGTATATCAACACCTCATTATTCGCTGGCTGATACTCTGAAGAAATGCACTGATGGAATATTCCTCATTCTACAAGCATATTCCAAGTGATCGAAATTTACGATCTGACGCCCCTGGGCGGTTGCCAAATCTTGGTTTTGAAAAAAACAGGGCTCGTTCCCGTTGCTACTATAACTTTCATCTTTTATCAGTGGTATTCACGCATTAAAACAAGTCGGCCAAGTCAAGCAACTGGCTTACAAGAAGCCACGCCTACAATCTAATGTCAGACTGCATATCATCAAGGGGTTTTCGAAGCCCTGGATCTTATCAGGATCCCACCGCCAGAGTGTCGGATCAGCTCTAGTGAGCTGACATCCTCAAAATGGCTATCCTCCCAAGTGTCGATCTTCATTTTCTGGGAGGCACAGGTTGCCGCAAATTACGGTCAGAAGTAGTTGCCCGAAGGGCAAGGCTGACATCTCTTTGGAATCAGCTTATGTAAGGCTATCCAAAACCCGCGCGCGATGGCTTACGAGAGCAGGCTTTTCATTCGAGTACAACACGAGCGATAGATTTCCGCGTTCGCATTGCCGCCGAATTAGGGAAGCATCCATCCTGAAGGAGCAGTTTGGTTGATTCTAATATTCCTTCAAATCAAAGGTTCAGCTTGTTGAGGGGTTATGCTGGGACTTCATTTTGTTGCGGGTGGATTAATGATAAAATATTAGTGTTTTTCATTTTACCGATATACTATCTGTTACTAGTAAATAATTTCGGTTGTGTACTCTTCTCTCAACACAATCTTGTTGAAAAATAGGTTGTGGAGTATGATTCACACCCTGAATAATTTGCTTGCTACAGTAAACTTCGAAACCGGCTTCTCTTGAACACTCTCTTGTTTAAAGAACATCAAGGTGACCCGAATCATGGAGCTCGCGTCTATAATTCAAGATAATATTGCAAAGGTCGATGAGTGTATCATATCAAACAGTCTTGAACCCTTATCGTTTGAAGTAAATGCTACGCTGCACCAAAATCTCCCGAAAGAGGTTTTGACCGCGCGAGACGCTGCCATAGAGGCAATGGATGAGCTATCGCAGCTATTGCTCGGCTCTTTGACAAGCATCATTCAGCGAGCTTTTCTAGGGGTTCAGACACACCTTTATCTAAAAGTAACGAGTCTCAATTGCTTACGAATCTTCAGGTTGGCGATCTTGTTAGTTTACACGCAATCTGTCGATTTGGCCTAGCCTCAACCTTTCCTGTTGGAAGAGCCAGTTCTGTGGGGGAAATGGCCGAGGCGTCTGGGTTGAATGAAGACGATACTCGCAGAATCCTACTTCATGCCATGACTCACCGCATCTTTCGACAGGAGGATAAGAATATGGTCGTCCACACTGCAGCCTCTCGAGCTATTAGAGAAGTTCCATTGCTGGCGAATTGGATTGACGCAGGCTGTGAATGGATATTGCCCGCGGCTGCACATGTCGTCAATTCGATGGCAAAATCGCCAGGGTCTGAGGAACCCAACGAGACAGCCTTCAGCATCTCTCAGAATACTTCTGATCCCTTCTTCGAAGCAATCTCGAAGTTTCCCGGAGGTTCTAAGCGATTCGCAGACCAAATGACCTTTGTACAATCTGACCCTAGCCTGGACACGGCCTTTGTTATCGACAACTACGATTGGGCAATGTATGAATCCGGAACCGTTGTCGACGTTGGAGGATCTCATGGATTGGTAATGATGGAGTTGGCAAAACGCTTTCCTTCAATAAACTGTATTGTGCAGGACTTGCCCGACGTTATAGCAAGTGCCAACGTTCTTGTAGACCAAGGTTTTGCCCGCCGCGTACAGTTTCAAGCGCACGACATTTTCCAAGAGCAGCCTGTCAAAGGCGCAGACGTCTATTTCCTGCGCCAAATTCTTCATGACTGGGGTGACAAGTATTCTATTCTGATCTTACGGAATCTGATTCCCGCCCTCAAGCCCGGTGCTCGCATAGTTATCAATGATCGCATTATCCCGGAGCCAGGATCTTTACCTCCTGTTCAAGAACGCCTTGTGAGGAGCTCGGATTTAGTTATGAAGGCGCTATTCAATTCGAAGGAGCGGGATACAGAAATGTGGACCTCGCTTTTGCAAAGGGCTGACCCAAAACTGAGAGTTTTGGGTGTGAAGGCTCCCTTAGGGTCGGCGCTGGCTATTATTGAAGTTGTTTGGGACGGGGAAGGAGTTGAGTAAGATGGGTACATAGAGTACTAAGGACTATTGGTTATTGATAATGCAAATAGAGCATACTAGGTTATTTTCTTCTAAGTGTATTGAGGTGAGTCTTTCACTACTCGCATCTATCAAAAGGTCGACCTATTCCAAAGAGTAAGAAGTTGGTTAAACAATCTAATCAGGACTGATGGGCGATTGTACCAGAAACTTGCTATCAAGAAGAGCAGTTTACTACCACATTACCGACGGGACATCAGAATATTACACTTGCATTTTAGCACCAAAAACGGCAAAGCTGCTGCAAGGGTCAGCTAAAAGGTTGGGACCGACTTTTCGCGAGAGAGTGTTTCAAAGGAGGCCAGATTCGAAGCAGGCTGTAACAGTATTATTTGCTGGGATAATTTTCTTTCAGTTCCCAAAGGTTGCTAGAATGCTCAGCTAGCGAATGTCGACATTGCCTGTCATCTCTTATTCCGCCAGCAGCGCCTTCCGGAGACCCAAAATCCCATGCTTACGACGAACGAAACCTCTTATTCTCACCACCTGTCTCTCATAATTCTCTTGCGACGGAGACTTGCTACAAGGATACTCGGATCGTACTACCTTCACAACCACCAATTATTTCCTTCTTTTCGAGATGTTGCCCTTTCGAATTTCCGAATCTTTGAAGGCCAGCATCTTTGACCAATTCCAGTGAACCTTCTAGGGCTTGTTCTACCCGAACATGCTGCGGCGCAATCGAGCATGGAATGACGATCAAAATTCGGCAGCGTTGACTGCCCATTTCCAGCCACATCTTCGCCGCCTTCTGCGAAATACCGTCCAAGTTTTGGGTTGTATCCTCTTCTAGGGGAGTTACTTTCCCAATCATATCGGCAAGATGCTTCCGGACATTCTCCTGAGAATCTTGGAACGCCCTTTTTAACTTCGCCCTCGGGTCCCACTCAGAAGACTGTTGTGTCAGGGCTTCTTGACAATTTTTGACGGCCTCGTATCTCCACCGTTCGACCTCTAGGCTAGGCTTTGGCCATACGTACAATTCACCATCTCCTTGAATATCTATTAGGATCAGAAGCAATCCAGCAATGGGGGGTTGGGAAGACAAACCACTTCTATCTCTGCCGAAGGCGTCACTCCACTGAGTCTCTAAAGCTCGTCCCTCGTCTCCGAAGATCCTAAATGGGCTAGAGAATATGGTCGTATAGAGAATGATCCACAAGCTGTCCTGCAATATTTGCTTCTTCAATTTTCTCTGGTTGCCAGAGAGCCGGCCCAGGAGATCCGCCGTCCACTCCGTCTTGTTGAACTTCCATTCGACCCTCGACAAGTCGTCAATATCATGCGCCAAGTCCAAAAATCGAGATTTCAAGTCGTGATCAGCGATAGGTGTGAACCGGTCTCGAGCCAGCAGTGCGCCGTTCAAGGACTCGATGTCTTTTTTCATGCGATTCGCTTGGGTGCCGATTTCGTTTTCCAGCCGTGACCTTTCAGACTCAAAGCCTTTCTCCAAATTGGCCTGGTTCAGGGCATGTCGTTTTTGAAGCTCCGAAACCCTGGTGGTGTATTCTCTCTTCATCTGATCTTTTTCAAATCTATGGTCGTCTTCGAGTTCTTTTATGACTGCATCATGGGTTTTCTGCTTTTGGAATAGCTCGTTCCTATACCGGGCTCCTAGTTCCTGGGCTTCAATTTGTAAATTCGCGTTGTTGAGCTCCAGTCTCTCGTTTTGGTGTTCCAGGGCTTGGATCCTCTTCTCCAAGCTACTGGTTTCTTCGAAGTGCTCGGTTTGGATCCGCTCAATTTTATCTAGCAATTTCGTTTCAAGAGTATTTTTGTCCTCGCGCAGACGACTCAGCCGCCTTTCCAGCTCGAATCGATCTCTTTTCGCTTGAGAAAGGTCGTCTCTTTGTTCTCCGAGGTATTTTAGGCTTTTCCAATAGCCTTGTAGCAACAACTTTACGGAGCTCTCAGCATCATCTAGAAAGCGTTTCTGATCAACACTGTCCTGCAACTGATTCTCCAGCGAAGTTTGGGCTCCGTCGCGAACCAGCTTGAGTACATTGTCCAATTTCGTCTCCAGCTCTTTGATGCGGCTCTCGGCAGACTCTGGAGATCTTCGAAATACACGCAAGGGATTCATTGATAGTTGCAATATCGCCCAATTGTCAGGAGAAGTTTAAATTGATCTATAAGCTTTGGAATCTCGCCGTACAGATAAAAGTCAAGCTCTGAAATTTCAAAGTTGTTTTGCTAGACTTGAAATTGAGGAACGGCTGGGAACAGGTGCCAGCTGCAGGCAGATCGCAGCCTGATGGCGCACGCCTTTGTTTCTAGTGGTATATTTTGTTTATATGATTAAAGATCAAGGCAACAAGCCACAAAGAATCAATATCCCAAATTCAAATCAGAACGCCAACCAGATGCCAAATTCTTATTTGAAGCCTTATGCGCCGTACGCCCTGTTGGGGCTGACTGACTCTGGCACCCCCACGTACTGAATTCAACCAAACGTTTCGTAGTTTGACCGGACTCCGATTATGCCTTGGGCAGAATTTTGCTCAATTTTGCCTGACAGCCTTGTGTGAGGGGATGAGCCTCGTTGAACGATCTTGTAGCCTTGAGATATGAATGGATTTGTGTTGGCGATATGCCCTTCTATTTTACCTTCTTCAAACGCGAGTGTGCATATCAATTGGGACTTTCAAAAACTCGTCGAATAAGTTGCAATTTATGGCGTTAAGAGAGAAATTCGAAAGAGAAACGCCGCCGCAGCCAAAGCGGAAGCCGCAGCCGTTGAGGGGAAACTCGCTTTACGATCCTGAACAAGATCTATTCTTGAAAGAGAGACTGCTCCTCGCCACTGCTTCTGCTCGTAATCCGGCTCCGAGACAGGGAGATATGAGCGGGGAACATCGACTGATTATTGCTATCGATTATGGAACAACGTTCACTGGTGAGTAGTCTTCATTGCATTATGCGACACTGACTGACACATCTAAAAGGGGTGGCCTTTGCCACTCCACATACTTTCACGGCGGATCTTGATGATATAGAGATCATCAAAGATTGGGGAGATGATATGACAAACCATGATAAAGTTCCAAGTGTCATTTCATATTCGCCGGCCACTGAAGCTGAAGAGCAGCAATGGGGAACCAGTTTGAGTCCTAAAGCAGTGACAATGTTGAACACCAAACTCGAGCTAGATAATCAAGACAATAAGTTGGATGAACTTGAATTGATCTTACAGGTCTTGGAAGGCATGAATAATCTCACATTCAGCCATGTGAAAGCATCGAAAGGCTACCCGGAATACACGTGGAAGGCGCCTCAAGATATCGTCAGCGACTACTTGAGTAAGGTATTCTATTACTTGAACGAAGCTGTGGCTGGATTTAAAGAGGCCCAAATTCCTGTTGATCTTGTCCTCACAGTCCCGGTCGTAAGTTCTTGCAAGATCTTTGAGATGCTAGATGCTAAACGTAGTGAAAGACATGGTCATACAGAGCCAAAAACTCCACGCTCCACGCAGTGAGAAATGCTGGCTTCAATAGCATTACATTTCCCAAATTGAGGGACATTGTCATGGTGACCGAGCCTGAAGCAGCTGCGATTTATACTGCGAGGTACTTGAAGGAGAAGCACGGGAGAGACTTTCTCAAGGTAGGTAGTTGCCATGCTCGATGTTGACTCCGTTGAAACTGACGGGATATAGGTGGGAGAATGCTTTGTGCTCTGTGATGCTGGGGGTGGGACGGTCGTAAGTCATCAATCCGAATATTAAACTCTGAAGACTAATGCTTTATCTACAAATCAGGACGTTGTTTCATACAAAGTGACACAACTTGAACCAAGTCTGGAGCTTGAACGAGTGACGCGGCCTACCGGCGAGAAGTGTGGATCCATCTTTATTGACGAAAACTTTAAGAAGTGGCTCCGGAAAACGCTGGGAAGCAAGAATTATTCAAAACTCGATCCGAGAAAAGCAAGCCAGAAGATCAGTGCACACAGCACCGAAGGAGAACAAATGAGGGCAATCATGAGAGCATTTGATGCGTATAAAAGGAAGTTCGCGAAGAGCGCTCGACCGATGAAAATGGATCTCCCTGAACCTCTTGACAATTTGGATATGGATGAGAAGGTGGTTGGAGGGGAATTAACTATCTCGAAGTATGATCTCGAAGGCTTTTGCACATTTTGTTGCTAATATGGAAATAGTGAGGAAATGCAAAGCTTTTTTGAGCCTTGCGTAAACGAAACCATAGACCTGATACAGAGTCAGATTCAAAATGTCGAGCGGCTTAGGAATCGAGTGAAGGTACGTGAGCTATTGTTTATTGGTAAGAAACCCTAGACTGATCGTTTGGTAGAACATCTTCCTCGTCGGCGGATTCGGCGAGTCCCAATATTTGCAAGAGGAGCTTGAGTTCTCAATGCGTCTGAGAAGAATCAAGCTATGGAGACCAGATACCTCGTAAGCTCAACCGCGGTCTATGTAAGAGCAGATCCTAATATAGCCTCAGATGGACGGCCGTTGTTCGAGGCGCCGCCATACTAGGTATCGAGAAACTGGGCCACAAAGGTCTCGCAATTGCGCAGACTTGCCCAAGAAGCTATGGGCTTGTGCTCAGTGCTGGCGTTCCGCAGCCCGGTAGTGAGACCAGAGACCATTACACTGATCTGGTGACTAACAAAATCGTTGCAAATGGACAACTAACTTGGCTCATCAAGAGAGGAGATTTGCTTCTTTCTGACTCGCAAAAGGAGACGGAAGAAGCTTTCACATTGAATTTCCATGAGACGAATGACAATCAATTCAACGACGTATTTGAACTGCCGATCTATGAATACCCCGACGACGATATCCCTGATCGATACGAGACAGCACAAGAAGGTATGACAAGAATGATTATAAGAACTCTGGACAATCAAAACTAATTCATGTCTCAGAACTTACTCAAGTCGGTCTCCTCAAATGCGACTTCTCCAAATTTGCTCTCGAGGAGTTCGAGCAGTCTGAAAATCCTAGGAATGGACGGGCTTACTACACAGCACACTGCGTATGCCGCGCCATACTATCGAAGAGAAGTTTGAAATTCAAGGTCATTTGGAACGATATAGAGGTGTGCAGTTTTGAGACTAAGACAGAGGAGAAGACTGTGATATCTCCAGCTGTAGGCAGCGCTACCGTGCCATAATTGAAATCAAAATTCAAGCATTCTGCCACTCATTCTTGACTAAATCTCTAGAAATTGCTAGAACACTGGAATCCTGTGGCTTGAGAACAATCATTGATTCCATGACCGCCACTGGTTGTGCAATCTCCATATAGATAATTACAGCCTTGCAACGTTATGCTCGCCCGATCAACATGGAGATGCTCCAAGACCCCACACTAAGAAACGCCACATAGACTCTAAAGTATCAAGTAGCAAGAATTCAAAAGTATGTGAGGTTGCTCGGGGTAGATTTACGTAAATCTAGCAAGGCTCTTTACAGCCTCGTTTGGTCTCCAATGTGGCTGCATTGGCAGTGCCAGTTTTCGTCCAGTGTATCGACACGTCATCATCACGCTACATGTAAGGCATACTTCATGAATAAATGGCTCACGATATTGAGATGATAAGGATCCTTCATTCTCGGATTGGAGAGGTGTTGAATTTGAAAGCGGGGTCAGGGAGCCTCAGGGTTGCCTCATAGTCAACTCCGATTAGGCTTCCCTGTCCCTCACCGAGGTTTTCTTCTAGAAAAATGCACACTGATCCTTTGTCAAGATACTGGAGTGAGCGTTGTGCGCAGTAGATACGCTTTCAGCCCTCGGTCTTCTCAGCCTTTGCCTGCCCGTACCCTCAACATACAAAGACTGGACACACTCAAATCAGATTGAAACTATTGCATTGAAGACTCAGAATCTAAAATGGCCGATCGCACATCATGGAAACCATGGGTCAACAAAAAGCGTCTCGAGCAGCGAGAGGCAGAAGTCCAAGAGTTGCAATACCGACTTGCCCAACAGCAGCGAAGCGACGCCAAACGCAGGGACCATGAGCGTCAACTCCAACGCCAGTAAGGAACATCGGAGAACAAACTCCCCTATTATAGACAGTTTGATGAGTAAATATGCTTGCTTCCGAACTAGAGCTCATTTACTCTTGGAATATGTCTCAACTCCCAAGTGTATCTCAAACAAGTACGTGCTGACCCCCGGTGTTCTAGACTTACAATGGAGCAACAAGAGCGCGCACGTCAAGAAGATGAGCGTCGCGAAACCGAACGTGCATTACAGCATGAGAAGGAAGAGCGTGCACGCCTCGACTCCGAGAGGAAAGAGAAACAGCGACTCGAAGAAGAGAGAATAGAACGTTTGAAATGCGAGCGTAGGGATCGTGAGAGGAAGAAGCGAGATAACGAGAGGATCAAGTTGCAGACGGTATCGCCTGATACGCTCCGTAGCCTTAGGGAGTTGATTAGAGAGCGGTATGAGTTGGATGTGGAGATTTGGAGCTTGAGAAATGTGAGGAGGCCGGATCGCTGGATCGTAGAGAAGAAGATGGATAAGGCCGATGCGATCTTGTTGAAGATTTTTAGTATTGTTCATGCATGGGACGGCACTGAGGGGTCTTGGACTGCGACGGAGTGGAGCCAGGCGAAACAAGTCCAGGGCCGAGTACTGGCAGAGGGAAAGAGGTGGTGGGCTGGGAATGCTCCTTGGGACGACTAGTCTATGATTCAACCTACGAGATTTGAAGGAAGAGGTTTGGACATACTCTCCAAGAATTTGTGATATCTTATGGCTTCAGTGAAAAATCGAAAATCAAAAACAGAGCATGGCGGCCTGACCATAAGACGTGGGCATAGAGATCTAATGTATACGATGCCTCTTGAATGTTTTCTCATATCTGCAAAGTTCATACTTGAAGACGCCTTGGAAGCGATAATTGGCCGCGAATTTCCAGTTCTGACGCGAATGGTCATATCCCTCTCATGTTCCGCCTCGCACTCATCCATCTCCGGTCTGACAACTTTGCCGCGAAGTTCCAGGAGGATGTCGTCCTTTGAAACTATCCCTCTAACTTCCTTATCAGGTCCATCGTGCCTCCACTGCGAGAAGAACATTCCACCTCGCTTTCGCGTTTGTCAACTTCCCAATACCACCCAAGTTTTTCTCTGGAGTACTGATCTCGGTCTGTTGAGCCCCTAACAGAGTTAGATCAAGCAAGCTCATAGAACTAGCTTCTCGGATCTTTGTTTCCCCTGGGTGTGTTCTCCTTCATTTCCTCAGAGTCCTCAGGTTGACTCCTGGCGGATCCGTTTCCATTATGCGAAAAGAGAGACACATATTATTCCTGTAGTAGTTTAGTTTATTAAACAATTAACCCCCGCAAACCCATCAAAAGTATCATGAAATTGCAACCCCTATTTGCATCATCATATTATGACAGGTCGGGATTGATGTTATATAAGGAAGAAACCAATCATCTCTAATTTTTATTGAAACCTATCGCAAGAATAGTGATGCAATCTGCGAGATAATAAGTAAGATTTAGGATTTCGTTTTTCGAGCCATCTTGATTTTGTTGGCTCGTAAGTTCAGTTGGGCCTCCATTGAGGAACAACGTCGGGGAGCAGAATTTCCTATTCCAGATTGTTTCATAGTTGATAGAACAATGCTTGCTCCCCAGATATAGGGCTGAAGCAATTGTCTGTTTACTCATGAGACAATATCTCAACACCGAAATTTATCAGAAAGAAGCAGTTACTGAGTCCCCTATCTTCTAAGCTATTGTTGATGCAGAGATGAATGAATCGGTTTTGCGCATTTGAGGGAGATCTAGTCGGTCTGTCCAGAGCTCAATACATCAAAGTAATTCAGAAAAAGAACAGATCGCACAAGCTCAAGGTATAAGAAATTGCAGTCAAGATTTTCTTTGTGTCGCCACTCAGCTACGCTGTCCTCAAGCAACAATCTCCAGGACGGGAAACCGAGACAGGGAGGCACGCTAGCTATGGCAGGTCTAATAAAGACATAACATCAATTGCAAGATAGCATTTTATCATTTAAAAAGGCTGACATGATAAAATCACATACGTGTCGAATCTTACCACAATAGGAGTATTGACAATGGTCAGACTCCTAGAATCCGTTAAAAGCCAAGTGGCGTTTTGAGGTTGGAAAAGAATGAAATCGCAACAATACACCAAGAAGTCAAAGACATAAATCCTGATTCGTACAGTCTTCATACATCTTGAAGCTCTCTTGCTTTCGTAGAACCGTTCTCCAACGATCTCGCATCATTACTAATAGTAAAATCCACAGTTCTCGTAATCCCATCTAGGTTCGTCCCTTGCAAAATATATTCCTCTGATCCATTATCATCGCTCACGGGTTCATGCCGTGCTCTTGGTTCCTTAGTCAACCCCGTCGTATTCGAGAGGTTCGTTTTCATATCAAAAGGCTTCGCATCTTTTCGTCGTACACTAGAGACTGAGTTGCTCAAGTTATTGACCGGAATATCATTCCGCAGGCTGAGGTTATGGTGTCCAGAGTAAGGGGTGCGATGAGATCCTGAAGGCGATGTTGAGTCGAAGCCTTTGAAGTTGAGAGCGCGAAGAAGGGGACGGATTGTGATGAGAGAGGCTGCGCTGATTGCTACCCCGGGCTCGACAAGTGTCCATACCATGGCAGTCGTGCCGGCGTCTGTGGGTATGTTAGTATGAATGAATAATTGCAGCAAAATATGAAGTACATAGGATATCAGAATAGTCTGCTAGCTCGATGAGATATTTTAGTCGTATTAGAGTTGCAACACTAGCACTTGGTGGCAGTTAGTATATGCTCTGCATGTCAACAATTGCGAAGAAGCTGTAAGTACTCACAATATGCCAAGGGAAAGAATGATTCCCACTGTAAATTTCTTCTGTGCCGTCATCTGTATAGACCAGACCATGAAGATCGGCATAATTGCATACATCCAATCTGATAGAATGCTCATTACCGATACCGAATAGGCCGCACTGACAAATGAGTCGCCAGAAACACACTTCGATGGCGTAATAGTGACATCCCATTGGGCGGCCACGGGCGTGCATTGGAATATATCATACAGGAAAATAGCCAATGACCAGATTGTTACAATGGCGATGCTTATCCGAAGAGTCCATATATACCGCTTCTTGACAGCGATCCGAAGTAGAAAAATAGCGATGCTGAGTTTGATGAACATCATATTGGAAACGTACGTCAATGTTGCAAGTGCTTGATACTGATAAAGAAGTGTTAGTTATGTGCTGGAGCCACAGTCTGGAGAAATTGGACCAACTTTCAAGCCTTCAATCCTCTCGCCTTGGGGAAGGCTCATATTATGATGCCCCATTCCATAATGAACTCCTCGTAGAATTAGCGAACAAGAGAGAGTAAAATTCACCTGTAAATGTGTAAGTTCACGGCAGACAATGAGGAGAAGGTTGCTGACTTGAGCGACTAGCATGAACCAGTCATCCGTATTAAACGCTTTCGTTATCTTGATTCGAACAAAGCATCTTAGAATTACAGAGAGGTAAGTGAGGACAAGGAACGTGACCGAAATTGCAATGAGTTGTGAGCCATTGTAATCATCTGCATTGTCCATCGGAAGCTTCGACTATTGACATTGAGGATATTGAAAAAGGAGGGGCATTGGAAAAGGGAGAGAGAGATATTTGCCCTATCTTATTTGCAGGCACAATACTTGGAAGCAGCCTTCCCTGTGTTGTGGATAACCTAGCAGGTCATCTTGCCGCCATTATAGTCTCATCTACCGCACGAATCCGGTGTTCAACCGTCCGCATGGGAACAGTCTAAACGTCCAGCCCATAGTTGTTGTGGTATGAAGCCTGCTCAGTGCGGGTGGTCGGAATTCTGAGGCATTAGTGACCTTCTAGCTCTATCTGTGCCGTCTCTGGGTCATCCAAATAGGGATAGTGAAACTTGGCTTCCACATGGTGTCCTTGTCACATCGTAGAACTTTATCTCTTTTGCCATGAGACATCGAAGTTTAATTTTGACAGCCGTTGAAGTATTGCTTTTATTTGCAATAGCTTTTGTCTTGGCCCTGAATGAGTGTTGCCTTCCAAAATTGTCTCGAAGAATTGGCTGTTGGTTGATTTCTATAAGATTCGTAGCGTCTGGGTTCCTCCGGTGGCGCTTCCCACGATTCATTGTCGTCCCAAGGTGATCCATGATCTGATCTGGGGCAAAGCATTTGAGTATGAGGAGGTCAAAGCGGGGCGATCGGAGAGGATCGTTCTCCTTATTGAGATGCTAGTTGATAGGCTTTTAGAATGTCAAACCATGAACCTTGTAGTACCTTAGTGATGGGCTTCCAGGGCAGTATCGATTGGAGTAGATTGTGCTTCTCCGACGCGGACAATCATAGCTACTGCATGGGAAAGTTTGTGCAATATGCAGCAAGCCAAGGAGAAATAGTTGCTAGGTAGGCACAAGGTCCATCCTTTCCCCAGATATCCGCTGCTTGATCGCGTCACAGATCAAAACATGGAGTGGCGATAATCTCATTTGGCCAATATCGAAGCCACTTTCAATAATGGAGGCGCAACGTTGTAATTTCCACTGGTTTTGTAAGAAAAGGAGAGTTGAGTGAAGGGATATTTCGAGGAGACGTCCATGCCTACCTATAATTTTGAATTATTGCCACGTGATTAATACTAACCAACTGCGATGTCATTGGCCTCGGCATCGAGATCGGGACCCTTGTACATTTCGAGTGTCGATCTTTTTGGAGCTTAGAAACTGAAAGTGCAAAATACCTGTCAACTTCCGTCATGTCAACATCATAACATAATCCTTTAACTCTGCCATTTGCACAATGGCTTTCCGCAGTCCAATCACTCATTTCTCTAAAAGAGTTTCACAAACCTCGATCTCGAAGCTCAAAATCACTCCAACCTCTTCCTTGTGGCAACGAGGTACAGCAGATCAATTACGGTCCTTTGCGACGCCTGTGCCACCCGTGACTCAAGATGCTGCAGGTTCGAAGGGTCCTACAGCTATGGTTTTCATGAATATGGGAGGTCCATCTACGACCGATGAAGTGGGGGATTTTTTGAGTAGACTTTTTGTGCGTCAACCAACCCCACACATCTTCAAATGCTTATTGTTTTCTACTTGCAGGCAGACGGTGATTTAATTCCTCTTGGACGTTTTCAAAACTATCTCGGACCTCTCATTTCGAAACGCCGAACTCCAAAAATTCAAAAACAATATGCAGCAATCGGTGGCGGTTCTCCAATTCGCAAATGGTCTGAATATCAAGCAGCCGAGATGTGCAAGCTTCTTGACAGAATGTCACCAGAAACAGCGCCGCATAAACCATATGTTGCATTTCGATATGCCAATCCGTTGACAGAGGAGATGTACCATAAATTGCTTGCAGACGGGTTTGGTAATGGGAAGGGAGGCAGAGCAGTGGCGTTTACGCAGTATCCACAATACAGCTGTTCGACCACGGGAAGTAGTCTGAATGAGCTGTGGAAATGGAGACAAAAGCTGGAAGGCAAATCTGGGGGTGAAGTTCCCGGAGGAGCAGCCAATGACGGGACAATTAGTTGGAGTGTGATTGATCGATGGCCAGTTCATCCAGGACTCTCGGACGCCATTGCACGGAATATCGAGGATCAACTTGCGACCTACCCGGAAGAGGATAAGAAGGACGTCGTTTTGCTGTTCTCTGCACATAGCTTGCCAATGTCTGTGGTCAACAGAGGTACGTATCTTTTTATGAACTTTATGAATCCTCTTGACGAACTCTCAATAGGTGATCCATATCCCGCAGAAGTCGCTGCTACAGTATATGCTGTGATGCAACGATTGAAATTTTCAAACCCCTACCGCTTAGTTTGGCAATCGCAAGTCGGACCCAGGCCATGGCTGGGTGCCCAAACAAGCGACACTGTCGAAAGTTACATCAAGAAGGGTCAAAAGAATCTCATCTTGATCCCAGTAGCCTTTACATCGGACCATATCGAGACTTTATACGAACTCGACGAAGAAGTCATCGGTGAATCGGGGCATAAGGATACTATCAAGAGATCAGAGAGTTTGAATGGCTCACCGGTCTTTATCCAAGCGTTGGCTGATATAGCGAAAGCCCACCTAGACAGTGGAATTGCCTGTAGCAAGCAGATGGGTTTGAGATGTCCTGGATGCACAAACGCGAAATGTGCTGAGAGCAAGAAATTTTTTGCAGGGCAGGGACTAGGTCAGACATTCGCTGTTTAAGGATTTGTGTCAACGTTGAGGATCAAAATGTATTATACGGCATTACAATGAATTACAATGAATAAGATTCGTGCCTTCGAGAGGATCAAACCGCATATTCCTCGATTTTTACATATTGAAGCCCTCATAACCACTTTTCTCATTGTGTCTCTACTTTCGATGCAATGAAATCAATACCCGCCTCTCTCATTGTATCTCAAATTCTAACACAACGGAGATATCGTCAAGAGATCAGTCAGGTGATCAGTATCGGAGAAGGTTCTCCTTTTGCCGACGCGGGGGAAATGCATCACCGCGTCATCACTTTTGAACCTTCATCTTCTGCTTTCGGCATTAGGGCGCAATATTGCGAGCTTGCAAGTACTTTCAATGCTGTCATGTGAATTAGCAGGAGCAGACGTATGATTCAGCCCGTTTGCAGTCTCCAATGCTCAAAGCATCAGAAGAGAGTGAAATCTGAAATACTGTACCTGGACATGGACCCTGACCTTTGTCGTAATTATACCTTAAGATCTCGATTGTAATCGCCGTTTAATCCCGAGCAGGCGAGTCGAGAAAAAAAAAAGGTTGATATGAAATGTTCTCTCTTGATACGTCCTTTCCACTAGGTCTATCCATGGTTCCATGGACCATGGTGGAATTCAAGCTTACGTAGTCTTGGTCGCGCCTTGATTCTCCCTAAGCCCATGCACGAATCACGAAGTCGGTACCGTACCTATAGCTTGTGCGCCAACACATACTCCACCAAAAAGCAATCTCCTATCTTGGAACAATGCTCTAAGATAATCGTTGTGCTTATTGCTTATGTTTTCCCATTCTTAATTCCCATGTTTGGAAATGCGCCTATTTCCTTCATCGTCTAAAATTATTGCGATGTATCGTTGAACCCAAAGGGAGAAAGACTGAGACGGGTATGATACCTTGAGCACAAGCACGCGCGATAAGGACTCGACGACATCAATATGGCCACCGAGCCGGATTTCGAGTCGGATACTATACAACGGCATGATAACGGGCAAATGAGCGAAACTTGGGTGACGCAAAACCCATCAAGGAGGAATGCTAGCCTAAAAAAGGATGTCAACGACGAAGTTACCCCAT
>Ga0182030_10009144_pt1 | contig 20338 bp, 15 predicted proteins | sample 812S3MmetaG_FD_121299 | JGI IMG/M metagenome (GOLD analysis project Ga0182030, IMG submission 121299) | Permafrost microbial communities from Stordalen Mire, Sweden - 812S3M metaG (Illumina Assembly) | ecosystem: Environmental > Terrestrial > Soil > Wetlands > Permafrost | place: Sweden... | reverse complement strand
TACCCCGTCACCGCCGATCCGCCGTTGTCGGCCGGGGCGGTGAAGGAGACAGTCAGCGTCTGATTGGCCGGGATCATGCCGCCGGCACCGGTGGTGATGGCCGGCGCGCCGGGCGTGGTGTAGGGAGTGCCCGACACCGGGGCGGACGCGATTCCCGTTCCCACCGCATTGACGGCCCGCAACTCGATCGGATAACTGGTGCCATTGGTCAGCGCGGTGGCACCGTCGGTCGACCGGGCGGCGACCTCGCAGGTCTCCGCCGAACCGGCGCCACTCTGGCACGGCGTCCCGACGGCGCTCTCGGAGAACCACGACGTCCCACCGTCGGTCGACCACTCATAGTCGCTGATCGGCGAGCCGTTGCTGGCCGGCGCCAAAAAGGTCACCGAGAGAGCCTCGTTCTGCGCCGTGATGGAGGAGATCGCCGGGGCCGCGGGCGCGGACGGCGTCGTGAACGAGGTCGTCGTCGGCGCACCGGCGCCGCTCCCGTTGACCGCCTCGAGCTCGAGGGTGATGGTCGCCCCGTTAGAGAGCCCGGTCAACGACAGCGGGCTCGCCGTGGACGTCGGGGTCCAGGTGGTGCCACCGTTGGTGCTGTACTGATACCCGGTGATGGCGCTCCCGCCGTTGCTCCCCGGGGTGAAGGCCACGGAGGCGCTGCCCGCACCGACCTGCACCGACGTGATGGTCGGCGCTCCGGGCACGGCCACCGGCGTCTGGCTCTCCGAGTTGGAGGGCGCGCCGGTCCCGCTCCCGTTCACGGCCTCGATCTCGACCGAGTACGCCGTGCCGTCCGTCAAGCCCGAGATGGTGAGCGGGTTGGAGGTGGAGGTGGTCGCCAGCCACGGTCCGGACCCGTTGAGCTGGTAGAGGTAGCCGGTGAACGGTGCACCCGAGCCCGGGGCGGTGAAGTGCACCTGGAGTGCGCCGTCCTGGGCGGTGAGCGAGGTGATGGTCGGCGCCCCCGGAGGGCCTGTCGGGGTCAGTGTCCCGGTCGGCGTGGAGAACGGCCCGTCGCCGATGGAGTTGACCGCTTCGACTTCGACGATATAGCCCGTCCCGTTGGTCAACCCGGAGATGGTGGCCGACGTGGCGGTGGAACCGGTGTCGTCGGTCACCCACGTGCTTCCGCCGTTGCTGGAGTACTGGACGATGTAGTCGCTGATCGGCGCGGCACCGGGCGAGCTGGGCGTGGCCCACTGGAGGGCGAGGCTGCCGTTGCCCGGAGTGCCGGCCACCGTGGTCGGCGCGGCCGGGACACCGGTCGAGTAGGTGATCGTCACCGACCCGTCGAACTGCGCGCCCGGGTCGGCGAAGGTGTCGGTCCCGGTGGGCGCGCCGGTGTCCGTGTCGGCGTAGTAGGCGTAGTCGGCACTCAGACCGGCGAGTTCGCCGGTGGAGTTCTCCCCCGGGCTTCCTCCCTGTCCGTACCATTCGTCGGACGACCCCGAACCGAACTCGTCGTTGCCCGCCGCACCACCGACGGCCCCACCGCCACCGCCGGCGCCACCGCCGCCGTCACAGCCGGCTTCGCTGTTCGGCGCACTGGTGGTGAAGAACTGGTCCGCGTTCGAACCCGAGGTGTCCCCACCGCACATGGTGAACACGGCGATCCCGGGCTGGCCCTGGGTGGGATCGGCCGGGAGAGCGGTCGGGCTCTGAATGGTGTTATGCGATGTGCAGGCCGTCGTGCAGCCGGCCGGTATGCCGTAGGTGATCGGTGTGGGTGTCGTCTGGGGCACGTAGGACGCCAGGCCGATCTGACCGCGCACCAACACGTACTGCCCCGATCCCCCGTCGCCGCCGCCCCCGCCGGCCACAATGGTGCCGACGCTCGTCGGTGCACTCGCCGAACTTCCGACCTCGACGGCGGTCGCGGCCCCGCCGGCGCCCCCGTAACCCGAACACCCGTTGTAACCCGGCGCGCCGCCCATGCCACCGTCGTACTGGCTGAGCGGGTTCACGCCCGCCGCGGCGTCGTAGGCGTCGACCGGCGACTGCTCGTCGCGTCCCGCCGTGCAGCCGGTGTCGACCGGCTCGTCCGCTCCCGCGCCGACGCCGATCGTGAGGTAGTCACCCGGGGTCACCGAGATGGTCCCTGACACCTGTCCCTGGTACCCACCCGCGGGCGGATTGCCGGAAGAGTCAGCGCCGCCCCAGCCACCTTGCCCACCCGTTGCGGTGATCGTGAGTGAGGTGACGTCGGGCGGAACGGTGAAGTTCTGCAACGCGCCGCTGTCGAAACCGAACGTCTGCGTCACCGTTGTCGTGGTCGCACTCGCCGGCGTCGCGACGAACGCGGGAGCGACGAGGCTGCCTGCCCCCACGATCGAAACGATGCCAAAAATGCTGAAAATTCGCTTAACCCCTATTTGCACGTCGGGCAGCGTATAAGAGGAACTCTCGAAAAATGGGGGTTCCACCGGCAATTGGGTGACCGTTGAGTCGCTGTCGGGTTCGGCGGTCTTTACGACGACATAGTTGTGTCGGAGTTGTCTTGTTCCTCAGCGCCAGGCCTCCATGTGGACCGCAATCCGACGCGCACGAGTAGGCGTGAACGGCTCGCGTCGTCGACGCGCGTCGCTACGTGCGGCGTTCCTCGACGTAGCGGTGCGCGGCAATGGCCGCCGTGGCGCCGTCGCTGGCCACGTTCACCAACTGTCTCGGGGAGTCGCGACGGATGTCACCGGCCGCGAACAGACCGGGGACCGTGGTCTCCATCCATGGAGTGGTCGGGACGTGCCCATCGTGGTCCAGGTCGACGAGCGGAGCCAACAGGCCGGTGTTGGGCACCAGACCGACGAAGATGAAGATCCCCTCCACACCGAGTTCGTACTCCTCGCCCAGGCGCAGGTCGCGCAGGCGCAGGCCCGACACCACCGGGTCGCCGAGTATCTCGAGAGGTTGTCTCTGCGTCTGTATGTGGATCCGCTCATGGGCCCGCACCCTGGCCCGCGTCGACGCGGCCGCATGGAGCTCGGGCTCCCGGAGCACGACGACGACCTCCGCCGCGTGCTCCGCTACGACCAAGGCTTCATCGGCGGCCGAGTCACCCCCGCCGATGACGGCGACCCGGCGCCCGGCGAACATGGCGGCGTCACAGGACCCGCAGTAGGAGACGCCACGGCCCTCGAGGCGGTCCTCACCGGGCACGCCGAGCCGCCGCAGGGTGGACCCCGTGGCCACAATGACCGCGGGTGCCGACAGGTCACCCGCGGTGCCCGACACCGTCAGCGCCGCTCCATCGCTCGTGATGGACTGCGCCTGGTCGAAGACGAACTCCGCCCCGGCCTCGGTGGCCTGCTGCTCGACCAGGGCCCCGAAGTCGGCCCCCGAGATCGATTCGGGGAAGCCCGGGAAGTTGCCGATCTCGTCCACGTTCAGGATCTGCCCGCCGATGAGCACATCGGCCACGACCACCGTCTGCAGGCCGAGACGGGCGGCGAACGTGGCCGCGTTCAGTGCCGCCACGCCCCCGCCCACGACGACTACGTCGACCTCGCGCCCCAACGGTTCACTCCTTCGGTCATGCTTGCGAACGGGCCGCGTGGGCCCAGGGCGTCAGGAGGCTTGGCGCGCTCCGAGGTCGGCCAGCATCAGATCGACCCGCGCCGAATCGGTGAGGTCGTCGACGCCCAGGATCGACAGGACCTGTGGGAGGGCCTCACGGGCCCGCGCCCGGATCTCGTCCGGCCCCAGGCTGGACACCGGGTGTTCCACCATCACGAAGCGGTAGCCCTCGAAGCCCTGCCGGGCCGCCATGGCCTGGCTCGACTTGAGGAAGGGCTTGGTGCAGATCGCCACGGCGGGGACGCCTCGGCGCTCGAAGTCGATCGCCACGTGCAGGCTGCAGGCGCTGCACGAGCCGCAGTCGCCGAGCCCGGAGAGGACGACGTCGCACTTGGCCGCCAGGTCGTCCAGTTGCTCGACGCTGGGCAACATGATCCCTTCGGAGCGGACGGGGTCGACGACCTCCTTGATGGCGAACTCCTCGCACAACAGGTCGGCGATGGCGCTCATGAGCTCGCGCCCGTTGGGCTTGCAGTTGTGCATGATGCCGATGGTGGCGCCGTCGAGCCCCTGCGGGCGCTCGGCGGCCTGCGACAGAACGACGACATCGCTTGGAACCGGCACATACGAAGTGAGCGTCATGGGGCCCTCCCTGAGAGTGCCTGCAACCTACCGCGAGCCTGCGACCTGCGTCAACGTCCCTGCGAAGGGCCCGTCGCGGCGGGGGCGATGGGCGTCACGATGTACTGGCCCAGCGGAATGTGGTGCGACCACTGGGTGATGACCGAGGAGACCCCGGCGTTGTTCCCTCCCGCCACCACCAACAAGATGTCCTCGGGTCCCCGGCACCCGCGCAGGTAGTCCACCCCGTCGAGGGTGAACGTTCTCGGGCTCCCGGGAGGGATGACCATCCCGGCCCGGGCGAAGTCGGTGAGCGGCCGCCTGAAGTTCTCGTAGAGAAAGAGCTTCACGTCCTGCTTCGACCAGCCGTGGCGACCGATGATCCCGGCGTGTTCGGGACCCATCACGACCACCGTGGTGCCGGTCATGCCCATCATCGCCCCGAGCCTCGACATGGTGTCGGCGATGGAGGTGAGGATCCCCTCCGGTTTGCCGCTCACCCGGTTCTCGACCGGTTCGGGACCGCGCGCGCTGAACGTGGTGACCGTGCTGGTGTCCGCCGCGAACCCCCGCTCCACGTGGAGGGGCTCCCACGGGCTCTCCTCCTCGTTCTCGGCAATGCAGAAGGAGTACTTACCCGGATGTCCCTGGCTGGCGTGGTCGAGGACGCCGGGCGCGATGCCGAGGGCGTTGATGATGATCAGGCGCATGGCCCGGCCGATGGTGGCGTTGGCCCGATTGCCCGGTCCGTAGAGGTTGACGCCGGAGTTGATGCCCAGCTCGTGGCGGACCGGTCCGTTCACAATGAGCAGCTGGCCGCCACCACCCGTGCTCGCATTGCTGATGTAGAAGTACGTGCGGTCCCCGTCACCCCACCGTGTGTCCGCCCACCCTTCGAGCGCGGCCAGGACGACCGGGAAGTACTCCGGCAGGCACCCGGCCATGACGGCGTTGATGGCGGCCAGCCCGACCGTCACCTCACGCCGGTTCTCCGGCACGCGCAGGATGATCTCCTCGGGATCGCGACCGGCCACGTCCAAGAAGGCGCGCACCCGCTCTTCGGTCGGCGGGATGATCGGCAGACCATCCGTCCACCGCTTCTCCGCGAAGAGCTCCATCGCCTCCATGTCGTCTGCGGTGGTGACTACCGGTTGATTGCGCATCGCCCCCCTCGGCCTTCCCTGACGACCGGCCGGACTCTCACGCTCGACACTAGCCCCGTCAGGACCGGCTCTCCCCGGTCGGAGCGGGCGCGCTATGCCGCCGAACGCCCACGGGACCTTGTAGCTTGACCAACGCTTCCTCGTCGAAAGGGGCTCCTGTGACTGATCCTGCCGGCAGCACATCGGTTGATGGAGCGACCATCGATCCCGGACAGACCTACGGCTACGTGCGCCCGCCGCAACGCCAGGAGGAGTTCGACCGCGCCGCGGCCCAGCTGCTGAGTGCCGACGGGTGGTCGTCGTCGCCGTCGGATCCGAAGGAGCTCGTGGCGGACCTGGCTCTCGAGGGTGGCGGGGTCAAGGGGATCGCCATCGTGGGCGCGGTGTCGGTGCTGGCCGAGGCGGGGTACCGCTTTCAACGCGTGGCCGGCACCAGCGCCGGTGCGATCGCGGCCACGCTGATCGCCGCCATAGCGAAGGCCGGCGAGCCCATGGCGTCCTTGAAGGGCTATCTGGACGGCCTCTCCTTCCAGAACTTCATGCCCGAAGGGAAGATCCACCACTTCTTGGATCACCACCTGGGCAAGGCCGGGGGGGCCCTCTCCGATGCCGAGATCCTCTCGCATCGCATGGGCCTCTATCCCGGTGACTATCTGGCCGAGTGGCTCGGGCCGATCCTGGTGGACGACCTCGGGGTCCGCACGTTTGCGGACCTCAAGATCACGCTCGCCGAAGACCCGGGCATGAGCCTGCCCGAAAGCCGGCGCTACCGGCTGGTGGTGCACACCTCGGACATCACGCGGGGCGAGCTGGCCCGCCTGCCTTGGGACTACAACTACTACGGGCACGACCGCGACACGCAAGAGGTGGTGCGCGCCGTGCGCGCCTCCATGTCGATCCCCTTCTTCTTCGAGCCAGTCACCTTCGACGCCCTGGCGGCCGATGTGGATGTCCCCCTTCCCGGTGGAGGTTCCATCACCACGCACTACGACCCCGGCACGGTGACCTTTGTCGACGGCGGCATGTTGCGGAACTTCCCGATCGACGCCTTCGCGCGGATGGACGGCGGGCCACCCCGCTGGCCCACCATCGGGATCAAGCTGTCGTCCCTGCAGACGTCGTTCGGCGCCACCAAGGCCGCCACCACCGCCTTCCACGTGGCCCGGAGCTGCCTCGGCACCATGATGAACGAGTGGGATGCGTACAACGTCGACGAATCGACGGCGGCTCGGACGATCTTTGTCGACAATGCCGGACTCAAAGCGACCGATTTCGACCTCACGACGGCGCAGCAGAACCGACTGTTCCTCAACGGCGTCGACGCCGCCACGGCGTTCGTGATCGAAATGGGTGGGCGCGGTGGCGTGCCGCGTACCGCGCAGGAAGCGCTGGCCTATGTCTCTGCCATTCCCTGACGCGACGGGGTCCCGTGACTACGACGGGAACTGCACCGCCTCCGCCTGGGCCAGCAGCGCGCTGCGGTCCGCGGCCAGGACGTAGCCGCCCCTGATCGCCTTGTTCAGGCTGGCGGTGTACCGGGTCAGGTAGTTGCTCTTGCTCTGGTAGAGGCTGACCAGCGTGCTCGGGCTGAACGCGATGGTCTGCCCGAAGAGCGAGCAGGTCGGGTTGGCGCCGGGGGCGGGGGCGCCGCTGAGGGTCGAGACCGGAACGTCGACGTCGGGGGTCCGCACGCCGCCGATGACGTTGCCATGGGCGTCCAGGGCCAACGCGGGCGGACTGGTGCTGGCGAGTGTGAAGCGCGGTGGGCTGGGTGGTGGCGTCCCGTGGTCCACCCATCTGTTGAAGGCGGCGAACGCGGCCTGGACGACGTAGTGCTGCGGTCCGTCGTTGATGGGGGAAGTGCAGCCGAGTACGGATGCATACGGTCCCACCTCGTACGCATCGGCGTGCGAGGTGCCCGCCACCTCCCATGTGCGGATCCGCGCCGTGTTGGGTTGCTGGGCCGGGGCGTACCCGAGCTCGATGAGATCGGTCTGCGTCTCGAACATGAAGACCGGGATGGTGAGGTCGGTGCGGATGCGCAAGTCCGTGGGTCCCTGCGCCGAGGCGAAGGTGGCTCCGTTCAGTGGGGTGCCGCTGCCCCTCCGGCTGTGGATGAAGATGCCGTCGAAGGTATGGGTCAGGGGCTGGATGGCGTCGGCGAACGTCGTCATGTAGAACGCCGACTGGGACTCACCGACCGCCACGACGTGCCTGGGCCTGAGCCCGCCCAGCGCCGGACTGTCCTTGCTCCGCAGGGCAGCGCCGATCTGGGCGAACATGTCCAGGGCGTACTGGTCGCCGGGGTGATGGAGCGTGCCGTAGCGGGCGGGCTCGTTCTCAATGAGGCCGCCGGTCGGGGCCCCCTTCGCGGTGCCGAGAATGGACTGACCCCCGTTGACGCCGAGGGCCTGCGCCGACACCGCGACGTAGGCGTAGCCCTCCTGCATCAAGTAGGGATTGAGGTAGCTCCAGTCGGGCGCCGACTCCCCGCTGGAGACGTTCATCCATTCGACCACGACGGTGCCGTTGAATTTGGCCGCATCCGCGGGACGGCGCACCAGAATCCTGGTCTTGTAGCGCGCCTTCGTCGTCGGTCGAATCGACCACTTGCCGTCGCTCGGCTGTGACGCGGCCTTGAAGGTGTAGGCCGTGCCGGAGGCGAAGTACTCCTTTTCGACATACCCGTAGGTGGCCAGACCGGAAGGGAGGGCCGTCTCGGGCTCAATGATGTGACCCGTCGTGATCGGGCCCGTGAACGCCGCCGCGGCGCCGTAGATTCCCTTGCCCGCGTTCGCCGCCCCGGCCGGCATCGCCCCGACGAGTCCCCCGGCGGCTCCCAGTGCGCAGGCCACGGCGAGTGCCGCGCGTGCGAGGCCCCTGCCGGCCCCCGGCGCGGCCGCTCTCCGTCGCCCCAGACCCATCGGTTCCCCCCCAGCGTTCGCATTGCCGGCCCACGGCGTGCCACCGGAGCCTTGATGCTACCGATCGTCGGGGGGCGGGGCCGGGTGACCCCCGCAGGCGGGCTCGGTACCATGAACGTCCCGGCGCCAATCCGCGCGGCGGTCTCGCCCGTAGTGCAGTACGGCGATGCGCCACCGAAGACCCTGAGGAGATGAGCGAGATGGACCAGTCGACGCGGCACCGGATGACGACCCTGGGAGGCCCGGTCGGGCGCCTCGCCGTTGCGGCCCTCGCCCTGAGCGGGCTGTCCGCCGCGCTCGTCGGCGTGGATTCGGCCGGCGCCAGCACCGACGCCGCCAAGAGCGTGGTCGTCTCGACGGCCAAGAGCGCGAAGTTCGGCACGATCCTCGTGAGTGGCGCGACGCTGTACACCCTCAAGCCGAGCAAGACCGCCTGTACCGCCACCTGCCTGAAGATCTGGCCGGCCCTGGTGCTCCCCAAGGGCCAGACGAAGGCGACGGCCGGTTCAGGGGTGAGCGCCTCGAAACTGGGCACGGTGACCCGCTCGGGGGGAGTCCGCCAGGTGACCTACAACGGCAAGGCGCTCTACTTCTTCTCCGGGGACAGCGGATCCGGACAGGTCAACGGCAACCTGAGCGACGAATGGGGCAAGTGGGCCGACGTGGTGACCAAGAAGGGATCATCGTCGGGCTCGAACACGGCGACGACGGCCGGTTCGGGCGGAACCGCCTTCTAGCCGGCGCCATCGGGAGCTCACGTCCATCCTCATGGTGTCCGTCCTCGATACCCGTCGCACTGCCCCCCCGGCGCAGCCATCGGCCCGCCGGGTCGCCCGGCCCCTCGCGGCCGTCCGGTCGCGCGTCTACCTGCCGGCGTTCTCCATCGTCGCCGTCGCCGCGGCCCTCGTGGCGATCGGATGGGCCGACCATTGGGGAGGGTCCGGATTCGGCCCCTCCATGACGGGCCTCCGTCTCGTCGTCATCGGTCCGACCACCGTGGCCATCATCGGGGTCTTCCTGGTAACCGAGCGGGTGCGCCCGGCCCAGCGACGCGCCCTCGTCGCCCGCGGCCACCGGCAGGATCTGCTCTTCACCGTGTTCAACGCCACCCTCGTCGTGCCGCTGGTGACCGCGCTGAGCCTGTCCTTCTCCGAAATTGCCCGCCGCTCGCTCCCGTGGGTCGTCCTCCCGAGGATCGGCACGGTGCCCCGCTGGGGGGCCATCGTTCTCATCTTCGTGGCGATGGACTGGTGCAACTGGTTCGCCCACCTGGCCAACCACCGGGTCCGCTTCCTGTGGCGCTTCCACGAGCTCCACCACTCCCAGGAAGACCTGAACGTGCTGTCGGTCTTCCGCACGCATCCCCTCATCCACGTCTCGTACCTGATCGCGCTGATCCCGGGCATTGTGCTGCTGGCCAACGGCGCGCTGACGACGACCCTCCTGGTGATCTACGGCGGCATCGTCGCCTTCGCCCATTCCAATACCAACCTGGGCTTCGGGCCCCTCGGACGCATCGTCGTCAGTCCGAACTACCACCGCATCCATCACAAGCTGGACGGACCCCAGGACGTCAACCTCGGGTTCGCCCTGACCATCTGGGACCAGCTCTTCGGCCTCTCCGTGTTCCCGACGCCCGAGACCATCAGGACCGACACCGGGCTCCCGGGCCGGCCGCTGATCGTCGAGCAGGCCGGGGCGCGTCCCCACCATCTGTCGGTCTTCGCGGCACAGCTCGTGGCACCGTTCCGCCCCCTGGGCGCGGCGCGCGGGCCGGTGCCGCCCCTCTCGCACCGCGCGCGGCGCCCATAGCTCCGGCGTCGCCGGGCGGCGCGCCGTCCCGGTACAGTCGGAGTCAGTGCTCGCAGTCCATCTCCTCTGGACCGACGACCGCGGGGGCGGCTTCCTGCTCTGGGGCGAGGACGGCGACCTTCCCCTGTCCGGCCCCCCGAAGCGGGGCCGGAACCCGACGGTGCCGGTGCCACAACCCCACCCGTTCACCGCCGCCGCGTCGCGCCTCGTCGAAGGCGTGCTGGAGGTGGCACCCAGCCTCCACGCCGCGTTGGCCTACGGCGCGGTGGAGAGCCAGGTCGTCTGGCTGCCCGGGAAGCCCCACGCGCCGCTCGCCTCCCCGGAGCTGATCCGGACCGAGTCCGCCCCGGCGAGTGCCAGGCGGGCGACCGGGTTGTGGCCGTTCGAGGTGACCACCCTGCGGTTGAGCCCGTCGGCGGGTCTGGACCTCGCACTGGCGCTGGGCGGGGTCGGCTCCCCCGAGCTCCATGCCGGGGCCTCGGTGTCGACGTTCGCCGCCCTGGCCGCGCTGGCCCTCGAGATCGTGGCCGCCGGGCGGGTCCTCCCCGACCTCCGCCGCAGCGCCGACGGGTACGAGGCGGTCTGGGAACCCCTGATGAACGGGGAGGACGACGGGCGCGTGCGGACCGTGGCCGACGCGCTACCCCCGGTCTGCCGTTCCCTGACCGCCGAGGGGGTCCCCCCGGAGGGGATCGTCCAGCGCGCCGTGAGCGCCTTCGTCCATGCGGTGTGCCGGGACTCGCTCGCCACCTCGCGCCCCGCCCCGATCCGGCTGCCCCGTGGGGGAGGCGATCTTCCGCCCGCCGCCCTGGAGGCCTGGCTCACCGCCCTGGCCTCCCCCTCGCCCGTGGTGGCGGCCGACCCCAACGAACTGGCCAAGTTGGAGCGGCTCATCGGCGAATGGCGTGCCGACGCGGCGGCGCGCGGCGGATCCTTCCGGCTGTGCCTCCGTCTGCGCGAGCCCCGCCTCGACGAGGTGACGGACGACGGCCCGGCTGACGACGTAAGGGCCGCCGGGCCGCCGGGCCAGGCGGGCGACGAGGCGACCTGGGAGTTGGAGTTCCTCCTCCAGGCCACCGACGACCTCAGCCTGGTCGTCGGGGCCGAAGAGGTCTGGCGGGCCGGGGCGCAGCTCCAGCGGGCCAGCCGGTCGCTCAGCGCGCCCCATGAGGTCTTCCTGGCCGAACTGGGCCGGGCCGTGCGCATCTACCCCGAGCTGGGGGAGGCCTTGCGCCAGCCCGCGCCGACCGGTCTCGCCCTGACCCTCGGCGGCGCCCACCGCTTCTTGGTGGAGGCCGCGCCCGCGCTGGAGGTGGCCGGGTTCGGCGTCCTGCTGCCGTCGTGGTGGGGGCGCCCCTCGGCCCGGCTCGGGGTGCGGCTCAAGACCTCCACCCCGACCACCTCGACCCGCGGTGGCGGCTCCGGCGGCCTCCTCAACCAGGAGGGCATCTGCGCCTTCGACTGGGAGGCCGCACTGGGCGACCAGCAGATCGATCAGGCCGAGCTCCTGCGGCTGGCCAAGCTCAAGGCACCCCTGGTCAACGTGCGCGGCCAGTGGATGGAGTTCCGCCCGGCCGAGGTGGACCGCCTGGTGCACTTCCTCACCGCCCAACCCAAGACCCGGGCGCAGCGCACCATGACCATCGGCGAGGTGCTCCAGGTGGCGGCCGGCGTCGGCCCCGACCGGCCCGGCGTCCCCATTCTCGGCATCTCCGCCGAAGGGCAGCTGGGCGCCCTGTTGCGGGGCGAGCTGGAAGGCACCCTCGACGTCCGGCCGACCCCCGAGGGGTTCGTCGGCGAGCTCCGCCCCTACCAGCAGCGCGGGGTGGCCTGGCTCCAGATGCTGGAGCGTCTGGGCCTCGGCGCCTGCCTGGCCGACGACATGGGGTTGGGCAAGACGGCCACCGTGCTGGCGCTCCTGCAGAACGAGCATCTCGCCGCCACGGCGGCCGGGGGGAAGAAGGGCGCGTCCGACGGTGGTCCCACCCTGGTCATCTGCCCGACCTCGGTGGCCGGCAACTGGGCCCGCGAGTCCGAGCGCTTCACCCCGGACCTGACGGTGCTCGTGCACCACGGGGCGACCCGGGCCCGGGAGGCGGCCTTCGAGAAGGCCGCCGCGGCGGCGGACATCGTGATCACCACCTACGCCCTGGCCACCCGGGACCGGACCGTGCTGGCCAAGGTGCCCTGGCGGCGCATCGTGCTCGACGAGGCGCAGAACGTGAAGAACCCCGAGGCCAAGCAGACCAAGGCGGTCCGTGCCCTGCCCTCTCCGCGCAAGGTCGCGCTCACCGGAACCCCGGTCGAGAACCACCTGGGAGAGCTGTGGTCGATCATGGAGATCCTCAACCCTTCGCTCCTCGGGTCGGCGGCGTCGTTCCGGGAACGCTTCGTGATCCCGGTGGAGCGGTTCCGCGACGAGGAGGCGGCCGAACAGTTGCGCCGGCTCACCCGGCCCTTCATCCTGCGGCGGCTGAAGACGGACCGGAGCATCGTCCCGGACCTGCCCGAGAAGATGGAGATGAACGAGCTGTGCACCTTGACCAAGGAGCAGGTCACGCTCTACCAGGCCGTGGTGGACGACATGCTGCGGCGCATTGACGAGGCCGACGGCATCGCCCGCAAGGGGCTGGTGCTGACCGCCATGTTGCGCCTCAAGCAGGTGTGCAACCACCCGGCGCAGTTCCTGGGCGACGGCTCCGCGCTGCCGGGGCGCTCGGGGAAGCTCGAGCGGGCCGGCGAAATCCTCGACGAGGTGCTCGACTCTGGTGAGCGGGCCCTGGTGTTCACCCAGTTCTCCGAAATGGGGTCCCTGCTCGTCGAGTACCTCTCGGCGCACCTGGGGTGCCGGATCTCCTATCTCCACGGCGGGGTACCCCGCCGCCAGCGCGACGACATGGTCGCCGAGTTCCAGGACCCGGCGATCGACGTCCCGATCATGGTCCTCTCCCTCAAGGCCGGCGGGACGGGACTGAACCTGACCGCGGCCAACCACGTAATCCACTTCGACCGCTGGTGGAACCCGGCCGTGGAGAACCAGGCCACCGACCGTGCCTTCCGCATCGGCCAGCGCAAGGACGTCCTGGTGCGCAAGCTGGTGTGCGCCGGCACGCTGGAGGACCGGATCGACCAGCTGATCGCGTCCAAGCGCGATCTGGCCGAGCGGGTGGTGGGCGCCGGGGAAGGCTGGCTCACCGAGCTCTCCACCGACGACCTGGCCGATGTGTTGCGCCTCTCCGCCGAGGCTTCGGTGGGCGCGTGAGCCCGCCCCGCCACAAGCCGGGGGCGACGCGGGCGGCCGGCAGCGAGCGCAACCACACGTCGGCCGCCGCGGTGGGCGACCTCCAGGGTCTGGTCGATCAGGTGCAGGCGCTCCGGCGCCGGCACAAGGCGAACCCCTCGGCCCAGAGCGCGGCGGAGCTGTCCCGTCTGCGCGAGCAGCTGCTCGAAGCCCTCGACCTCGACGCGGAGGACGACGAAGAAGAGGAAGAAGAGGAGGACGTCGACGGGCGCGGCGAGTTCGCGGATGAGGACAGCGAGGCGGCCTTCATGGGCGGCGTGGACGACGAGATCTGGGAGGAGGACGAGTCGGGTGAGTGGCGCTCGCGGCGCGACTGGTCCCGGTTCAAGACGGCCAAGCGGATCCCAGTCGAAGACGGCCTGGAGCTGCGGAGCCGCCGGGGGGCCATCGGCGAGAGCTGGTGGTCGCGGCGCTTCCTCTCGGCCATTGAGTCCATCTTGACCGGGGGCCGCCTGACCCGGGGCCGCACCTACGCCCGCCAGGGGCAGGTGATCGACCTGGGCATCGGGTCGGGGCTGGTGGTGGCCCAGGTGCAGGGATCGCGGCGCACTCCCTACGGGGTCCAGATCTCCATGCCGGCGGCCAGCGACGCGCGTTGGGAGGCCATCGTCGACGCGCTGGCCGCGCAAGCCGGCTACGCGGCGCGCCTGCTGGCCGGCGAGCTGCCCCACGAGATAGAGGACGTCTTCGCCGGGGCCGGGGTGGCCCTGTTCCCCGAACGCGGCTCACACCTGACCACCAGCTGCACCTGCCCCGACTGGGCCACGCCGTGCAAGCACGCCGCCGCGGTGTGCTACCTCATGGCCGAGGCGTTCGACGACGATCCCTTCTTACTGCTCGCCTTCCGCGGACGCGAGCGCGAGGCGTTGCTGGACGAGTTGCGCGACCGCCGCGGGTTGGCGGTCGATGACGGGGGGCCCGGCGGGGCACCCTCCCCATCCGAGCCACCGTCGCGCGCCGCGCCGCTGGCGGACTCCCTCGCCACCTTCTGGAGCGGCGGCGCCGGGTTGGCCGAGGTGCACTGCCTCCCCCGGGCCACCGAAGCCCCCGGGGCGGTGCTGCGCCTGTTGCCGCGGGGCGTGCTCGTCGTCCGGGGCAAGGAGGTCGCCGATCTGCTGGAGCCCGCCTATGCCCGGGTCACCGCCGACGCCGAGGGGCGGGCCTTCGGGGGTGGTCCGCCGTCGCGCACCGGCACCAAGAACCCAAGGGATCCGGCGGCACCCCAGCTACCGTAATTGCGGCTGGCCTGCTATTTTCGGTCCCGCGGAGCCCGGGGCGGGCTGCGCCGGGGCGCAGCCGCATCCTCGCCACAGGCGAAATGGGAGACCAGATGAGTTGGTGGGCGGGTTGGCGCAACTACGTGGGGACCACCCTGGCTGTCCTCACCCTTTCGGCCGGGGTGGCCATCACCTCTTTGGCCGCCGGACCGGCGGGCGCGGTGGTGGCCTCGAGCGGGGGGCCCAACACCTACAAGCTCTCGGGCGCGGTGAACGGCACGCTGAGCGACGGTCCCAACGCGGGCTGCCCCTACGGGGGCATCAACAACAAGGGGTTCGTCGACCTCAACGATCTCGTCGGATCGGTCTCCGGCATCAGCGGGGTGGCCAGCTGGTCGCTCGATGTGAACGTGAAGAAGAACGGCACCTTCAAGTTCAAGGCGCTCCCCATCGGCGACCCCAACGCCGAGCTGAACGTGGACCTCAAGGACGGGAACATCGCCAAGGGCGTGGCGGACAACTTCTTCGCCGACAGCGGTACCGTCACCGTCAAGGGGGAATCCGGATCGATCAGCGCCGGCATGCGCCAGAACCCGAGCGGCAAGACGCTCAAGTTGGTGGCGCGCTGGGCCTGTGGGTCGACGGCCGCCGCGCAGGCCGTGGCGGGGTCGGGATGGAAGACCCCGGTTGTGGTGGCGCACACCACGACCGGCACGGCGCCGCCCAACTTGACCAGCGTCTCGTGCCCCACCGCGTCGTTCTGCGCCGCCGTGGACAGCAAGGGCAGCGTGGTGACACTGCAGGGCAGCACCTGGTCCACGCCGCAGAGCATCGATACCAACGCCACCTCGAACTTCAACGACGCCATGGGGACGGTCTCGTGCGCCTCGGCGTCGTTCTGCGTGGCGGGCGACGACCTGGACGACGTGTACACGTACAACGGTTCGAGCTGGAGTGCGTCGCAACAGTTGAACCCGTCGGTGACGTCGCCGACCGTGTCCTTCGCAGTCTCATGTCCCACCACGTCGTTCTGCCTGGCCGTGGACGGCAACTTCAACGCGTACACCTACAACGGGTCGACGTGGTCGGCGGCGCAGGTGATCGACCCCAACACCCTGGAGGGGATCATCATCGGCGAGGTCTCCTGTGCCAGCGCCACCTTCTGCGAGGCCGCCTACGGGCAGAAGACGGTGAGCTACAACGGGTCGACCTGGTCGGCGCCGGTCACGGTCCCCGCCGGTGCCGAAGGGAGCGCCTCTGCGAACCCGATCATTGAGGCGCTGTCGTGCGCCTCGGCGACCTTGTGCGCCGGGGTCGGGACGACGTCGAACAACCAGGGCTACCTCGACACGTTCAACGGCACCGCCTGGGCGGCGCCGTTGATCAAGAAGACCGGGCTCGGCCCGCAAGCCTTCGTGTCGGTGTCGTGCCCCACCACGTCGTTCTGCATGGCGCCCGGCCTCGACGGCTGGGTCACCTACAACGGTTCTTCGTGGGGCGCTCCCCAGACCTTCTCCGACCCCGGAGGACCGATCGGCGAGGGCCCTCTCTACGCCAACTCGGTCTCCTGCACCTCGGCCAAGTTCTGCGAGGAAGTGGAGGACAGCGGATACGCCGACGTCTGGAAGGGCTGACCCTGCGCCGCAGCCGAGGATCGGTGCGCTACTCGTTGCGCCAGCGCCGGTAGAGCTCGCTGAGATCCTGTTTGGCCTCAGGGGTCAGCTCGTCGACCTCGACTGCGCCCGTGAGGGCGATCGTGATCCGGATCTGCTCCACGTAGGCGGTGCAGTTGGGGCAGGCGCGTAGGTGGCGTTCGAAGCGGCGCCGCTCTCGGCGCGACAGGGCTCCCTCGAGGTAGTCGGTGACCAATTCGACCGCCTGCTGGCACACGATGTCCCTACGGCGCAGTGACAGCACGGTTCACCCTTTCCCCATTTTGGTTTCGAGGATCCCGCGCAACTGGGAGCGGCCCCGGTGTAGCAACACCCGCTGGTTGCCCACGCTGATCCCCAGTACGGAGCAGGCCTCGTCGTGCGACAGCCCCTCGACGTCGCGCAGCAGGACGACCTGGCGTTGGCGCGCCGGCAGATCCTCCAGCGCCGCCTTGAGGATCGGCGACCACGCGGCGGCATCGAGGCGTTGCTCGCTCTCCTCTATCCACTTGTCGACCGGATCGGCCCACTGTCCCTCGGCGTTGAAGCGGGCGGGATCGACTGCGTGCAGCGCCTCGGTGGGCACGGCGGGGTGCTCCTTGGTGCCGGCCGAGCGCGCCCGGTTGACGAGGATGCGGAAGAGCCAGGTCTTGAACGACGAGCGTCCCTCGAACGTCTCGATGCCCCGGACCAGACCCAGCCACGTGTCCTGTACGGCCTCCTCGGCCACGGCCTGACTGGGGACGAAGCTCCGGGCCAGGCGCAGCATGGGCTGCTGATACCGGCCCACCAGGGCCACGAACGCCTCCTCGTCGCCGTTGCGCAGACGCGCCACCATCTCGGCGTCCGCGTCCACGGCGCGCAGCGTAGGACGCCAGGGGGCCAAAAACGTTGCGCCCCGTCGCCCTGTCGCCGCTCCAGTGACCATCTGATGCCTCGCCACGACCTGTTAGTCCGCCCCCGGTCCCGGAGCGTTACACGGGAGGCGTGGTGCCGTGGAGGGCGCTGCACCGCGCGGCGTGCGAGCGCGGTGCGGCGTAACGCGCGACGCCCCGGTGCGGACTGTGTTGCGAAAGCGTGACCCGTTCTATGTGAAGGAGATGCAATGAGGAAACTGACCGGACTCGGCCTGGCGACGGGCGCAGCCCTGGGCCTGGCGGCCCTGGTGGCTCCCGCGAGCGCAGGAGCCGACGGGTATGGCGGAGGGTGGAACTCCGGCGGGTGGAACCCCGGGGGCGGCGATCACGTCGTCTTCGTCCAGACCGACAACACCGCCGGCAACCAGGTCGTGGCCTACGACCGGGCCGACAACGGCACCCTCACCTTGCAGCACATCTACGCCACCGGTGGGCTGGGCGGCGTGCTGAGCGGTTCGGTCGTGGACCACCTGGCCTCCGAGGGCTCCCTCACCTACGACCCGAGGAACAACCTGCTCTACGCGGTGAACGCCGGCAGCAACACCGTGTCCGTCTTTTCGGTACGGGGCGATCGGCTCGCCCTGCGCCAGGTGGTGAACTCCGGCGGGTCGTTCCCGGTGAGCGTGGCGGTGCACGGCAACGTCGTCTACGTCGTCAACGCCGAGAACGGGGGGACGCTCCAGGGGTACGTCGTGGCCTTCGACACTCTGGTGCCGCTTCCGGGCTCCGGACGCGCCCTCGGCCTGAACGCGGCGGCTACGCCGCAGTTCACCAACACGCCCGGGCAGGTCGCCTTCTCGCCCAACGGCTCCCAGTTGATCGTGACGACCAAGGCGAACGGGAGCGACATCGAAGTGTTCGGCGTCGGGTACTTCGGGTACCTGTCGGCGGCCCCGGTGGTGAACGCGGAGCCGGGCGCGGTTCCCTTCGGTGTCACCTTCGACCCCACCGGCCATCTGGTCGTGGCCGAATCGAGCAGCACGACGCCCGCGGTGGCCACGTTCGCGCTCAACCCCAACGGGACGGTGACCCAGCTCGCCCTGGTGCCGACCGGCGAGGCCGCCACGTGCTGGATCGCGCCCGCGGGGGGCTTCTTCTACGCCTCCAATGCGGGGAGCGCCACCCTGAGCGGCTACCAGGAGAACAGTGGCAGCGGCGCCCTTAGTCTGCTGGGGACGACGAACACCGACCCGGGGACCGTTGACGCATCAGCCTCGGCCAACGGGCAGTTCCTCTACGCCCAGACCGGGGCCAACGGGATCGTCGACGAGTTCCACGTGAACGGGAACGGCACGCTCACCGAGGTCGGCAGCGTGACCGTGCCCGGCGCGGTCGGGGGCGAGGGCATCGTCGCCTTCTGACGGCACTGCGGTGCGAGGGACGCTTCCCTACAGCACCCGCACGCCCCAACTGAACAGGTGTCATGCTTGACACCGATGCTCGTGATGGTGAGCTTGCGGTGACCGCTCCGGTGGCGTCGTGGCTCATGCTGCCACTGGTCGCCGGACACCTGGCCGCGCTCCCCGCTGCTGCAGCGCCATCTCGGCCCGCCCCCGTCATCGCATCGATTGGAGGGCCTTCCCTGCCCCTCCCCGCCGCACCGACCGGAGTGACGGCCACCGCGACAGATGGCCAGGCCGAGGTGAACTGGACGGCGCCCCGTACGGGTGCCGGGAGCCAGATCAGCAACTACCTGGTCACGTCGTCACCGCCCGGTGCCGCGGTCGTCGTGGCTGGGGGGCAGACACGCGCCGTGATCGGCGGGCTCCCCAATGGCGAGCGAGTCAGATTCACTGTCGTCGCCGCCGATTCGACTGGCCGGGGACCCCCGTCGACTCCCTCGAACGGCGTGACACCGGAGTCCCTCTCGACGTTCACATCCACGGTATCGATTCGGTCCGTAAGCGCCATGTTCAACGGCGGCGCCTGTGTGGATCAGGGGAGTCAGTGTTTCGGGATCCAACAGAACTCCTTCGTCCACTCGGCCGACGGAGAGTATTGGGTCCAGAACCTCGTGTTCGTAGAGGACAGCACGCGCCACGGTTGGGAGGCCGAAGGGAACTACGAGATCTGGAATGGCACCCAGCAGTCGATACTGGCGTGCAGCGGCACCATCGCGTCCGGGCCGAACGGACAGTTCTGCGAATGGCCGATGGAGTGGCGCCCCATGAAATTTCCCACTCGGATCACCCTCACCTCGACCGTCGCCGATGGCGACATGGTGTTGAAGAACTCGCTCGGCAATTTCTTCCCGGCATGGTCACCAGGCCCGGGGGGCATCAGGTTCATCGTCGATCCCCATGAAATGGCAGTGACTTCCCTGCTGAGCCTGTTCGCACCCGAGACGGTGATCGTCGGGGAAACCGGCCGGCACACAGTGACGTTCAACGGGGGGAGCGGGTCGATCGCGTCACAGATGGTTCTCGCCAACGGGCAGGCAGGCGATCCGGATACCCAATGCGTGGCGCAGAGCAGTGATACGTCAACCGGTGAGTCGAGCGTGGGCTTCTACTGGTCCGCTTCGAGCCGAGGCGGGACGAATCTGGTCGACTTTGCCGCCCACGGGGGCAATCCCGGAGACGGGGACGGCGTCATGGTATTGCCGGACTCGCTGATGTGCGCCTGACCAGGTCCGGCCGCAGTGGTGCTGGCACGACCGGTGGCGCACCGGCTGGCCACCTTGGAACCGGGTTGGGCCGGGGTCAGACTGGCGAGAAGGCGTAAGAACAACACGCCGCCTTAGGGTCGGGTCCGGCGTGAATCAGCAAGTAACCGGAGGTGGGTGGCGGTGAACGACCGGGTGCTTGGTGTCGCCTTGTACCGGTTCCGGGCCACCTTCCGCCGCCGGTGGGGGGGCTACCTCTCCATTCTTCTCCTGGTTGGATTGGTAGGTGGCCTGGCCATGGGGTCGATAGCGGCGGCCCGACGGACCCAGTCGTCGTTCCCGACGTATCTGGCGAGCACCAACCCGTCCGACCTGAACCTTCCGACCGCGGGATGGCAGCCGGGGTCCCCGAACAGTGCCGGCGTCGACCCGAGCATCCCCCGGATGCTCGCCCGCCTGCCCCTCGTGCGACGGGTGGAGAACGAGTTCAACGTCAATGCCCAGCCGTTGGGAAAGAACGGCCTTCCGGCCCATCCTCCCCCCAAGGCCAGATCTCTCGGTATCAGCGTGCTCAATGACGACGGCAGCATCGACGGGGAGTTCTCCGATCAGGACC
>Ga0182030_10009143_pt1 | contig 20340 bp, 16 predicted proteins | sample 812S3MmetaG_FD_121299 | JGI IMG/M metagenome (GOLD analysis project Ga0182030, IMG submission 121299) | Permafrost microbial communities from Stordalen Mire, Sweden - 812S3M metaG (Illumina Assembly) | ecosystem: Environmental > Terrestrial > Soil > Wetlands > Permafrost | place: Sweden... | reverse complement strand
CGTCGCGCGCACCGGGCGACTGTCCTCGGACAACCCGAACCTGCACAACATCCCCGTGCGTTCCAAAGAGGGCCGCCGTCTGCGCTACGCCTTCGTGCCCACCGAGGGGTGGGAACTGGCCGTTGCGGACTACAACCAGATTGAGCTTCGCATCCTGGCCCACCTCTCCCAGGACAGCGGTCTGTTGGCCGCCTTCGCCTCCAACGAGGACGTGCACCGCACCATTGCCGCGTCGGTCTTCGGCATACCGGTCGGTGACGTCAGCCACGAGCAGCGCGAGCAGGCCAAGGCCGTCTCCTACGGTCTGGCCTACGGCATGGAGGCCTACGGGTTGAGCCAGCGCCTCGGCGTGCCGGTCAGTTCGGCCAAGGAGATCATGGACAAGTACTTCGCCGGTTTCCCCTCCCTGCGCGCCTACATGGATTCGACCATCAAGGAGATCCGGACCCAGGGCTATTCGCGCACCGAGTTCGGTCGCATTCGTCCCTTTCCCGACCTGGCGACCGCGGTGGGCCCCCAGCGCCTCGCGGCCGAGCGCCAGGCAATGAACTCGGGCATCCAGGGACTGGCTGCCGACATCTTCAAGTCCGCCCTGGTGCGCCTCGACCGTCGTCTGACGAGTGAAGGGCTCGCCGCGCGGCTCATCCTCCAGGTCCACGACGAAGTGCTCGTCGAGGCGCCGCCCGCAGAGCACGCTCCGGTTGAGGGCATCATTCTCGACGCGCTGGTCAACGCGGCCAACCTCAGCGTGCCGCTCGAAATCTCGCTGCACTGGGGTGAGAACTGGGCGGCCGCGAAGGGCTGATTTGCGCGGTGGTAGGGTTCTCTACTGGGTTTACACCGGAAACCCACTCCCTATTGACTAGCGGACCCCGGTGTGGTCGTCACGGATGTACGTATGTCGGAAGGCCTTAGCCTCCTCTCCACCCAACAAATGGGTACCTTCGACGACGAGGGCAATTATGTTCCTCGCGTCATCACCGAAGACAACATGGTCGGCACCGACCTCGCCACCCTCGTGGGCGACAGCGTGCTCGAATTCGAAGACGGCGACCTGGTGATGGGCATTGTCGTCAAGATCGACCGCGACGAAGTGCTGTTGGACATTGGTTTTAAATCCGAGGGTGTCATTCCCGCGCGTGAACTCTCCATTCGCAACGACGTTGACCCGTCGGAGATTGTCTCGCTGGGCGAGCGCGTCGAGTGCCTGGTGCTGCAAAAAGAGGACAAGGAAGGTCGCCTCGTACTCTCCAAGAAGCGCGCCCAGTACGAGAAGGCCTGGAGCACGATTGAAGAATTGAAGAACCGTGACGAAGTGGTCAAGGGCGTCGTCATCGAAGTGGTCAAGGGCGGACTCATCGTCGACATTGGTCTGCGCGGCTTCCTGCCGGCCTCGCTGGTGGAGCTGCGCCGCGTGCGCGAACTCCAGCCGTACATTGGCAAAACCGTCGAGGCCAAGATCATTGAGCTCGACCGCAACCGCAATAACGTGGTGCTCTCGCGCCGCGCCTGGCTCGAAGAGACCCAGAAGGAACAGCGCGGCGACTTCCTCAACAACCTGAAGCCGGGCGAGCGCCGTCACGGCGTCATCTCCTCGGTCGTCAACTTTGGTGCCTTCGTGGACCTGGGCGGCATGGACGGGCTCATCCACGTGTCCGAGCTCAGCTGGAAGCACATTGATCACCCGAGCCAGGTCGTCGCCGTCGGTGACGAGGTGGATGTCGAGGTCCTCGACGTGGACTTCTCCAAGGAGCGCATCTCGCTGTCGCTCAAGGCCACGCAGTCGGACCCCTGGCAAGTCTTTGCCGAGAGCCACGCCGTTGACCAGCTGGTCTACGGTCGTGTCACCAAGCTCGTGCCCTTTGGCGCGTTCGTCCAAGTGGGCGAGGGCATTGAGGGCCTCGTGCACATCTCCGAGCTCGCCGCGCACCACGTCGACACGCCCGACCAGGTGGTCACCGCGGGCGAGGAGCTCTGGGTCAAGATCATTGAACTCGACACCGCGCGCCGCCGTATCAGCCTGTCGGTCAAGCAGGCCGCCGAGGGTGGCGAGGTCAGCGAAGAGTACCGTGAAGCCTTCGGGTCACACGCCTACGACACCGAAGGCAACTACATCGGTGGCATCGAGTACGGCGAGTTCACGCCCGAGACCGAAGCCCAGGCCGCCTGGGCTGAGTACGCCACCGAGACGGTCGCCAAGTCGCCCGAGTCGGCCGCTGACACTGACGCAGAGGTCGCGGGCGAGACGGTCGACGATGTGGTTGATGTCGACAGCACCGACGATGAAGTTGTTGACGCCGTTGCGGTGGCCACCGACGCTGCGGACGAGACCGAGGCGTAAGCGCCGCGCCGCGTTCATCACGGCGACAGAATTCGAATCCGTAACTTTCAGAACGGGGTTACTTGCGCCCAATCGTGAGCGGGTAGTGACACGAGACCTGGTGACCCGGCGCGACCTCCTGGGGCAGCGGCTCTTCGTCCGCGCACTTCTGGGTGGCGTGGGGACAGCGCGTGCGAAACCGGCAGCCGCTCGGCGGGTTGATGGGACTGGGCGGCTCTCCCTGGAGCACGGCGCCGTGGACCGGCGAGTCGGGGTCCGCCTCGAGGGCCGCGCCCAACAGGAATTTCGTGTAGGGGTGGGCTGGCAGGTCGTAGAGCGTGTCGGCCGGACCGAGCTCGCAGATCTTGCCCAAATACATGACCGCAACCCGGTCGCTCACGTTCTTCACGACGGCCAGGTCGTGGGCAATGAACAACAGGGTCAAACCGTATTCGGCCTTGAGGTCCTCGAGCAGGTTGAGGATCTGGGCCTGGATCGAGACGTCCAGGGCCGAGACCATCTCGTCGCAGATCAGCAATTTCGGTCGCATGGCGAGCGAGCGGGCGATGGAGATCCTCTGGCACTGGCCCCCGGAGAACTGTCGCGCGTACCGGTTGCCGTAGACCGCGGGGTCGATGCCGACCTTGTTGAGCAGGTCACTGATGATCACGTCGCGCTCGGTGCCGGTGACGGTCTTCCAGCAGTCGATTGGTTCGGCGACGATGTCCTTGACCCGTCGGCGGGGATTGAGCGAACTGATGGGGTCCTGGAAGATCATCTGCATGCGTGTGCGCGCTTTGCGCAGCGCGCCGCCCTTCAGGGTCGTCACCTCGGTGCCCTCCAGCGAGATCGTGCCGCCGCTCGGCTCGATGATGCGCATGAGCGCCTTGCCGGTGGTCGACTTGCCGCAGCCGGATTCGCCGACGAGTCCCAACGTTTCGCCCTCAAAGACGTCAAAGCTGACGCCGGCGACGGCGCTGACGCAGTGCTGTCCGTGGCCGAAGGTGACCGTCAAGTCACGCACGCTCAGCAGTGGTTGGCGCTCGATCACGAGACGCCCACCTCTCGGTTGCTCATCAGCGGATTCCAGCAGGCAAAGAGGTGGCCCGGCTCACCGGCCGGCGTGAGTTCCGGGCGTTCCTTGCGACAGCGGTCGGTCGCATACGCGCAGCGCGGCGCGAAACTGCAGCCGTTCGTGAGGTTTAGCAAGTTCGGCGGGCGCCCGGGAATCGTCGTGAGCCGGGTGTGCGAGGGATTGGTGATCTTGGGCGAACTGTCGAGCAGGGCTCTCGTGTAGGGCATGCGGTGATTGGTGAAGACCTCGCGAGTCGACCCCATTTCCACGATGCGCCCGGCGTACATGACCACGATCTTCGACGTGCGTGTCGCGACCACGCCGAGGTCGTGGGTCACCAGGATGACCGACATGTGCAGCCGTTCCTTCAGTTCGTCGAGCAGGTTGAGGATCTGCGCCTGGATGGTCACGTCCAGACCCGTCGTGGGTTCGTCGGCCAAGAGCAACTTGGGCGAGCACGCCAGGGCCGTCGCGATCACCACGCGCTGGCGCATGCCGCCCGAGAGCGCGCCAGGGAAGGCGTCGTAGCGCCGCTCCGGTGAGGGGATCCCCACGAGCTCGAGCAGTTCAATCGCGCGGGCCCTGGCGTCGGCTCGGCTCATACCCAGCCGCACGCGTAGCGTCTCGTCAATCTGCTTGCCCACTCGCATCACCGGATTGAGCGAGGTCATCGGGTCTTGGAACACCATGGCGACCTCGGTGCCCCAGAGCTTGCGCTTCGCCTTCTCGCTGGCGCCAACAATCTCTTGACCGTTGAGCAACACCGAACCCGAGACGGTCACGTTGCGGCGCGGCTGGAGCCCCATGATGGTGCGCGACAGAACGGTCTTGCCCGATCCTGACTCGCCGACGATGCCCAGGGTCTCGTTCTTGCTGAGGTCGAACGACACGTTGCCCACTGCGGTGAGCGGTCCGCCCAGCGTGGCGAAGGTCGTGGTGAGGTCGTTAACGACCAATAGCTTGGATGCGGAGTCGCTCATATTTTCACCTCGGCCACGTCGAAGTGCGTGCGTAGCCGGTCGCCGATGAAGTTGAGGCACAACAGGAATAGACAGAGCGCCAGCGACGGGAAGATGACGAGCCACGGGTTCTGGGCCATGACGCTGCGGGCCTCGTTGATCATGTTGCCCCACGAGGGCGTCGGCGGATTGACCGAGAGCCCGAGGAAGGCGAGCGCGCCCTCAAGGGTCACCACCGTCGCGATGCCGATGATCAAGAAGGAGACGAGGATGGGCGCCACGTTCGGCAGGAGTTCCTTAAAGAGGATGCGCCGGTCCGAGGCGCCCTGCACCTTGGCCGCGATGATGAAGTCACGCGACGCGACCGACAGCGTGGCGGCGCGAATGATGCGGTAGATGATGGGTATCGAGGCAATGCCAATCACCACGATGATCTTGAACAGGTCACGCGGCACCCAGAAGGAGAGCACGGCGATGGTCGCGACGATGGCGGGAAAGGCGAGCAGGGTGTACATGACGGTCGTGATGATCGTGTCGAAGTGGCCCCGGCGGTAGGCCGTCAACATGCCCAGCGGCGCGCCGATGCCAAAGCCGATGACCATGGACCCGACGCCGGCGCTGATCGAGATTCGCGATCCGTAGACCACGCGCGAGAAGATGTCACGTCCGATTTCGTCGGTGCCAAAGAGGTGGTGCAGCGACGGCGCGGCATTAATCGCGGTGAAGTTCTCGTAGAGCGGATTCTCCAGCGGCAGGACGTTGGCGAAGATGGCGCCAATGAGGTTGAGCCCGATCCAGCCCACGCAGATCCAGAACAGGACGCCGAGTGGTTCGCGCCCTTCCGGTTTTTCCACCTGGGGGTGGCCGTACTCGGCGATGACTATCTCGCCATAATTTTCACTCACGGCTAATCCTTGGATCAACAATGTTGATGATGAAGTCAAAAATAAAGTTGACGAGCACTACGCCGACGGACACGACCAAGACGATGCCCTGAACCAGCAGGTAGTCGCTGGTGTTGATCGCCGAAATCAACTCGTAGCCGAGTCCGGGGATGGCCAGAAAATACTGGACCACAAAGAGCGCGGCCAGCAGGCCACCAATGTTGACGCTGGCGCTGCCGAGCAGGGTGACCGACGACGGACGAAAGGCGTGACGCCACATGATGCGACGTCGACTAAGACCCTTCGAGCGCGCCATCGTGATGAACTCTTCTTGCATGGTGGCGACCAGATCGCTGCGCAGCACACGAAAGTAGAGCGTGAAGCTGCCAATCGCGATCGTGATGGCGGCCAGGGAGAGGCTTTCAAGGTTGGCGATCCAGTCGGTGCCGAACGAGACGTACGCCGACGGCCCGGTATTGGCCAACCCCCATTTAATTGAAACCAGCAGCACGAGGAACACAACGACGATGAACGGGGGGATTGATAACAAGGTGAAGCTGCCGGCGCTGAGCAGACGGTCAACCGGGCCATCGGGTTTGCGCGCCGAGCGCATCGCCAGTGGAATGGCGATGGCCAGCGCCAGGATCTGGCTCACGACGATGAGTTCGATGTCGATAGGTAGGGCCGCCCGGATCGTTGAATCCACCGAGACGCGCGAGATGAACGAGGTGCCCAAATTGCCGTGCAGCACGTGACCAATCCAGATGAAGTACTGATCGATGATTGGCTTGTTGAGCCCTAGCTGTTTGTAGAGCAAGGCCTTGTTAGTGGGATTGTAGGCGTTGCCCAAAATGACCACGGCGGGGTTGCCGGGTAAAAGGTGTACAAGGTAGAAAGTGCCGACCGAGATGACGAAGACAATCCCGACTAATTGGATTAGACGCCGTAGGACGTATCGCAGCACTATTTCCCTTCTGTGGCCTGTTAGGACCTTACTCAACCCCGGCTATTTTCAACTGTCATCTGGCTTTTACGGAGGCGACGTCACAGGCGGTGGCTACCGTGGTCAGGTGAAAAGAATTGTCATCGCGGGCGGCATTGGTGCCGGGAAAAGTGCCACGTCCGAACGCCTCGTGTCGCTCGGCTGGCCGGTCATCGACGCGGACAAAATCGCGCGCGACGTGACCGAGCCCGGCCTACCCGCGTACCTCGCGCTACGCGACGCCTTCGGCGATGCCGTGCTCAGTGTGGACGGAACTATCGATCGAGCTTTTCTCGCTGACGTGGTCTTTCACGATCGCACCGCGCTGCGGCGACTCAACCTGATTACGCACGGACATATTGGCGTTGAAATACTTCGCCAGCTCAACACCACAACGGGACCGGCCGCGTTCATCGCGCTACCGCTCTTTCGCCCCGAGCACCGTGAACTGCTAGGCCTCGACGAAGTCTGGGCCGTGCTGGTCCAACCCGAGACCGCGATCGCGCGACTGATTGAGCATCGAGGTTTCACGCTGGCCGACGCCACGGCGCGCTTAGAGAGTCAGATGACGAACGCCCACCGCACGGCAATCGTCGACCGGGTTATGTGGAATGAAGGCACGCTTGACGAGTTGTACCAACAGCTCGACACGGCGCTGCGTGACAGCGGGCTCGGTCGTGGATAAGTTCCTCGTCGAGTCGCTCTTCAGTCCCTCGGGCGATCAGCCGCGGGCCATCGAGACCCTGGCCGCCGGCGTGCAGGACGGGCTGCGGTTCCAGACCCTGGAGGGGATCACTGGTAGCGGCAAGACCGCGACCATCGCGTGGCTGGCCGAGCGGATTCAGCGTCCGACGCTCATCTTGGAGCCGAACAAATCACTCGCCGCCCAGTTGGCCTCGGAGCTAAAAGAGATGTTGCCCCAGAACCGAGTGGAGTTCTTCGTCTCGTACTACGACTACTACCAGCCGGAGGCGTACATTCCGCGCACCGACACGTTCATCGAGAAGGACAGTTCGATCAACGAAGAGATCGATCGACTGCGCCACGCCGCGACCTCGTCATTGCTGACCCACCGCGACACAATCGTGGTCGCGTCGGTGTCGTGCATCTACGGCCTCGGCTCGCCAATTGAGTACCGCGAGCGAATGCTGCAACTCGAAGTCGGCAAGACCTTCGAACAGCGCGCGCTGCTGCGTCGCCTGGTCGAGATGCAATACAGCCGTAACGAGCTCGTCGTGGACCGCGGCAGCTTCCGCATGAAGGGTGACACCCTCGAAGTGCAGCCGGCCTATTCCAATGAGGCCATACGGGTCTCGTTCTTCGCCGACGAGGTCGAAGAGATCTCCTTCTTCAACCCCGTCACTCAGGAGAGTCGCGGCAAGGTCAACGAAGTGACACTCTTCGCCGCCTCGCACTACGCCGCGAGTGCCGCCACCCTGCAGCGCGCCTGTCGGGGAATCGAAGACGAACTGCAGGAGCAACTGGCGAAGTTCGCCGCCGAGGGGAAACTCCTAGAAGCCCAGCGTTTGCGTTCGCGTACCGAGCACGACTTGGAGATGCTCGAACAGACGGGCGTGTGTGCGGGCATCGAGAACTACTCGGCGCACCTCGACGGTCGCAGTCGAGGCGAGCGGCCCTTCACGTTGCTGGATTATTTTCCCGAGGACTTTCTTATGGTCATCGACGAGTCGCACGTAGCAGTGCCGCAACTGCGTGGTCAGTATGCCGGGGACCGCTCGCGCAAGGAGACGTTGGTGGAGCACGGCTTCCGACTGCCCAGTGCGATGGACAATCGGCCGCTCAATTTTGACGAATTCATGGAGTTGGTGCCCCAGATGGTCTTTGTCTCGGCAACGCCGGGACCGTACGAGATCGAGGTCAGCGACCAGATCGCCGAGCAGGTCATCCGTCCGACGGGACTCTTGGATCCAGTCGTAACGGTTAAGCCCACCAAGGATCAGATCGTTGACCTGCGCAGTCGCATTGACGCGGTGGTGGCGCGGGGCGAGCGAACGCTCATCACCACGCTCACTAAGCGAATGGCCGAAGACCTGACGACCTTCCTCGCCAAGGCCGGGTACCGCGTGCAGTACCTGCACAGTGACATCGACACGATCCAGCGCATTGAGATACTTCGCTCGTTGCGCCTGGGTGAGTTCGACATCCTGGTGGGCATCAACTTGCTGCGTGAGGGCCTGGACCTACCCGAGGTGTCGTTGGTCGCGATCCTTGACGCCGACAAGGAGGGGTTCCTGCGCTCGCGCAGTGCCCTCATCCAGACGATTGGCCGGGCCGCGCGCAACTCCAACGGCGAAGCCATCCTCTACGCCGACCGCATGACCGATTCAATGCGCGAAGCAATATCGCTCACGGAACGACGTCGAATGATGCAGCTGGCCTACAACGAGGAGCACGGCATCACGCCCCAAACGGTCATGAAGAACGTGGCCGACATCCTGGGGCGCCTGCGCAGTGAGACCGCGATCGAGCCAGCCAACAAGGTGCACGGCATTTCGTCCCTGGAAGACCGACTGCCCGACGACCTCAATCTGGAAATTGCCCGGGTCGAGAAAGCGATGCTCGCGGCCGCCCGCGACCTGCTCTTCGAAGAGGCCGCTGTGCTGCGTGATTACCTGCAAACGCTCCATCGTCAGGGTCTCGAAGCCGATCTCGAGGGTCTGACTTTGGACCAGTCACCGGTAAATTGAATCAATGGCCCAAACGATTCGAGTACAGGGCGCACGCGTTCACAACCTTAAAAACCTTTCCGTCGAGATACCCCGCGACCAATTGGTGGTCTTCACCGGTCTTTCGGGTTCGGGCAAGTCGTCGCTGGCTTTTGACACCATTTATGCGGAAGGTCAGCGCCGCTACGTCGAGAGCCTGTCGTCCTACGCCCGACAGTTCCTCGGCCAGATGGAAAAGCCAGACGTCGACTTCATCGAGGGCCTTTCGCCGGCCATCTCGATTGACCAGAAAAGCTCCTCGCGCAATCCCCGTTCGACGGTGGGCACCATCACCGAGATTCACGACTACATGCGCCTGCTCTTTGCGCGCATTGGCGTGCCGCACTGTCCCAACTGCGGCAAGGCAGTCACCCGTCAAACCTCCCAGCAGATCGTGGACCAGGTGCTCACCCGCGAAGCGGGCGAGAAGTTCATGGTGCTGGCGACGGTGGTCGAGGGTCGCAAGGGCGAGTACAGCACGTTGCTCAACGAATTGGCGGGACAGGGTTTCTCGCGGGTACGAGTCGACGGCACCGTGCTCGAATTGGCTGACCGTGACTCTCTCGCCCTCGCGCGTTACGAGCAGCACACCATCGACGTGGTACTCGACCGCCTCACGGTCAAGGCGTCGAGTCGTCAGCGCCTCACCGAATCGGTCGAGTCGGCGCTCAAGCTCACCAAGGGCGTGGTCTCGTTTCTCTTCACCGACACCGACGAATTGGAGCAGTTCTCAGAGAAACTGGCCTGCACCGACTGCGGGATCAGTTTCACGGAACTCGCGCCGCGCGACTTCTCGTTCAACTCGCCCTACGGCGCCTGCCCGGTCTGTACCGGACTGGGCACCCGCTTTGAGGTTGACCCCGATCTGGTCGTGCCCGACCCCGACCTCTCACTCGAAGACGGTGCGTTGGCGCCGTGGGCCGGGCAACGATTTAAGTACTTCGAGCGGCTCATTGCCGGCATCGCGACGCTCGGCGAGTTCGACGTGTCCACGCCCTGGAAAAAGCTGCGGGCCAAGGACCGCAAGCTGATCCTCTTCGGGGTCGAGCGAAAGACCGTGCCCGTCAAGTATCGCAACCGCTACGGCAAGGTCCGCACCTACGACACCACCTACAACGGCATCGTCGAGTGGCTGGAGCGCAAGCGCAACGAAGCCGACGGCGACTGGTCGCGCGAACAGGCCGAGCAGTACATGCGCGAGGTGGAGTGCAACGCCTGTGGCGGGCAACGCCTGCGTCCCGAAGTGCTCGCGGTGCGCATTCATCAACACAACATCGCCCAGGTGAGCGCGATGACGATCGACGAAACGATGGACTTCTTCAAGAAACTGAAGTTGACCAAGCGCGAAGAGACGATTGCCCACCAGGTGGTCAAGGAGATTAGCGAGCGACTCAATTTCTTGATGAACGTGGGTCTGGACTACTTGACGCTCAGTCGGGCGTCGGCCTCGCTGTCGGGCGGTGAGGCCCAGCGCATTCGTTTGGCGAGTCAGATTGGTAGTTACTTGGTGGGCGTGCTCTACGTGCTCGACGAGCCGTCGATTGGCCTGCACCAGCGTGACAACCGGCGACTCATCTCGACCCTCGAACGGCTGCGCGACCTCGGAAACTCGGTGATCGTGGTCGAGCACGACGAGGAGACCATCCGTCTGGCCGACTTCATTGTCGACATCGGACCGGGCGCGGGCGAATTTGGCGGCGAAGTCGTGCACGCGGGCACCTACAAGGAACTGTTGGAGAACAAGGATTCAATCACCGGTAAGTACCTGTCGGGCGAACGCTTCATCGCGGTGCCCGCCGAGCGACGAGTCGGCGACGGCAAGAAGTTGACCGTCAAGGGTGCGCGGGCCAACAACCTGCAGAACATCACGGTGAGCGTGCCGCTCGGCGACTTCGTGGCGGTGACGGGGGTTTCGGGTTCGGGCAAGTCGACGCTGATCAACTACATCCTGCTCAGTTCGCTCGAGCGCCAGATCAACCGGGCCAAGCGCACCGTCGCCGAGCACGACACCATCACCGGCGTCCAGTACATCGACAAGGTCGTGGCCGTCGACCAGCAGCCCATTGGCCGTACGCCGCGTTCCAACCCGGCCACCTACTCGGGTGTCTTCGACAAGATCCGCAAACTCTTTTCCGAAACCCAGGAGTCGAAGGTCCGCGGGTACCTGCAGGGACGATTCTCCTTCAACGTGAAGGGCGGGCGATGCGAGGCCTGTGCCGGTGACGGCACCATCAAGATCGAGATGCATTTCCTGCCCGACGTGTACGTCAATTGCGAGACGTGTGAGGGGGCCCGCTACAACCGCGAGACCTTGGAGATCCTGTATCGCGGCAAGTCCATCAGCGACGTGCTCAACATGTCGATCACCGAGGCGCTGACGTTCTTTGAGCGCCAGCCCGCGATACTGCGACACATTCAGAGCCTGGCCGACGTGGGTCTGGGTTACGTGCGTCTGGGACAACCGGCGCCGACCCTGTCCGGCGGCGAGGCCCAGCGGGTGAAATTGGCGACGGAGCTCGCGAGGCGACCGACCGGTCACACGCTCTACGTGCTGGACGAGCCAACCACCGGTCTGCACTTCGAAGACGTGGACCGTCTCTTGCACGTGTTGCACCGTCTGGTCGACCAGGGCAATACGGTACTGGTGATAGAACACAACCTCGACGTCATTAAGACCGCCGACTGGGTGATCGATCTCGGTCCCGAGGGCGGGCGACGGGGCGGACTCGTCGTGGGTGAGGGCACACCCGAACACATCGCCGAACTTGATACCCCGACAGGGAGGGTCTTGCGAGAGGTTTTGGCCGTCGGTCACCGGGGCGACTAGTGCTCGCCAAGCCCTCGGGGATACCGCGTCAGAGCGGGTGCTATCTCTTTCGCAACGAACGCGGCACGATCATTTACGTCGGCAAGGCACTCTCGTTAGCTAGTCGACTGTCGAATTACTTCCAACGCCGCGACGCGCTCACGGCGAAGACCCAGGCACTCATGGAGGAGGCGACGTCGGTCGAGTGGATCGTTACGCCGAGCGAAGTCGACGCGCTGATCTTGGAGAACGAGCTGATCAAGGACAATCAGCCGCGTTACAACATGATGCTCAAGGACGACAAGAGCTTCCCGTACGTGGCGATCGACACCCGCACGGACTTCCCGGTGCCCTACATCACCCGAGGTCGTCACGTGAAGGGCGTGCGCTATTTCGGTCCCTTCGTCAACGTGCGCGACCTGCGCTCGACGATCGAAGAGCTGCTGATGGCGTTTCCCCTACGATCCTGCACCCGTCACAAGTTCAACTACCACGAACGACTGGGTCGGCCCTGTTTGCTCTTCGACATCGGCAAGTGTTCGGGGCCGTGCGTGAAAGCGGTGACGCCGGAGGGCTATCAGGAGTTGGTGCAGTCCTGGGCGCGATTCTTCGAGGGCGATGTCCGTCAGCTGCGCCGACTCCTCGAAACACAGATGGCGAACGCCTCCGAGAACAAGCACTACGAGGCGGCCGCCAAAGCCCGCGACGCCTTGGCCGCGCTGGAGCGGGCTTCCGCGAGCGCCCAAAGCGTGGTGCTGGACGATCACTCCAACCTCGACGTGCTGGCGGTCGAGACCGATGGCGGCCGCGCCGCCGTCGTGCGTTTCCGCGTGCGCTTTGGTCGCATCATCGGGCGGACCATCCACCTCATCGACCGTTCCATGGACGAAAGCGACGCGGAGATCCTCGAGGCGGTGTTGCCCGACCTCTTCGCCACGGCCGACGACGTCCCGCCCGTGGTCGTGGTCGCCGATGACGAGTCGGCCACGGACCTCATGCGTGACTACCTCACCAACTTGCGTGAGAAATCGGTCGACGTCGTCGCGCCCCAACGCGGCCGACGACGCCGGGTCCTAGAGCACGCGAAGAGCGACGCGCTGTCGGTGATCAATCGTGATTCCCTGCGTCGCCAGAGCGACCATAACGTGCGTTCTCGCGCGTTACAGGAGATTGGCGCCGCCCTGCACCTTCGCCAGCCGCCCTACCGTATTGAGTGCTTCGACATGAGCCACCTCCAGGGCACCAACTACGTGGGTTCCATGGTGGTCTTTGAAGACGGTCTGCCCAAGAAGAGCGACTACCGGCATTTCAACGTGAAGGAGATCTTAGGCAACGACGATGTTGGCGCGATGGAAGAGGTCGTGCGTCGACGACTCTCGCACTGGGGTGACGAGCAGTCGACGTCAAAGTTTCGCCATCCCGACCTCATCATCATTGACGGGGGACTGCCCCAATTACACGCCGCCCAGAAGGCCGCGGCGGCCGTCGGACTGCGTGACGACGTGGAGTTCGTGGCGCTTGCCAAACGTGAGGAACTGCTCTACCGTCCGGGGTCGAGCGAACCCATCGTGCTCGAGCGAGGTTCGGAGAGCCTCTACATGGTCCAGCGACTGCGCGACGAGGCCCACCGATTCGCGATCACGTTCCATCGTTCCAAGCGCGGTAAGTCAATGGTGGCGACCACATTGCAAGGAATCGAAGGACTGGGTCCCGCTCGTCGCGACAAGCTGCTCGTGCAGTTCGGTTCCCTCGACTCGTTGCGTCAAGCGACACTGGACGAACTCGACGCGCTGGCCTGGTTGCCGAGCGACGTCGCCGTCAGGCTCTACGATCACTTACAGGGACCGAGTCAACCGCGGCCCACGAAGGGGAGCCCAGATGAAGAGTGAGGTCCTTCTGGTCACGGGCATGTCGGGCGCGGGCCGCACCACGGCGTCGGCAGCGCTCGATGACCTGGGCTGGTTCGTCATTGACAACATGCCGCCCGAACTAATTGCGCGCGTCGGCGAACTGGCGACGGCCGGACCACTGGTATACGCGGGCGTGGCCTTCATCGTGGGTCGCTCGGGCCGAGTGGAGCCTGACTTCTTGTTAGGGGTGGTCAGGGAACTCAAGGAACAGCACGAGCACGCCAAGATTCTCTTCTTGGAAGCTCCCGACGATGTCCTGATCCGCCGCTTCGAAGGCAACCGGCGCCGCCATCCGTTCCCCGCGGCGACGTTGGCGGAGTCGATCGCCGGCGAGCGCGCCCAGTTGCAGTCGCTGCGCGACGCCGCCGATGTGGTGATCGACACGGGCTCAATCAACACCAATCAGCTTCGCTCGCGCATGGTCGAGATCTTCAACGAGGAGAACGGGTCGGACTCGTTGCGTGTGTCGCTCGTCTCCTTCGGCTACTCCAACGGTATTCCGCGTGACGTCGACCTGGTCTTTGACTGCCGCTTCCTGCCGAACCCGCACTGGATCGACGAACTGCGTCCGCTGACCGGTCTCGACGAGCCGGTCTCGGCCTACGTGTTAGAGCAGGAGGCCGCGCAGCATTTCTTGAACGACGTGGTGCCCATGCTCGAATGGCAGATTCCGGCGTTCGTGAAAGAGGGCAAGGCCTACCTCTCGATCGCGATTGGTTGCACCGGGGGACGCCACCGCTCGGTGGCGATTGCCGAGGAGATTCGCCGGCGCCTCAATCTCCAGCACGAAGTTTTCCACCGCGACATCGCTCGATGAAAGTCGTGGCCGTCGGCGGGGGACACGGCACCGCTGTCTCGCTGCGCGCCTTGCGCCGGCTCACCGACGACGTGACCGGCGTCGTTTCGGTCGCCGACGACGGCGGCTCAACGGGTCGGCTTCGAGCGATGCTCGACGTCGCCGCGGTGGGCGACCTGCGCAAGTGTCTTGGAGCGTTGGCCGACCCCGATAATCCCCTGACCAGGTCCTTCGAGCATCGATTCACCGTGGGTGAGTTGAACGGGCACGCCGTGGGCAACCTGCTGTTGGTGGGGCTCTTGGACGCAACGGGCAACCTCGAGGAGTCGGTGCGCGCCGTCGCCCAGGTCATGGGCGTGACCGGGACCATCGTGCCGGCCAGCTGCGAGGGCGTGGTGCTGCTCGCCACGACCGAAGAAGGCTCAACGCGGGGCCAGAGCGAAGTCGCCCGTTCCTCGTCGATTCGCCGCATCAGCGTCGAGCCCACCAACGCCGCCGCACCTATCGCGGCCGTCGAGGCCATTGAACGCGCCGACGTGGTCCTCATCGGACCGGGCTCGCTCTTTACCAGCGTGCTCGCCGCCTGCGTGATCCCGGGCATCACCCAGGCCCTCGCCGGGACGTCGGCCATCAAGATCTACGTGGCCAATCTCCAACCGCAAATTCCCGAGACCTCCGAGTACACCCTGGACGACCACGTCGACGCGCTGGTGCGCCACGGCGTTGTGCCCGACCTCGTGCTCGTCGATCGAGACTCGACGTTCGCTGGTCAAGCGTGCTCGCGCGATGTGCTCGTGGCCGACGTGGCGCGAGCGAATGGATTGGTCCACGACGTCGCCAAATTGGCCCAGGCCATCGCGAGCCAACTACCCTTTACGTAAACAATGGTGAAGGAGAAGCAGTGACAACACGCGTTGCAATTAATGGGTTTGGGCGAATTGGACGCCTGTTCCTGCGAGCATCCCTGTTGCACCCCGACCTGCAGGTGGTCGCCATCAACGACCTGACCGACCCGGCGACCAACGCCCACTTGCTCAAGTACGACTCGACCCAAGGTCGCCTTGCGGCCGACGTGTCCCTGGGCAACGGAGGCATCACCGTGGGCGACGAGACCTTCAAGGTGCTCGCCGAGCGCGATCCCAACAACCTGCCCTGGAAGGACATGAACGTCGACGTGGTGATCGAGTCGACCGGCCGTTTCACGTCGCGCGAGGCGGCTTCGGCCCATCTGAACGCCGGCGCCAAGAAGGTCATCATCACGACCGCGTCAAATGACGCGGACGCCACCTTCGTGGTGGGCGTCAACGAGAACACCTACGACGCGGCCGCCCACCACGTCGTGAGCAACGCCTCGTGCACCACCAACTGCTTCGTGCCCATGGTCAAGGTGCTGGACGACGCCTTCGGGGTCGACGCGGGCATGATGACCACCGTGCACGCCTACACCAACGACCAGAACCTGCTCGACCTCACGCATAATGACCTGCGCCGGGCCCGCGCGGCCGCGATCAATATCGTGCCCGCTTCTACGGGCGCCGCGCGCGCGACCAGCCTGGTGCTCTCGTCCATGAAGGGTCGTCTGGACGGGACCGGGCTGCGCGTGCCGGTGCCCACGGGCAGCATCACGGACTTCACCGCGATCGTGCGCTCCGTCACCGTCGGCGAGATCAACGCTGCCTTCAAGGCCGCCGCGGACGGGCCCATGAAGGGAATCATTGTCTACACCGACGAGCCGATTGTCTCGTCGGACATCGTGGGCAGTTCCGCCTCGTGTACGTTCGACTCCCTGATGACCATGGTCCAGAAGATCGACGACGAGAAGAGTCTGGTCAAGATCTTCGGCTGGTACGACAACGAATGGGGCTACTCCAACCGTCTCGTCGACCTCGCCCGCCACATTGGCAAGTAGGTGAGCTCACCGCTGCCGTCATACCATCGCTGGGGCAGCCTCGTGGGAAAGCGAGTCCTCGTGCGGGTGGACTTCAATACGCCCGTCGCCGAGGTGGATGGGCGCCAAGAGGTTACCGACGACTTTCGCATTCGTGCCTGCCTGCCGCTCTTTGCAGAGTTACACGAACTGGGCGCCACGGTGGTTGCCTGTACGCACTTCGGACGACCCCACGGAAAGGTCGACGACCGCTACAGCGTTGCGCCGGTGCGCCGGCGCTTGGGCGAGCTCTGCCCCGGGGTCGAACTGCTGGAGAACCTGCGCTTCAGTCCCGGTGAAGAAGCCAACGATCCCGTGTTCGGGGCCTCGCTGATCAAGGGCTTTGACTACTACATCAACGAGGCGTTCGGATCATCGCACCGCGCGCACGCGTCGATCATGATTCCACCCACCCTGGTGCCGAGCGCCGCGGGGCCCAACCTGCAGCGTGAAGTTTCGACGCTGGCCTCACTGCTCGAAAGTCCGCTGCGCCCCTTCGTGGCGATCGTGGGCGGCGCCAAGGTCGCCGAGAAGTTGGGCATCGTCAAGGTGCTCGCGCAGAAAGCCGACACGGTCCTTGTTGGCGGCGGCATGGCCTACACGTTCGCGTCCAGCCAGGGCCGCAGCATTGGATCGTCACTCTTTAACAGTTCCTTCGTCTCCGAGTGCGCCGATATCCTGTCACGCGGCAACGTGCTCATTCCGAGCGATTCGCGCGGGCTCGCGGTCGGCGCGAGTTTCGGCACCGAGGGCGGTGACGACCCGGTCGTGGAGTTCGACGCCAATATCCCGGATGGCTTTGAAGGACTCGACATCGGACCGAAGTCCGTACAGGCGTTCGTCGAGGCCATCGCGCCGGCCGCAACGATTCTGTGGAATGGCCCGATGGGTGTCTTTGAAGACCGCCGCTTCGGCGTGGGTACCGAGGCCGTGGCCCGTGCCGTGGCTTCCTCGAGTGCGGTCTCGGTCGTCGGTGGCGGGGACTCCGTCGCGGCCCTCAAGGCCTACGGTCTCGAGGGCTCGTTCAGCTTCGTGTCGACCGGGGGAGGGGCGTCGCTCGAATTCGTGGAGTTGGGCGACCTACCGGGCCTGAAGGCGCTGCGTGAGAGTCCGTTCAACTAGATGACGACGAACCGACTGCTGGTCATTGGCAACTGGAAGATGAACCTCGACTTCGTCGAGGCCGTGCACCTGGGCCAGCAGATTGGCGTCATCCTAAAGAACCGCCCGGCCGAGCACACCGACATCGTGGTGGTGCCACCATTCGTTGACCTGCGCAGCGTGACCAGCATCGTTGACTCCGAGCGCATCGCGGTCCAAGTCGGCGCCCAGCACGTCAGCGCGAACGAGAATGGTGCCTTCACCGGCGAGGTCAGCACGTCGATGCTCACGCGACTAGGCGTGACGTGGGTGTTGGTGGGCCACTCCGAACGGCGAACGATGTATCACATGGATGACGACGTGGTGGCGAGCACACTACGCGCGGTGGTGGCGAGCGGGCTCAACGTCGTGCTCTGCGTGGGCGAAAGCAGCGACGTTCGCGACCACGATGAGCAGAACGACTTTGTCTCGGCCCAGTTGCACAGCGCGCTGGGCGGCCTTGACGAAAAATACTTCGAGCAGGTGGCGCTCGCCTACGAACCGATCTGGGCGATCGGCACCGGTCGCACGGCCGAGGGTGAGCAAATCCGAGCCATGACCCGACACATCCGCTCGGTCGTGGGCGCCATGGGCATGGCGGGACGCCGGGTGCTCTACGGCGGGTCGGTCAGCCCCGAGAACGCGGCATCGATCGTCACCGACGCCAGTGTCGACGGCTTCCTCGTGGGCGGGGCCAGCCTCGTCGCGGAAAAATTCCTCGCCATTATTCACGCGTGCGACGGCTGCTACGCTGGAAAACGCTGAATCGGAGGTTTTGATGTTCACCTGGACATTCGTGGGAATTGAAGTTGCGTCGGCCGTGGGCCTGATTTTCCTGGTCCTGCTCCACTCGGGGCGCGGCGGTGGCATCTCGGACCTGATGGGTGGATCCATGGGCGCGGTGGCGGCCGGATCGACCGTGGTGGAACGAAACCTCGACCGCATCACGATCGCCGTCGCGCTGGTCTTCACCTTTGCCACGCTGACGCTCGACCTGCGTTTGCAGTAGGTGAAATGATCCGCAGAGGGTCACCGCTACGTCTGACGTTGGCGAGTTTGACCCTGGTCGCAGTGCTCATCCCCGTCGCCCTGGCCGGTGCCGCACCGGCGCCGAGCACCAACGACAACAACCAAGTCCTCAAAATCTCGCTGCCCGGACCGTTCAATGGGTGCACTTACTTAGACCCAGGTGCCACGCCCACCTCTGACGGCATCTTGGACCTCATCCGTCCTTCGGCCTTCCAAACGAACTCCTCGGGCGTGCTCTCGGGCGAAGGCGGCCCGATATCGGCGGCCGAGCTCACCTCGCTCAAGCCAGAGACGGTGGTCTACACGATTGCTCCCAACATGAAATGGAGCAACGGTCAGCCCTTCGACGCGAGCGATCTCGTCGCCTGGTGGGAATACGCTCGATCGCTGCTGAGCGTGAAGAGTGACGGCTACCGCGCCATCTCCTCGCTCAACGTGACCAACGGGGGACTGAGCGTCACCGCGATCTTCGCCACCCCTTACGCCGAGTGGAACCTGCTCTTCCGCGACGTGGAGGCCCAGGACAGTACCTACGGGTGCGCGATCAACAACCTCGTGACGCGTCCGTCGCTCGGACCGTACGACGTGACGAGCGCCACGTCGACGACCATCGTGCTGGCAATGAACAAGGCGTGGCCGTTAAATCCCAACCGGTTCGGTCACGTGATCATCAGCAGCATCAGCCTCCTGCCCTCATCGCGGAAAACCCATTTTGCGAGCTACTCCCTGAGCGTTAACCGTTCGTCATCCCAGGCCCTCAGCGCGCACCCGGACGTGCTGAGCCACATTGGCTCGTCGAGCAATATCGAAGAGATCACGTTTGCCCCCAACAATCCGCTCACGAGCCAACTCGCGATTCGCCAAGCGCTGAGTTGGTCACTCAGTCGTCAAACGATGATCAATCAAATCTGGGGTGCCGTCACCTTTTCGCCCTCCGTGGCGGAGTCGGCAATTTTCTCCCAGGGCCAGACCGCCTACCCGGGCACCGCAGGCGCGGGGCCCACCGGTCAGGCAGCGACCACCACGACGACCGTGCCCGCGACCGGCACGACGACCGGCCTGGCCGACTGTCTCACGTGCGCGCTCGACGCGTTTAAGAGCGCTGGTTACGTCCGTGCCGCGACTGGCCTGAAGAGCAAGTTGGGCAAGGTCCTTTCGCTAACGGTCGCAGTTGGACCAACTGCACTCGATCACACGTCCGCGGCGCTCGTCATTGCGCGTTGGCAAGACCTCGGCATCAGGATCACCCAGGTCGACGTCAAGAGTGAAACGTCCGCCGCGGCGGCGACGGCCTCTAATCGGGACGACGTCGCAATCTTTACGCGAACGACACTGACCACGCCTTCTTATACGGCGAGATCGTGGGCCGGAACACCCTACGTCGATTCCTACCCCAGCGGTGTGCGTTCGTCCACGATTACGGGGCTCTATAACACCGCCGTGGCGAACTTCAACCCCGTTGGCGCCAACGCCACCTGGCTATCGCTGGATCAAGTCATCATGAACCAATTTTGGGTTCGCCCGCTTTATACCGCCCCGTCACTCGTCGAGTGGTCGAGCACCTTGGCCAACGTCGTGGGTAGTTTGTCGGCCACGGGATTCGTTGACCAAGTGCCGAGTTGGACCATCGCTCCACCTTTGTCGCAGACCTAGTGCGTAAACACAGAGATTCCATCACGGGTTAAAGTAGAAGTCCGCGTCGAAGTGGCGGAATAGGCAGACGCGCCAGCTTGAGGGGCTGGTGCCCTCAGGGGCGTGCGGGTTCAAGTCCCGCCTTCGACACCAT
>Ga0182030_10009142_pt1 | contig 20341 bp, 14 predicted proteins | sample 812S3MmetaG_FD_121299 | JGI IMG/M metagenome (GOLD analysis project Ga0182030, IMG submission 121299) | Permafrost microbial communities from Stordalen Mire, Sweden - 812S3M metaG (Illumina Assembly) | ecosystem: Environmental > Terrestrial > Soil > Wetlands > Permafrost | place: Sweden... | reverse complement strand
GTGCTCGACGTCCTCCAGCAACTCGACATCACCAAGGTCGGCCTCGCCACACAGAACAGTGCGACGCCATGAGCCGACATGAGGCCGGTCTCGTCAGGGTAGGGTGACCCGATAGAATCGGGATGGATAGCTTCCAGACAACGGATCGCTGATGGTGATGTTTCCGTTTGCATCCGCCGTGGCGCTGCACAAGGTCTGCCACTGGGGCGGATTGAGCGTGGAGGTGTATTGGACTTGGCAAACGGCACCCGTTGCCGCCAGAAAATGGAGGCTGGCGGCGCCGCCCGCCAAGCCCGTCAGCTTCAATGCCGACAGCGCTTGGGGCGTGTAATTCATCACGCTCGAACGGGGGCTTTCGATGCCGCTGCTGTTATAGGCGACCACCGCGAAAAAGTAGTTGGAGGTTGCCAGCAGGCTCTTGATTGTGACCTGGTTGGTGTTTCCGGCATCCAGACGATTGGTGGTGGTCGAACCGACTATCCCAAAATAAAGGGCGTAACCGCTCGCCGAGGAATTCGGGCACTGGTTCCAGGCCAGCGTGCAGGGACTGGCGAGGTTGACGGCCGCCTCAACCAGTGCGGACTGCATTGCCAAAACCAGCGAACCCGCCAGAAGCATCCTGCCGATCGAAAGATTTCCAGGCCGGACCGAAACTTTTTTGTTACATGCAAAACTTTTCATACGACTGGCTTTGATTAAGCATCGGCTGTGCTCATTCCCGTCCATTTTTGAATTAGCCAAAATTGGGTATGCAAATAACAAGAACTGGTGGAACGTGTTTGCGACGTGGCAGGAAGTGATAAATCAATCGTCCCGGGGCAAATCCATCATTCTGTAAAAAATTGCCGACCAAGGGATGTCAGAAAAAAGATCTCACAGAATCGGGTTGCTTGATTTTCCGAGAACCGGCCGGCAATCCCTGCATTTTCACTTGAACCCGCCGGTCCGAAATTCAACGGTGAATCGGCGTGTGACCCGATGCGGATTTGGTGGGCAAACCGTGCCGGGGTTGGTCTGAAAATGAAGGCCGATTTTGCCGACCTTCAACGGGACACGGTTTCTGTGCCAGGACACGGAATGGGACGGTTGGAGGATGGCCGGAGAGCCGTACGGCTGTTTGAGCCGGGGAGGGGACGAAACGCCAGCGGTTGATGCGGATTGGGATTTCGATCCGTCAAATCCGCGAGCCGGCCTTTTGGCGCGCAACGCAGCTACAATCTCACCGGTATGCCCTGTTTCGCCAGAAATTGTTTCACGTCACCGACGGTGAAGGTACCGAAATGGAAAATGCTCGCCGCGAGGACGGCATCGGCCCTGCCTGCCAGCAGCACTTCGGCCATGTGCTCCAGGCTGCCGGCGCCGCCGCTGGCCACTACCGGCACGCCCACGGATTCGCTGATGCGCCGCGTGATGATGAGGTCGAAACCGGCCTTCGTGCCGTCGGCGTCAATGCTGTTCAGCACAATCTCGCCCGCGCCCAGCGCCACGGCGCGTTTCGCCCATTCAATGGCGTCCAGGCCGGTGTCCTTGCGTCCGCCGTGCGAAAACACGCCCCATTTGTCCGGCGCGATTTTTTTGGCGTCAATCGAAACGACGATGCACTGGCTGCCGAACTTCTCCGCGCCCTGCCGGATGAGGTCGGGACTGGCCAGCGCCGAGGAATTGATGCTGATCTTGTCCGCACCCGAACGCAGCATCGTGAACATGTCGTCCAAGGACTTGATGCCGCCGCCAACGGTGAGCGGCATGAAACACTGGTCGGCGGTGCGCTCGATCACGTCCACCATCGTTGCCCGGCCATGCGCGCTGGCGGTGATGTCGAAGAACACCATCTCGTCCGCGCCCTGTTCGTTGTAACGCAGGGCAAGGGCGACCGGGTCCCCGACATTGCGCAGCTCGCCCGCCTCGGCCTTGCCGAACTGGACGCCGCGCGTGACCTGGCCGTCATGCACGTCGAGGCACGGAATGACTCGTTTGGCCATCATGGCTCCCATTAAAAACGTTGTGGCGGTCCAGGGCAAATCATTCCCGGCGCCAAATAATGTTGAATTTTTTTTGAACTTGTGCATCTTGTAACTGTCCGGTTATTTAGACGGTTGTTTTTTAATATGAAACCGAATACTGTGATTTTTGCACTGGCGGCTTCCGCAGTCGTGTTGACGGGTTGCCAATATCCAAACGGGGAAGTGAACAACACCGGGACCGGCGCCCTGACCGGCGCGGCCATCGGCGCGGCTTCCGGGGCGGTGATTGGTGGACGCAATGCCGGCGCCGGCGCCTTGATCGGCGGGGCGATTGGCGCGCTTGCTGGCGCCATGATCGGCAATTCGATGGACCAGGAGCAGCGCGAATACCTGCGGACCCATTCGCCGCAAACCTACGTGCGTGTGGAGCAAGGCCTGCCATTGGCGGTGGCGGATGTCAAGGCCATGGCCCAGTCCAAACTCAGCGACGACGTCATCATCAGCCAGATCCGCAACTCGCGCACGGTGTATCACCTCACTGCGGCGGACATCATTGATTTGCGCAACTCGGGGGTGAGCAACCCGGTCATTGATTTCATGATCAACACGCCCACGACCATTGGCGCATCGGCGGCGCCGCCCCAGGCCACCACCGTGGTTTCCGACCAACCGCCACCCCCGCCGGTGGAAACCGTCGTCGCCGCGCCCGGACCGGACTACGTCTGGATTGACGGCGAATGGTTATGGAACGGCCAATGGGTTTGGGTGGCCGGACACTGGGGTTATCCGCCCTATCCCCATGCCATCTGGGTTCGCGGCGGCTGGTATCGGGGGCCGCATGGCTGGTATCGTACGTCGGGTTACTGGCGCTAATCCAATTCCACTATAATATTTGTAGGGCGTGTCACTCCGTGCGCGCCGGTCGGACAATTCACCACATTCGCGGCTGGTGGGCACCGGACTTGCTGAAGAACTGACAGGATTCGGGCGGTGGCTAACTCAACTCGGCTAACTAGAGGTTCGGTGTTCTTGCGGTTGTCAAAATCTGTCTGCTGCCGTTTCTCGCGCACTCATTGAGAATAGTTTTCATCTGACTGCTCTGTCTAGATTTATTTCCGTTGATTGAGCAGCGTCCAGATGTATTTGCAGGCCGGAGATGGATCGGGAGCAAGTCGGACATTGAACCGCTGAATCCACGGAATCTGCATCCATTACAAAATGCTGTTTACATTCAGGGCATTCGAAAGTGATGTCGGCCATATCTAGTCCAATTTGCTGACCCGACGTTTATCCCACATGAAGTATGCCAGTGATTGTACTATCTGGTCATGGCAGATCGGCTGGCAGAACAACTGGCCGCATTCCTCCGAAAGAAACCCAGAGACCTCACTTTTCAGCAGTTCTCACGCAAAACCTGCATCAGTGATTCAACCCTGCACAGAATGGAATGGGGGGTTCAGACCGTAACGCTGAAAACCTTGGAGCAGATATGTGACCGGTGTTGGCTAGAACTTTAACGTCCAGAACTCAGGCGCAGCCGCCGAGTGGAACGTGGAAATTAAAACATGACGGCCGAATTCAAAATCAATCGCAACTGGCAGGGGCTGTTGCAGCAATAATGTTCATCGCTGCAAGCGATAGAAGCCCCGGTCATTGGTTGTGGATAATGTAAGCCACCAACTGTCGTTGACGAGCACCGGGAATTGAGTGGCTGGTGCCCAAACTGCGTCCAGGCTGAAAGCATTATCCAACGTAAAACCCACCGCCCATGAAGGCCAGGAAAGTGTAAAACCGGCGGCGGTGTTGGTCTGAACAATCGTGACCGGCAATGCCAGCGCGTCCGGACCGAACTGATAGTCGGTGGCAATTTCCCGCGGTGCGAGGCGACCGTCGTAGATGCGAAGTTCATCAATTGTCGCATTGAGCCAGCCGTCGGAGCTGAACAGCGAACGGCCAATGAACGACCACGCAGTGCTGACGGAATTGAAGCCCGGCCAGGAATTGGTCATGGCGCTCTCCAGCACGGCGTTGGTGTAGACCGCCGCGTAATTGTTGGTCGGGTCAATAATGCACACGACGTAAACGGTGCGATTATCGAGCGTTCCAGTAATATCAAACGTCGTCGTATTATTCGTGCACAATTCCATTCGCTGCCCGCCCAGCGAAGTGTGCGGACTGTAAAAAACATAATCTTGTCCGCTGCTGCCATTGATGTTGCCGAAATCAAACACGCGCGCCCAGTTGGCGTTCGTGCCGAACGTCGCCCAGAATTCGATGGTCAGCGCCGAACTGCCGGAAACCAAACCGCCGGGCAGGTTCACGTAGCCGCCGGAGGTGCCGGTGAGCTGGAGTGCGTTGTTCGTCACGATGGCGTTGCCCATCAATTTCCCGTGCGCCATGCCGATAGAGTCCCAGACGTTGCTGGTGAAGCTGTAGCGGTGCGCCAAGGACGGATGGGCATAGGCGAGATCGCGGATTTCCGCGCCGCTCAACGGGCGGCCAAAGACGCGGAAGGAATCAATCCGGCCGCTGAACAGCGGGTCGCCCGGCCACTGGCTTTTGCCGAGATAATTGCTTTTTGCCAGGATTTGCCACGGACGAATCGTGAGGTTGGAATTGGTGCCAACCGGATTGCCGTTCAAGTAGAGCAAACCTTTCGAGCCATCCAACGTGACCGCAACATGACACCACGAACCGGTCGGCATGGCGGTGGCCGCATCAATCTGTTGCTCCCCAACGGTGCTTTTCGTGGTGATGGCAAAGCGCATCTTGCCGCTGCTGGCCAGCGGGGTGAGAAAAAAATAATTGGTCGTATCCGTGCCGAAATCAAAGACGCGCTGCCAGGTGCCGCCGCCATTCCATTTGACCCAGGCCGCCAGGGTGCTGCAATTGGCGACCGGATCGGCCAACAGTACATAATTGTTGACGCCGTCGAGGTTCAAGACGTTGCCGCGCGACAAATCGTTGGTGATGACGGCGCTGTTCTTGAGCGAGCCGTTGTAAAGACCGAGATGTTCGCGGGCATCGGTGTTGAACGTATAAAACGCGCTCCAGTCGTTCGTCAGTGATGGCCAGCCGTCCGCAGTCCAGTTCAATTGCATGACACCCAGCGTGGCGATGCCGCCATTGTTGCCGTCATAATAATGAAATGTGAACCAGTTGGTGCTGTTGTCGTTCATGATGGCCGCATGGCCGGGGCCGATAAAGCGCGCGGTGCTTTCGAGCACCATCGTGCCGCCGCCATTGGTCATGTTGATGCCGCTCTTGTCAAAATACGGGCCGGTGACACTGGTGCTGCGGCCCACCCGAATGTTGTAGGTGCTGTTCACGCCGTCGCAGCAGCCGCCGAAGTTGACGAACAAATAATAATAGCCGCCGCGTTGGTAAAGGCACGAACCTTCCTCCGTGTTGCTGAAAAATACCGGACCGTTGTTGGAAACCCGGTAGATCAGGGAATTGGCCGAGATGCGTTTGCCCGTGGACGGATCCAGTTGCATGATCAGAATGCCGTCCGAATACGAACCAAAGGACATCCACACCGTGCCATTGGTGTCCACCATGATGCTCGGGTCAATGCAGTTGTAGGCGGTAAGGTCGGTTGTGGCATTCGTCGCAAAATCCGGGTTGGACTGGATGACTTTTCCCTGGTCCGTCCAGCCGGGCGAAACCAGCGAGGGCGAAGTTACGAGGCCGATGGCGGAATTGATCGTGCCCCAATCAGAGCAGGCGTAATAAAGATTATACCGACCGTTAAAGTAGGCGATGTCCGGCGCCCAAAAATAACCGCCGAAGCCGGGGACGGCATTTGTCGTCCACGCCGGCGGATTGCCGGGAAAGATCGGACTGACGGCGGTCCAGTTGCGCAGGTCAGCGGTGGTTTGACCGCTGATCCCCTGGCCATCGGCATAAATGAAATAGCTGCTGCCATTCTTGATCATGGTTGATGGATCGTGTGCCGAGTAATCGCCATAAACTGGCATTAGCACATTAATCTGGGCACTCGCCGTAAAAATCCATAAGAACGCTAACAAACAGGCTGCCGCCTGCCGCAGTCCACGTTCAAAGGTATTCATTGGCATAGTATTACGTCACCCGACAACCGCCGTTCCAATATCCGGCTTTAACACCCGGAAACAACCGCCAGTTTGCGCAAAACGGTCGCCATAATGCGAACGCCTCAACGTCCTAATCTTGCGGTATTCGCAGCGTGGTCAATGAGTATGGCGCCAGTATGCAGGTGAATTCGGGGGCCACACCGGAGAAATCACTTGTTTGCGGAACAACGGTGTCCGGCTTATCGAGCGAATTCTCGGCGTCCGGTTTGGGGTTCGTCAATGTGATCATCCGGGCTTTGTATCCAAGTTTGCCGACACCGTTCAGTATCACCGAAGCGGTCGTGGATTCGGCAAACGGATTAACCATTTGCAGGACCAGTTCGCCGGTACGTTGATCACGACCGGCGGCTGCGTAGAGGGTGGCAATCGGTCTGTTGTCCGCCTCGTGGATAAGTCTATCATCGAGAAATGCCTTTACCTTGTCATCCCGCAACTCGATGCGTATGTCATACCAACGATTGGCTTCGATTGAACCGGGCACGTGATTTTCCACCAGGCTTCCGCCTTGCAACGAATGTTCGGTATTGCCCCAGCCACCAAGATTCCACCAGACGGGGTGGTCGATGTCCGGCGTCTGGAATAAAACAAGAAAACCTTCGTCGCCACCGAGCTTGCGCGCCTTCAAGGTCAGGGTGTAATTCGTCCAGGCGGGGTTTCCCAGGACCGCGCGCACATTTTCGCCGCCGGAATTCTGACGCAAGGCACCATCCGCCGCGCTCCAATCACCACCCGCCGTTGTCCAGCCCTCCAGCCCTTTCGTAAAATCGCTTGCGTACAGAACCCGGCCGTCCGAAGCAGTGACGCGGATGTCCTTGTATTCCGCCCGGGTGTTCCAGGTACCCACCCCGATCATTCCAGCGTGAGATTCCACAACCTTCGGGGCCTCAACCTGCCCTGGTAAAACCATGTCCGGACGGTTTTGCGCAAACTGCGCCTGGACATAATACGAAGGCGTCAATTCGATGCGGGAGTTGTCAAACCAGATCAAATTCGGGTGCCACTGGTCGTGACCCGCCTTGGCGAACAGCGGAGCGTAGGAGGCCATGAGGACTTCGTCCGCATTTTTCCAAAGACCCGTCATGTAGGCAGCTTCAGCGAGTGCGGCACGAAGATTGTTGCGCCGGGCAGCGCCGTCATGCGCAGCAAATTCGCCGACGAAAATTTTCGGGCCGTTGCGGTCATAGCTGTCGTAACGGTTCACGTTTTCGTACAGCCATCGTGGCGGCACGTAATAATGTTCGTCCACCACATCCGCCTGCGTGCCGCTGCGGAACTTGTTCCAGGCAAATTGCCAGAGCGCATCGTTGGGAAGCGGCCCGGCGTCGCTGATGATTTTGATGTGCGGATATTTTGCCTTGATGGCCCGATGGAACACATCATACCGGTCAAAATAAACCTGCTGCCACTGTTCGTTTCCAACGGCAATGAACTTCAGATTGAACGGTGTGGCATGTCCCAGCGCGGCGCGGCGCGCGCCCCAAACGCTGTTGGTCGGGCCATTGGCAAATTCAATCAAGTCAAGGGCATCCTGCACATAGGGGCCGATTTGATTAAGCGGCACGGGCGGTCCGTGTCGCGCCTGGCAACACATGCCGCAGTTTACCACCGGCACCGGCTCCGCGCCGATGTCCTCACAAAACTGGAAGTATTCAAAGAAGCCGAGTCCATAGGTCTGGTTGTATTCCGGCGACTGGTTGTCCTGCCACACGTTCCAGTTTTGTTTGCGTTCGGAAACGTCGCCGATCGTGTCCTTCCACCGGTACATGTTGGAAAAGTCCTTGCCCTCAACGACACAGCCGCCGGGAAAACGCAGGAACCCTGGCTTCAGGTCCGCCAATGCCTGTGCCAGGTCGGCGCGTAGTCCGTTACGCCGGCTTTTGAAGGTTTTTTCCGGGAAAAGTGAAACCATGTCCACATCCACTACTCCCGGTTGGGTGGCCAACACAACAAGCCGGGCGTTTGTAACCGACTCGGAGCTGACCAGCGTTGCCTCAAAGTTCCTCCAAGAGTCAGCAATGCCCATGAAATTGGTGGAAGCCAAAATCCGCCCGTCACCACCTTCCAATACGATGTCGAGCGCCGCCGCATCCCCGGCCCGGCGACGCGAGTAAACCGAGAACAGGTAATGATCCCCGGCGTGCAGCACAATCCCGTCGAAACCGGCATTGACCACTCCATATCCAGTGTTTCCGGGATCGGCAACATAGATGCGGAGGAAATGGAGGTTGTTGGCATTGAGCGGCGATTCGGATTCAACTGCGATCCGGCCCTTGGCTCCTGCGTTGGCGGCTTCTCTCCAAGCGTAAAGCGGTTCGCGATCTTCGAAGGAACGGTTTTGCACCAGTTCGGCATAAAGGCCGCCATCCGCACCATAATTAATGTCCTCGAAAAACAACCCATGCAACGTGGGCGGAAACGCCAGCCCGGGTTTGTTCACATCCACAGTGATCTTCGCCTGGGCGGCACGGACACTGAACGGCGCGGTGAACACCACCGCCAGCGAGAATAGAACCAATAGAAGGATTGGATTCACACGTCGGGATTTCACAACAACAGTTCTCATCAACCTGGTCATTCAATTTCGGACGGGCGGCCGAAGACAGGCATGTTCTGGTCGTCCCACTTTAGAGGTTTGACATAGGTATGCCGGTTGGGATCCCACAAGGGATCACCCACAATCTCGGTATAGGTGCGGGCGTGGTAAACCAGCAGATCGGTCGCGCCATCTTCGGCAATCGTGAAGCTGTTGTGGCCGGGTCCATAGACGCCATGCTTGTAGCAGGTCTTGAACACCGGTTGCGGCGACTTGTTCCAACTGCGCGGATCCAGCAGGTCGGCATCTTCCCGGGCATGCAACAAGCCCACGGCGTAGTTCTCGTCCGTGGCGCTGGCCGAATAGCTGATGAAGACCCGGCCGCGACAGATCAATACGGAAGGCCCCTCGTTCACGGAGAATCCCCGCGTTTCCCAATCGAACTCGGGTTTGGAAAGGCGTACTGGTGACGTCGCAAGCCGGGAAGGAGTTTCCATGCGGGCGATGTAGAGATTCGAATTGCCGGGAATCGCCGGATCCTTCTGGGCCCATACAAAATACCGGACGTTCCGGTGTGTGAAAATTGTGGCGTCCAGGCAGAAGCTGTCAATGCCCGTATCAACCCGCCCCAGCACCGTCCACTTTCCTTCCAGCGGATTGTTCGCCCCGGTTGTAATCGCATAAATGCGGTGTTGAAACAAATCGTCCTTGATCGCGCGCGTCGGCGCAGCGGCGAAATAGATGTACCAGGCATTGTCAATCCGGTGGATTTCCGGCGCCCAGATCAGTTCACTCAACGGGCCGGTGTCAGGTTTGTGCCAGACATCCACCGGTGTCGCCGTCGCAAGTCCGGCGATGGTTCGCGAGCGGCGCAGCTCAATGCGGTCATAGGCCGGGACCGAGGCCGTGAAATAATACCAGCCGTCGGTGTGCCTGCCGATGAAGGGATCAGCGCGTTGTTGAATCAAGGGTTGTATTTTTTCCATGGCGAATATCGGCAAACCATGTCGTACCGGGCGAGGTTCAGGCAACGGGCACCTCCCGGATGCCGGTCTCGTTCAGGCTGGTTCCGAGGGATTGGTCCTGCATCATGCTCTTGTAAAATTTGTCAGTAATGCGGTATTTGAACATCAGCAGCCCCATGACCAGGTGGAAGAATCCTGGAATGACGGAAAGCATGAGGGCGATGCCGTTAAGCGTAAAGGCACTTTGCGGCTGGTCGGGCACGTAATTGTAATAGGTGAGCAACACGCCCACGGCGGCACCACCCAAGCTCATGCCCATTTTCTGGCAGAAGGAAATGCCGCCAAATGACATCCCCGCCACGCGTTTTCCGCTCCTGACGTGTCCATAGTCAACGGCCTCGGCGATGGCGGACCAAAAAACAGGCGCCTGTAAATCCACCACGAGGCAAAGCAGGAAATAGAGAATAAAGGCCGGCACAACGTCCCCGGGTTTGACCGCGATATAAAGAATGACGCTGAGTATGGCAGTTGCAACCTGGCTCCAGCGGAAAAGCTGGATTTTGCAGAAACGTTTCGTGATCCAGGTCGAAGCGACCATCGCGAGAATGGAGGCGACCACACCCGTGGTGAGGAACTTCGAGAGCAGGACCGCATCGCCATTCAGATAGTATTTGGCGTAATAAGCCGCCACCGATCCACGGATGACATAACCAATGGTACCGATGACGCACACGGCGGCCAGCACCAGCCATTGATCATTCTTGAAGAGAAGCCGAAGTTGCAGCCCAAGTGGTTTATCATCCACTTTGTGCTTCACCCGCTCCGTCGTCGTGAAGAAACAGAACAGGAACAGCAAGGATGCCATTCCGGCCATCAAGGCCATTGAAACCTGGTACCCCCGCGCGAGATGACCCACCCCCCAGCGGGCGGCGAGCAGCGGCACGATGATGGTCACCATAAATGCCGCGACTTTGGCAAAAAATAGCCGGTAGCCGTTCGCAGACAACCTCTCCTGCGGATCTTCGGTCAACACCCCGATGAGCGAAATGTACGGAATCGTCACCGAGGTAAATATGAGCATCATCAGGATGTAGGTTCCGTAGGCCCAGAGCAGCTTGCCATGATAGGCCAAGGCCGGCGTCGTGAACACGAGCATTACCGAAAGGCCAAACGGAACGGCAAAGAAGAGGAGATACGGTCGGTAACGGCCCCAGCGAGTGGTATGCTTGTCGGTGATCAAACCCATCGCGACATCGGCAAAGGCATCAATCAGCCGCGGCAACAGTGTCAGCAAAGCGATATCGGAAGCCTTCAAGCCATAAACATCGGTGTAGAAGAACGTCAGGATCAACGCCATCGAAGACCAAACGACATTTACCGCCATGTCGCCGGCACCAAATCCGACCTTTTCGAGGATGGTGAGCTTTGGGGTTTTCATTATTGTATTTGCCGCTTGAATGGCCGTGTCACCATTTTAGAGGTTTTGAATCATACCCAGAAGATGGGAACTCAGGGTTGAGCAACCAAAATGCTCTGGTAATTAGTGAGGACATTTTCATCAATCACCGGCCACTTTTTTTCATCCCACTTGATTTCGGCAATTTTCAACTTTTGCAGGCCGTGATCGGCGGTTTCATAAGCATGAAAAACAAGGTAATCCTTGCCGTCAAAGGTATACGCGCTACAGCCCCCCATTCCGGCCCAATCTTTGTTGCCGCCCAGCACCAGGCTGCCGCCACCCACGGCCAGGCTCTTGCCATCCTTGTCCAGGTAAGTTCCTTTGACGTCTTTTGACCGTCCCACCATGATTTTGTAAGTGCTGTCCTTGCCCCGGCAACACAAGCCCCAGGAGACAAACAAATAATAGTAATCGTCTCTTTTGAATATAAAAGGCCCTTCAATTTCGGCGGGTCCCGGCACTTTGTCATCAACCAACACCGACCGCTCCCGTTTGGCAAGCGAGTACCACTCCTGCGGCTCGGCCAAGGCGGTCCAGCTTGAGTCCAGCTTTACCAGCTTCAGCCCCGACCAAAACGAACCGAAACTCATCCAAGGCGTTCCATTCTCATCCACGACGATATTTGGATCAATCGCATTCCAAAGATCGCGGTTGGGCATTGAACGAAGCACAATGCCCCGGTCTTCCCACTTGTAATCAGGGGAGCCGGGATCAAGTGTTCTATTGATGGTTACCCCAATTGCGGAGCTGTTTTTACCTTGGGCGGATACGGCATAGTACAAGTAGTATTTGCCATCATGATAAGCAATATCGGGTGCCCAAATATGCCCATTGAAACCGCTGGTCACTCCCTTCGCCCAGGACGGATCGCCTGGAAACACGCGCCCGCCCAACTTCCAATTCTTCATGTCCTTGGAAGTGTAGAATGTGATTCCCGGGCCTGAACTAAAAAGATAGTAGGTGTCGCCCTCCCTGACCATGGCCGGATCATGCACGTCCACCTGTCGTGCCTGGGCCGCAACCAGGCTGCCGACGATAAGCCAGCCAAACACGGAGACGAATTTGCTCTTTGACGCGAGGCGGGCAAGGGAGAATGAATTGATATTAGCCGTGGTCGCGGTTGAAATCATTCGAGCGACGCTGGTTGCCAGTGCGCGGATGGAGAATTTTGATTTTTTCATTTCGAGAGTGGAAGTGCTTTAAATATTGAATCCATCATAAATCTCTTATTTGAATTCGCCTGCCCGCTGCAAGAAAGAACCGCGTGGGATTAAACTGCGAGCTCCCACGCGGCTGATGTGCTTCAATGCAGCGCGTCCGTGTTTGAAACCGCGCGCATTCGATATATCAACGGCGGAGACGTCTCAACACGTCTCCGCCGTCCTTCAGTTTTCCCCATTATTGTTGCAATCGGAAGAATTGGATGCCACCCGTGGCCGGAATGGTCATCTGGTAATTTGTGCCCGCCACCACCAACGGATCAATCACTGCCGACCAGGAGGCTCCGGAACCGAGCGTGGGCGAGGACATCAAATTGACCAGCGCGGAATTCGTTGGCCAAGTGACCTTCAAATTACCGCCCGCGAGAGAAGCGGCCAAGGACACATTTTTGGACGTACCAATGAGCTGATTGGGGCCAAGCGCGTAATCGGCCATGATTTGCCCGACCGAAAGCGGGCCGTTATAAATGCGGAACTCGTCAATCGTGGCGTTAAGCAGCGGGTCAGACGCATAGAGCGAGGCTCCCAGATAATTGATCGGATCGTTGCCGAGGGCCGCTGCCAGCGGATTCGACACATTGTTGTTGATGGCCGCGAGCACGCCGTTGGTATAGAGGGCCACATAGCCGGCATATGGATGATAGACGATGGCAATATGCACATTGCCCAGAAAGTTGGTCACTCCGCCCGACACCAGAGGTAACGTGGCATCCTGCTCATTGGCATAACCAGGGTCACCGGTACCGAAGAGCGCGTTGGCCGTCGGCGGAACTGCGCCGGTAAACGGCTGGAAACCGATGTAATTCTCACCCAAAGCCGGGGTCGCACCATCTTGATTACCAAAATAGAAGAGCGGTGCCCACGCCACTGCGTTGGCTGAACCACCAAAATTAGCCCAAGCCTCGATCGTCACGGCGTTCATGTTGCTGACGATGCCGGCCGGAAATTGCACATAGCCGCTGGAACCATCCAAGGTGACCACTCCGCCACCAAGCGTGCCGTAAACGGTGCCGTCCCAAGTACCGTCTGCTGGCGGCACCGAATCCTTCGTGGTGCTACCTGACGTTTCAGAAAAGCTATATCGGTGGATGAGACTGTTGGTGAAAGGCGTCACGGTGATTGTAACGCTGTTGGTGCTGGTGAAAGCTCCAAATGTGGCTGACACCGTCGCGGTGCCCGGTTTGATTGCCGTTACATGGCCGCCGGCGGTCACCCCGATTACAGTGGGATCGCTTGAATGATAAGCCAACGTTCCAGGGCCAGTCTGGGCCGCATCCACCCCGGTAAAGGGCACGCCTTGAACACCCGTGAAATTCAACAAGGCCACCGGATTTTGGAACGTCCCCACCATCATCGTGCTGCGGGGTGAGGTGAGAGCGATATTGGACAGGGTGCCGAGAGGAGGGACTGTGGTATAGGTGTTGGTGCCATCGTCGGTAATAATAATTTCATTTGTGTCATACTGTTTGCCATAGACCACAAGAATGCCTCTCTCAATCCAATTGGTTAAATTGTTCTCATTACCCGTAGGCATGATAAATGTGCCGCCAGCGATGTTAATTTGCCGGGTGGCGTCAGAAGGCCCACCTTGGCCCCAAAAACCACCGGTGGCCGGTCCCATCAAAGGACCAGCCGTAAGAATATTGGTCGCGTTGTCATAGATGTTCAAATGACCGCCGAACGACATATATGCGACACTGCACAGAGAATTGCCGTACATATTCATCGTCACATAGGGTTGTCCGCTAAACCAAGTGTCACCGAGCAATAGTGTATTGCCGCCCCAAGTAGAGGTAAGAGATGAGCCGCTATACATGTTAATAGTGCTTCTATTTGCCGTAGAGTCCCATTGACACGGAACCATGATAAAGCCAAAGCTAAGCGAGCCGTAAATATTGAGCGTGGCTCCCCATTGCGGGCCAAAAATATTTTGACCGTCGGCCGTACCGACCGTTTCCACATCTCCAACGGGTATCGTACAGTTATCACTATTCCCAAAATTGATGCCAATGAAACACCAATCGTTTGGCCCCGGAACACCCGTCGGACTCCAATTGTTGGGATCGCCAAATAGGTGGTCACCAGTATCAAAATAACTGTAACCAGTTTGGGCGGAGGCGTTGTGGATCAAGCACGTCGCCAGAGCAACGGCGGCTGCATAACACAGTTTTTTCAGTTTCATAAGGCTGTCTTTCTTGTTGGGGGGTTTGGGTCGTGTTGGAAACCTGAGTACGGTTCGATTTGGTCAGGGTTGCGGTTGCTGCCGGTTAAAATATAAATTTTGGATTGCTGCCAATGAGATGGTTGGGAAGCATGTTCGGTCCGCTCTTGTGCCACATGTCGCGAAAGTTCCGCCAATCAGCATGGCCATCCACAAACAGATCATTGCCCCCGGCCGGGGTGACCCCGTTCAAGTGGCTGGTGCGCTGGACAACACCTTTGGGAAGGCCGCCGACTGTAGTCACCGCCGCCCAATTTCCTAGGTTGCCAGCCCCTTCGTCCTGAACAATCACGTCCACCACCAATTCGGCATCGGCCGGAGATGGCTGTCCTGGCATTGCAACCGTATTGGTCTTCCAGTAGTTTGACGCCGGGGGAGTGGTACCGATGTTCATGCCCGCGCCCGGAATCAAATACACATATCCCAGAATCCGAAAACCACCGCTCCCGTCCTGGCCGGCGTTGTTGGTATTGCCGTAAATTCCAAAGTTCCACGTATTGTCACAATTCCAGTCAGGATTGGAAGGGCAATAAAAAGTGTTCCGGCTGCCGCCATTGGCAATCATTTGGTCAACAAAGTTGGTGGAGATATCCCACACCCAAAATCCCGACGCCTTAGGGGGAGTAGTAGCCACTGGCACAAATGGCGGATACCTCAAATCCGGCAGCAGGTTGTTGTTGTCTTGAGAATAAAGCTGCATGGTAATGCCTTGCTGGTGGAAATTACTCCTGTCCATAGCTCGGCGGGCGCTTTCCTTGGCCCGCGCCAATGCCGGCAAAAGAAGGGAAGCTAAAATGGCAATGATGGCAATGACCACCAAAAGCTCAATCAGGGTAAACCCTCCAATACGACGTCGGCGAAGAAACGAAGCTCTGAATCGGAAGCTGGGTATGTTGACGATCATTTTTCTAAAAGTTAAGTTTTTTGATGCGATGGATTCTTTTCACTTTATGCCAGCCATGGCCGCTGGAACAACGCCACTTCGCGGAAAAGAATCGCCATTTTGCGAACGCCACGACGAAATGACTGGTCGGCCATAAGTTCTGCGATAGGCCACCGGACTGATTTTTTTGTCCGTTTGGAAATAGCGGGCGATGTGCTGGGTGTCTGGAAATCCGAGCAAATCAGCTATTTTTGCCACCGGCAGGTCGGTCTCCACCAACAACTGTGCAATATGACCCGTGCGTATCCGCCGGATCTCTTCCAGAATGGAGCGTCCGAGCTGTTTGCGGAACCTTTTCTCCAAGGCGCGCCGTGATAATCCAGCGGACTGGGCAACTTCATCCACGGAAACGCCGTTACGAGCATGGTCCCGAATAAACCGCAACGCTTTGGAGAGATGTGGTTCGTCGGCCGCTACAAAATCCGTCGAACGGCGTGTCACCACATGCGAAGGTGCGGCTGTAATTCGGTTCGGGACGACCGGAGCACCCCGCATCAGTCCATCCAGTGCCGCGGCGGCTTCGTAGCCGGCTCGCTCAAAGTTAATGGCAATGCTCGACATGGGAGGGTCGGTCAGTCCGCAAATGACTTCATCGTTGTCCGCGCCAATTATGCCGATCATGTCCGGCACCGTCAGTCCGGCCAACTTGCACACCTCCATCAACCGTTGGGCGCAATCATCATTGCAGGCCATCACGCCCAAAGGTTTGGGCAGCGTCCCCAGCCACCGGGCCAATGAACGCCATTCCTTTGACCAGTCCTTCAAAGGAGTTGAGAACGCATAGTACGGTGGATCGGCAAAACCTGCCTCGCGAATATGTCCGCAGAAAGACTTTCTTCGAATCTCCGACCAGATGGTGTTTTCCAAGGCGGTCTTCTCATAACCACAAAAGGCAAAATGCTTGAATCCGCAACTGACCAGATGCTCCGCGCCCATCCGACCAATGCCTTTCGAATCTGTAACCACGTTGACCAATCCGGGAATTTCAGTTTTCCGATGTCCCACCACCACCGTGGGCAATCCGTACGCCATGATGGCTTCTACTTCTTCCACGTCGCGAAGGATGATTCCATCCGCATCACCCGTTTCCAGCAACGGCTGAACCTTTTCCAGGCCGCCGGGTTCCCAAGAAAACGACCACGGGCCACAATGGTGGGAGTAATCAGCAATTCCCCGGAGGAGTGCGCGTCCCGAGGCACGCGATGACTCAATCAAAAGTATTACTTTTGGAAGTCGCAACATGAAATTGTTACATAAACCAGAACCACGTCATCGAATTTCAACCCGAAGCACTTTGGTTTAGTCTGCTGGCTTATACCTATACATGCGCCATTGGCGTCCCAAACCCGACAGGGAATTTTGCATTCAACCGGCGATGGCCTTGAAAATTGAAGGTTAGCGGAGTTGGAGGGACGGTTCTCTCATAAGAGCCGTGGCTTCACGCAACAGGATCCGGGCAAAAACCCAGTCAAACCAAAATCCTTGAACGCCGGTGCCGCGATCCAGGCCATCCTTGAATTTGTCTTCAATCATGCCACTGGCTTGGTTTAGTTCTGAATGGGCTTCATCCATCTGGCCCAGATTCTGGCAGGACATGGCGAGTATGACCCGGGCCGTGGCGGCCCGCGGCGCATTGTACTCGGGATAGTCTAGGCACCGACGACACCAGGCTGAGGCCTTGATATAATCCCTCCGCCGATATTCCATCAAGGCCAGCGAAACTGATCTCCACGCGGCCAGAAAAACATCGCCCGTGGCAGCCGTGTTGGTGGCGAAGGATTTTTCCGCGATCTGCGCCAGCGGATCGAGGTTCTTCATCACCGCTTCGTTCGCTGGCAAAAGCAGGCTGATTTTGATGATGCGGTCGGTAAATGGATATGCCGTGTCCGCAACGTGAGCAATGGCCGCCTGACGAAAATGCTCGTAACCAACCAAATCGCCCTCTTCGATTAAAACAGGGCCGCACTCCAAATAATCCAGGGTGGAAACATCCCAGCCGTCCAGATGATCGATTTGCAAAAGCAGGGTGAAACGATCCGCCGCTGGTTTCCATCGGTTTTCCAAGGCGTGCCACTCCCCGAGCGAACGGATCACCGCCGCACCTTCCACGGTGGGCTGGACCAGCGACACTCCACTGATCAACGCGTCGGCTTCTTCGAATCTCTCCTGGTTCACCAGCACCGTGGCTTGGGTGATCTTTTCCCTGGTTTCAGCCTGACGCCGCAATTCAGCTTCCCGGGCTTCCGCCTGTTCGGCTTCCTCGCGCAAACGAACTTGTTGCTGTTCCGCCGCCACGGCCCGATCCCGGGCTGCTTTTTCCATGAAGAAAAGGTGGGTGGAAGTGCCCAATCCAACAACCAACGCCGACGTCACTGCCACCCCGGCGGCAAATACGACCTTGTTGCGCCGCACCAGCTTCTGGAACCGGTAAAACCGACTGGGGGGACGGGCCACCACCGGCTCATTGTTAAGGTAGCGATGAATATCCATTGCCAGGCCATTGGCTGTTTCGTATCGGCGCCGCCGGTCTTTTTCCAGCGCCTTCATGACGATCCAATCCAGATCCCCCCGCAATAACGAGACCAGTTTGGGCGGTTCGGCGTGACGTTGTTCGGCCGTTGCCGTCAATTCTGCACCTTGCAGGGTGGTGACCATTGTCGAGGGCCGTTGCGGTTCCTGTTCCCGCAACGTCCGACGCATCTCTTCCAGACCATGCTGGACCAATGTCTTGGGATCAAAGGGCGGACGGCCGGTGAGCAACTCGTACAGTAATACGCCCAGACTGTAAATGTCGCTGCGCGTATCAACATCCAGACCACTCATCTCCGCCTGTTCCGGGCTCATGTAGGCGGGCGTGCCGATGATCTGTTCGTAAGCGGTGAAAAGGGTCTTGTCCGTGAGCCGTACCTCGACCGCTTTCGCGATGCCAAAGTCAATGACCTTCGGCACCGGGACGCCATCATGCAATGTGACCAAAATGTTTGATGGCTTGATGTCACGATGAATGATCCCCTTTTGGTGAGCGTGCTGGATGGCCTGGCAAATCTGAATGAACAATCCAAGCCGTTGACGGGTGTCAAGATGGTTCTTGTCGCAGTACTCGGTAATCTTGACCCCGCGCACCAGCTCCATCACAAAAAATGGCCGGCCCGAGTCCGTGGCACCAGCATCGAGCACCCGGGCGATATTGGGATGATCCATCAAGGCCAGTGCCTGTCGCTCGGCTTCGAAACGGGCGATGACATTGCGAGTATCCATGCCCAGTTTGATGATCTTGAGCGCCACCCGGCGGCGGACTGGTTCTTCCTGTTCCGCCATATACACCACGCCGCCCCCGCCCTCACCGATGCGTTGCAACAGTTTGTAACGGCCAATCCGGGTGCCAGGAACCTCGGTGATTCCAAATTCAGTGGTGTTGCTTGGAAAACTGGTTTTGATCGTTCCTTCGTTCAAAGCACCGGCCGTCAGGACGAGCGGAGCAACCTCGTTGAAAAATTTTTCTGCCCCCGCCTCTGCCGCAAGCAAACTTTCAACCCTGGCCCGCAGGTCCGGATCATCAGCACAAGCCTGATCGAGAAACACCCGCCGGGCGGCCGGGTTCGCCAGATTTCGTGCAGCGTCGAATATGTTTTCTTCCTGTAGTTTCACCTTGTAAATCACGAATTCCGGCGCGTTGAAAGTCAGCGCGGTGTTTTACTGTTGTGTTTGAATGCGCTGGAACAACCAGGCTTTAGCATAAGCCCATTGGCGTTCGACCGTGCGTTCAGTTACGCCCAGGTTTTCAGCCACTTCCTGATTGGTCAGTCCGCCGAAGAATTTCAGTACGACGATCCGCGCCTTTTCCGTATCTTTCGCCTGTAGTTGTTCCAGAGCCTCATCCATCAACAGGATTTTGTCATCCGGAGTTGTTGCGGCAATATCCAGATCTTCAATGTCCACCCGCACCCGGTCGCCACCACGCTTTAACCTGGATTTTCGCCGTGCGGTTTCGACCAAAATGCGGCGCATGGCCTCGGCAGCCGCGCCAAAAAAGTGGGCGCGGTTTTGCCATGTCCGCTCGCCGTCACTCACCATGCGGAGCCAGGCTTCATGCACCAGCGCGGTGGCTTGCAAGGTCTGGCCCGCAGTTTCCTGGGCCATTTGGGCCGCCGCCAGCCGGCGCAGTTCGCCATAAACCAGAGGCAGCAACTCTCCCGAAGCCTGACCATCACCCTGACGGATGGCTTGCAAGACCTGGGTAATCTCATTCGTGATCTGGCCGGGCATAGGCAGGATTAACGATCAAATCTGGGACACACATATTTAATATCCGTTAAAACCGATTAAGTAGAGCATCGCAACACTGGACCGTCAACGTGAATCAGGCTGTGCGACCGGTCCGTCAAATGCCTGACTTCCAAGCCATCGAAAACCACCGAAAAGGGACTGCCAATAAAAGGATTTTTCTACCTACCGCGACGGGCACCAAAACGGGCACTAACGGTGCAGAAGCGTGTTTATAGGCAACTGCGTACCTGGTTCGCCGATGGACTGTGCAGCGATTATATTACCCTTCTCACGCATTAACACGCTCTTTATACGTCTTTCCTGAATCCAGCGATAAAGAATACCACGTTTGACGCCAAATAACCTTTGGACATCCTGAACCCTTCCAAATTCAGGCAAGGCATTGGAACAATTCCCTGCCATGACAGGTTCACTGGTTAATTTTTCTTTATCTACATTCATTACAAACCCACCATGCCAGTACATTATGTTAATTGTCAATATGTATTTAATACACTTATTTAATACAATTATACCAACTCTCTAATATAATCGGTATAATAAGTTTGCGTCTGGCTGAACGAGATGGGAGAGTCAAGGCATGGCAAGAAAGCGAACCAAGCTTGGGATCAGCCCCGCCGTGCTGATTGAATTG
>Ga0182030_10009141_pt1 | contig 20342 bp, 13 predicted proteins | sample 812S3MmetaG_FD_121299 | JGI IMG/M metagenome (GOLD analysis project Ga0182030, IMG submission 121299) | Permafrost microbial communities from Stordalen Mire, Sweden - 812S3M metaG (Illumina Assembly) | ecosystem: Environmental > Terrestrial > Soil > Wetlands > Permafrost | place: Sweden... | reverse complement strand
GCGCTCGGCCCGATTGTCGAGCACTTCCTGATGCTCCAGGGAAAATTGTTTTAATCTTTGCCGATAATTTTTATGACTCATAATGCTCCTTCGCTTTTCGACTGGAACATCGCCGGGCCGGCGATCGCGGACTCATTTAAGAAACTCGACCCGCGCCTGATGATCAAAAATCCGGTCATGTTCGTCACGATGGTGGGCGCGGCTGTGACTACGGTGGATATTTTCACCGCCACGGCGGATCGCGGCTTCATCGCGCAAATCGCGCTCTGGCTGTGGTTCACCGTGCTGTTCGCCAATTTTGCCGAGGCGATGGCGGAAGGTCGCGGCAAGGCGCAGGCGCAGGCGTTGCGCAAAACCCGCGTGCTCACGAAAACCCGCAGACTCGGCAAAAGCGGCATCGAAGAAATCAGCGCGACCGAATTGCGCAAGGACGACATCGTGGTCGTGCGCGCCGGCGAGGTGATTCCCGCCGATGGCGACGTGATTGAAGGCGCGGCGAGCGTGGACGAATCCGCCATCACCGGTGAATCCGCGCCGGTGATCCGCGAAAGCGGCGGCGACCGCAGCGCCGTGACTGGTGGCACGCGCGTGCTGTCCGACGAAATCAAAATCCGCGTCTCCGTCAATCCCGGCGAGGGTTTTCTCGACCGCATGATCTCGCTGGTCGAAGGCGCGCAACGCCAGAAGACGCCCAACGAAATCGCGCTGACCATTTTGCTCGCCGCCCTCACCGTGATTTTCCTGCTCGTGTGCTTCACTCTCAAGCCGTTCGGCATTTATTCTGCCGCGAATTTTTCCGTGCCGGTTTTGGTCGCGCTGCTCGTGTGTTTGATTCCGACGACCATCGGCGGATTGTTGAGCGCCATCGGTATCGCCGGCATGGACCGGCTGCTACAGCGCAATGTCCTCGCGATGAGCGGCCGCGCCGTGGAAGCGTCCGGTGACGTGGACGTTTTGCTTTTAGACAAAACCGGAACGATCACACTCGGCAACCGGCAGGCGACAGAGTTTATTCCTGCGCCCGGCGTGACGGAGCAGGAAATCGCCGACGCCGCGCAACTGTCGTCGCTCGCCGACGAGACGCCCGAAGGTCGCAGCGTCGTGGTGCTGGCTAAGAAGTTTGGTATTCGCGAACGGCAGATTCATGACATGTCCGGCGCGAATTTCATCAAGTTCACTGCGCAGACGCGCATGAGCGGCGTGGATGTGGACGGCGTGCAATATCGCAAAGGCGCGACGGACGCCATCCGTAGTTTCGTTTCCACGCCGATGCCCGCGCCGATTGAACGCTCGGTGGAAAACATTTCCCGTTCCGGCGGCACGCCGCTCGTGGTTGCCACGCGCGAAAAAGTTCTCGGTGTCATTCATCTCAAGGATGTGGTCAAAGGCGGCATCAAGGAGCGTTTTGCACAGCTCCGCAAAATGGGCATCAAGACCATCATGATCACCGGCGACAACCAACTCACCGCCGCCGCGATTGCCGCCGAAGCTGGCGTGGATGATTTTCTCGCCGAGGCCAAACCCGAGGACAAACTCGCGCTCATCCGCCGCGAACAGACCGGCGGACGCATGGTGGCGATGATCGGCGACGGCACCAACGACGCGCCCGCGCTGGCCCAAGCCGACGTCGGCGTGGCGATGAACACCGGCACACAGGCCGCGAAGGAAGCCGGCAACATGATTGATCTCGATTCAAATCCGACGAAGCTGCTCGAAGTCATCGAAATTGGAAAACAGCTCCTCATCACGCGCGGTTCGTTGACGACGTTCAGCATCGCGAATGACGTCGCCAAATATTTCGCCATCATTCCGGCAATGATGATGGTCACGTTTCCAGCCATCGCGCCGCTGAACATCATGCACCTGCACAATCCGAACAGCGCCATCTTGAGCGCCGTGATTTTCAATGCGCTCATCATTGTCGCGCTGATTCCGCTGGCGCTGCGCGGCGTGGCGTTCAAACCTATCGGCGCGCTTGCCATTTTGCAGCGCAACCTGCTCATCTACGGTTTTGGCGGGGTCGTCATCCCGTTCGTCGGCATCAAGGTCATTGACGTCATCATCACCAGTTTGAAACTCGTTTGATTTATGAAAAACTTTTTTACTGAAATTCGCGGCGCGGTCATGTCCACAGTGATGCTCGCCGTTGTCTGCTGCGGCATTTATCCGCTCGTCGTTTTTGGTTTCGGCCAAATCCTCTTTCACGACAAGGCCAACGGCAGTTTGCTCATTGACAGCACCGGTTCGGTGCGCGGCTCGCGGCTGCTCGGCCAGCAATTCACCGCCGACAAATATTTCATTACCCGCCCATCCGATGCGGGCGCGAACGGCATGGCCTACGACTCCACGAGTTCCGGCGGCAGCAATCTCGGTCCGACCTCGCAAAAACTGTCCGACACCATCAAGCAAAACATTGCGAGCTATCGCGCGCAAAACAATCTCGACACCAATGCACCCGTGCCTGCCGATGCCGTCACCGCGTCCGGCAGCGGACTTGACCCGCACATCAGCGTCCGCAACGCCGAGCTGCAGGCACCGCGCGTGGCGAAGACCCGAAATTTGCCGGTGGAAAAAGTTCTGGCGCTCGTCCGCGCGAATACGGACGCCGCCAGTCTGGGAATCCTCGGTGAACCCGGCGTGAATGTGCTGCCGCTCAATCTCGCGCTGGACGCGCTGGCGGCGAAATAAAAATGGTGGTGGCAAATCGTAATGATGCACCGCAACCAGGCCATGAACGCGACCGCTCCATCGCAGCCCGCAACTGGTATCAGCCTCCGGTTGAATGATGTGAATTTTCAACGGGTGCTGGTGCCGGTAGATTTCTCGGTCTGCACGCTCGAAACGCTGCGTTACGCCAAGGTGATGGTGGATAAAACCGGCGTGGTGTTGGATGTGCTACATGTCGTCCAACCCAGCTATGGCCGGAATGAGGCGGCCATGCCGGGTTCAAGTTTGATTCGCACCATGATCGAGGGCGCCCGTCAGGAATTGAAACGGTTGGTCGGCATCCTGTGGGCGAACGAGCCACGGGCCGCCGTTTCCATCCGGGTCCGCGAAGGCCGCGCGGACGAAGTCATTCTCTGCGAAGCCGCCGCCACCCGCGCCTCACTGATTGTCATGGGAATGCGCGACCGCAGTTGGCTGTCGAGGTTGCTGCGCCGCCATACCGTGAAGCACGTCATGCAAAATGCGCGGTGTCCCGTCATGGTGGTGCGATCGGGCGCGACGGTTTCGGAATGAATTACAACCAGATGTTTCGTCAGTAGCAGGAAGGAAACGCTGTCAGCCCGAATGTTTTTAAGCTGAATTTCGCATGGGATTCATTAAGCTAAATCCGTGACCGAGCGTGACCGTCCTAATCCCGATGCCCTGCTCGCCGCGTTGCAACGCGACGAAGCCCGTTTGCGTCGTGGCAAGCTCAAGGTTTTTCTCGGCATGTGCGCCGGCGTGGGCAAGACCTACGCGATGCTCGAAGCCGCCCGCCGCGAATTTGCCGCCGGTCGCGATGTCGTCATCGGCTACCTCGAAACGCACGGCCGCAAGGAAACCGACGCGCTCGCCGAAGGCCTGCCTGCCATTCCCCGCCGGCAAATTCAATATCGCGGAATCCAGTTGAGTGAGTTCGATCTCGACGCCGCCCTCTCCCGCAAACCGAAACTGATTCTCGTTGACGAGTTCGCCCATTCCAACGCGCCGGAATCGCGCCATCCCAAACGCTACCAGGACGTGCTGGAATTGCTCAATGCGGGCATGGATGTTTTCACCACGCTCAACATCCAGCACCTCGAAAGCCGCGCCGAAGCCGTCGCCCAAATCACCGGCGTGACGATCCACGAAACCGTGCCGGACACCGCGCTGACGGATGCGGAATTCGAGCTGGTGGATTTGCCGCCGGACGAATTGCGCGCGCGGCTCGCGACGGGAAAAGTTTATTTGCCCGAACGCGCCGCCACCGCGCAGGACCGGTTTTTCCGCGCGGGAAATTTGTCCGCGCTGCGCGAACTGGCGTTGCGGTTCACGGCGGAACACGTCGGCCAGGATGTGCTCGCGGAACGTCAGGCGCACGGCGTCGGCACGCCGTGGAAATCCGGCCAGCGCCTGCTGGTCGCCGTCAGCGCCAGCCCGACCTCCGCGTCGCTCGTGCGCTGGACGCGGCGGCTCGCGGGTGAATTGCACGCCGCGTGGCTCGCCGTTTATGTCGAGTCCACACGCTCATTGACGGACGAAGATCAAGCGCGGCTCGCAAAGAACTTATCGCTCGCGCGTGAACTCGGCGCGGAAATCATCACTACCACCGACGACGACGTGGTGCGCGGGCTTCTGCGCACGGCGCGCGAACAGAACGCCACGCAGATCGTCGTGGGCAAACCGGCGGGCTGGCGCGTGGTCGAACTTTTTCGCGGGGGCTCGGTGCTGAACCGGTTGATCCGCGAGAGCGGACAGATTGATGTTCACGTCGTCCGCGCCGAGGGTGAAATTCCTTCCGCCCGTCCGCTTCGACCGGAGAATTTTTGGAAAATCGATTTCCGCACTTACGGCTGGGTGGCCGGCGTTGTGGCCGGCGTCACCGGCTTGAATGCTGTGCTGGACCAGTTCGTCGGCTTTTACGCGCTGGCGCTGACATATCTGCTCGCTGTGGTGGTGCTGGCGTTGTTCGTCGGCCGCGGGCCGGTTTTTTTCGCGGCGACATTGAGCGCGCTGCTGTGGAATTTTTTCTTCCTGCCGCCGCGATACACTTTTTACATCACGAGTTTTCAGGACGGCATGATGTTCGCGATGTATTTCGTGGTGGCGCTGGTGCTGGGACAACTGACGGCGCGCATCCGGTCGCAGCAGACCGCCGAACGGCAGCGCGAACAGCGGGCGACGGCGCTCTATCTGCTCACGCGCGAACTCGCGGAGTCGCCCGACTTGGCGCAATTGCTCGCGGTAGTAATTCAGCAAGTCGGCAAGACTTTTCGCGCGGACGTGGCGTTGTCGCTGCCGGATGAATCGCAGATGGCGCCGGTCACCAGTTATTTCGCCAGCTCGTGGGCGCTGTCTGACAAGGAGCAAACCGTCGCCGCGTGGGCGTTTCAACATCGGCAGGCGGCGGGGCGCGGCACGGATAATTTGCCGGCCAGCGAAGGTTTGCATCTGCCGCTCGTCGCGGGCGCGCGGGCGACCGGCGTGTTGAGTTTGCGGTTTCACGACGCGACGACTCTGTCGCCGGCTCAGCGCGATTTGCTTGATGCTTTCATCCGGCAGATTGCCTTGGTGTTCGACCGCGAGCGGTTGCGCGACGCGGAGACGCAGGCAAAATTTCTCGCCGAATCCGAACGCATGGGAACGATGCTCCTCAATTCCGTTTCGCACGAACTGCGCACGCCGCTGGCCGCCATCAGCAGCGTCGCCAGCGGCTTGCGCGCGGCGGGCGAACTCAATGCCGCGCAACAATCGCTGACCGTGGAACTGGACGAGGCCACGCGACGGCTAAACCGGCTCGTGCGCAATCTGCTCGACTTGTCGCGGCTGGAAGCCGGCCATTTGCGAACCAATGCCGACTGGCACGATCTGCGGGATCTGCTGCGTTCGGCGCTGCAAAATCTTGGCGGCATTTTGGACCGGCATGAAATTAAAATTGATTTTCCGAACGATTTTCCGCCGGTGAAACTGGATGCCATTTTGACGGAACAAATTCTGGTGAACTTGCTCGGCAATGCCGCCGTGCATACGCCGCCGGAAACCAAGATTGAATTTTCGGTGCGCACGGAAGCGGATCAGCTCGTTTTGCGCGTCGCCGACAACGGTCCCGGTTTGCCCTCCGGCGACGCCGCGCGATGGTTCGACCGTTTCCAACGCGGCCCGGAGGCGGTGGCGGGCGGAACCGGCATTGGCCTCTCGCTCGTCAAAGGTTTTGCGGAAGCTCAAGGTGGCAGCGTCAGCGCAGAAAACCGCGCGAGTGGCGGGGCAATGTTTACGGTCAAACTGCCGCTCACCAAACTGCCGCCGGTGCCGGAGGAAAATGAATGAACGACAAGCCGCTGGTTTTAATCGTGGACGACGAACCGCAGATTCGCCGGCTGTTGACCGTCACGCTGGAGGCGAATGCCTATCGCGTCCTCGCCGCCGCGAGCGGTCAAGAAGGCGTGGTGCTGGCGGCGCAGCATCGGCCGGCGCTGGTGATTTTGGATCTGGGCCTGCCGGATTTGGCCGGCCAGGAAGTGCTGCGCCGGTTGCGCGAATGGAGCACCACGCCGGTCATTGTGCTGTCGGTGCAGGATGACGAAAAAGGCAAGGTCGCCGCGCTCGACGCCGGGGCGGATGATTACGTGACCAAGCCGTTCAACACGGACGAACTGCTCGCGCGCCTGCGCGTGGCCTTGCGGCGTTCGAGTAAAACCGAGGAAGCCGCCGTCGTTCACGTAAAAAATCTGGTGGTGGATTTGGCGACGCGGCGTGTGACTGTTGGCGGCAAAGAAGTAAAACTTTCCAAAATCGAATATGAATTGCTCCGGCTGCTCGTGCGGCGTGCCGGAAAAGTTTTGACGCACCGGCAGATTCTTCAAGAAGTTTGGGGGCCGGGCCATGAGAACGACACGCATTACCTGCGGGTTTACATCGCCCACTTGCGGGAGAAACTTGAAGCCAATCCAGAGTCGCCGGAATTAGTCCTTACGGAATTGGGTGTGGGCTACCGTTTTCTGGCGAATGATTAAATGAAGCTGGTTTACACGTTTCACAGCGTTGTGCATCGGTGGTTATTTCAACCCTTGAAGCTGGGTTTGGTATTCGCGCAGCGGGTTCTTGGCCTCGGTCAGATCACGGGCGTGCATCTCCAGCATCGCGTTGCGAACGCCTGAAATCTCGCAGCTACCGTCTTGATTTTAAGCTGCGCCCTGATCTGCTGAATTTGCGCGGTCAGAAATTCAATGTGAACCTGCTTGTCCGCAACTCCCTTCGCCGTGAGGTTTGTTTCATCGAGGATCATTTCCAGTTCGGCAGGCGTTGGGTCGGAGAACGGTTATGGTTCGGGCTGGCTCACGGTTTTAGTTTTAATGCAGAGGCGCAGAGACGCAAAGAGCATTTGAAATAGTGACTGCGTCACGGCCACTCGAGCGAGTTGCGGCAAGGCATCCGCCATCCAACAACGCCTGTTTCACCCACGGCCGCGCTGGGCGGTTCGGTGCCGGCGACGCGGCAAATCTGGTGGATAAAGGCGACGCACTTGCGGCGGTAGCGCCGGTCGTAATCTCCGGAGCCGACTTGGGCGCACCTGCCTTGCAATCGGAGTGCGGTATGTGGCTGGCGGGCAGGTTGCAGAATTTTCGGTGAAGTTGAATTTCAAATTCGTCCCAGATAACGATCGGCGTTGGTTAAGCATCTCCGGCGAACCCACCACATGAGCGCGGCCGCCAATCCGAGTTGGACGAAAGCCATGATGATCATGTCGGGAGTCACCGCCGGATTGGCTGCTCTCCTGCCGATGGCCTCCGCCATGCCGATAATGGTCATCGGGCTGACAAACCGCAGCGGCTGGTTCCACTCCGAGGGCAGCAACCCCGTCTCGACCAAATAACCGGAGGCAAACAACGGAATAATGCACCACGCCACCACCAGCAGGAGCGACGTCATCAGCGCCCGGATCTGGTTGCGGACCCGCAGCCCGATCCAAAAGCACGACCATTGAACCAGCGCGGGATAAATCCAAACGGTCAGCAGAGAAATAACCAGATAGAGCGCCACATTCGACCAGCGCGGACTGCCCGGCTCTTGGGTTTTGAATTTCACCAGCGCTTCCACCACAAAAACCACGATCAGCGGCCGGACGAGAAACTGAATCCAGCGCCGGATCGGCGCGAGCCATTCGTCCAGAATTTCGCGCGCCGTCATGGGGGTGGTCAGAATTGCCCCGAGCCGCTCGCCGATGCGCTCGCTCGCCACCGCGTTGGCGCTTTGAATCGGGACGGTCAACAGCGCCAAAATCCAGAGTCCGCCGACCACGACGACGAACGCCCCTCCCGACTTTGGATCCAGCATCACATTTGAGACCAAGGCGATGAGCGCAATGACCCCGAAAATAATCGCGAAGGCCAGCACATTGGGAATCTGCATCCGCGCCAGCAGAAATCCGCCCAGCGACCAGTCGCGCTCGTCACCCAGCTTGCCCAATCCGCGCTGGACGACCTGCTCGGCGACGGCCTTGGCTTCCCGGTCGCGCTTGCGCAAAATGGCGCGGAGCAGTTTCCGCAAATCTTTCCAGTATTGATCCAATTGTTTGAACTGCTGCCCAAATGGATTCCGGCGCTGGATGAAAGCGCGTTCCTCAAGAATCTGCTTCGCCCGCAGAAGAAACAGCCATGTCAGCACCAAATAAACGATCGCGGTGAAGAAAGTTGGAAAAAAGAAAAAAAGGCCCTGCGGCGCCGGCCCATAAGCATAAGTTCTGGGGAATGACGCAAAGAATGTCACCGGCTGCAGCGAACAGCATGTGACAAACGCCAGGCAGATGCCCCAGCAACGCACCAAGGCTTGGAACGTGCTGGCTTCATGCGCCGAACATTCCAGTGCCAGGGCACCGACCCACAGGCAGGTCAGAAACAATGACGCCGTGCTGGAATACAACATGGCGGCGGAAACGCCACCCAAAGAATATGCGACGGCCAGCAGCGGCAGCGACAAGAACAGGAGCGTCAGCATCGGAATGAGCCGCCCGACATATTTTTGCAAAATCAGTTCCCACGGCGTCAGGTCCGTCAGAAACAAAAGTCCCAGCGTGTCGCGCTCCTTTTCCTGCGCGAGCGCTCCGGCCATCAATGGCGGCAGGAACAAGTAGATGGTCGCCAACTGCGCTGTCACCAGAAACTGGAACGGCCCCATTCCGCGCCCGAGCGCCAGAACCGGTCCTTCGGCCAGATGGCGCATATAATAAACGCAAAACGCGCCGAACAACACCAACGCGTAGCTGACGCGGATGACATACATTTGTTTGCGCGCCGCCTGTTCCAGCAATTCCTTGCCCAGCAATGGCCAGTCCAGACGCCAGCGGCGGAGTATTTTAGCAGTCATTCAACTCACCTTTCCTTCCGTTAATTTCATGAAAGCGGTTTCCATGTCCATCGCCTCGGGCTGGAACATGCGGATGCGGGCACCCAAACCGCGCAAGGCATCCAGCAAATCTTCCATGGCCAGTTCGTCTTCACGCACCTGGATGGCCACGCGATCCGCAAGCTGTTCGACCGAAGTGATTCCGGCCACGCGCCGGATTGCTTCGGCCAGCGGTGGTGCCAGATTGGAAATCTGGACATGCACGGTCCGCTTCAAATCGAGTTTGCGGTAAATATCCACCAGCGATCCTTCGGCGACCAACTGCCCGCCTTCGATGATGCCGATCCGTGTGCAAAACTGCGACAGCTCATGCAAAATGTGGCTGGACACCAGGATCGTCTTGCCCATCCGCTGGAGTTCCTTCAGCAATTCGCGCAACTCGATCCGCGCCCGCGGGTCCAGCCCGCTCGCCGGTTCGTCCAGCAATAACAATTGCGGATCGTGCAGCAAAATGCGGGCGATGCCCAATCGTTGTTTCATACCGCGCGAGAGCGCGTCCACCTGCGCATTCGCTTTCCCGCTCAAATCCGTCAGCGCCAGAACATCCCGGACGGTCCCTGCTCGCTTCTCCCACCCGATGCGATAGGCCGCCGCAAAAAAGAGCAGATACTCCACGACGGTCAAATCTTCATATACCCCGAATGAATCCGGGACATAGCCGATATTGCGGCGGACCTCTTGCGGTGAGTGCATCACATCGGTGCCCAGCACGCGCACGGAACCCGACGTCGGTTTCAACAGCGTCGCCAGCACTTTGATCGTGGTGGTCTTGCCGGCGCCGTTCGGCCCGATGAAGCCGAACACTTCGCCGCGCGGAATGGTGAGGGACAGATTGCGAACCGCCACTTGTTTGCCGTAAAAAACGGATAAACCTTGGATATCGACGACGGGAACAGGTGGTGCAAGATTGGGTGGTTCAGTTTCCATAAAAAAATCTCCGGTAAACAACAATGTCATCGCCAATCTGCGTCACGATGGCCAGGACGGAGTCATTGGCTTCCATGTCCATGGCTGGCACGTCTTCAAAGTTGCCGCCGCCGGTCGGTGAAATTTGCGAAACCAGAGACTGCAAGCCTCTGGAATCACTCCGGCACAATTCTTCCAAAATTGAGGCGGGAAGAATTCCGGTGGAACCGGGGCCTGGCGCGATGGCATTGGCACGGGAGATCGCATACAAATCACCGCTGAAAGATTTCTTTTCAGAAAGCTTCGCGCGAATATTTTCCAGATCGGGCCAGGCTGCTTCGATGGCACGCCAGTTGGGGAACAGCGCCACCGGCGGAGGCTCGAACGAAAAAAACCGATTTAGCTCCGGCCGCCACTGGCGAATCGCCTCGCTGGTCTGGAAATGAACCGGCAGCGTGCCATCATACAAAGGCGGACCGGCCTCGCGCTCCGCATTTACACTGTATCCATAGCTCCGATTGTATGGATTAACTGGACGATAGTTTGGGTTGTAGAATTCGGCTGGCATCGCCTGAACCGCCAACGGTGCCCAGAGCGCATCCTTCAATTCCGTAACCGATTGCTTGTCGCGGGCGGCAAAGACCAGTTCGTAGCGGTTCCAACGCAGTGCGGTTCCATCCTTGGCAAGGTCCACGACGATCAGCGACCGCCGCTGGTCGCGCAGGCCGAGATAATGATTGGCCATCAGCACTGTCGCGATCGTGAACGCGAAACTCATGGCCGGAAACAGCACCCAAGTGAACCGGCGCTGCCGAAAAAATCCCAACACAAAATAATCCACCGGCCCGATCAGCAACAGGAATAATGTCAGCATGCCGATCAGCGCGGAGAACGGGATGAGCCGGACCGTTTGCGGCATCAAGCGATTCAACAGTTCGGCACCAAGGCTAGTTGGTTGGACCGCGTAGGACAGCGGTTCGCGATATTGTGGCTGGTTCTGGGGAAAAAACTGCTGCCCGCCCATCATCCGAAGGTTTCTTGTTGAAGGATTCGCGGGCACTTCCCAATGCCCCGAATCAGCAATCGCCCGCGATTGGCTGCTCCGTAGCTTCCACAAAAATGCTGCCGCCGCGCGCCACGCAGAAAGTTTCAAACTCGCGTCGGCCAGATTTTCTCCCGCCACAATGACGCTTCGGCCCAAGCCGGAACGCAACTGCAAAATCCCCCCCTCGGCCGACAGAAGATTGCCCGCGTTGTCGGTTTGAAACATCGGGCCGCCGGCGATGGATTCGTTGAGTTGATTTAGAAACCAGAGGTGTTGCGGACGAAGTCCGCCGGCGACAAAAACGCACACGCTGCCGCCGCCTTTGACCCAGCGAGCCAGAGCCTGAAGCTGCCGTTCGCTGGCGCCTTTGAATGCCTCGGCCGTCAAGACCACCACGTCAAATGGGGTGTAGCCGAGCGGTTGTGCCGGCAGATCTTCCGGAGCCAGCCGCACGACGCTGGTCATCAATAATCTCTGGGCAACATTGTCCGCCGGCGGCGCAAAGTGTTCGAGCCGCAGATTCTGCACGAGGTCTGCTGCCGACAGGCCGGCGGCCGTGCCGACATCGCACCAGCCCACCACCAAGGAACGTTCGCTGGCCGTCGGCACCGATAAAATGGACGGCTCGATTGGCAGCGTGTTCCCGGCGGAGACAAATTTCATTTGCACTTCCACCTGCGAGTCCGAAAACGGCGCCAATGACGGCGGCAGGAGCATCCGAAATGTTTGTTCGCCGCCCGTCAACGCCAGCTCGCCGCTGCGGTAGCGTCCCAAAACCTGGTTTCCTTCGAGAAATTCCATTTCGAGCCGGCCTTCGAGAATGCGCGTCGAGTCCCATTTGAATCGCGCCTCGACGGGAATCGGCGCTTCATTCCGAGGGCGAAGTCCCACCGGAATCAGGTCCACCGAGAGTTTATCCGCAGCAAGTGCGTCCGTCGGCAGAAATTGAAAAACAACGAGCAATGCGAAAATGAATTGGGGAACATTCAACATCCAACATTCAACATCGAACATCCGATGCGCAACTTTTCGCGTTCCTTGGATGTTGGATGTTGAATGTTGAATGTTCGATGTTTCCATGCTCGTCATTTCCAGCCTCCGGGCTTTTTCTGAAAAAACCACCACTCGACCAGCATCACCCCCAGCGCGACTAGGAGCAGGGCCGGCCACAAGGGCCAGTCCGTTTTCACCACGGCCGTGGCGGCGGCGACTTGCAATTGTTCGTTGAATTCAATCTGTGCGACGCCGGCCAGCGCCGTTTCGCTCGGGGAAAGCAGAGATGCGCCCGCGCGCCGACGTAACGCGCCATTTTCCAAAACGGAATAATAGCCCGCTTGCGGGGCGGCCACGCCGGAGACAATTCCATGATCGTCGGCCGTGACCGACTCGACGGTTTGGCCCGGCGTCTGGATTTGATACCGGCCCTGCGGCGCGAGGGTCAGCGGTGGCAGCACGCCGGTGCGATTCGCCAGCGCTTCCGCCAGCCCGGCCTGCTCCAGCGCGGCTTGCACGACGTTCGCGACGAAAATCGGGAACCCGACGCGATACGGCAGCGTCGAACGGTCGGAATGGAACAACAGCGCGAACCGCAATGCGTCCGAATCCTGCTTCCGCACCAGCAGCGGCCCGTGCTGGCCGTGGATCAACACTTCGTAACCGAGATTCTCCAAATCGCCTTCCCCGGCGTTCGCGGCGTAGCGCGGCTGGTCGAGCACCACGAGGTCGGCCAGTTCCACGTGTTGCAGCACGGGCGCGTCGCGACGCCAATCCACCACGGACGATCCGTTGGTGCCGGGTTCAATGTAGCGTTGCAACTCCGGCGGAATGAAGCCCACGGACAATCGAGTTCGCGCGGTGATGTCCATGTCCTGCGGACGGTCACTCATCACCAGATCGAACGCGCCGCTCGCCTCGTCGCTGGTTTCCTGCGGGAACAACTGGATGCCTTGAATGCCTTGCAACGCCCGCCGATACGAAACCAGCGATTTCGGAACAAACACGCGCAACGGACGCGACTCCGGCAAATCCAGATAAGCCGTGTTGTCCGCCGCGAGCGAATCGAATCCGTCCGGCGTCAACTGGACTCGCAGCGAAGCCGCGCGATCGCCTTTGGTTTGAAACACCATTCGTTGGGCGCGGCCGCGGGCGACGGTGATGCGTTCGCTGGCCATGCTGTTTCCGTCCTGGAACAGCTCGACCGCCGCGTTGCCTTCGGCGTCGGCGGAGCCTTCAATCTGCACGAACACGTCCCAGCCGCTAGTAGCCGCGCGCTGGCCGCTCAACGCCGTGATGCCGAGGTTCGGCCCCGCCGGCGACAGCCGCTGATAATTCAGTTTGAAGGACAGATCGAAATTGACGCGCGGCGGGAAATTGCCGTCGGAAAACAGCAGCACTTCATCGAACGGCTCGCTTCGCCCCAGCGCCTGCACGAGGCGCAACGCCTGTTCGAGATCGCTGGGAACATCGGCGGTTTCAATCTGGTCCAGCGCGTCGCGCAGCAGCCGTTTGTTGTTCGTGAAACCGGTGAGTTTCCGCGGCGTGTTGTCGAACGAGATCAGGCAAAGCTCCTGGTCCGAGGACAGTCCGTCAATCATCTCGCGCACGCGGCGTTTGGCTTCGGCGAGGCGGCTGATTCCGCCCGGCTTGTCCAGCGCGCCCATGCTCGCGGAACAATCCACGAGCACCGGCAACCGGCGGTGCTTGCCCGGGCCGCCGCGCCAGAAAGGTTGCAGCGCGGCCAAAACCAGGAACAGCAACAGCAGAATTTGCAGCAGCAGCAGCAGGTTGCGCTTGAATTTCTGGAACGGTGAGTTGACGCGGTGATCCTGCAACACCTGCCGCCACAAAACGAGCGAGGGAATTTCCGCGCGCGGCCGCTTCAACTTCAAAAAATAAAATAGCACCAGCGGCGCCAGCAGCGAGAGCAGCCAGAGATGACTTAGCGCCTGGAATCCTCCCCAGTTCATTCGATCCACCCCCGTCTCCGCAGTTGATCGAACAATACCGATTCGACCGGCGTCACGGAACTGACCGGCAGAAACCGGCCCGACCGCCGTCGGCAAAGCAGCGCGAGATCGTTTTCCAATCCATGACGATATTCCTGATAAAGATTCAGGAGGTCGGCGCTTGATGAAATGTCCAGCGTCTCCTGCGTTTCGGAATCCACCAGCCGCAAATCGCTCGTCACGTCCGGCTCGATTTCTTGCGGGCTTAAAATTTGAACTCCCAACGGTTCCAGCCCGGCGGCATAAAGCATGTTGAAGCTGCGCTTGAGATCGCCAAAGGTCAGAAAATCGGAAACGATCACGCACACGCCGCGACCGCTGTGGTGGCGCAGAAGCATTTCGACCGCGCGGTCCAACGTGGCATCGCCGCGACCCTCGACGCTTTCGATGAATTGGAACATCGTCCGCAGGCTCGCGCGGCCACGGCACGGCGGCAAACGATCCGGCGCGTCGCCGGCCTGATGCGAAGCATAGGCGCTGACCCGTTCGTTGTTCAGCAATCCCATCATGCCAAACGCCGCCGCCAGGGGTTTGGCGAGGTTCAGCTTGCCTTCAAATTTCATCGAAGCCGACGCGTCAATCAGCAGCACGACGTGACGTTCTTCCTCCTTGTGAAATTGTTTCAGATAAGGCCGGTGCAGCCGCGCAAAGATATTCCAGTCCACAAACCGCGTGTCGTCGCCGGGCGTGTAGTCCCGGTAATCGCAGAACTCGGTGCTAGTGCCGCCCTTGCCGGACAGATGCTCGCCGCGGCTGCGGCTGGTCCGCTTTCCGGCGGGCCGAATCCGCAATCGCTGCAAACGATCCAGCACGCTGTTGGTCAACAGCGTGGTCATTTGCGGCCGTGGCGTGAGCGGTTGCATGGTTAAGTTGATTGGTAGGGCGCGTCACTCCGTGCGCGCCGGGGTTGGTTGCCAACAGCGACGGCGCGCACGGAGTGACGCGCCCTACCTTCAAAGTCGCCGGGTGATTGAAATGGGAGAGAGAAAATCATCACGCCTCCACCGGAACTTGTTCGACCAGTTCCTTCACCAAATCGAGCACGTTGATGTTGTCGGCCTGTCCGTCGTAATTCAACAGCAGCCGGTGGCCGAGCGCTTCCACCGCAAAACTGCGGAGATCATCGGTCGAAACGTGAGCCCGGCCTGCCGCCAGCGCGCGAACGCGACCGCCGCGAATCAGCGCCTGACAACCGCGCGGACTCGCGCCCCATTTGACGTAGCGTTTGATTTTCTCCGGCGCGAACTCCGAATCGGCATGGGTCGCCAGCACCAGCCGCACGGCGTAATCGCGAATCGGATCCGCCACGACCACTTTGTCCAGCACCTCACGCAATTGAAGGATGCGCGCCGCGTCAATAATTTTGGCGACCGCCAGCGCCCGCTGGAGAATGGTCCGCGTGACCACTTCGCCCAACTCGGCGCGATTGAGCGAAGTGACGTTCAGCTTGAACATGAACCGGTCCAACTGCGCTTCGGGCAGCGGATAGGTTCCTTCCTGTTCAATCGGGTTTTGCGTGGCCAGCACAAAAAACGGCGGCTTGAGCTGGTAAGTGACGCCGCCGGTGGTGACCGAACCTTCCTGCATCGTTTCGAGCAACGCCGATTGCGTTTTCGGCGTGGCGCGGTTGATTTCGTCGGCCAGCAGCAATTGCGTGAAAATCGGCCCGCGCCGGAACTCGAACCGATACGCGCCGTCCGGCCCGGCGGTCATGATGTTCGTGCCGATGATGTCGGCGGGCATCAGGTCGGGCGTGAACTGGATCCGGCGGAATTCGAGGTCCAGCACGTGGCCCAGCGTCTTGACCAGTTCCGTTTTGCCGAGTCCGGGCACGCCTTCGAGCAGGACGTTCCCGCCGGCCAGTAGCGCGGTGACGGCGCATTCCACCACGCGCTCCTGTCCGACGATGACCTTGTGGACTTCCGTGAGGATTCGCTGGAAGTCGTCTTTGAATTGGCTGGCCTCGGCCTGCAATGTTTCCAAGTCGCTCATGATATTTTCCTTTCGACAGTTGTTTTATTGTTTCGTGTCATTGTTTTTGTCTCCCTGTTGCCGTTTCCGTTTCATCGCCAGCAATCGTTCGGTGGTGGACGCCGGGGATTCCTGTTCCGGCGCGGGTTTCGTGGCGACAGATTTTGAAGTGGAGCGGGCATCTTGCCTGCTCGTCACAAGAGGCTCTGATCCAGTCGGCGACAAGGCAGGCTGGAAGCCTGCCCCACTAGGCTTGCGCTCCGCATCAGTCGTCAGGCGCACCTTCTCTTTCAATTTCAATAGCGCGCCCAGCGTTTCGGTTGATTCCGCTTTCTTGCCCGCGCCGAACCAGCCGCGCACCACGCTCCAATCCAGTTGCACGCGCCGCACGCCGACATCGAGCGGAATCAGGCACGCCAGCAGAATCAACAACCAATCCACGATGGACTTGGACGTTTCCTTGGGCTGGCGCGGAACGGTGAACAATTCCTTGCCGGTTTCCTGGCCGGAAAGAATCCGTCCGCCGGTGCGGTCGGCGATCTGGCGCAGCGTGATGGGATCGGAGCGGAACCGGAGATATTCGGGCGAATAGGCGACCACAAATCCGCCCAGCGTCTGTTCGTTGCGGCCGGCGCCGACGCCCGCGATGGCAATTTGATATTGGCCCTTGCCCCACAGCGGGAACCGGGCTTCGTAGCTGCGCGGGCCGGTTTGTTTCAGCGACAGACTCGTCTCGCGTTCGTGCGGACCGCTGATTTGCGCCTGGATTTCCAGCATGGATTCCTGCGGATGATAATCCTCGACCAAAATCACGCCTTCATCGCCGGAGGCAAAGGTTTGCAAGTTCAAATCGGATTTCTGCTCCACGCGGGAGATTTCGATCATGAGCTGCTTGACGAACGCCTCGTATTTGTCCCATTGCACCCAGTCCGATCCCCAGTTGGGCGACAGGTCCGAGGTGAACGCCGCCGTCGTGCCCAGCCCGAATCGCCAGGTGGACAGCACCGGGTTGATTTCATCCTTCGACGGCCCTTTGAGAATGGTGATGGAGCGGGCCTTGGGCGTGGTCAGCACGTAGGCGTGCAACGGCGGCATCGAATCAATCCCTTTGAGCACCGGCGAAAAAAACTCGACCGTCGGCACGAACGTGATGTTCTGAATCATGCTCCGCTTCAGCGTTTTGGCCTCCTTGATGAAAATGGACGGCAGCTCGTTGGGGTCCATCACCAGGTAATGGTGGCCGCCGGTGACGCCGGCCAGCGACTGCATCACGGGAATGTCCTCGCCACCGTGCGGATTGATGACCACGGTTGAGACGCTGATTTTCGCGGCGAGGAACTGGTTGACGAGATCGGGCGTCGGCGGCGACGGATCGCCGTCGCTGATGATGATCATGTGTTTGGCCGCGGCGTCGCTGGCTTTGAGGCCGGTGAGGCCCATTTGCATGATGCTTTGAAAGCTCGGCATGTCGCTCGGCTCGCATTGATTGATCAAGGTGACCATGTGCTCGTAATCGCTCACCGGTGTCAGCGGAAAAACCCATTGGTCGCCGCCCGGGCCGTAAATCAGCACCCCGGCTTCATCCTCGGCGCCGAGCACGCGGATCGCCTCCTTGGCAATGCGTTTGGCCCAGACGTTGCCTTCGGGAAATTCGCAGGTGTGCAGCACAATCACCAGCGCGCCCTTCGGCAGGACTTTTTTCTGCTGAATGTCCATGTCCACCGGCAACGCCTCCTCGACGGGCGTGCGATGATAGCCGCCCGGCCCGAAACTGTTCTTGCCGCCGACCATCAGAAATCCGATGCCCTGGTTGTAAATGGCATCATGCAGGGATTGCATTTGCACCGGATCGAAGCTGTCCGCCGCAACGTTCACAAACACCACGCAGTCGTAAGGCATCAGCGACATCGCGTCGCGCGGAAACTCGAAGGCGGACCGCACCTCGACCAGCCGCTGGGCGTCCTTGAGCGCCTTGACCAAAGTTTCATAATCGCGCGGATCGCCTTGCGGATCGGTCACCAGCAGCACTTTGCCTTCGCCTTTGAGGTAGAGAAAATTGATCGCCGTGTTGTTCTCCTGCCAGCCGTCCTGCCCGGGCGGCGGCTCAATCGTGGCCACGTATTCGTAGTAGCCGGGTTCGCGGAAATAGAGCGGCAGGGTGTAACGATTTTTACCCTGCTCATAATGCACGGTCTGTTCGGCGATGACCTTGTCGTTTTCGCGCAGGACCAGTTTCCCGTCGCCCGGCTGCAACGAATTTAACAGGACGCTCGCCTCGTAGGTTTCGCCGATTTTGACCTGCCGCGGCAGATCGAGCCGTTCGAGCCAGACTTCGTGCTGGTAATCATATTGGATGGGCAGCACGTCCACGGCCACATGGCGCGACTTGAGATCGTCCAACAGGCCGGCGACGTTGCCTTCCGTTTCCACGCCGTCGCTGGCCAGCACGATGCGGCCTTGCTTGTCTTCCGGCACGACGGCTGCGGCCAGCGAAAGCGCCTTGGCGATGTCGGTTCCGTCCTTGGCAACGCGCGCGTTGACCACTTCAAAGGGAAAGCTTAACCGTGGCGGAAGCTCCACCGCCGCGTCGTGTCCGAAGACCACCAGGCCCGCTGCGTCCTTTTCCGGTTTTCCACCGGCCGTTTTGAGAATGTAACTCAACGATTGGTCGGAAACTTTTTCGCCCATCGAGTCGGACACGTCCAAGGCATAAATGAGAGCCAGGCCGTGGTTTTGCGAAACCACTCGCGGCTCGGCCAGCGCGAGAATAAAAATTCCGAACACCGTCAGCCGCACCAGCAGCGCGACGGTTGACCGAAAATCGCTCAAGCCGTTGTAGCCCGCCACTTGCAGCCACCAAACCCAAAGGCTCAAGACCAATAATCCAAATGGCGCGAGGTTGGAAAATTCAACCAGATGCCGGAAGCTCACGAATAAACAGCCGCTGGCAAACACGATCAGGAAAATCAACAACGGCAAAATGGCTCCGAACGTCACCCGCTTTCGCGGCGGCGGCGCGAGATTCAACAGCCATTTGCGGAAGTTCAACATTTCATGGCATCTGTAGTTCCACCACGCGCCGGTTGCCCGTGTCCGCCACGTAAATTTTTTTCTGCGCATCCACGGCAATACCCCACGGCGTGGCAAATTGCCCGACACCGGTGCCGTTGGTTCCAAATCGGCCCAAGACTCGGCCGTTCAAATCGAATTTGGTTACGCGGCCGGCACCATATTCTATGGCGTAAAGCACATCGTCCGCGCCCAGTTTCAAATCGTATGGCAATTGCAATGCCAGCGGTTGTTCGACCGAATCCAGAATTTTCAAAAACTTACCGTCATCGGTGAAAACCTGAATGCGATTGTTGAAGGCGTCCGCCGCGTAAATTTTTCCATCGCGCCAGACCAGGCCGGACGGACGCTGGAACTGGCCGGGATTGGTTCCGAAACTACCGAACGCGAGCAGAAATTTTCCGTCGGAAGTAAATTTCTGCACGCGGTCGTTGGAGCCGTATTCCGCAATATACAAATTTTCCTGTGCATCTTTCGCCACGGCCACCGGATAAATAAATTCGCCGGGTCCCTGGCCTTCCTTGCCGAAGGTTTTGAATGACTTCCCGTCCGGGGCAAAAACCACGACGCGATGATAATGCGTGTCGCCTACGACGAGCCGGCCATCGCGCAGAACGCAGACGCCCTCCGGGTTGCCATTTTTGCTGTCGGGCATGTGCCACTGGCGCGCGATGGAACCGTCCGACGCGTAAACCAGCACGCGGCCGCCAGTGTCGAGCGCGATCACTTCGCCATGATTGCCGATGGTCAGGCTCCGCGCCGCCGGTTGCAGCAAACCTGCCGGCGGCACTGACCACGAATGAATTTCCGCGACTGGAATCGTCGGACCAGTGGACGATTGTCGGCAACCGGCGATATGCAGGCAAAGCAACAGGCACAGCAGCGTTTTCAAAACAATGCGCGTGCCTTGCGCCAGATGATTGGAGGACGGCCGATGATAAAATGTGCGGATGACGCCCGTCGGTTCGTGCCGCACTTCCACCTCGGCGACGGAACCTTGAAAACGCGCCGATTCGACGACGAATGGCGATTGACCATCGAGCTGCACTGAAATTTGTTCGGGGCGGAAGCATCGGGGCTTTGATTCTTCGTGGTGCAACCAGAGCCGGGCGGCTTTCGGTTCCAGCCAGTTTGCTTCGCCGAGACATCCGGCCAGTTCTGGTGTTGCTGCACGCCAATACAAAGTTTCCACCTCGCCGTCGTAATGCATCCGGCCGTCGCGCAGACAAATCACGCGCCGCGCCTCCGCCAGCACGGGT
>Ga0182030_10009140_pt1 | contig 20343 bp, 21 predicted proteins | sample 812S3MmetaG_FD_121299 | JGI IMG/M metagenome (GOLD analysis project Ga0182030, IMG submission 121299) | Permafrost microbial communities from Stordalen Mire, Sweden - 812S3M metaG (Illumina Assembly) | ecosystem: Environmental > Terrestrial > Soil > Wetlands > Permafrost | place: Sweden... | reverse complement strand
CCATGTCTGCTTAGTCACCGCGATGTCGCCAGGCTGCTTGTTCAGTTCCGGGAGTAAGTCGGTGAGTCCCTCGGGCAACGTCGCATGACGTCGTGGCTGTTCCGTGCGCCCGGGAGCGCCACCTGCCACATTGACGAGCACAACTGGAAGACCATGCTGCCGGAAGGCATCGATCAACGCGCAGGAGCGCTCGATGACACCGGAGATCGGGTGGATAGTGGGCGAGTTGACGATGCCCTTCTGAAGGTCGACGACGATAAGAGCTGTTTTATCGTCGATTGTTGTGACTGGCATTCGGTTAGTCTCCTGGAATCTGATTTGGGTGATTGGAACCATCGCTCACGAAAGAGGTCCATCTTCGGTAAGTCGGCTAAGCAGCTCGAGAGTTGTAGAGAGCTGCTGTTGCTCCTGAGCGGAGAGCTTTTGCAGGATGATCGCGGTCAGCCAATCCTGCCTCGCGGCACGGCCCTCCTTCAGCAACTTCTCGCATTTCTTGCTGAGTGACATCAGTGTTTTCCGGCCATCGTTCGCATCGGGAATCCCGCTCACCAGGCCGGCCTCTTGCAGAGAGGTCACGATGGAGCTCATTGATTGCGGGCGTACGCCCTCTGCGCGAGCCAAGCCCGACACCGTGGCGGCGCCATCCTTTTCAAGACGAAGAAGGACGGAGATTTGAGACGGCGTCAGATCTCCTCGCCCTCCCTGCTCGCGCAGCCGGCGCTTCAGCCTACTTAGTGTTGTCCGAATTTGTGCAGCCAGATCTGACGCGGTTTCGGACTCGGGCACGGGCGGCTTCTTGCTCATGGTGTGAGCATATCAGACATGCAGTTTACCTGTCCAGTTTAACTGTATAAATCGATATAAATTGCATGGTCGAACTCCACGGGCCCACACCAGTCAAATCGTATTCCTCCCCAGGCACGCCGATCTGGGCATTTGGCAACCCAGGCGGCCACCTTTGGACGAAACGTCAGCGGCGAAGCCGGGTAAATCCCCGCTTCCTCCGCGCTCTCTTCTTCTCTTTGCCTTTCTCTCAAGGCTTTCGATTCTTGTTGTGGGATAAGGCTCCGCCTTGTCCATCCGAGCCAAGCTCGGACTCTTCTTCCGCCGAGCCTCCGCGCTAAGGGCACTCCCCCCAGGAACTCTTCGCCATCGAGCGCATCGCCCTCGCCCAGCAGGCCCTCCTCCGCGCCGAGCGCCTGCACTCCGGCATGTTCACCAACTGCCTCAATGAGACCATCTCCGCCGCCGACCGGCCCATGATCGGCATCAGCCCCCACCTCGTCAATGACGACAATCAAATCGTCAAGGTCCAGAACCGCAACTAGCTCCCATGAGACATCCACCTTCTTGCGCCAATATCACCCGCCCTACCGCGCCACCGCGGAGGGTGTACAATCGTGGTTTCAAGGGGAAATTGCCCCTAATCGGATGTCTTCACACCCGATTAGGCGTAGTTCGTCCCGGGAAGGAAAAGTCCCTCCTTTACTTTCAACCCCTTGGGATGGTAGGCTAAGTTACTCATAATGCGTACAGTTGACTTGATCCAGCGCAAACGCGGCGGCGAAGAGCTTGCTCCCGAAGAGGTTGAATTCCTGGTAAACGGATATACCAGCGGTGAAATTCCCGATTATCAGATGTCGGCCTTCCTCATGGCCGTCTATTTCAAAGGCATGACCGACCGCGAGGTCAGCCGCCTCACGGAATGCATGCTCAATTCCGGCGACACCGTCGACCTTTCGGGCGTTCCCGGCGTGAAGGTGGATAAACACTCCACCGGCGGCGTCGGCGATAAGACCAGCTTCATCGTGGCGCCCTTGGCGGCCGCTGCCGGCGTCGTCGTGCCTATGATGTCGGGCCGCGCCCTCGGCCATACCGGCGGCACCCTGGACAAACTGGAATCCATCCCCGGCTTCCGCACCGATCTCACCGCCGAAGAGTTCCAAAAGCAACTCGCCGAATTCGGGCTCTGCTTCATCGGGCAGACCGACCGCCTGGTGCCGGCCGACCGCAAGCTCTATGCCCTGCGCGACGTTACCGCCACGGTGGAATCCATCCCGCTCATCTCGTCTTCCATCATGTCGAAGAAGCTGGCCGAGGGCATCGACGCCCTCGTGCTCGATGTCAAAGTGGGCTCCGGCGCCTTCATGAAGACGCAGGTGGAGGCGCGCCGCCTGGCGGCCATGATGGTGGGGATCGGCCGCCGCATGGACAAAAAGGTGCAGGCGCTCATCACCGACATGAACCAGCCCCTGGGTTACGCCATCGGCAACGCGCTGGAGATCATGGAAGCGTCGCAGACTTTGCAGAATGCGGGGCCGGCCGACCTCACCAAGCTTTCTCTCGAACTGGCCGCGCGCATGATTTTCCTCGGCAAAAAGGCCGCCACCCTGGAAGAAGCCCGCATGCTGGCCGAAAAGCACCTGGTCGACGGTTCGGCCTACAAGAAGCTCAAGCAGGTGGTGGCGGCGCAGGGCGGCAACCCCCAAGCCCTCGACAAGTTCGAACTGCTGCCCAACGCCACCGGGATGCGCGAAGTCACCTCGCCCCGCGCCGGTTACGTGCGCCGCATCAACGCCCAGGATATCGGTATCTCCAGCAACATGATCGGCGCCGGCCGCGATAAGAAGGAAGACTCCATCGATCCTGCCGTGGGCATCATCCTGGAAGTCAAGATCGGCGAAAAAGTGGATGCGGGCAGCGTGCTCTGCCGCCTCTATTACACTAAGGAAGACCGCGTCGACGAAGCCGCCGAAATGGTGGAGGACGCCTTCCACATTTCCGCGCAGAAGCCCGATGAGCGCGAACTCATCCTGGAAGTAGTCGGGTAATGGGCCGGTTCACGGGTTTCCTGGGCCTCGCTGTAATCCTGGGAGTCGCGTGGCTGTGTTCGACCCACAAGAAAGACATCAAACTCCGCCTCATTCTGTGGGGCATGGGCCTGCAGTTCGCCTTCGCCGTCCTCGTGCTGAAGACGGATTTCGGCAAAATCTTTCAGGCCGCCAGCACCGGCGTCAACGCCATGCTGAAGTTCGCCGAAGAGGGCAGCAAGTTCCTCTTCGGCGACAAACTCGGCGCCGCCAGCGACCAGTTTGGCGTAATTTTCGCCTTCCAGGTTCTGCCCATCGTCATCTTCATCGCCTCGTTTTTCTCCATCCTCTATTACCTGGGCGTGATGCAGGTCGTCGTCAAGGCCATGGCCATCGCCATGCAGAAGGTCATGGGGGTCAGCGGCGCGGAATCGCTCGACGTCGCCGCCAGCATCTTCATGGGCCAGACGGAAGCGCCCTTGACCATCAAACCCTTCCTGGCCGGCCTCACCGAATCGGAGCTCTTCACCATCATGACTGCCGGCATGGCGCACGTTTCCGGCGCCGTGATGGCGGCCTACGTGAAAGTTGCCGGGGTCTCCATCATTCACTTGCTCACGGCGGTCATTATGACGGCTCCGGCCACCATCATGCTCGCCAAGATTTTCATCCCGGAAACCGAAAAGCCGGTGACCGCCGGCCGCGTGGACATCAAAGTGGAGAAGACGGCGGTCAACGTCATCGATGCCGCCGCCCAGGGCGCGGGCGACGGTCTTCACCTGGCCCTCAACATTGGCGGCATGCTGATCGCCTTTCTGGCCCTCATCGCCATGTGCAACGGGGTCCTCGGCTGGCTGCACACCCTGCCCCTGCTCGGCTGGCTGCCGGCATCGCTCGAAAGAATCTTCGGCATTATCTTCGCGCCCGTGGCCTTCATCCTGGGCGTGCCCTGGAAAGACTGCGGAGCCATCGGCGATCTGCTGGGCACCCGCCTCGTGTTGAACGAGTTTGTGGCGTTTCTGAAACTCGGGCCCATGAGATCACAACTGGATCCGCGCTCCTTCACCATCGCCACCTACGCGCTCTGCGGGTTTGCGAATTTCAGCTCCATCGCCATTCAGATCGGCGGCATCGGCGCCCTGGCGCCCAACCGCAAGAGCGATCTGGCCCGCCTCGGAATTCGCGCCGTCGCCGCCGGAACCATGGCCAACTTCATGTCGGCCTGCATTGCGGGAATGTTGCTGTGACGGAAGAAGCCAAACGATACATCCAGGGCCACACGGACGCGCGGCCCGCCATCGGCCTGGTGTTGGGCAGCGGACTGGGCGCGTTCGCCGACGAGCTCACCGAACGTACCGACATCCCGTACGCCAATATTCCCGGCTGGCCGCACTCCACCGCCGTGGGGCACGCCGGCAAGCTCATCATCGGCAAACTGGGAGCGCTCGACGTGGCCGTCATGGCCGGCCGCGCCCACCTGTACGAAGGGTATGCGATGCAGCAGGTGACCTTCGGAGTCCGCGTACTGCATTCCCTCGGCGCGCGCTCCGTGGTGTTCACCAATGCTGCGGGCGGCATCAACCTGGCCCTCGAACGCGGCGGCCTGGTGCTCATCTCCGACCACATCAACCTGCAAGGCGCCAACCCGCTCGTGGGCCCCAACGACGACGCCCTGGGACCGCGCTTCCCCGATATGTCCGAGGCCTACTCGCTGGCCTATCGCGCCACCGCCAGGCACGTGGCCACCGAGCTTTGCATACCGGTCACCGAGGGCGTCTACGCCGCCATGCTCGGCCCCAGCTACGAGACTCCCGCGGAGATTCGCTACCTGCGCGCCATCGGCGCCGACGTGGTGGGCATGTCCACCGTGCCCGAGGCGATCGTGGCCAACTACCTGGGGATGAAAGTGCTCGGCCTTTCCTGCGTGACCAATATGGCGGCGGGAATTCTGCCGCAGAAAATCAATCACCAGGAAGTGCTGGAAACGGGCGCCATGGTGCGCGATACCCTGGTGAAGTTCCTCAAGGCGCTGCTGCCGCGCCTGGAGCCGGTAGGACAGGCCTCCTGGCCTGTCCCCCGCGCCGAATGAGGCCGCCCGTGTCTGATCCTCTAATCGCCGCCGCCCTCGCCGCCCGCCTGCATGCCTTCGCGCCCTACTCCAAGTTCCTCGTAGGCGCGGCCATTGAAGACACCACCGGGCGCATTCACACCGGGTGCAACGTGGAGAACGCCACCTACGGGCTCACCCTTTGCGCCGAACGCATCGCCGTGTTCAAGGCCATCTCCGAAGGCGTCCGCCAGTTCCGCCGCATCGCGGTGGCCGCCGATACCGAAAATCTGACGCCGCCCTGCGGCGCCTGCCGGCAGATTCTCTGGGAGTTTTGCGGCGACGTGGAGCTGGTGCTGGTCAACCTGCACGGCAAAACCGAAACCTATCAACTGAAAGATCTCTTCCCGAAGCCCTTCGATGTCTCGTATCTTTAGCTTTTTCCTCTTCGTTCTGGCGCTCGCCGCGCAACCGGCCGACACCATCTGGAGCGCGCGCTACGTCATCACCATGGACGCCCAGCGCCGCGTCATCGAGAATGGCGCCGTGGCCGTCAAGGGCGATCGCATTCTCGCCGTCGGCACGAAGGCCGACATCGACGCCCGCTTCCAGGCGAAGCAGCGCCTCGACCGTCCCGATGCCATCCTCGCGCCCGGCTTGATCGACACCCACACGCACGCCGCCATGAGCCTCTTCCGCGGCATCGCCGACGACCTGAAATTGCAGGACTGGCTGGAGAAATTCATCTTCCCCGCCGAGGCCAAAAACGTCACGGCCGATTTCGTCCGCTGGGGCACGCGCCTCGGGTGTCTCGAAATGCTGCTCAGTGGCACCACCACGTTCACCGACATGTACTACTTCGAGGACGTGGTGGCGGAAGCCGCCAGGGAAGCGGGCATGCGCGGCGTCCTCGGCGAGACCATCATCGGCTTCCCCGTGGCAGACAACAAGACTCCCGCCGATGCCCTGGCCTACACCGAGCGTTACTTGAAGCGCTTTCAAAACGATCCGCTCGTCACCGCCGCCGTCGCCCCGCACGCGCTCTATACCAATTCCGATGAGACGCTGAAGGCCGCCCGCGCGCTGGCCAACAAATACCACGCGCCGCTGGTGATCCACCTCTCCGAAACCAAAAAGGAGAACGACGACGAGCTGGCCAAGCGGCACACCACGCCCACCAAAACGTTGGACGACCTCGGCGTGTGGAACGGCCGCTCCGTCGCGGCGCACGCGGTGTGGGTGGATGAAGCCGACCTGGCCATTCTGAAATCGCGCGGCGTCGGCATCGCCCATTGCCCTTCCAGCAACATGAAACTGGCCAGCGGCGTGGCCCCGGTGACGCGTATGCTGGCGCTCGATCTCGCCGTCGGACTCGGTCCCGACGGCCCGGCGGGCAGCAACAACGATTTCAACATGTTCGAGGAAATGGACCTGGCCGCCAAGTTGCAAAAGGTCACTACCATGAACCCGCAGGCGCTGCCGGCAACACTGGCACTGGAGATGGCGACCATCCGCGGAGCGCGCGCTCTTGGCATGGAGAAAGAAATCGGCTCGCTCGAAGCCGGCAAGCGCGCCGACCTCATCACCGTACGCATCGACCGGCCCAACGCCCAGCCGCTCTACGACCCCGTCTCGCAGATGGTGTATGCGCTCAAGGGTTCGGATGTGCGCGACGTCATGGTGAACGGCAAGCCCGTGGTGCGCGATGCGAAAATCCTGACGCTCAACGAGCCTCAGATCCTAGCCAAAGCCGCCGAGTATCGCATCAAGGTCAGCGCCTCGCTGAAGTAGGACAGGCCTCCTGGCTTTTCCCCGTCACCGCCCGCCCGACACCGCCGCCCCACCCGCCGATAGCGTCGCGATCATCGCCAAGGTCACCAGCAGGCCCACGAACTGCATCAGCCCTTCCCGGTCGGGCTCGTCCTGCCAGTCTCTGGTGAACAGGCGGTAAGCGCAGCCGGCGGCGATCAGCAGCAGCATGGGAGCCGACGTGATCATCCACAGGCCGACCGCGACGGCCAGCACCATGCCGCGTTGCGCCCGCGTCAGCGAGCGCAGCCCGCGCGATCCGTCCAACTGCCATACCGGAATCAGATTGAAGAAGTTGATAATGGCGCCGAAGTGCGCGATGACGGCCCAGATGGGAGCGTGGGTGGCGTAGTAGCACCCCAGCGCCGCCACCGCCGCGCCGCAGCCGTAAAGCGGTCCGGCCAGCCCCACGCGGGCTTCCGGGATTGGCGGCAGGCGGATGCCACGCAATTGGATGAACGCGCCGAATCCCGGGATGAACATGGGCGCGCTGGCGGGAAGGCCGTAGCGGCGGATGGCGGCGACGTGGCCCATCTCGTGGATATAGATGGAGACCACCAGGCCGAGCGCGAACGCCCAGCCGTACATCGCCCAGTAGACTCCCAGCGAGGCCAGCATGGTGAGCAGCGTCCCCATCTTGGTCAGGCCGAGCAGCAGGAACTTGCCTTTGGTCAACGCCAGGAGCAGCAGCGGCCCGGCGCCCATCGATAGCTTCTGCCGCCAGCTTCCCTGCGGCGTGCCGCCGGTCTGCGCGCGCTGCTGGTCGATCTCGCCGATGCGCGCTTGAATGGTGCGGTGCTGCACCGTGTCCTCGGGCAGCAGCGGCAGCGATTGCGCCCAGAGCGTCCGCTCCACGGTGAAATCGCCAATGCGCCACGCGCCGCCCGCGCGTTTCGCCAGGTCTTCGAGTTCGGCGGCGTGCATGAGGCGGCGGCACGCCGGGCAACTCAATGCCGTTGCCTCCATCGGGGTGCCGCAAGCCGGACAGTTCATTGCGGCGCTTCGCCCTGGTACGGCCCCATCAGCGGAATCTCGCGGCGCCCCGTGAGTTTCCAGGCGTACTGCAGGCCGATGTATAGGATGAACAGCGAGATCCATGCGGAGACGCCGGAGGTCAGCGACAAAAAGGGCGCAACGGCGGCCACCAGCAGGAGGTAGAGCGCCACCCCGCTTAAGGACACACGCGGCCGGGCCTCCGCGGGCGCGTCGTTCGATTGCGCCGGCTGCCGCTGCTCCACGCGGTGCGGATTCCTGGCGGCCTGGTAGAGGATGACCGGGATGTAACTGGTGGTGATGGCGAAGTAAGTCAGCGTGACGGCGAGGATCTGCTGCGCGCGTCCGCCGCGCCCGTAGGAAGCGTGGCGGATGGCCTTGCCCACCATCCAGCCCACCAGGATGGCGATCAATCCAATCTCGGCGTGGAGCACGATGGCGACCAGCGCGTATAGGGCGCATCCACCTAACGCCGCCGCGCCGCCGTAGAGCGCGGCGCGCATCAGCGAGAGCGCCGGCGCCGCCTGTTGAACGGCCTGTATGCGTTCGGCGCACCGCGGGCACACCACCTGGCCTTGGGCATGATAGTAGGTGCCGCCGGCGGGCTGCTTGCAGACCACGCAGGTCTGCGCCGACGCTGTCTCGGCAAGGGGTTCCGCGTGTTGAAACTGCAAGTCCTGTGGCCCAAACTCAGGCATGCCCAACTATAACGCATGGCGAAGAGTGGAGTCCGAGTTGCACTCGGATGCACAAGGCGGAGCCTTATGCCACAACTCGGAAGCCGTAGTCGGCGTAGCGGAATTCGGGCGGGATGCTGCTGCGCGCCGCGCAGCGGGAGACCTTGATGTGGTGGCGCCAGGCGCCGCCTCTCGATGCGCGCCGCGTGCCGTGCTCCGGACCGCGCGGATCTTCCACCGGCGAGACGGCGTACCAGGCGGGATCGTACCAATCGCCGCACCACTCATGCACGTTCTGGCACATGTCGAACAGGCCGTAGCCATTCGGCTCGCCGAGACCAACCGGTTCGGGACCGTCATGCCAGCGGCCGGCGGCCATCGGCGGCAGCGCGTCGCCCCAGGGGTAGAGGCGCTCGGGAATACCGCCGCGGGCGGCGAATTCCCACTCGGCCTCGGTTGGCAAACGCACCGGCAATTTCCATAGGCCGGCGAGCCAGTGACAGTACGCCGCGGCATCGAACCAGTTGACGCTCACCACGGGCAGTCCGGCGTCGCTGAATTCGACCCTCTCGCGCCCGGTGGCCCGGCGGAAGGCGTCAAATTCGGCGTTGGTTACCTGGCAGCGGCACATGTGGAATGGGGAGACGGTGACGCGATGGGCGGGGCGCTCGTCATCGCGCCCGTCGTTTTGGCCCATGAGAAACTCGCCGCCGGGAATTGCCGCCAGATCGTCCGGGCTCAACATTTTTCATGTCCAAATCGACTATCGAGAATTGCAGCTTGTTTTCATTGCTGTCCACGCGGTCCAAAATGACCCGCACCTTGTCGCCGATGGCGAACTCGCGCCGCGTGCGCTTGCCCACCACCTTGCGGACATTCTCCTGATAAGTGTACTCGTCGCCGGGCAGGGTGTCGATGGGCACCAGGCCTTCCACAAACAGGTCCGTCAACTCCACGAAGAGGCCGTACTTGGCGGTGGAGATGACCAGCGCGTCGAAATCTTCCCCCACCCGGCCGGTCATGAACTTGACCTTCTTCCACTCCACCAACTCGCGCTCGGCGTCGGCGGCGCGGCGTTCGGATTGCGAGCACTCATCGGCCAACGGCCTCAGGTATTCTTCGCCGGGCGTCGGCTTGCCCAGTAGGACGGCGCGCAGCAGACGGTGCACCATCAGGTCCGGATAGCGGCGTATGGGCGAAGTGAAGTGCGTGTAGGTTTCGGCGGCCAGGGCGAAGTGGCCCACATTTTCCGTGCTGTAGCGCGCCTGGCGCAGGGAGCGCAGCATCAGGTAGCTGAGAATGCGCTCTTCGGGCTTGCCTTCGATCTTGGCCACCAGCCTCTGGTAGTGACGCGAGGAGATGCGGAGGGAGGAATCAGCCACCACGACTTCGCGGCGCTTCTTGCCGCCGTCGCGATGTTTGTCGGTAATGCCGAAGCGCTTCACCGGGATGGCGCCGATGCCCAGCGAGACGCCGAAATGGGTAGCGATTTCCTCGAACTCCATGACGCGCTTCGGATCGGGCATTTCGTGGATGCGGTAGATGGAGGCGATGCCGGCCTGCTCCAGGTGCCCCGCGACGCTCTCATTGGCCGCCAGCATGAACTCCTCGATGATGCGGTTGGCGATGTTGCGCGGCGCGCGCGTGACTCCGGTCATGGCGCCCAATTCGTCGAATTCGATGAGCGGTTCGGGAAGATCGAAATCGATGGAGCCGCGGCGCACGCGCTTCTTGTTGAGGATAGTGGCCAGTTCCTGCATCAGCTCAAAGCGCGCCACCAGCGGCTGATAGCGCTGGCGTATGGCGGCATCGCCTTCCAGTAGCAGGTGGACGCTGGTGTAGGTCATGCGCTCGGCGCTACGGATCACGCCGGCGGTGAACTCCTGGCCTACCACTTCGCCATGATGATCGATCTCCATCAGCGCGGAAAGCACCAGGCGGTCCGCGTGCGGGACGAGCGAGCACAGGTTGGTGGAAAGCTCGTAAGGCAGCATGGGCACGGCGCGGTCAGGGAAGTAGACGCTGGTGCCGCGCAGTTGCGCTTCCAGATCGATGGGCGATCCGGGGCGCACGTAGTGGCTGACGTCGGCGATGTGGACGTGCAGCGCGTAGTTGCCGTTGGGCAGGCGATCCACCCAGATGGCGTCGTCGAAATCGCGCGCCGTCTCGCCATCGATGGTGACGATGGGCATGTCGCGGAAGTCGCGGCGCCCCTGCAAATCGGCCTCGGCGATAGCTACCGGCATCGCCTGCGCCTGCTCGATCACCTCGGGCGGGAACTGGTGGGGCAGGTGGTGCTTGCGGATGATAATCTCCACGTCGACGCCGAAATCGTCGGGGTGGCCGAGGATTTCGATGACGCGGCCCACCGGGGACGCGCCGCGCTCGGGATACTCCAGCAGTTCCACGTTGACCACCATGCCTTCCAATTCGGCGACGCTATCCACCTTGGGCGCGGTCACGCCGATGCGGTCCACGGCGGGCGCGCCGGCGGGCGGAAGTTCCATACCATCGGGGATATCGATCCACTGGTGAATGCGGCCATCGGCGGGGACGACGTAGCAGCCGCGCCGGCCGATTTTGAATTCGCCGACCACGGTGGGGTGGGCGCGCTTCAGCACCTTGACGATATCGCCATCGGCGCGGCCGCCGGCCTCGATGCGGGCGATGCGCACGATGACGCGGTCGCCATGCATGGCCTTTTCGGCGGCTTCGGGGGGGATGAAAATGTCGCCGGAGACGCCCGGAATCGGACGTTCGGAGATCAAAAACCCGTAACCATCGCGGTGCAGATTGAGGCGGCCCACAGCAAATTCGCGGCTGCGGGCGGTGACCACGTATTGACCGCTCTTCAATTCAATCAGGTCGCCGCGCGCCGTGAGGCGGGTGAGAGCGGATTCCAACTCGCTGCGGCTCTCCGCTTTCGCGTTCAATTCGCGCACCAGTTGTTTGAAGTTGGCCCGGGAATGCGGCAACTGGGAGATGTGGGCAACAATTGCCGCGTCGGTCATCATAGTTCCAATTTTATTGCAACGGGTGGCACCGCCGGAAGCCTTACAATCAGGGCATGATGCGTTGTGTTTGGCTGTGGGCGGCCCTGCCTGTGGTGCTCTGTGCCGCCGATTCCAGAATCGATCACGTCACCATCGCCGGAAGCGACATCAAACAGATGCAGGCGAAGCTCTCCAGCGTGGGGATTGCCAGCGTCTACGGCGGAGCGCACAGCAACCATGCGACGGAGATGGCGCTGGTGAGCTTCCCCGACGGATCGTACCTGGAATTGATGGGTATTACGAGCAATGCCGAGGCCGAGGCGGTGGCGCGGCACGTGTGGGCGAAATTCCTGCAGGAGAATGCGGGCCCGTGCGCCTGGGCGATGCGCGAGAAGGACCTGGCCGAGGAGGTAAGGCGCCTGAAGGCAGCGGGTGTCGCGGTCTCGGCGCCGTCGGGGAGCGGGCGCACGCGTGCCGACGGGGTGCGCCTGGAATGGGAGACGTCCGATATAGGCGGGCAGACGCGCGGCACGTTTTTCCCGTTCCTGATTGAGGACAAGACGCCGCGCGAGCAACGGGCCTTCCCGCAGGGCAAACCGGTGACGAAGGAGTTTCGCGGGGTGACGCGCGTGGTGATCGCGGTGCGCAATCTGGATGACGCCATCGAACGCTACCGGCAGGCTTACGGCGTGCCGCGGCCGATCAAACAGGTTGACCAGAGCTTCCAAGGGTACCTGGCGCTGTTGGGCAATCTGCCGGTGGTGTTGGCGCAACCGCTGAACGCCGGGTCGTGGCTGGCGGAGCGGATCGAGCGATTTGGCGAAGGGCCGTGCGCATTCGTGCTGGCGGCGGTGAATCCGGCGCACCTCCACGGGATAGCGAAGACGCGCTGGTTCGGCGCGGAGATCTCCTGGTTCGACGAGGAGAAGCTGGGGTGGCGCCTGGGGTTTGAGGCGGCGCGGTAGTTTTAGAAGCGATACCCCGCGGCCTGCGCATCGCGGTGAAACATTTTCACCGTATCGAGGGAGAATTCGGTCAGATCCTTACCCAGGCCCGGCAGCTTTTTCAGCAGGTCGTGGGTGACGGTGATGATGTGGCAGCCGATGTCGTCCGCTTGTACCAGGTTGAACATCTCGCGCGGACTGGCCCAGATCAGCTCCAGTTGCGGATGTGGCCGCATCACGTCGAGCGATTCCCGCATAATGGGCAGCGGATCCACGCCGGCGTCGGCCACGCGCCCGGCAAATACCGAAATGTAGGCGCTGGGGCTCCCCAGTAGTGCCGTGGCCATGGTGCGCACCTGCTCCACGGTCATGAGGGCGGTGACGTTGAGCTTGATCTCTTCCCGGGTGAGCTGCCGGACCAGGGGCGCCGCGCTCTCCCCCCTGGTGTTGGTGATGGGGATTTTGACGTACACATTCGGGCCCAAGGCGGCAAGCTTGCGGGCTTGCCGGCCCATCTCGTCGAAATCGTCGGAGAAGACTTCCAGGGAGAAAGGCCGGTCCGGAACCACGGCGACGATGTCGCGCGCAAAAGCCTCGTAATCGGTAATGCCAGCCAGCCGCATCAGCGTGGGATTGGTGGTGAAACCCCGAATCGACGGGTTCTTGTACAGGTCGAGGATGCCGCGCTTGTCGGCGCCATCGGCGAAAATTTTGACTTTCAGTTGCGCTGCATTCACGCTGGATCCCATCCCCCGCACCGGAAACCATGATACCGTGCCGGCGCACCGCCGCGATGGCGCCGGTGCGCGACGCGGCCGGTCGGCTATTCAAAACGTAATCTCACTCCGAAATTCGATTATTGCCTGTTATACTCGACACCAAAAGGTGACACATGACGAACCAAACCACACGCCGCGGCTTTTTAGCGAGAGCCGGGTTGGCGGGAGCCGGATCGGCCCTGGCTTTACGCGCGCAGCCGCGGAAGACGTTCGACGCGCGCGATTACGGCGCGGTGGGCGACGGCAAGACACTGGACAGCGCTGGGATCCAGAAGGCGATTGACGCGGCGGCGGCGGCGGGCGGCGGCGCGCAGGTGCTGATTCGCGGCGGGAAGAAGTACCTGGTCGGCACGTTGGTATTGAAGAGCGGGATCGATTTTCACCTGGCCGACGATGCCGAACTGGTGGTATCCACCAACCAGGCGCACTATCCGGCGGGCGACGAGAATGGCGTGCTCACAGCCAACGGCGCGCGCGATCTGAAGATCACCGGAACCGGCAATATCGCGGGACGCGCCACCGAGTTCATGACGGGCTTCAATAAGGAAGGCGAGATCTGGGAGTTCGGCGCCTTCCGCCCGAAGATGTTCATCCTCACCGGCTGCCAGGGATTGGAGGTGCGCGACATTTCCTTCAGCCAGGCGCCGCAGTGGGGCTTGCACATGCTGGGTTGCGAGCACGTGCTGGTGGACGGAATCAAGATCCGCAACAATCTGGACGTGCCGAACTGCGACGGCATCGACCCGGACCATTGCCGCGATGTGGAGATTCGTAACTGCAACATCGTGTGCGGCGACGATGCCATCGTGATCAAGTCCACGCGGCAGAGCCGGAAATGGGGGCCGTCGAGCAACATCACGGTCAAGGACTGCGTGCTGGAAACCAAGGATTCGGGCGTCAAGATCGGCACGGAAACGGTGGAAGACATCCACGACATCCGTTTCGAGCGGTGCGAAATCAGGTCGAGCTGCCGCGGGCTGACGATCCAGTTGCGCGATGAAGGCAGCGTGTACGGGATCGATTTCAGCGACATCAAATTCGCCGCCAGCTACCAGGCGGCGCCCTGGTGGGGCCGCGGCGAGGCGATCTCCTTCACGGCGATTCCGCGCGCCAAGGGGAGCAAGGTGGGCACCATCCACGATGTGCGTGTGCGCAACGTCACCGGCCGCGCCGAAAACAGCATCCGCATCAACGGCACGCCGGAAAGCCGGATCGCCAAAGTGACGCTGGACCACGTGGCCGTCACCTTCGACCGCTGGACCAAATATCCCGGAGAGGTGTTCGACAACCGGCCGACCACGGCGTATCCCGGTATCGAACCGCACGGTACGCCCGGTATCAGCGTGCGGTATGCGGACGGAGTCACGCTGACGGATTGCAGCGTCGCCTGGGGCGCCCACTGCCCGCCAACATTCGGTCCCGCGCTGGAGGCGGAAAGCGTCACGGGTTTGACGCGCACACGCTTCGCCGGCAAGGCGGCGCATCCGGAGCGCGGCCAGGCGATTGTGATCAAGTAGGGGGATGGTATGAAACGGCTGTTGATTTTGGCGCTGCTCGGGATGGCGGGCCTGTCCGCCGCGGACCGTCCGGGAACCGTCTTCAAAATTTTTCAATTTCCAGCCAACATGATTCCGCGGGTGGATGGAAATGCCGACGATTGGAAGATGGTGCCGGACGACTATGCCATCGGCATGGACCAGTTGGTGGACGACACCAACAAAGACCGGAAGCCGGACCCCAAGGATCTGGACGTCAAAGTGAAGGTCGGGTGGGTGAAGGGGCTCAATCGCCTGTACTTCCTTTACGAGGCCTACGACAACTACTGGGACTTCGGTCAACCGGGGTTGCACAACGACATCTTCGAAATGGTGGTGGACGGCGACATGTCGGGTGGACCGCTGATCGAGAGTTTCCAGCCCACCAAGGAATTGAGCAACCGCGACGCGCATTTTTCCATGCACGGCGTGCAGGCGCAGAACTATCACATCATGACGCCGGCGGTGGGCAAGGACTGGGCGCTGGCGTGGGGCTGCAACCCCTATGTGAAGGAACTGCCGTACGCCAATGCGGCCTACAACTACAACTTCAAACCGGGCGAGAGCGGCAACCTGACGCTGGAGTTCTGGATCACGCCTTTCGATTACGCCGGCTGCGAGGGCCCCGAGCGCGCGGTGGAATCCGTGCTGCGCGAAAACAAACTGATCGGCCTGGCATGGGCGATTCTGGATTACGACGACGCCTCGAGCGAGAAACACGCTTTCTGGAATCTCTCGCGGCAGCACACCATGTACGGCAAGGCTGACGAACTGGTGGCCTTTCGCCTCATGCCGCTGGAGCCCGAGTTCCGCAAGTTCGAGGCCAACTGGAGTTTCAAGGTGCTCGACATGGACCGGCGGGTGGTGGCGTTCCGCGACGAAACCACCGGCAAAGCGACGTCGTGGAAGTGGAATTTCGGGGACGGGACCGGTTCGACGGAGCAGAACCCCATCCACCAGTACGCCAAGGGCAACGACTACATTGTGACGCTGGAAGTGGAGGGCCCGGAGGGCAAGTCGAGCCGCGAGAAGATCTGGGACGTCGCGGTGAGATAGAAGGGAGGCGTGCAACGGTAATTCCGCATGGCGCCGCCTGTGGGTTGGCAATGTCCTGCTATACTTAAAGAGCCTTTTGAGAGTCCTGCAACAACCTGGCCGAGGTCCAAATCTGCCGAGTCTAGCGCGCACGATTGAAAGACAGACGACGATATGAAAAACATCTTTGTAGGCAATTTGGATTTCGCAGCAACTGAATCTTCCATCCGTTCGCTCTTTGAGCCCTACGGACAAGTGGACCGTGTCAACCTCGTAACCGACCGCGACACCGGACGCTCACGCGGTTTTGCGTTCGTCGAAATGACGGACTCCGCCGAAGCGGACCGCGCGATTGCGGCCCTCAATGGAACCGATCTCGATGGCCGTGCGCTCAACATCAATGAGGCTCGGCCGAAGCCCCAAGGCGGCGGCGGTGGTGGCCGCGGCTTCGGCGGCGGCGGTGGCGGCGGCCGTCCTAGCGGCGGTGGTGGTGGTGGACCGCGCCAGCGCCGCGAGCCCCGCTGGTAGCGCGCCCCAAAACAGGAAGTACGGCGGCCGGCGCTTAGGATCGGCCGCCGATGCATAGGAGTCTAAGCTATGGCTACGCGTTCGCGCACCTCATTTCAGAAACGGCAGAAGGAAATCGCCCGGATGGAGAAACAGCGCGACAAGGCTGCCAAACGCGCGCAGCGCAAACTCATGCCCGCCGAATCGGAGGATAGCGAATACGTACTCGGCGACGATGGGCTGCCGATTCTCGGCGAAGACGGCCAACCGGTCCTCATCGATGACGGCTCAGGCGACGACAACGCATCGGACGATTCCGCCCACGACAGTCTCGCCGCCTCGCACGGCACGCCCTCTACCGTTAGAGATTAATGTCCCGGCCCGGCCCGGCCGTGCCGTTACAGATTGCGGGCGAAGTGTAAGCGCAGGGAGGCTGCGATGGAATTGCGGTACATGGGATTCGACCAGAAGCAGAACACGCGCACCTACAAGTTTGACGGCGTCGCCAACGGGCAGGCGCCCGTCCACTACATGGTGACGGCGGATCTGGCTCTGTTCCTGGCGAACCGTATTGGCATCCAGGAGGGCCCCACCCTGTGTGCCCACAAGCTCTCATCGGCCCCGGAGCCCGCCGCCGGAGCTAGTCTGGTATTGACCAACGACGATCTGCGTGCCCACGCCAGCGCACGCTCCATGGCCGAAGCGCGCAAGGCCGAAGCGCGCCGTATGGGCCCCCGCCGTCGTCCCCCTGTCCCACAACCGCCCGCCAATTGATTGCAGAAAGAGTGAATACGTGCCGTTTGAAGGCTACGGTGGATTTTCGTTTTCGCCGGCTTCCGTGCAGAGGAACGCTCCGTCCATGCCTGGAGTCTACGGGCTGTCGAATGCCGCGGAGTGGGTGTTCGTGGGAGTCACCGACGATATACGCTCCACCCTGCTGAGCCATCTAAGGGAGGGCAACACGAGGCTCAAATCGCGCATTCCCACGGGCTTTACATTTGAAATCTGCCCCCCCAGCCAGAGGGCGGCGCGTGTCAGCCAGTTGGTGGCGGAATTGGCGCCATTTTGCAATCAGATTGTAAGAACGGCGACCTGACGGGGCGAAGCGGGTAGACGTAGCGGCGCAGAGGAAACATGCCCCGCGAATGGGGGCTGCCCAAAGGGCGCCCGCCCCTGGAGGGCTACTCTACAGGGGCTCGGAAACGCTTGGCCTTACACTGCGCGGCGAATCGGGCGGCGTCCCGTTTTCGACGAGAAGCGGAACGATTTGTGGCGTTGCTCCTGCCGGGCGGCCGGCGGCATGACGATCACCGGACCAGCTTCCCTACGGGGCGTCCGCGGAATATCCGCCGACACTTCGCGGCGCTGCAGTTTGATGGAAAGGGTGCGCTCGATGCGCGCCACTTCCGAGCGCTCGCCGCGGGTAGCAAACGTCGACGCCGTGCCTTTGGCGCCGGCCCGTCCGGTGCGTCCCACGCGATGGATAAAGTCCTCGGGGACCTGTGGTAGATCGTAGTTCACCACGTGCGCGATACCTTCCACGTGGATGCCGCGCGCGGCCACATCGGTGGCCACCAGCACGCGATAGTAGCCATCCTGAAAGCCCTTCAGGGCCTGGTTGCGCTGATTCTGGCTGCGGTCGCCGTGGATGGCGGCGCACTTGAAGCCGCTCTGCGAGAGCTTTTTGGCCAGCTTTTCGGCGCCGTGTTTGGTGCGCGCGAAAATCAGGAACGAACCTTGCTCATCTTTGAGCATCATTTCCAGCAAGCCGAGTTTGCGATCCTGCTCGACTTCGTAGAAGTGCAGGTCCACTTGTTCGGAGGGCTTGGTAATGCAACCGAGTTCGATGCGGATGGGGTTGCGCACGTGCGTTTCCACCAGCTTCTTGACCGAGGATTCGATGGTGGCCGAGAAGAACATGGTCTGACGCTCGGCCGGGATGACGGACATGATCCGCTTGATGGAGGGCAGGAAGCCCATGTCCAGCATGCGGTCGGCCTCATCCAGAATCAGGATGCGCACTTTGCTCAATTCGATCAATTTGCGGTCGAGGAAATCGCAAAAGCGGCCCGGAGTGGCCACCACGATGGCGGCGCCCGCGCGGATCTGCTTGAGCTGCACGCGTTCGTTCATGCCGCCGACAGCGACCGCGGCGTGGATGCCGGTGCCGCGGGCCATCAGCCCGATCACCTCGGTGATCTGCAAGGCCAGTTCGCGAGTCGGCGTCAGAATGACGCAGCGGATGCCGGGTTGCGGTCCCTGGTTGAGGAGCAACTGAATGGTCGGCAGCACAAACGCCAGGGTTTTTCCCGTGCCGGTTTGGGCGGTGGCGACCAGGTCGCGGCCGGCCAGCGCGGGCTCGATGGCCTGGGCCTGGATGGGGGTTGGTCCGCTGAAGTTCTGCTTCGCGAGATTGCTCATTAATTGAGCGGAGAGGGGTAATTCGGAGAAATTTTTCATCTAGTAGTTTTTTTTGAGAAGGGAATCAGCCAGCCACTGCCGGTAAGGAAGGAAGGGTGCGGATCTACTTCAGTAGTTCACAGTATAGCGCACTTTCCCGTAAGTCAGGGCGATCGCGCGCGATCGCGACGCGGGTCCCCGGGCCGCGCGGGTCCCTCCGGACCCGCCCTTAGCCCAATCCCGGTTCATTTACCCTTGCTGAGCTTGCGGTAGTAATCGGCGACCTTGTCCTGGTAGCCCTGCGGTACCTTTTCGCCGCCCGGACTGCGCACGCTGCCTGTGCCGTTGGAGTCTTCCACCTTGCGGCGAAGTTCCATTTCCACCTGCTGTATGCCGCCCATCAGGGTCGCCTGTATGCGATCGGCCAGCAGCGGATCGTTGGCGTACGTGTTGGGGTTCAGCCGCTGCATGTCGCGGATCAGGTCTTGCAGATCCTTGACCATGGCGGGGTCGTTGCCCTGCGCCTGCTGCTCGAGTTGGCGGAGAGTCTGTAGCGTCTGCGTGTAGTTGTTCTGGAAATCCTCCGGACGCACCGCGCCGTTGCGTGGATCGCCGTTGCCGTACCAGGCACCGCCGTTGGGGTTGCCGTTATAGAAGCCGCCGCGATAGCCTCCGCCGCCGTTGGTGGGGCCGCCTCCGCCCTGCTGCATCTGGCCGCCCTGCTGGCCGCCGCCTTGCTGGCCGCCTTGCTGACCTTGTTGGCCCTGCTGACCCTGTCCGCGTTGGCCTTGTTGACCTTGTCCCTGCTGGCCACCCTGCTGCCCCTGTTGCCCTTGCTGCCCTTGTTGGCCTTGTTGGCCTTGCTGCGCCTGTTGCTGACCGCCCTGCTGTCCCTGCTGGCCCTGTTGGCCCTGCTGCCCGCGCTGTAAGGATTGTTGCAGGCGTTGGCCGTTCGGGCCGATTTGCCCCTGCTGGCTGCGCTGCGAGCTCATCTGCTCCAGTTGCTGGCGAAGGCGCTCCACCTGCCCCAACGCGTTCTCGGCGAGTTTGTCGTCACTGGCGCCCTTGCCGTCCTTGATGCCCGGTCCGACGGCCTGCTGGACCTCCTTCAACTGCTCCTTGAGCTGGTTGATGCCCTGCGTAATGGTGGCTTCCGACATGACGGCGTAGCCGCCCATGCCGCGGCGGATCCAATCGGCATTGCGCTGCATATCGCGCTCGATCTCGGCCTGCTGCAATTCGCCCAGGGCTTCGCGCATCTTGGTGGCGGCCTTCCGCTGCGTGTTCTGCAGGTCGCGGACCGCGGACTGCATGCCCTGCTCCAGACGTTTGAGGTCCTGGATCTCGCCTTCTTTTTCGCCGGCGACTTGACTCGCCTGCTCGCGCGTCAGCCCCTGGCTTTGCGGGCCGAACGCCTTGCGCATCTGGCCTTCGAAGGCCTGTTGGCGCCGCGCCAGATCTTCGGCCTGGCGAGCCAGGTCTTCCACCTGGTTGGTGGATTCCTTGCTGCGCATGCCGGAGAGCATCTGCTCGGCCTCCTTCAAACGCTCCGCCGCGCGCCGCGCCTGCGCCTCGCCCTGCGGGGTTCCGGCCTGCTGCGAGGAAGCCGCGCCACGCATGTCGTCCATGGCCTGATTCAGGCGTTCCAGCATCTGGCGCATCTGCTCGGGACTGGCGCCGCGAACGTTATTCTGCTGCTGTTGCAGGGCGCGTTGCTGCGCGGATTGCTGCTGCCCTTGCTGCTGGCCCTGTTGTTGCTGGCCCTGCTGTCCTTGCTGACCCTGCTGCCCTTGCTGGCCCTGTTGCCCTTGCTG
>Ga0182030_10009139_pt1 | contig 20343 bp, 14 predicted proteins | sample 812S3MmetaG_FD_121299 | JGI IMG/M metagenome (GOLD analysis project Ga0182030, IMG submission 121299) | Permafrost microbial communities from Stordalen Mire, Sweden - 812S3M metaG (Illumina Assembly) | ecosystem: Environmental > Terrestrial > Soil > Wetlands > Permafrost | place: Sweden... | reverse complement strand
CTCATAACGTCGATCTGCTTGACGCACCACCTAGGTGACATGTGCGCCGAAAGTCCGGGGAGAATTCCCTGAGTCGACGCGGCAGGTGTTGAGAGTGTAGGGGTCCTTCGACGCGCGCTCGGTCGCTGCGCTCCTTCGCGCTTGCTCAGGATGACAGTGGCGAAATTCCACGCACTACACTAGCCCTTCAAATACGGTAGCAACTCCTTGAACGCGGGAGCGCCCGAGGACCGCAGCAGTTCATAAATCATCATCTCAGTCGAAGAAAGAATTGCGCCGGCGGCGCGCATGCGTTCCAGGCCGATGTGCCAATTCAGCTCGGTTCGCGAGCTGACCGCATCCGACGCGACATGCACCATGTAACCCTCGCGCAGCGCTCCCAGAGCCGTTTGCATCACGCAGATATGCGTCTCCATGCCGCACAACAGCACAGTGGTGCGCTGGCCGGGCAGGCGCTTGAGCGGGCTGCAGAATGCTTCGCTGCCGAAGCAGGAGAACATCAGCTTGTCGATGGGCGGCGTTTCGGGAAGCAGAGAGGCAACTTCCGGCACCGTGTTGCCCAGACCCTTCATATACTGCGTGGTCACCAGAGCCGGTATTTTCAGGACGCCGGCCAGACGGATGAGCAACTGCGCGTTGCGAACCAGCCGTTCTTTCTCCCAGATTGGCGGCAGCAGTTTTTCCTGGATGTCGACGACGATGAGCGCGCATTGCTCGGGCACGAGCGCGCGCCGTGCCATCTCGATGGAATCGGCGGAAGCGGGAAGGTTTTCAAGAGTAGTCGCCATGGGTGTCCTCGAAGAAATCGAATTTAGAATTTTCACGCTTCCATAATTGCTTGCGTTCGACGACAAAAAGATTTTATCGCAGGCGGAAGGGAACTGCGGCTTGCGTCAGGGAGGTGCGCAAGAGAGCTCCGCGGCGGGTGACTTGCGTGTCTCCGGAGACAGCCCACCATGTTGACCGTGGCCGCTCAGGACCATAGAATGAAAACCGAGCCAGTAATATTGTCCCGAAGGCGCTTGCTGCCCCCTCGTTCAATGGTAGGACAGCTGACTCTGGATCAGCATATCGGGGTTCGAATCCCTGGGGGGCAGCCAAATCTTTTCAAGTACTTCCATTGGCTCATCCCTCGCACCGTCCTGAATCAAGCTCGCGAAGGTTTGTTGTAGATCGTGAAGACGGAACCGATACAGTACCGCCTTCTCAAGAGCTGGTTCCATTTAACGATTGAGCTCCTCGCGGGCCTTGCGAGCGATGAGACGAAAATCCTTCCGGTTCGCGTCTTCCTCAAGTTTCTTTAGTCGTTGCAGGCCCGAGGCTCTCGAAGAACGAAGCTCCAGTCGCCCGAGATCCAGCCGCGCTTCGAATTCAAACTCCTTGTAGCCGTCTCGGACAGACTCGGTGAGAACGGATTGCAGCGCCTTCGTCGCCGCAGGATCCTTGCCGGTGCGCGCGTTCATTTCGGCAGCCGCAAGGTTCGCCATGAGATGCGTCGAGCGGTCACTGGTACGTACCGCCAGAGCCAGGGCATTGGCTGCGGCAACCTGCGCGTCTCCGATTTTCGATTGCGCCAGCAAAGCTCGTGCCAGCAGAGAAGCGGATTGGCTGGCGCCGGTAGTGATCGTCTGCTGGTCGAACTGCGGGGCTGCCGCCCGAATCAGAGCCTCGGCTTCTGCCGGCTTACCTTCCTCGATTGCAATTATCGCAAGCGCAAGCTGGCTTTGCGCAACTTGAACCGAGTCACCGAGTTCTTTCCGGAGCCCCAGAGCCTGCTCCTCTTGATCACGCGCCTGTGAGACTTGATCCCGAATCAGGGAGATTTGGGCGAAGCCGTCCAAGTTGGCAGCGCGGCCGTCCTTGTATCCGATTTTCTCGGCGAGGGAAAGTCCCTCTTCGTAGCTTGACATCGCCTGACTCAAATCACCTCGCTCCACCAGAACATTGCCCAGATTACCTAGCGTGGTGGTCACTCCGCGCTGCTGGCCGCCATCGCGGAAACCTTGCAAAGACTGTTCCTGCATGCGGGTCGCGTCCGCTAGCTCGCCCAGGTTGTCCAGGACGTTGGCGATACTTCCGATGTCGCTTCCAATTTCACCCGGCCCTGCGCCAATCTCTCGATCAAAGCGAAGAGCCTGTTCGTAGTAGCGTTTGGCTTCCTCCAGTTTTCCCTGATCGTAGTAAACATTTCCCAGGCTGACGGTAGTCGTGCCGATCTGACCATCCCCGATTTTGTGAAATATGTTTAAGGCCTGTTCGAAGGCGTTCTGTGCGTCGGCGAAGTCGCCTTTGTCGTACAAAATGATTCCGTACGTTCTTAATGCGTGCCCCAGCAGATGGGGGTTGCCGGCGTTGGCGGCGAGATCGCGGCCTTCCAGGCCCCTCTGAGCCGCCTTGTTCAGATCGCCCAGCCGGTCCCATGCGAACGCTTCAGCAATCGTTGCCTGCGCCTGAAGCATACGCGAGCCTTGTGCCTTCGCCTTCTCTGCCGCTGCCGTCGCTGCTTTTTGGAATGAGCTGAAATTGCCCGCGACGTTTTGGGTAGTAGCCTCTTCCACATCAATGCGGGCGTCGTTGCTTAGCGGCTTGGGCAAGGTCCGCAGCTGTGCAATGGTTTCCAGCGAGTCCTTGGGATGTCCTGCCTTCCTCTGCGATGATGCCAGGCGCAACGCGTAATCAAGATTGTCGGGAAAGAAATTTCTCAATGTGCGATAGATTTCTATGGCAGAGGGGAAGTCGTGAGCAAATTCACGATAACGCCCCTCCACGGAAAGATGCTGCTCGCGCGTCAGATTGGCCGAAAGATCGAGAGCTTTCTTAGCCTCTTCTTCCGCCTTCTTGTCGTAGCCGAGCTGGGACCAGGCCTGCGCCAAAGCCGAGTGCGAGAGTGCGTAGTTGGGATCGGCCGCGACCGCTTTATCGAGGAGATCGCGGGCAGCCAGAGCTTCATAAGCTTGCAGTTTCGCCAGGCCTTCGGCATACAAACGAGTGGCCTCCGGGTTTGCCGGGGCGGAAGCCGCGGCTTGCGATGCTTCCGTGGCCGAAACATCGGCGATTCCTAACTTCTGGCGCAGGCCGGCGCCACTCTGCGTTACCAGTTCGGGGATACTGGCTTCGTTTCCATCTTGTGAAATCACCGCAATGGTCTCGCCCTGCCTGGCGTCTTGCAAACGCACATCGAGCCGGATCTTCCCGCCGGTGTCTTTGCCGGTGTCGAGATAAGAACCGAGCACAACGATGTCGCTGCCCAGATGAGCGCGGATCTTTTGCAACGTATCCCGGCCGTAGCTGTCGGCGGCGGGCAGAGAAAGATCGATCTTCATGCGCGCGACATCTTCGCTGGAAATCACGCGGAGCTGTTGCCCGGCGGACAGTTGTGCATCCAGCATCTCGGAGAGGGCAGTCGAGATCCAGGCTTGGTCATCCCTCCCTGAAAGATTCTTGAAACCGAGCACGGCCACCGCCGTGCGCTGCCCCAATTGCTGGGCCGCGCCGTTGCTTACCGGGCGGCGCAAAATTCGATCGCGAAGGCCGCCGATGTTCGCCGCAAGAGCGATGACTAATAAGAGCAGGAACGCTGCAACGATTCTCACGCCGATTCCGCCGAGGGGCGGCGAGCGAAGGTTGAGCCGCTCCAGATCAGCGTGCAATTCCTTTGCGGATTGATAACGGCGTTCCCGGTCCTTTTCCAAGCTGCGCCTGATAATGCTATCGACGGCGGCAGGAACCGCGGGATTCAGTTGGCGCACCGGCACCGGCACGCCGTGCAGTACGGCGTCGTGAACGGCCGCGCCAGTACTACCTGTGAAGGCGCGCCGTCCTGTCACCATCTCAAACAACACAAGGCCGAGCGAGAACAGATCGCTCCTCGCGTCGAGGTTCTCGCCACGTATCTGTTCGGGGGACATGTAGAAAGCAGTGCCCATTTTCGCGCCGGTCCGGGTCAAAGTGAGGGCCGCTTCTGCAAGCGACAGGGTGTCAACCGTGACGTCGCTCTGAATGTCCGGCTCTTTTTGGGGCTCCATCACCTTCGCCAGACCAAAGTCGAGAATCTTTACTTCGCCGCGGGTAGTAACAAAGATGTTTTCCGGCTTGATGTCGCGATGAATAATGTTCTTTTGATGTGCCGCTTCCAGGCCACGCGTGATCTGGATCGCCACCTCCATTGCCCCGTTTAGCCGTGAACGCTTGTCCATTTTGGAGGCACGTTCGATCCAGTCTCTGAGGGTTTCGCCCTCGAGCCGTTGCATCACGATGAAGGGCTGGCCGTCATGTTCGCCGAGTTCATAGATGGAGCAGATGTTTGGGTGGTCGAGAGCCGATGCGGACCTGGCCTCGCGCTGCATGCGCTCAAATGCAGTCCGATCGCTGGCAACCTTGCCGGGCAGAAACTTCATGGCTACGCGGCGGCCAAGTTTGATATCCTCCGCTTCATACACAACTCCCATGCCGCCGCTGCCCAGCCGGCTCAGCACGCGATAATGAGAAACGGTTTCACCCACCATGGAGCGGAAAGTGACTCCATTTAAGGCGGGGTCTGCGGTCAGCGTGGGCATGTCGGCAGGGCTGATAGCAGGCGCATCCAGAAAGCTTCCGGCTCCGTGATGAGACGCGAGCAGCGAGCGCACTTCTTCGAGCAGGGCCGCGTCGCCGCCACAGACGTGGCGCAGGTAGTCCTCTTGCTCTTGCTCCGGCCGTTCGAGGGCCGCGTGCAACAGGTCGCAGATCCGATTCCAGCGGTCAGTGTCCATCGGAACTTCCACGGTTCAGTTCGCGTGCCGGGGGGCTCGTGCAGTGGGCCAGTCTCGTGGCACTATGTCCGCCGGCACCTTGAGCACTGCATCCGGCATCTGCCCGGTTCGTTCACACACGGCCGCGTTCATCGGCGAGGCTCGTGGGAAATTTCCCGATGCAGCCAAGCTCGCGCCGCGGTCCAATCGCGTTGTACAGTTGCCGGACCGATATCTAACGCCGCGGAAATTTCTTCCAGGGTGAGCCCGCCAAAAAAACGCATTTCCACGATTCGACTCTGGCGCGAGTCAATTTCGGCGAGTCTCTGCAGCGCATCGTCCAAAGCGACGATGTCTATTTCTTTTTCGCGAGCCTTCTCGTTCGCATTCTCCAATGAAACCATGCAAACACTGCCACCCCGTTTTCCTGCGGCTCGCCGGCGCGCATAATCCACCAGAATTTGCCGCATGAGCTGGGATGCGATGGCGAAGAAATGCGTGCGCCCTTCCCACAGAGGCGGGTCAGCTCCGAGCAGCCGCAAGTAGGCTTCGTTCACCAAGGCCGCGCTCTGCAGAGTGTGGTCGGGCCGTTCCTTGCGTAGTTGAAAGTGCGCCAGGCGGCGCAATTCGTTGTAAACGAGCGGCAGTAGCGCGTCGAGCGCCTTTTGGTCACCACCCCGCCATCCCTGTAGTAGCTGAGTGATCTGGGTGGAGGACTGTCGCTGCACGGCGATACTCCTGGATTTGGGAACCTAGCGTATCCATTCCCGTGCTGACTGTCAACGCGAAAAACCTAGGGGAAGCAATAAGTTACGGCCTTCTGTCGCGGAGCGAAATAATTTCTTGCAGCCAGTGTCAGATCTCGGTTTCACATCGGATCAAAAGAAAGGCGCGGAGGGTATCCGCGCCTTTGATAGTTCCGATGGCCAACCTCTACTGAGATGGGCCGGACAGTGTCCAGTCGCCGCTCCTGCACGACGAGCTGAACGGTCTGCGTGTGAGTGTTTAAGCCTTCCGTCCCGGTTACGGTAACCGTATAGGTGTTGGGAACCGTTGCCGGTGTGAGCGTGATAGTGCCGGTGGCAGACTTAGAAGGATCTTTCACCGAGGTTGCCGTGACGGTAACTGAGGATGGGAGCCCCTCCGCCACTGTTGGTGCTGTATACAGGCCGCTGCTGGCGTCAATGGTGCCGCCGTTGGCTGTGGTTACAGCCCATGTAACTCCTGAGTTGGAGGAGTCGTTGCTGACTGTGGCGGTGAATTGAGCAGTCTGGCTGGGCCAGCTATCCGCTGCATCGTTCGGGTAAAGGCTGGTTGGGCTGGCGGCAACGTTGGATACGCTAACAGGTGGTGTGCTGCTTCCGCCGCAGGCGACCAGAAGTCCAGCCATGAACAGCGCGACGCACAAGCTACCAACCATGGAGTATTTCGAGGCTTTCCGGCCCGCAAAGCCAGCGAGCAGAACACCGGCAATGGGGAGAGTCAGTGGCAGCCAGGGATGGTTGGACGAGCGATTATCTGCACGCCGGGTTGACTTTGCCTTGCTGGTAGCTGTGTTGGGACCAGCGGTAGCGACGCTCAGCGTCACCGTTTGCGGGCTGGTTGCGCCTGCCGTGATCGAAGAGGGAGTGAATGTGCAACTGCTGTTCGTCAGTGTCGGATCGGCTGGGCTGAAGCTGCACGTGAACGTTACCGCATTGCCGAAGGTGGTTCCTGTCCCAGTCGTTGCGACGCTAAACGAGTACGAAGCTGGTGTTGCTTGGCCAGCGGGTATCGTCAGCGTTGAACTGCCGGTGCTCGCGATGGTGAAGTCGGCAACCGTCGCCGAAAACGCCTGCATCAGGTTGCCAGCATCCACGGAGCCGAGGCCGGTGACAAGGTTGTAGTTGGTGGCGGAGTCCACGTTGTAGTCGTTAAATCCGATGAATCCGGAGTCCGGACATTGGATGGCCGATGGCTGATTGGCGGGCGTGCCCGGCGTGCAATAGGCGCCGTCGGAGTACGCACCGGTGTTGGGCGTGTTTACGGGATTGAAAGCCGCTGCGGAAGGGGTGGCGGCAATTGAATAAAGAGTCGGGTTGATGTTGCCAAGTCCCGGGGAATTTGCTCCATTGATGTACTGGTTGAGGATGGTGACAATGCCCGCGAAGATGGGAGACGCAACGGACGTACCACCCCAAGCGTACCCATAATCCGTCTGGTCATTGATGATTCCCTGCGCCCCACCCGGGGAGCAAGAGCTGGCGGTGCCGCTTCCTCCGACTTCATTGGCTGCGGTGCAAAGAAGGAAGCCCGGCCAGTAAATGGAAGCGAGCAATGAAACATCGGGCACGAAGCGGCCCGCAGCCTGACCAGAGATGCTCAGGTTTGTCTGGTAGGAGGGTTGCGTAAATCCGCTCTGGCAAACCCCGTTGGTATCGACGCTGGTGCAGTTGCTGACACCGCTGCCGCTGGCCCAAATACCGATCGCTGTTTGAGCGCTCGCCCAATCGGTAATGTCGTTGCCTGTGCAAAAACTGTTTGTCGAATTGGCAGTGCAGAACAAGCCAATTTCTTCCGCGTCGTTCCATGACTGCTCGGGAACATACCCCTTCGCGGAACCGCCATCGGTTCCGTTGGTTGAGTTCCAGTAGGTAGAGCCGTACTCGCCGGTGGGAATCAGGGTTCCGCCGACGCCCGTGACTTCGGGGCTGCTGGCCGGGTAGCTGACCGCGTAGCCGTTGACCGCCAGGTTTGCCTGATAGTCGCAGTTGGCCGCGCCCTGGTCGGCCGAGGAGTTCATGAAGGTGATGCCTTCGGAATTTGCCTTCTGGAGCTCCGCTTCATCCGACCCGAAGGTGAATTCTCCGGTGCCGGAATTTCCCGCCTCGTGGAGTTCGCAAAGGCCGTAGCTCAGAGTGATGACGGGCGCGATTGTCTGGTCGACCGCGTAATACCAGGAGTCCCAAACGCCGCCGTTGCTGGAGGGAGCATTGACATAGATGATCTGGGCATTACGAGCGGTACCGCCTGACCACTGCAGGTCAATGTCGGCTTCGGGCAAATCGACGGAACTGGGGCTGCCCGGATCGGTGTTGCCCGGAACAAGCACATATTTGAAATTACCGGTGTTGCAGGCGGTAATCACATTGGTGGAATTGGTGGTGCAGGTGAATGTGGAAAGGCCGAAGCCGGACCGGAAATAAACCAGATCGTTCAAGTACACGTCGGTCTGGCCCATGACAGCCAGCTTTTCACCGGTGCCGTCATAGCCGTTGGTGTAGAGGGAGTTGAGGTCATACATGGCCGCAATGTCGCCGGGCGCGAGGTAAATAGCGCCATTAGCGGCGAGTGTGTATTCGTGCTTGGCGCGGTGCGCATACGACTTCGGAAGAAAATTATGCAAGCCGCGGAAGCCAGTGACGATGCCAGAGAGAGCGGCTGGAATCACGACGGGTGTGACATTGGCGTAATGGGTTTCGCCATTCACGTTGAAATTGTGGATTTCCGTTTGAAAAGTCTTCTCGACCTGCGCCGCGGATCCGCTAAATGCGATCCAGTTGCGGCCGCGAGCAACGTTGACGATGGTGAATCCTTCCGAGCGCAGCCATGTGGATAACTTCTGCACATCGTTTTGGCTGAGACCAAAACGATCGGCGTACTGCTCGGGAGTGAGCCACTTGCGGTAAGACGCGGAGTGCGGGTTCTGCTGGTCGGCAAGGAGCTTGTTGAGCGCCTTCTGTTGCGTAGCCGTGGGAACGGTCAGCAGGGTGATGTAGCTCAGCTTCATGCCAGGATCGACCGCGCCCTGGTCGAATTCGGGCCTTGCCTGCGTGGGAACGCCAGCGGTGAACCGGACGGTTTGGGTTGCCACAATCGGGCTAGAGATTCGATCCGGAGAAGCGGCGAAGCAGATGCTGGTCAAAATCAGCGTTGAGAGAAGTGTGAGAGAAAGAGCGACTCGGCGAACAAGCGACATAAACACTCCTTTGTCTGGAGCCAAGTTTTTGATGGGACGACTTATTCTAGCGGAGTTTGTAAGCGGGCAACCAAGTTTTTCTCTTCCGTTGCTGCCCTCGGAGGTACTGGTGTAAACACGGGCCATCCGGACAGGGAAGTTGCAATCAGAGTGGGTGGTACGGGCCGGTTGTCGCCGAGAGCGGTAACAAAGCTCATCAGACTTCGGCGAGCTCTTCTTCGAGTAACTGCTTGTTATAGAGATCGGTGTAATAACCGTTGGAGGCGATTAACTCGTCGTGGGTGCCGAGTTCCACGATGCGTCCCTGATGGAGGACGGCGATGCGATCGGCGCTGCGGACAGTGGACACGCGGTGGGAAATGAAGATGGTAGTGCGTCCGGCCATGACGTCGCGGAGGTGATTGAGGATTTTGTCTTCAGTGTGCGTGTCGACGCTGGAGAGGGCGTCGTCGAGGATGAGGATGCGGGGGCTGCGCAGCAGGGCGCGGGCAATGGCGGTGCGCTGCTTCTGGCCTCCGGAGAGTGTGATGCCGCGCTCGCCGACGGTGGTGTCGTAGGACTCGGGAAAGGATTCGATGTCGGCGGCGATGTTGGCGGCTTCGGCGGCGGATTGGATCTGATCGAGCGCCGCTCCGGGGACGCCGAAGGCGATGTTCTCGCGGATGGTGTCGGAGAAGAGGAAGGTTTCCTGCGGAACGAAGCCGATGTTGCGGCGCAGGACTTCGAGAGGATATTCGCGAATGGGACGCCCGTCGATCAGAACTGAGCCAGGGGCCGCGTCGTAGATGCGCGGAATGAGGTTGACCAGCGTTGTCTTGCCAGAGCCGGTGGGGCCGACAATCGCCAGGCTTGTTCCGGCGGGGATGCGGAGGTTGATGTCGTGGAGAACCGGGTTGTCGTTGAAGCTGAAATTCAGATTGCAGAATTCGATTTCGCCAACGATATCTCCGGAGCTACGAGCGTTGGAACCTTGAGCTACGAGCTTCGAGCTTCGAGCCACCTCCGGCTCGACTTGGGCTCCCGGTTTGCTCGTAGCTCGCGGCTCATAGCTCAAGGCTGGTTCATCCGCTATTTCTGGTTTTGCCAGCAGAATTTCGTTGATGCGCGCGAGCGACGCGGTGCCGCGCTGGAAGATGCTGATGACCCATCCGAGCGCGATCACGGGCCAGGTGAGCTGCGCCATGTACTGTAAGAACGCAACGAATTGTCCCACGCTCATTTTGCCCTGAAGAACCTCTCGCCCGCCCAGCCAGAGCACGATGACAACGGCGGCTCCGAGCATGAGTTCCAGCGTCGGCCAGAGCATGCCCATCAGGCGGACCAGGCCCAGGCTGCGGCGTATGTATTCCCGATTGGCGGTTTCGAAGGCGGCGATCTCGGCTTGCTCTTGCACGTAGGCGCGAATGACGCGGGCGCCGGAAAAATTCTCCTGAGCGCGGGCCGAGATGTCGGAGAACATGGCCTGAATGCGCTCAAAGCGCTCATGAATGCGGCGTCCGAAATATTGGATGATGACGCTGGCAACGGGCAGCGGGAGGAAAGCGAAAAGCGTGAGCTTCGGGCTCAGTTTCAGCATGTAAAACAGTGCGAAGACGGTCAGGGCAATCGTATTCGCCGAGTACATAACGGCCGGGCCGAGCAGATTTCGCACGGCATTCAGGTCATTTGTAGCTCGCGCCATGATGTCGCCGGTGCGATTGCGCTGATAATAGGAGTGGGGAAGCGTTTCAAGGTGCGCGAAGAGGTCGTTGCGAAGATCGAATTCAACGTCGCGAGAAATTCCGATGACGATGAAGCGGGTCAGGAACTGAAATATTCCCTTGACGGCGAAGATGCCGACCACGAGCAAAGCATACGTCGCTATCTTCTGCCGGGTGGTTCCCCTGCCCAGGTCATCGATAAAATGTTGAACGACGCGAGGAAACTGGACGGCAATCCCATTGGTCAGAACTACGCAAAGCGCCCCCAGCACGAGACCGCGCCAATAGTGTTTCAGATAAGGAATCAGAGGGCGCAGGCGGTTGGGGAACATGATCCTTGGTAGATGAGATTGTAGCAGCGGCGGGTGCGAATTTGGGCGGGGTCGCGTGCCGCAAGGGTTCAGCGATCAAGCCTCGTTATCAAATCCTCAGTGATCGAGTCCTCAACGAACGCAACCAATCGATTGAGGCTCGCTGTTCCAGGAACTTGGGGCCGAACACAGCTGTAGCGAAATAACAGCAGGCAGCGGTGAGCAGGGCGGCGGTCCAGATCGATAGGATGATCGCGGTGAACATCAGGCCGGAATAAAGTAGGTCGGCGCGTTCCATGGGGGAGCTCCGGGTTTTGAGAATTGTGGCGAGATCCCAAGCTTTGGCTTGGCTCGTTAGGCCGCCTCTGCTTACTAGGTCACTTCGCTTTATTAGGTCACTCCGTTAGGTCACTTCTCTCGCGGCTGAAAAAGGCCGGGCGGGTTTGATTGAAGACTTACCCGCCCGGGGTCTAGGAGAGAGAGTAACAAGTGGAGAGAAAACCGGATTAATCCTCAGGCGGCGGAGGCGGCGTATGGTTGTGCATACGCGACTCGTGCTTGGCCTCGATTTGCTGATATTTCGTTTTCTGATCCGGCGTCAAAACCTGCATCATTTCAGACTTGATGCGGGCGTGTTCGACCTCGAGATCGATCGCGGTTTGGGCGTTCTGTGTGGCAAGAGCCCGCGTCTTCGCCTCATCGAACGTACCAGTCTCGGCAAGAGCGTTCAGGGCGGAATGGTTCTGATGCATTTGCTGCAAGAGAGGCTTAAGTGTGGGTTTTTCCTTTTGCCAGATGGCCTTGATCTGATCTTGTTGTGCCGAACTCAGATCGAGAGCGTCTGCGTAGAAGCCGAGCATATGACCAAAGCCGCCATCTGGGCCGCCGCGGCCGCCCTGAGCGAACAGGACTGTGGCGCCGACCAGAAGTGCGGCGACGACCGTGAGGATTTGGAACCGAATCGATTTCATAAAATCTCCTTGGGGTCCGGGAACCAGCCCGGATAGCTGCGTTACAAGAATGAGAACACTTTCTGAGGGAAAAAGCGGTAAAGAGTCGGTCAAGCGCGGTAAAGTTTTGTAAACATCGGGTGATCGGGTGATCGGGTGATCGGGTCATCTAAGATCGTTTGAGGCCAAGTTTTCGGGTGAGTATTTATGCAACTAAACCCCAGCAAACAGGAGCAGCTACGCGACCGGACTAAGCTGTTTGCCCTTCGGATTATTCGCTTGTTTCAATATCTGCCACGAACGACGGAGGCTCAGGTTCTGGGGAAACAGCTTCTCCGCTCGGGAACGTCGGTTGGAGCGAATTATCGCGCAGCCGGGCGCGCCCGGTCCAAAGCTGAATTTGTGGCGAAGATGGGGATCGTGGTGGAAGAAGCGGACGAGACGATTTTCTGGATTGAATGTCTCATGGAATCGGGAATTCTCAAGCCGGAGTTGCTGGTGGATCTGCTTTCGGAGGCAAATGAGCTGGTTGCAATCTTCGCAGCGTCACAAAGGACAGCCCGCAGCTGATTTTTCGATGATGAGATGGCCCGATCACCCGATGACCCGATGCTTCTTACAAATCTTTACCGCTTGCCGGCAGACAAAGGTGTTACATGAATAGAAGAATGGATCGCATTTTAGTCGTGGATGACGACATCGAGTTGTGCGGGCTGGTGCAGGAATATCTGACTGCCGAAGGCTTCAGCCTGAAGGCCGCGCACGATGGGGAGTCCGGGCTGCAACAGGCGTTGTCGAACGAGTTCGCGCTGGTTGTGCTCGATGTCATGCTGCCTGGGATCAACGGGTTTGAAGTGTTGCGGCGCATTCGCAGCGTGTCCAAGATGCCGGTGCTTCTGTTGACGGCGCGGGGCGAGGACGTCGATCGCATTGTGGGACTCGAAATCGGCGCCGACGATTATCTTCCCAAGCCGTTTAATCCGCGCGAACTGGTCGCACGCATCCGCGCGATTCTGCGGCGCACCAAGCCGGTCAAGGCGGCGGATGCCGTGCCGGAGGTCCTGAGCGTTGGAGATGTGGAACTCGATCCTGCCACTCGCACAGTTCTACGAGCAGGGCAGGCAGTCGAGCTGACCTCGGTGGAGTTCAATCTGCTCGAAGTGCTGCTGCGCGAGGCCGGGCGGGTGGTGACGCGCGAACGGCTTGTAAACGCCGTGCTCAGCCGCAAGTTTATGCCCTTTGACCGGAGCATCGACATGCACGTCAGCAAAGTACGCCGCAAACTTGGCGACACCGATGAGAATAGCGACCACATCAAGACCATTCGCGGCGTGGGCTATATGTTCGCGCGTCCGGCCATGAAGGCCAAGAAGTAATGAAGACGAAGGGATGAAGGCCACGAGGTGATGGACAAGAAATGAGAAGTCTTTTTGTCAGGATTTTCCTTTCGTTCTGGGCCGCACAGGCCCTGTTCATCATCCTGGCGATCCTCGTCACCATCGCGTTGAATCCTGCGCGGCACGGGATTGAAGCCCGCGCCCCGGAAGTCCTGGCCGAGGCGGTGAATGCCTACCAGACCGGCGGCGAACGCGCGGTACGCGACTATCTTGAAGGAGTCCGCAACACGGAACACGTGCGCCTTTTCTTGTTTGATTCGGCAGGAAAAGAACTGGCAGGACGGCACGTTCCACCGTGGATCGAAGACACCCGGCGCGGCACCGCACCTGCCAATCGCGGGTGGCTCGATGGGCTGATGCCGGAACACATCAGGCGGCTGGCCTGGACGCTGGACGGAAAGCGATACACGATGGTCATCGAGCTTCCTCCGGGGTCGCGGTTATTTTTCGGTGCGCCCCATGAGTTTCCGGGCTTGGGGATCCTGATCGCCGTGATTTCCTCGGGCCTGGTCTGTTACCTGCTGGCCCGCTCAATGACGCGGCCGGTAGCACGCTTGCGGCAGGCTGCTCAGAGTCTGGCTGCGGGAGATTTGTCGGCGCGCATAGGGACTTCGCCGGGCAGTCCGCGGGGCGAGATGGTCGAGTTGATGCGCGATTTTGACCGCATGGCGGAACGGCTTGAGACGCTCGTGGAATCGCAGTCGCGGCTGCTCAAGGATGTATCGCACGAGTTGCGCTCACCCCTGGCGAGACTCAGCGTGGCGCTCGGATTAGCGCAGCAGCGGGCGGCGCCGGAGATCGAAGGTCAGCTCAACCGAATTGAGTTGGAGGCTGACCGTCTCAATCAGTTAATCCAGCGGCTGCTGACGATCTCGCGGCTGGAGTCTGGCGCCGACGGCATTCACAAGAGCGCGTTGTCCCTGCGGGAATTGGTCGAGCAGATCGCGTGCGATGCCGAATTCGAGAATGCGGGCCGCCAATGCCACTTGGGCGCGGCTGACGGCGATGAGTTTCTGGTTGAGGCCGATGGCGATCTGTTGCGCAGCGCAATTGAAAACGTGGTCCGCAATGCGACTCGCTATACCGCCGAAGGCACGACGGTGAATGTGGGCCTGCAAAGGGAGAACGGCGCCACCGGGGAAGAGATCGTGATTCGCGTTTCCGATTCAGGTCCGGGTGTTCCGGAAGAAGCGTTGTCGAGAATTTTCGAACCTTTCTACCGGATCGACGACGCGCGCAACCGGCAGACAGGCGGGGCGGGATTAGGATTATCGATTGCCGAGCGGGCGATCAGGCTGCACGGCGGCCAATTGCGCGCATCCAACCGGAAAGAGGGCGGGTTAGAAGTTGAAATCCGGATTCCGGCAACTCCCGGGTTTGCTCTTCCCGCTCATTCCTGATAAACAAATATACTTCGGACACAAGTGATCGGATCATCTCGACATCGGGTCATCGGGTGATCTGGTCATCGGGCGATTGAAAGTCTTGTTCCGCTTGGTTTTCAATGATCCGATGGCCCGATCACCCGATGACCCAATAGTGCGAGGGTGGCCCGATCACCCGATTCACAGATCACCCGATGTGCTAGGAGAGTAGATGTTGAAGAGAACCGGCGGAGTGTTGACGCTCGTGGGCATGTGTGCCCTGAGCTTGTTCTTGTTGAATTGCGGCAGTTCGTCTTCGCGGCCTTCGGGGCTGCTCTATGTGATAAGCCAGGAGAACTTCAACATTAGTGCTTTCTCGATCGACCTCGACAACGGCGGCCTGTCGCTGATCAATTCGAATGCGCATACGTGCCTTACGCTGACGGGCTCGAATCCGGTGAGTTGCGGATTGCCGCGGAATATTTTGCTGGATCCAACCAAGAATGTTGCCTTCCTTTTGAATCAAGGATTATCGCCTGTCGGTTCCACGACGCCGGTGGCGCCAACCATTTATTCCTACACTGTAAATTCAGATGGGAGCCTCTCGTCTCCGACCGCTGCGGCGACTCTGCCACTTGGAGATTTGTCGCTGGCGATGACAGAGAACACGGCCGGGAATCTGCTGTTCGTGATCGATCAGGGGTCCAGCCTGACGCCGTTGGATTGTCCTAACCCAGGCGGCTCGTACGGGTCAGATTGCCCGTCCATTTTGGTGTTCAATGCGAATCCGGGATCGACAACGCTAACGCCGGCATCGGTCTATCCGTTGAGCAGGATGCCAACGGCGTTTTCCGTCCTTACTTTTACGCCGCCCAACAACGGTACGACACAAACTCTGCTGTTTTTGACCAGTAATAAAGACCTGACGCAAGCCGATAATGATAACGAGCTCAGCGTGTATTCCGTGGACTCTTCAGGGAATCTTAGCGAGCAGGCGAATTCTCCTTACACGACGGCTCCCAACCCAGGAGTGGTGCAGGCGGTCAATACGAATGCGCCGCCGCAGACGACCGGAGGAGTGTATGTGTATGCAGGCTCACAGGGAACGGCCGCTGGCACAATTGAGGCATTTGCGGTTTGCACAATCGTTGGCACACAGGGAAATGGCGGTAACAATTGCAGCCAGAGTGAAGTGGACAGCAGTCAGCTCCTCTCGATTGGGGCCCCTGCCGGAGCCGGAAAGACTCCGATTGCGATGCTGGTCGATCCGACCAACAATTTCTTGTACGTGGCCGCCAATGGGTCGAGCCAGGTTTTTGCTTTCCTGATTTCCACGGGAACGGGAACATTGAGCCCGCTGCCTCCCGTCACGAGCGAGCCGACCGGCGCGCAACCCGTGGGGCTGGCGATGCACGCAAACTACAACAATTCCGGGCAATTCCTCTATAGCTCAAACAACGGCGGCCAGACCATTACAGGCTTCTCCATGAATGCGACGACTGGATCTCTGAGTACGAATCCAAGTACAACGCTGTTCCTGCAGGGAGCGCCCTACGGAATCGTGGCCAAGTAGGTCATCGGGCCATCGGGTGATCGGGTCATCTGGTGATCTAAGAGCAAGGTCGCGTGATCTGAAGAGCAAGGTCGGGCGAGGATTAGGTTTTGTTTTAGATCACCCGATGGCCCGATGATCAGATCACCCGATCCGCTAGGTTGGCATGCGCAGGATCAGATAGCCTCCGACGAAGGCGAAGACAAGGTTCGGCGACCATGCGGCAACCGTTGGCGGCAGTTGACTCAGATTTCCCATTGCCTCGAACAATCCCGAGATCGTCCAATAGAAAACTCCGATCCCGATAGCCGTGGCTACTCCGGCTAAGGCGCTGCGCTTGCCGGCCGACAGCGCGAACGGAATGGCGAGCACCGCCATGACCAGCGTGATCAGCGGATAAGCAATTTTCTTCTGCAACTGCACGCGCAGCCGCACAACGTCAAAGCCACTCTGTTCCAGATCGTGGATGTAGCGGCGTAGTTCCGCGTAATTCATTTCCTGAGACTGTTTCACTTCCTTCTTGAAGTACGACGGCACTTCCGTCAGCTGCGGAAATGTGGCGGCATCGAACCTCTGATAGTTTTCAATGGCGGAGCCATTCAGGCTTCGTTCCCATCCTTGCTCATACACCCAGCGGCCCATAGGGGCCGACCAGTGCGCGCGCTCGGCGGAGATGCGGTGCGTGATCTCAAAGGTCTTGGGATCGAACTGGAAAATGGTGATGCCACCAAACGCGTCGCGATCGGGATCGAAAAGCTGGTAATAGTAAATGTCGGAATGCTGGCCGAAAATCCATTTGCGATCCGGACGCAGATAGGTTTGCGGAGGCTTGCCCTTGATGCGGTTGCGAAGCTCGTCCTGCCGCTTGTTGGTGTAGGGAAGATAGAACTGGTCGGAAGCAAACAGCACGCCCGCAACCACGACCGACGCGAAAAGCACCGGGATGACAATTCTGTAAAGGCTGATGCCGGTCGCCTTGATAGCGGTGATTTCGTTCGAGCGCTGCAGCAGGCCAAACGTGACCAGAACCGCCAGCAGCATGCTCATGGGCGCAATCGGGTAATAAAGAAAGTAGGGAGTAACGTTGAGCAGATACTCTCCCACCACCAGCGCGGAGATGCCGTTGTGCAGAATGTCGCCGAGCAGTTCGAAGAGGGTGAACACCAGCAGCAGCGTGACGAAGGCTCCGCCGATCATCACGAGATAGAGGAGAAAATCGCGAAGCACATAGTCGTCGAGAATGGTAGGGAAGCGAAGATGCAGGAAACGCCGTGGCCTAGAAAAACGGCTGGGTGCGCTGGCAAGTGCATGCGAGGCGCGGGCAATTGAGGTCCCCGGCAAATTCAGGCCGGGCGAAGACATGGACGGGCGGGAGCCGCCATTTGCTTGCGCCTTCGAACCACGGAACCAGAAACTGATCGGGCGGCGTTCCGATTGCCAGAGCAGAAAGGCTCCGCCAATGAGAAAGAAGGCATCGGCCAGCCAGACGCCGGCCGCGGGAGAAAGCCTTGACTGCCGCGCGAGCGAAACTCCGATCAAAGAAACCGAGTAGTAAAGAAAGACCAGAAGAATGGTGAGGACGAAGCCGCTCGACTTCCCGCCCTTTTTTGAGGACAGCCCTAAAGGCACGCCGACCATAGCGAGCACCAAACACGCCGTGGGCAACGCCAGGCGCCGATGAAACTCGATCAACGTCCAGCGGCGTGAGTTGGCATCACCGGTGCGCGCACTCCGCAACAGTTGCCCGAGCGTCATTTCACTCAGCGAGGTCGAGTCGCTTTGTTGGTGGGTTTGCGCGGCTGGGACCTGGATTGGAATGTCGGTGACGTGAAATGTCGAAATCTGGTACTGATCGGGATTCTTCGGGTCCGACTCATGCGTGGAACCGTCGGTAAGGTGAAGGTCGAGCGTGTCGGCGCTCTGGCTGACGAGCAGCCCCTGCTTGGCGAGCGTGATTCGAGGCGCAGCGGGATCGCTCAGGTCGGCCAGGAAAACGCCTTTCCAGAGCGCGCCTCCGGCCATCGCTTTCACATCCTGCACATAGAGGACGGTCTTCGGGAAGCCTTCGTAGAACACGCGCGGCTGCACCTCAAAAGAAGCCTGCGAAGACTCCAGCCGATTTTGTAGTTGCCCGAGCGAAGCCAGCGACATGGGTGCGATGTACACGCTGTTAGCCAAGGCCAGCAGCCACGCCAGGATCACAAAAATGGAGCAGACGCGCAGAAAGCTCCAGACGCTCAATCCGCTGGCGCGCATGGCGGTGACTTCGCTATCCGCGGAGAGACGGCTCAATCCGATAAGGATGCCGACCAGCACGCCCATTGGGATGGTGTAGGTGAGCGCGACCGGGATGGTGTAGAAAAAGATCTCGGCGATACTCGGCAGCGGAGCGCTGTTGCGCACCACCAGTTCAAGAATGCGCCCGAGGTCGCGCGTGAAAAGAATGAACGTGAATACGGCAGCGCCGATCAGCGCATGGGAGACGACCTCTCCCAGAATATAGCGGGTGAGAATGCGGATCCGCACAATAGTGGCTGCGGCAGGCGCCCAGATCGCCAGTGGAACCTGCCTATTTGCGAGTCTAGCATGGAGGCGATGAATCGGAGTTTGCATTGTGGCTCCCATTCGTAGAGAATTCCCAATTCGTTCGGGGGGCAAATGCACTTGGCAGGAATACGTAAGTCTGGACTCGTCTTGGCATGGTTGGCGATGGGATTGGCGGCTTGGGCGGAGCAGCCGTCGGACATGAAACCCGTGACCGACAAGCTCGCCGCTTCGATCTACGGCGGTCCTTCGATGGCGACGTTACGCGAACTCTCCGACGGCATCGGCGGCCGCTTGACCGGTTCGCCTGCCTATGTCCAGGCGACAGAATGGGCCGCGGCGAAGTTCCGCAGCTATGGGATTGAGAACGTCCGGCTGGAGCCGTTCACGCTCGATGCTGGATGGCAGCGGGGCACCGCGACCGGCGCTATGTTGAGCCCGATGGCGCGGCCGCTCTACGTCGCTTCGCTGGGCTGGGCGCCGTCGACTCCTCCTGGGGGCGTGGAAGGCGCGGTCGTCTCGATCGCCGACGTTTCTCCCGACGCGCTGGAAGCGCGGGCTGACGAACTCAAGGGAAAGATCGTGCTTCTCGACACGGTCAAAATCTATGCCGAGGGATATGGGAAGGCGTTGCCCAGGATTCAGGCTGCATGGCCCGCGTTTGAGAAGGCGGGCGTGCTTGCGGTTATGACACCCGATCGCGCGCCCAACAACGTGATCAACGCGCATGCCGGTTTGTGGGGATCGAAGCTTGTTCCGCTGCCAGGCGTCGAACTGGGAATGGAGGACGCGAAGCTGATCCAGCGTGAACTGGAGCGCGGGCCAGTGACGGTGCATTTGACGGTCGAGAACAAGACCTCGGGAGAGATCACTGTCAACAACGTGGTTGCCGAGATTCGCGGGCGCGAGCATCCCGACGAATGGATTCTGATTGGCGCGCATCTGGATTCCTGGGACTTCGGCACTGGCGCGCAGGACAACGGTACCGGCTCGGTGAGTGTGCTTGAGGTTGCGCGGGCGATGGCGGCTTTGGGCAAAGCGCCTCGGCGCAGCGTGCGCTTCGTGTTGTGGGGTGGAGAAGAAGAAGGATTGCTGGGATCGTATGCCTACACGCAGGCGCACAAGAATGAACTGGGGAAGTGCGTTGCAGTTCTGAATACGGATAATGGCGCGGGACATCCGAAGGGATGGAAGGTGGAAGGTCGAGCCGATCTGAAGCAGGCGATGCAACCATGGAGCGATGGGCTGCTGAAGGACTTGAGCGGCGGCGATCTTTCGATGGATGCGAGTTACGATACCGATCACGGTCCGTTTATGTTGCAGGGAATTCCGGCCCTCGATCTGGAGGTGGATATGACGAAGTATTTTGAGATCCATCACAAGGCGAGCGACACGTTCGACAAGATCGATCCGCTCGACTTCAAAGCGGGGACAGCGATTGTTGCGGCAACAGCGTGGGCAGTCGCGGAGAACGATAAACCAATCGCGCCGCACATCGATCATGCGGCAGTGCGCGAGATACTAAAGAATGCGAAGCTGGAAGATATGCTGGTGAATGTTGGAGTGTGGAAGCCGTGAGAGCTGTTGGCTGTTAGCTCTTGGCTATTGTTTACACAACTACATTGCTCTATGAGTTATAAGCTCCGCGCGATTCGCGGGTATTTCCAAAACGGGGACTACATGTTTACCTAGTAGTTACGCCCCCATCCGCCTAGGTAAATATCCCTTGACTACAAGGTGAATAAGAGGCATAATGGCGATATCATGAATCGCCGCCAAACCATTCCGGCCCATCTCCGCTATACCTTTCAACAATTTGACCGCGACTTTCCGAACG
>Ga0182030_10009138_pt1 | contig 20345 bp, 10 predicted proteins | sample 812S3MmetaG_FD_121299 | JGI IMG/M metagenome (GOLD analysis project Ga0182030, IMG submission 121299) | Permafrost microbial communities from Stordalen Mire, Sweden - 812S3M metaG (Illumina Assembly) | ecosystem: Environmental > Terrestrial > Soil > Wetlands > Permafrost | place: Sweden... | reverse complement strand
TTCTTCTTCAGCACTTCGACGCGCTGCCGTTGATCGAAAATGTCTGCCTCATCTTTCTGTGTCCGGGCTAAGAGACCGCTGGCGAGTTCTTCTCCAATATCATTGGAAAGCCGGCGAACCAGTTCGTGCGCGTATTCCGTTTGTTTGTCGATGGAGAGCCTGAATCCGAGACCGAATTCGGCGTTGTCTTCGAACAGGGAATTCGACCACGCCGGCCCGCGTCCGTCGCTGTTCTTGGACCATGGCGTCGTCGGCAAGTTGCCGCCGTAGATTGACGAGCAGCCAGTGGCATTCGCAACCACGGTGCGATCGCCGAAGAGCTGCGAAACCAGCTTCAAATAGGGCGTCTCGCCGCATCCGGAACACGCACCCGAGAATTCAAATAAAGGCTCCTGCACCTGCTGTTGGCGGATGCTGCCGTTCTTGATCCTACGACGGTCGAATTCGGGAATCTTTAAGAAAAAATCCCAGTTCTCGCGCTCTGGTTCGCGCAGGGGCGGCTGAGGCACCATGTTAATCGCTTTCAGCCGGGTTTCTGCCTTGTTCTTCACCGGGCAGATATCGACGCAGATACCGCATCCCGTGCAGTCTTCGGGAGCCACCTGGATCGTATATTTCTGCCCTTGCCAGTCGCGATCTTTCACGTCCGTGGACTTGAACGTTTTGGGAGCGCCGGCGAGTTCCGTGGAGTCGTAGACCTTGACCCGGATGACCGAGTGCGGACAAACCATCGCGCACTTGCCGCACTGTATGCAGATCTTTGTATCCCACTCGGGAATTTCGAGAGCAATGTTCCGCTTCTCCCATTTCGATGTTCCTGTCGGGAAAGTACCATCGATCGGGAAGGCGCTGACGGGCAGTTCGTCTCCATGTCCGGCGTAGATCACGCCAAGCACATCGCGCTCAAACTTCGGCGCGCCTGCAGCAAACGCAGGCGGCATTTCCTGTTCGCTCGTGACCTTCTCGGGCAGAGTCACTTCGAAGAGGTGCGAGAGAGTTTCATCGACTGCGCGCAGATTTTGCTGAACGACTTCTTCGCCTTTCCGTCCGTAGCTGTAGCGGATCGATGCGCGGATCGCCTCGATCGCTTCTTCGCGCGGCAGAACTTTCGAGATGGCGAAGAAGCAGGTCTGAAGGATCGTATTCATACGCGATCCCATCCCCGTCTCGCGAGCCACTTGGTAAGCATCGATAATGAAGAAGCGGGCTTTCTTGGCGATAAGCTGCTTCTGCACTTCGCGCGGCAGATGATCCCAAACCTCTTCTTTGCTGAACGGACTATTGAGAAGAAAAACACCGCCCGGAACGAGATTGCTGAGCATGTCGTAGCGCTCCAGGAAGATCCACTGGTGGCAGCCCACGAAATTAGCCCTGGAAACGAGATACGCGGCGCGAATGGGTTGCGGTCCGAACCGGAGGTGCGAGACCGTCATCGCCCCCGATTTCTTGGAGTCGTAAACAAAATATCCCTGGCCGTAGTTCTTGGTGTTTTCCCCGATGATCTTGATGGAATTCTTGTTGGCTCCCACCGTTCCATCAGCGCCCAATCCGTAAAACATGGCGCGAACGACCGCGTCTGACTCGATGGAATAATCCGCATCGTAATCGAGGCTGGTGTGGCTGACATCGTCCTGTATGCCGATGGTGAAGTGGTCCTTGATTTCCGCGTTCGGCTTCGCCATGTTGTCGTAAACCCCTTTGACCATGGCAGGGGTGAATTCTTTGGATGAAAGACCGTAGCGCCCGCCGATGGTTTCCGGCGCAGTTTTCAAAGTGCCATAACCCAGTTTCAGTCCTTCTTGCAAGGCATTGACCACGTCGAGATAGAGCGGCTCTCGGGAAGCGCCCGCTTCTTTGGTTCGATCAAGTATGGCGATCTTGCGGACGGAGGCGGGCAGAGCCTCCATGAATCGCTTCACCGAAAACGGACGATACAGGCGCACTTTCAGCAGCCCAACCTTTTCGCCGTTGTGGTTCAAATGATCGACTGTCTCGTGCGTTGTCTCGGCTCCTGAGCCCATCATGACGATGACGCGCTCAGCATCAGGTGCGCCAGCATAGTCGAACAAATGGTAGGAACGTCCGACAAGTGCCGCGAACTTGTCCATCACGACCTGAACTTTGTCAGGACACGCCTCGTAAAACAGGTTGCCAGCCTCTCGCGCCTGGAAATAAACATCAGGATTCTGTGCCGTGCCGCGTAGCACCGGATGATCGGGGGAAAGCGCTCGTTGGCGATGTTCGATCACGCGATCCATGTCGATCATGGCACGCATATCGTTTTCGGTTAGCATCTCGATCTTGTTGACCTCGTGCGAGGTGCGAAAACCGTCAAAAAAATGCAGGAAGGGGATGCGGGTTTCGAGCGTGGCCGAGTGCGCAATCAGCGCCAGATCCATGGCTTCCTGGACCGAGTTTGAGGAGAGCATGGCATAGCCCGTGGTGCGGCAGAACATTACATCCGAGTGGTCGCCGAAGATCGATAGGGCATGTGCCGCCACGGTACGGGCGCTGACATGAAAGACCGTTGGTGTGAGTTCGCCGGCGATCTTGTTCATGTTTGGAATCATCAGCAGAAGTCCTTGCGAGGCGGTGAAAGTCGTCGACAAGGAGCCGGTTTGAAGCGCTCCGTGAACCGCTCCGGCGGCGCCGCCTTCGCTTTGCATTTCAATGACATGCGGGACGCTGCCCCAGACATTGGGAACTCCCTCGGACGACCATTGGTCAGCCCATTCGCCCATATTTGACGATGGCGTGATGGGATAAATGGCGATGACTTCATTCAGGCGATACGCCACATTGGCGACTGCCTCGTTGCCGTCCATGGTCTTGAACTTGCGCTTCATTGACTTTCCCTTCTGTTTTGTTTAGGACCCCGGCTATTCGGAGAGAACAGCCACCTAAAGAATGCCGGATTGGGGCTCGATTGTCGGGAACACAGCGCACATCGACGTGTGATCTGCATCACAAACGAGCTAAGCCCAAGTCAGCTCGGCTCGGCCGCGGAACTGTGAGGGCTAGGCACGGCGCGTGCGCGACAAGGTCTTGCGCGGTTGTTTGGGGAAAGCGCGTGACGGGGTTGACTGTCTGTGAGTCTCGGCGCAGGCTAATACGATCAGATCCAGACCGTAATCGATCCGGAAGTATCCTTATTTGTCGGAAACTGCCGATGAACGGCCGCCTTGTGCCACAAGTTGACCGACCTGCACATAAGGATCAAATTTTTGCTCCATCGATAATGCGCGCGACACCAGGCATAGTTCCCAAGTTTTTTCCAAGAGCGCGATCGCCTGAGTTTCGCCTGCATCTCGTTGAATCGTTAGTTGGGGACGGATCAATACCTTCCTGAAGTGGTAACCCGAGCTGGACCGGCTAACATCGCCTTCGACCTCCACTTGCAGGTCGGTGTATAAAAACTTCGAGCTTTCCGCGACCGCACGAAAGGTGGTCGTGAAGCAACCGGCTAGCGCACAGAGCAGCAAGTCTTCCGGCGTCCATCTTCCGTCCAAACCGCCGAAGGCCGGCGGGGCTGTGAAATGGATCGCATTGGGAGCCGACGCGCATTTTGCGATGCCGGTCGATTCAGCAGCCCACCATGCGACGACGCGAAAATAATGCGCTTCTTCCGTTAGGTTGTAACCCATCCGCAATTCCTGAGAGATCTTATTCGGGCAACTGGGCTTATCCTGTTCCTCATCGCCTTGGTTTACGATGCGTCGAGTCACCATCGCGGGTGATTCTGATCACCACTGAAATGAGTGGTACAATCCGCATGGAAAGCGTTCCTGCATGCGTGCTCCCTACGGGCTCAATATCCTCGACAACTGTCTTACCTGTCCGACTCGGGAAGAGCACCTGTTCTGCAACCTTCCGATGGCGGCAGTGCAGAGATTGAACGAGATTCGCTCGACCGCAATTTATCCGAAATCCGCCATGCTGTTTATCGAGGGACAACAGCCCCGCGGTGTTTTTGTGCTGTGCAATGGAAAAGCGAAACTCTCGACATCGTCGTCGGGTGGCAAAACAGTAATCACGAAAATCTCGGAGGCGGGGGACGTATTGGGCCTGAGCGCTACGATTTCTAATCGTCCCTATGAAGTGACGGCCGAGATGATCGAGCCTGGGCAGGCTAATTTTATTACACGGGATGCCTTGCTTCACTTCTTGCGGGAGTACGGAGAAGTTGCGTTGCGGGTGGCGGAACAGCTAAGCCGAAACTATTACTCCGCTTATGAGGGAATCCGGACTTTGGGGCTGAGCAATTCGCCCGCGGAGAGATTCGCAAAATTGCTGCTGGAGTGGTCTAACGCCCCAAACAATACGGATCCACTGCAAGTCAAACTGACGCTTACGCACGAAGAAATCGCTGAAATCATCGGTACCACGCGAGAGACGGTCAGCCGTCTGTTCTCGCAGTTCAAGAAGAAACAACTTCTGCAATTAAAGGGTGCGAGCCTGGTCATTCGCAACAAAGCCGCGCTCGAAAAAATGGTCAATTCCTGACCGGTGATTTTCAGCGTCTACCCCGAAGGCGCGCTGCCTGAATGGGGCGCGTTCAAGCGGTTTTGGCGAGTTCCTTCCGCAGCGTAGTGATTAAAGATAGTGGAATCCGCATTCGTCGCATGTGGCCTGACCGGCGAGCGACGCCTTCAACGGCAAACCCATCGCCATCCGGCATGGGATTGGTTACCAAACGCAATTCCTCTCCGTAAAGCTTTATGGATTTTTCACGCTCGTAACCGAGTTCCTGAAGCCTGTCACAAATTGTCTTTCGCTTTGCCGCCTGATTCGTCATTTCGGATCCCCTGGGTCGTTTTCTGTTTGGTCTCTTTGCATCACAACAAAGGCCAGCCGCTGTTGCCGGCTTCACACTTTTGGTACCTCTACCGGCGGGCGAATCAGCCATTTTGTTTTTTCGCAGTACTCGTAGAGGCTTTCCCGGAACTTCGGGTGCGCGATCTCGATCAGCGCCTTGGCACGTTCTCGGATGGTCTTTCCGTGCAGGTAAGCCACGCCGTATTCCGTGACCACGTAGCGGATGAGACCTCGCGACGTAACCACGCCCGCGCCCGGGTTCAGCATAGGCACTATTCTTGAGATCTCCCCATGCTTGGCGGTCGAGGAGATCGCGATAATCGGCTTGCCACCTTTTGATCGCGACGCGCCGCGGATGAAGTCGACCTGTCCTCCGATTCCACTATAGAACTGGGTTCCAACCGAGTCGGAACAGACCTGGCCGGTCAAGTCCGTCTGCAACGCGGAATTAATGGCTACCATATTGTCGTTCCGCGCAATGAGCGTGGGATCGTTGGTATAAGCCGTGGGATGAAACTCGAAGATGGGATTGTTGTCGACAAAGTCGAACAGCTTCTTCGATCCAAGCGCGAATCCCAGAATAATCTTCCTCGGCTTGAAGTTCTTGCGGGCGCCGGTGATCACCCCCGCCTCGATTAGCGCGATTGCGCCATCCGAGACCAGTTCGCTGTGAACTCCCAGATCTTTGCGATCCCCTAGAAACGACAGTACGGCGTCCGGAATTCCACCGATGCCCGTTTGCAGAACAGCTCCGTCTTCAATCAAGCCCGCGACATTACGCGCGATCGCCACGTTCAGATCGGTGACCGCGATCTTCTTGGTTGCGCACAGAGGTCGCGTTGACTCTACCACCACATCAATATCACTCACGTGAATAAAACTGTCGCCGTAGGTGCGCGGCATTTCACTATTCACCTGCGCTACCACGACGCGAGCGCATTTGGCCGCAGTCAGCGTCGTGTCGACCCCGATGCCGAAGCTGCAAAACCCGTGCGAGTCGGGCGGAGATACTTCAATGAGCGCGACATCAATGGGCATTTCGCCGCTCTCGAACAGCCCTTCAATCTCGCTGAGGTAAATGGGAGTGTAGTCGGCGCGCCCATCATTGATCGCGTCGCGCACGTTGGCTCCGATGAAGACGGCATTGTGACGGAAATGGCCTTGCATCTCAGGCGCAACATAAGGAGCGCATCCCATCGTCATCATGTGGACGATCTCCACGTCCCGAACACACGGGCCACGCCGCATCAACGCTTCAACCAGCGTCTCCGGTTCTGCGCATCCGGGTTGTATATAGACTCGCATGCCGGATTCGACGCAACGTAGCGCCTCGTCTGGCCCTTGCACCTTCTTCGCGTAGTCGATCTCCCACGACATGCTTGCCATCTCCTAGGTGTTCTTGAGTGACGCGCTCGTTTCGCGGAGAACCTGGTCTGCGATCTCCAGTTCGTAGCCAACCGTCGCGTAATAAATCGCGCGATCGAAGAATTGCTCGAGCAACTGCAGCATTTCCAGTTCGCCGAATACTTCGACGGGCCGCTCCATCACAGATTCTTTCTTGATGAACTCCCACAGATTTTCTTTGGTCAGAACGATTACCCAGGTCATCTCGCTCATGGGGACTCGCTGGCAGGCGCGACGCGCACCAATTTCGAGGTAGCGTTGCTCCAGATGAGATTCGTCCTTCGCGATGAGCCATTCCCCCACATGACGATAAATCTCGTAGACCCGTTCCTTGAGTTCCTCACCCGGAACGTTCTTCTGGTAGGTTCTCGTCAGCTCAGAGTTTTGCACTTGATCAAGAAGAGAGGCTGAAAGCGATTGGGAGTGAGTTTCGATCAGCCGCACGAGCCGGTACAACATCATCATGGCATCCTCCGATTCTCCCACCGTCTTACTAGTTTCGGTGGGGAAGCGTTTTGCGGCCATGATTTACGGTACACCGGTATGTGACCTGCGTCACGGTGGGCGCGATCGACTCCCTATATGCAAGAGGAAAAACGAAAACGCGAGCCTTGGGACAAACTTTCCTGCCGATACCGCGAAGTAACCAAGTGTCCTCGTTTTTCAAGGGTGGCGGGATCTCTACGAAGTCGAAGGCTCCAGCCCTAGTCTGCCGCCAGACCTTGTGCCTCTCTTTCGTACTCCGGTGATGCACCCTGGCTCCCTTCTGCCGCCATTTGCTCTCTCAATTCTGCTTCGAGAGCGGTTAACTGGGCTTCGATATCTTGCGCCGCACGACGCTTGCGAATGACTTCTTCGCGATAACGCCGCAAGAAGTAGTCGATCGTTTCGACGCGAATCCTAATAGATCCCGTCGGCTTATTCTCGTCCAGATCCTTGAAGCAAAAATACGGCGTGCCCGACTGCTCAATGATTCCTTCGATTACCCCGTAGATGGGCGCGTCGTGACCGCACTTGAAACTAGAGATCTCGAGCGCTACAAGGTTGGGATGTCGCGCCGTGAATTTGGCGGCCCACACTTTGTGGTTGGTGCTGCAAGAGTAGGAATTTTTCCAGGCGTCGGTGATGTCGAGCGGGTGGCTGATAATTCCGGCACGAACCTCCTCGCCAAACAAACGTTCCAGCATGTCCTCATCGAGAGGCAGAGTGTTTTGCGAGAAGATGGGATAGCCGAGTTTCTGAAACTCTTCCATGATTTCGTGATTCAGTCCGGGATCGTGGTGGTACGGCCGGCCGAGCATAACGATGCCGATGCGATCCTCGCGTTCGAGTTGATCAAGAACCTGCCGCGCGCGCCGTCGAATGCTGGTTTCGTAGTCAGCCAGCGCCTGATATCCCACTTCTACCGCGCGATCGTTCTCCTCTTGGGAAAGCCCCATGATCGGCTGCCACGCCTGCAGCATCTGGTGTGCGAACAGTTTGCGATCGGCAAAATTCAGAACCGGATCCAGATACTTCACATTGTGTTCGGCAAAGACGTCGTTTTCTTTCGTGAAAGCGGCTTTTACCGTTTCCGGGGTTGCCGTCACCGTGGGGCAGGCGTTGGTCCCGACGATCTTGACGAGCGGTGAGGTCAGCACGTCGTACATGGGAAAGAAAATTACATCGAGCGCCTTTTTTCGATGCTTCTCTTGAATCAGGTTATAGACGTGCGAGATGCCGATTTTTGCCGGAAAGCAGGGATCAATGGCTCCGCGGCTTGCTCCCGCCCGGTATAGATCGGAACTCGTGTAGTCGGAGTAGATGATATTTTCCGGCTGCACGCCGAGGCTTTCAAGGTATCCGTTGAAGATCGGTGCGTAGCTGTAGATGTTCAGCACGCGCGGAATGCCGACGCGAAGTTTCTTGCGCTTCTCCATTAGCGGGACGCGCTCTTTGCCCGATTTGTTCCAGAACTTCGTCACCGGAAGCGGATCGGCGACGCTCTTCGCATTTACGGGCCGAAAAGCTTCATGCGCGGCGAAATCAACAAAGTTCGGATACTTGTCTTTGATCTGATCGATACCGGCCTTGATGTCTTTCATGTCGTTGACGTCTTCGACCAGGCCTTTTTCGCAAGTCGCGATGATGAGGCGCTGCTCGCCGTGCATGAGCGGCACCTTGGTTACTTTTTGGATCGGGATGAGCGCCATGTCGTCTTTGGGCGCGGTGCGAATATCGATGAAGGTGCGCAAGCAGTTGTTCTTGCAGAAGTAGCAACGCGTGCTTTCATTGCGCGTGGTGCGATATTGAATCTTGCGGACTGCGTCTAATCCTACAAAAGTTGTTTGCTGTCCATTTCGCCATAGGCGAAGAGATTCGACGGCCGCTCCAATTGCGCCTGACTCGCCACAAAATTCATGGACGATGATTTCTGGCTTCTTTCCCGCTGCGCGAAAACTGTTCTGGATGAAATCTACTTCAGCCTTGACCACGGCCATGTTATTTTGCGTTCCACCTTGCAGGACGAAACGAGTGCCGAGTGCGGCGAGATTTGGAATACTCGCGACGTAGAGAAAGACATTTTTAGGGAGTACGGCGGCGAGACCGGCCAAGATTTCTTCGGCGCGCCATCCCTGGCGCTGGAAATTCACGATGTCCGATTGCATGAAGACCGCGCATCCGTATCCGAAAATCGGCATGGATTGCGCCGAGAAGGCAAGATCGGCGTACTGTTCAACCTTCAAACCGAAGCCTTCCGCTGTCGATTGCAAGAAATAGCCATTGCCAGCCGAGCATTGCGTGTTGAGCTTAAAATCTTTTACGCGTCCCTTGTGCAAGATGATGATCTTGATGTCCTGCCCGCCGACGTCGATGATGACGTGCGGATCTTCGTAGAATTTCAGAGCCGATTCTGTGTGCGCTACGGTTTCGACCAGAGCAACATCGGCATGCAGAACGTCTTTTAAGATGTCTTTTGCGTATCCAGTGGTCGCGACGCCCAGAACTTCCAGTTTCGCCTTTTGTGCCTCGACCTGGCCGCGCAAATTCTCGAACATCTCGATCGTGTCCTGAATGGGATTTCCATTCGAGAGTTGATAGGCCTTGCACAGAATGTCGCCCTTTTCGTCAATCAATACGGCTTTGGTGGAGGTCGATCCACCGTCGATGCCGATGAATCCAGCAACGGTCTGGTTGGTGTGAAATGCGGCGGGCGTGAACTTATTGCGCTTGTAGGAAACTTTGAAGTCGTCCAGTTCCGTGTCGCTGGTGGTCAATCCCTTGGCGCCCGATTTGGCTTTTTCTTCCTGCCTGCCGAATTCGATGTAGTGCAATAGCTGCTCGTATCCGCGGTAACAACCGACGCAATCCTCTTCGCTTTTGCCGAACTCGATTGCGCCCATCGCTGCGAAATACTGGGCGTTCTGAGGAACCTTGATCAGATCTTCAGGCTTCGCGCCGTCGGGGATCGCAACCTTGCGTTCCTGCCACATACGGGGGATGTTGGCCTGCCAGGCTTCTCGCATGCCGCGAATGAAGCTGTTCGGACCGCCCAGCAGCAACACGTGCGGCCGCAGCGTGTGACCCCTTGTCAGAACGCTGAGATTTTGCAGAACGATGGCTTCGAATAGGGAAGCCATCAGTTCATCCGGCGGCGTGCCGACTTTCTGTAATCCGTTGATGTCCGTCTCGGCGAACACGCCGCATTTCCCGGCGACCTTGTGCAACTTGATGCCGTGATATCCCTGTTCGCAAAGTTCAAGGGCCGGAATCTTCAGCTTGGCATTGATCTTGTCGATGACGGCGCCTGTTCCGCCGGCGCACTTGTCGTTCATCGATGGAATCTTCTTCTTGCGGCCGGTTTCGTCGTCGTCCTTGAAAACGATAATCTTCGCGTCCTGGCCGCCAAGCTCAATGACGGAATAGACCTCGGGATGCATCTTCTCGACCGCAAGCGAGACCGCCGTCACCTCTTGCACGAACTTGGCGCCGATCTGGTCGGCGATGGTGCCGCCACCAGAGCCGGTCATGAACATGCGAGTGTTATGGCTACTGATGCCGACTTCTTTTTCCATCCGGCGTAGGAATTCCAGCGTTTTCTCTGGTTGCTTGGTCTCGTGGCGCTGGTAGTCCTGCCAGAGTACCTTGTCGCTCGCCGCGTCCACTACGGTCGCCTTGACCGTGGTCGAGCCCACGTCGAGACCGACGAGAAATTCTGTGTGATGGTCGTGCGGTTTTTGTAGAGGCGCAAGAGCTATGTGCAAGAGCTGTGGCTTAGGTTTCTCTGCCCGATGGTCGTGCATCGCTTCTCCGATACTTCGTCAAAAAGGGAACTCGTTATCCAATACGGAGATCGGCCATCTTGTCGTGACGCGCAACCTGGAACAAGATGGCCGTGCAGCGCCGTAGTTCTTAGGCGGCGTTCTCCGCAATCGCGACTCTTGAGACGCGCTCGCGCTTCCAGAGTCGTGTGCTCTTATCCATTCGATCGCTGACGTGCAGGATGAACTGTGCTGCGGTGCCCGCAACGCCCTCGCGATGAGGCACGTGATAGAACGGCCGGCGCAGTTCAGGGTGCTTTGCGATGTATTCGCGAATTTCGGCCATGCTCTTGCCCGTCGATCGCAGGCACTGTTCGAACTCAGTTTTTGCCTTGACCTTGGCTTCGCCGAGAGCCATTTGCACGCGGCTGTGAGCATTGACTTCACCTTCACCCGAGGTTTCGATGGGCAGGAAAATCATGTCTTTGAACTTGTTCACCACGGCAGATTGCACTCCGTCGGATTGCGAGGACGGCATGCATCCGAACGGTTTCAGCGCCAGCACCATGTGGCACATCTTGTGCACCGTGTAGTAGACGTTCTTGCCGACTTCTAGGTGCCCTTCGCCACCGCGGGCAAACTGGTTGTAGAACGGATGAGCCAACTCGGCTAAATCCGTTTGCGGTACCAGGTGGTGCGTGATGTCGCCCATGTTCTTGATGGTCCGGTGATAGAAAAACTGCCAGGCTTTCTCGCCGAAACCAATCCCCCAAAGTTTTTTGTGCAACCCAAAATAGTTGGCGGCTTGCTTCTTGAGCTCGTACCACTCGGGATTACGATGTGGACGATTCACCGGCCATTTTGCGATCGCGTGCGCCTTCGCCTGGTACATCAGGTAGGCGACCCAGGTGGCGATGGGTTCGACAACCACTTGAGCGCCCTCGCGCTCGAGGAACTCAAACATATGGAAGTTGCCGTCGCCTTCCGTGATTTGCGCCCAGAACTCGCCGGTTATTTTCACGACTGGCTTGATCTTAGTGCGATCGACCTCGATGCGATCCATACGATCGCGGGCGGTGTGGAGAGCCTCCAGATAGTCTTTGCCCCACAGGTGCTCGTGCATCTTGCCAAACACGTTCGCGGTATTTCGGAGAATTTTGTTGCTCTTGAACTTCGGTTTAAGCCAGTTCGGGGCGCGCTGTTCGATCTCGAAAGAATCGCGATTTCTCAGGTCTTTGCACAGGCCGTCCACCATCTCGCGAAATACGCGATCGGTTTCGCCCTTATTCACCTCGAAGGGACGGATCTGATAGATCAGATCATTGATCACGTCGCCGAGGTGCATGGCATTCAGCATTCCGAAGCCGAAATCGATGGTGAATTTAAGGCCGGGTTCGCCCGAAGCAGCATTGATGCCGTCGCTGTCTTTAAACAGCAGAACGCGAAATCCGTCGAAGCCCGCATTTTTGAGGGCGAAACGGTATTCCGCCTCGTACATGCCAAAGCGGCAGGGGCCACAGGAACCCGCAGTGAAGAAAACGTAGTTGTTCAGAATTTTGTCTCGGGAAAGCCCTTCCTTTTCCAAGAATTGGAGGTACTGCACCAGATTGCCAACCGTGAAGTACGTCGGATTGCATTGACCGTTATTGCCAAACTCTTTTCCGGTTTGGAAAGCGGCAACGTTCGGTACGGGCAACTTCTCGCAACGGTAGCCGCAGCCTTGAAACACGGCGCGAATCAGGTCCTCATGCTTCCAGGTAAAGCCGCCAAAAAGAATCGTGACCTGATCCCGCTCTTCGGCCGTGAACGCCCGTTCGACGGGACGGTGAAAATGAGCAGGCCGGTCTAAGCCAGCGATCTTGCGGAGCCGGCTGCGTTCCGCCTCCAGGCGCCGTTTGATTTCCTGATCGTTGCTTGTACTTTTCTCTACTTCAATTTGTACGAGATTGGTCGCCATGATCGTCCTCCGGCGCAAGCGTTGATGTGAGGTTGCTGCAAGAGTGTGGACAACGAGTGTTTGACCGCGTTGCAGTGAAGGGAGTTGCAGAAGACAAGAGAAAAGCGCGGGCCACCGTTCGTACTTTGCTGCGTCTCTCGCAGACCGCGAAGGTAGGTCACCAGAAACTCCTAAAAATCCGTACAGGAGGTTCGATGTTTAGCCGACGGGAGTTGAAACCGTATATCGGGCGAACCCACAAACAAAAAGTCTTACGCCTCGCCACGTTTCGCGAGGCGAAATCTCTCTGTCTTCACTTCGCCAACTCAGTACTGAGGCGACTCATCGATAATAATGGACCGCGTCAGCCCCCGCTTAACAACTTTGATAACTCTTGTAGCAGAAAAAGCTGTTGAAGTTCAAGTTCAGGACAACTTCATTTTTCGTTCTAAGACCCAAAAAATCGATCATCCGATCTTCAATTCGCAAGACTCGCGTTTTGCCCTTTCTCGAAACGATACCGCTAAGTTGCTAAAAATGAAGGACGAAGAAACGCTGAGCGTTAGAATCCAAATGCACGACTTGCGGGCCCCGGCTCTTCGGGGACGATGTCATTGAAAAAAATGCAGCGATGCATCCAAAGCTCCGGGGATCCGAATCGCGCGCTTCCTTCCAGTCGAACTCTTTGCCGAAGTCCCACCGCTTTCAAGTCGTACCTGATAGGCGCAGCGGCCCGATTTACCTGGCTCGTCTGTGCGCGCGCTTTCTTTCGGAAAGTCGATAGCCGGGGACGAACCGACGAGTCTTGTTATAAGCGGGATGATAAGGTAAGCAATTGTATAACCATGCCATCAAGTTATTCAAGATAAGTCAATATCTTGAAAGTGGAATCCAATCTTAAGACAGGGTGTACATAATTGCGACATTCCCAAGTGTGATTAAATCGCAGCCACTCTGTAATTCATGGCAGGCGCTTCCATTCAACAACCTGATTTGTTTGTAAGAACACATCGTCCAACATCGAGTAATCTAGGCTAAGCATTAAGCAGTCTAATCGAGGCCAAACAACTCCGATCCATCGAAACCAGAACCGCCGAGAAGGTTTCGTTAGCCTACTTTCGTAACTCTTGAGTCGGTCCAAGCGCAGCTAGAATTGACGAAGGCCTCAAGGAATCCTCGACGCATGGATCAACAAGCATTTCAGCAGGTAAGCCAAAATAGTCCCGAAACAATCCCAGTCGAGATGCGCCGAATTGAGGGGCGCGAATGGTGGCTTTGGGGATTTGCCGTTGCAGTAACACTGGCACTAACGCTTGGAGTGATCTCTTTTACTTTCCCGTTATTCAGTCACGAAGCGGATGTTTCTTACTGGTTCGATCTGCGCGAGTGGGTGCGTGGTCTCGCAGCGCTTGTCTTTTTATTCGACTTGTATGCGGTGTACCAGCACATGCAACTTACTCGCATCCGCAGGCAGTTAGCGGAGCGAGACCAGCTGTTCCAACTTATCAGCGAAAATGCCGCAGATATGATCGCTCTCGTCGATAGCGATGGAAGACGCCTCTACAACAGCCCCGCTTATCAAAAGGTTCTTGGCTACAGTGGTGAGGAATTAAAATCGACCTCCTCGATGGAACAAGTGCATCCCGACGATCAGCGGCGAGTGTTGAAGGCGGCGGAGAAAGCCATGCTGGGTGGTCAGGGCGAGCGTTTGGAATACCGCGTTCGCCACAAAGACGGATCATGGAGAACCCTGGAATCCACTGCCTGTGCGGTTCGAGACAGCAAGGGCAACGCCAACAAACTGGTCATCGTGAATCGCGATATCACGGAACGGAAACGCGCGGAGGAGATGCTCCTCCACAGCGCGTTCCATGACGGCCTTACGGATCTGCCCAATCGCGCTCTTTTTATGGATCGCTTGCAGCACTCGTTAACCCTTTCAAAGCGGCATGAGAACTACAAATTCGCCGTCTTACTGATCGATGTAGATGAATTTAAGGTAATCAATGACAGCTTGGGGCACAGTGCTGGTGATCAGTTACTGGTTCAGATTGGGGAACGGTTGAAAGAGTCGGTGCGCCGCGCTGACATGATCTGGCGCCCCCGTGCGGGTCGAGTCGCTGCGAAACGCGCGGTTGATGATAACCTTGCCCGCTTCGGCGGCGACGAATTCGCCATTCTTCTGGATGATATTCGTGACTCCGTTGCCGCGGTGCGCGTTGCCGAGCGAGTGCAGGAAGAACTAGCTGTTCCCTTCAGCGTGGGGGGACATGAGATCGTGATTTCGGCCAGCATTGGGATTGCTCCCAGTACCAGTCCTCACAACCTGGCAGAGGATCTCGTCCGCGATGCTGATATCGCCATGTACCGCGCCAAGGCGACGGGAAAAGCGCGCTGCGAAGTCTCTGACCCCGCTATGCATGCCAGTGCCTTGAAACGCTTGCGACTGGAAACCGATCTTCGCAAGGCTTTCGATCAGGGAGAGTTCCGCGTCTATTTCCAGCCCATCGTTGCCTTACAGACCGGAAGAATAACCGGTTTTGAGGCATTGACGCGGTGGCAACGTCCGGAAGGGATCGTTCCGCCGATGGAGTTCATCGCCGTCGCCGAGGAAATCGGCCTGATCATCCCTATGAATCGCCGTCTGCTCCGCGAGGCATGTGAGCAACTTCGACTATGGCAGAACGAGTTTCCTTCGGATTCACCGCTGACTATGAGCGTGAACATAACCGCCAAAGAATTCGACCAACCTGATCTCGCTGCGGAGATCCGCCGCACTCTCGAGCAGACCGAAATTGAAGTGCGGTGTTTGCAGGTGGAGATTATTGAAAGGATCGCGATGAGTGACTCCGAGAAATCCGGCCGCGTGCTCTCGCAATTGAAGGCGTTAGGTGTTCGCTTGAGCATCGATGATTTCGGTATCGGGTACTCCTCGCTCAGTCGCCTGCGAAGAATGCCGGTTGACACCTTGAAGATTGACCGCTCGTTTATTTCGCATATGGACAGCGATCCCGAAAGCTGCGAAGTCGTGCGGACCATCATTATGCTCGCTCACAATCTCGGTTTGGGTGTGGTCGCCGAAGGTGCCGAGACCCAGGAACACATTACTTTGCTCAAGCAACTGGATTGCGAGATGGTCCAAGGTTATTTTTACTCGCGCCCGGTCGATAGTGTCGGAATGTCGAAGTTGTTGGCGGCCAACAATTCTAACGCCCAGGTAGCATCTGCCGGAACCCATAGTTAGAAACATCGAGTCTCGAAGAGAACTAGCCGAGTTGCCCCGTCCTCATCCCGCAAGCTGCCTCACCAGATGAATATTGCTCGATCTCCTTTCCGTTTCGAGTGATGAACGAGTGGTGGGGAATGAAAGCGTTGAAAAGGTACTCGTGCCGCGGCGGCAGTTCAGGAGGGAAAGCGAAGCTGCGAATCTGTCAAGCCTTATTCTTCGCAGCGACAGCCATACTCATCTCCCCTTTGGATTCACGCAACGTGGATCCGGGGCTGGCGGCGACCACTCGGCCGCGTCCTGCGCGCTTAGCTTGATACAAGGCATCGTCGGCGAACTTGAGCAGCAAATCCATGCGATCGGTAGTCTCATCGAAGCCGGCAATGCCAATCGAGACGGAGAGAGGATTCGCGGCCAAGCCGTCGGAAGTTGAACGGCTATCACGGAGTCGCTTGCTAATTTCTTCCGCTCGCATCGTTGCCTGTTTCACGGTGCACTCGGGCAGAATGAGCAGGAATTCTTCGCCGCCGTAACGACACGCGATGTCCTCTGTCCGAACGCAACGTAGAAGAGTTTCTCCGAACGCGGCTAAGGCGCGGTCGCCGGCCGAATGGCCGAAGGTGTCGTTATAGATCTTGAAGTGGTCGAGGTCGAGCATCATCATCGCTAGCGGGCGGTTTTTGCGACGAGCTGCGTGGAGCTCGCGGTCGAGGAATTCCTCCATGTACCGGCGGTTATAAAGACCGGTGAGCGGATCTCGAACGGCCTGCAAGCGGAGCGATTCGCGAAGATTGAGATTGGCGATTGCCAGCGCAACTTGTTCCGCGACCGTGGCAGCCAGTTGGCGACGGCGGATCAAGGCTTCGGAGCCAGAGCCGGAACCCGGCCCCTCGGCGACCACTGGCCGATCATCTTCCTCGACCGACAATACTCCAATGCAAGCGCCGTTCGTAATCAGCGGGATGCAGGCCGAGACTCCCTCCCCCAGTAGATGAGCGCAGCGCGGTGTGGTCGGTGCAATTCCATTAACATGGGTACAGCCGCGCCGGAGTGCCCAGCAGTCTTCTGGAGAGAAGAGTTGGGCGGTAGGAAAGATGCCCCACCTGACGACGGAATCCAATCGGTTTCGCGACGAACTCAGAAGCGAGATCGAGCCCGAAGCCCCCATGAACAAAAGACGCAGCCGTTCGGGCACCAAGCGGAAAACCTCTTCTCGAGATGTGCAAGCTTGCAGCAGGCTGCCCAGTTCGCTGATCTGGGTGATTTCTGCGGTTTGCCGGCGCGCATCGTCGAGCAGCCCGCCTACCTTTTGGTGAGCCGCCGTCAGTTGCTTTTGTGCTTCTTTCCGTTGCGCTATTTCCTGTTGCTGATGGAACTGGGTGAGAGCCAATCGAAATGTGAATGCGACAAGCGATGCAGCGATCGCAATATAGGAAAGAGCCTCTCCGTGCGCCTCTTTCCAACGGCTTGTCAGCAGAGCGACGCAAGACAGCAGGGCGACCAGCATCAGATTCGTTCCCAAGAAACTGAAAAAATCCGCGGGCGGGGAGACAGACGGCGCATCATTGCGCGGGTTCCAGGTGAGCGCAATTAGGCCGGCGGCCACTGGAGGAATTGCCCATCCTATTTCGAACCATTGATAGAAAAATGGATGGTTGAGGAAAATCCAGTCTCCGCAGAATGTTGTCACGGCGCATACCAGAACGAAAAGACCGAGGCGGCGCAAGAGGTTTCGCGTGCCCGCCACCCGGGCAAATCGCAGGCGGATAAGAATTGCAGCCAGAAGGATCAAACTTTGTTCGTCGCTAATCGTAAGGTCGTGCAGCAGCGCGTCCGCGGGCATCATTCGCCCCGCCGGAATGAAGAAGAAAGTTGAGTAAACGAGAGCGACAACGACGGCAATCTGAAAGATATCGAGAAATATCTCTGATTTGACTCGCATCCGGCCGTGCATGTCCGGCAGGAAAAGCATCATTAGGATCGGAGCGCCGTAGAGGCAGAAAAGCAGGGTCCACGTCGACTCGGTAAATAGAACCTTGTCAAAAATTGTGTCGTATGCCTGCACTGCTGTCGGAATCAGCAAGATGACCAGCGCGACGCCAAACAGCGACCAGAACAGGGCACTCACCCCCTGCGCCCGTCGGAACGCGGACCACGCGCAAGAGATCGCCACGAACATCACAACCACAAGAATCAGTTCGGAGAACCCCCTACCCCATCGTCCCGTGCCCAGCAGCACGAAGCCGAGTGCTTGTGAGGCGACCGAAAGCAAAAAAACGAGGCTGACGAACCATAATCTATTTAGTTTCAATCTTTCGGTCGCCTCTGGTCTGCGATTCATAACGGAATTCCAAACCGACCTTGCCAAGCCCTTTGAAAAATTCACTGTCTTCCAACCTCTCCCTTTGCCGTAGGCTGTCCGCTCCAGATCTCAGCGCGCCAGAAAGCTGTATCTCGTCCGAAGCGCTGTAACGATTGTTTGCGAACGGGTTGCTATTGCTGCACACGAACTTCCATCGCTATCGAGCGAGCAATTCCGTTCCAGGCAGTCGCGGTAACAGTGATCGTGTATGTCTTCGCAGCCTGCGCTGGTGCCGTCGCCTGACAGCCGCTCAGAAAGACTAGGCTCATGACCATTGCGACTCCTCCCGATCTCCGGATTTGTCTACGGCCCCAGCCACTCAACAGCCCAACCAAGATCGGCATCGTTGCCAAAGCGAGCATTGCTCGCAGGAAAGCCGGCGTGGCTGCACTCGTTTGCCTGGCCGCAATCGTCAGTTCCGAGGTGGCTACCACTCCCTTCACCAAATGCAGCGCACTGGGAACAAAGACACAGGACAGCGTGGCAGGCACCTGGGGACAGCCAAGCTGCACAGATCCAATGAACCCGTCGCTGGCCGACAAAGAGATCACGGTCGTCACCCACCCGTCTCGGGCCAGATCGATGACACCCGATTTCGCCGTAATAACAAAGTTGGACGCAGGGTGCGAACCCGAGTGGTTGTAAGCTACCGACACGCCACTAAAATTCGCGTCTGCCGTAACCACATCTGGCTGGCCGTCCTGGTTGACATCCGCCACGACCAGGCCCCAGGCTCCGCCTCCCATGGGAAATTCTGCAGGCCAGAATCTTCCGGATCCGTCTCCCAGGAAAACCCCAATCGAGCTGTCACCCGAATTTGCATAAACAATGTCCAGGAATCCATCGCCGTTGATGTCAGACAAGGCCAATTCTTTCGGAGACGGATTTAACGGGGATGGAACCATCGTCGCCGAGTACACATGAGGCTCATTGAAAGAGCCGTCTCCGTTGCCCAGCGCGACTGCAATAAGTCCGTCGGTGGGTGAAGTCACAACCAGGTCGGGAAAGCCATCGCTCGTCAAAGTGCCGGCTGCGATTCCATAAGTCGACGCCATTGTCGTGTCGAAGTCGGCAAGCGCGGTGAAAGAGCCGTCTCCCGCGCCCAGAAGCAGAGCGACTCGGGACGTATTCGACATCGTTACAAGAAGATCCGTCTTACCGTCGGCATTGATGTCGGCTGCCACCAGTTCGGTACCGATTCCAGAAATCGGATAGGTCTTTGCTAGCGCGAGATTTCCGGCTCCATCGTTGAGCAGGATATAAACCGCTGAGGGGCCCGCGGCTGCGACGTCGGGAAATCCATCTCCATTGAAGTCGGCTACAACCAAGCCGTTGGCGATTCCCAGAAGGCCAATTTGGATTGGGGTTTGAAATGTTCCGTGGCCGTTGCCGCGCAAAAGCTCGAGTCGGGCCGTTGCCGAGTTAGACGCGACAATATCGATGTTGCCACCGGGAATGAACTTTCCGACCGCAACATAGCTCAGCGGATCGTCTGCCGCATACGCGACGCCTTTGCTGAGAGTGCCGCCCGCCTGCGTCAAGAAGACAACTAACCCCAAGCCTGGACTCGCTGAACTTTGCCCGACAACGAAGTCAGGGAAACCATCGCCGTCGAAGTCGGCCGTGGCAATACTGATCGCGCCTCCAATGTTGATCGAGCCGGCAGACACAACGATGTCTGTTACTGTGGCGTCCTGAAACGTTCCGTCTCCGTTGCCCAGCGCCAGCACCAAGGAAGATTGGTTATCCGAAATCACGAAATCAAGGTCGCCATCGCCGTTGAAATCTGCCAGAGTCGGCCGAGTCGTTGGTGAGCCACCGGTTGCGAATCCCGGAGTTGCAGAAAGCAAAAGGCCATTTCCTTGACCGATAAAAACCACAACGTCCGACTCTGCCGCGCTCGTCACGATCACATCTGGATCGCCATCAGAGTTCACATCTCCAATGGCTACCGCGACCGGATCATTCCCACTCCAGAGAGACGCCCCTTGCTGGATCAGGCTCCGACCACCCTGATTGAGATACACACTAACCGTATTTTGGAGCCCGTTTGCCGTCACCACATCGAGCAGTCCGTCTCCATTGAGATCGCCCACACCCACCGAATCCGAGCTTGTGGCTCCCGCATTCTGTCCATCGCTCCTGGAAAATACGATGCCGGACAGAAATCCACCGTATCCATCTCCTGGATAGAGCGTGTCGTTAGTCACCAGATCGAGATTGCCATCGGCATCCAAGTCCGCCAGCACGGCGATCGAAGTGGTTCCCGGAAAGGATGTTATTTGCACCGCCCTAAAACCACCGTTTCCATCTCCCGAAAGATAAGCGGCCTGGGTCGTTGAGCCATCGACAATCACCACG